>Ga0066256_1001639_pt2 | contig 23634 bp, 22 predicted proteins | sample ThiBio_1000_biof_FD_87107 | JGI IMG/M metagenome (GOLD analysis project Ga0066256, IMG submission 87107) | Wastewater bioreactor microbial communities from Cape Town, South Africa - Thiocy_expt_1000_biof (version 2) | ecosystem: Engineered > Bioreactor > Thiocyanate-remediating >... | reverse complement strand
AGACCTGCGAACACCTGGGGCTGGATTTCCTTGAAGCCGGGCAGCGCCTGCTCGGCCGGGCCCAGGTTGTTGGGTAGCTTCTTTTCCAGCGTGATGGTGTCGCCCACCTTCGCGGCCTTCAGCTCCTTGATGCCAGCGATGATATAGCCCACCTCGCCCGCATTGAGGGCGTCGCGCGGTGAGTTGGCGGGCGTGAACACACCCAGGTTGTCAGCGTTGTAGGCCGCACCCGATGCCATCATCTTGATGCGCTCGCCTTTGAGCAGGCGACCATCTACCACGCGCACCAGCATCACCACACCGACGTATGGGTCGAACCAGCTGTCAATGATCATCGCACGCAGTGGGGCATCGGGATTGCCACGGGGTGCTGGCACCTTCGCGACGATCAGTTCTAGGATTTCATCGATGCCCATGCCCGTCTTGGCCGAGCATGGGATGGCATCCGTGGCATCGATGCCGATGACATCCTCGATCTCGGCCTTTGCGTTGTCGGGGTCGGCCTGTGGCAGGGCCCCCTTGTTGGGCACGGGCAGCACTTCGACACCGAGATCCAGCGCGGTGTAGCAGTTGGCCACAGTCTGTGCCTCCACCCCTTGCGATGCATCCACGACCAGTAGTGCGCCCTCGCACGCAGACAACGAACGGCTGACCTCGTACGAGAAGTCCACATGGCCAGGTGTGTCGATCAGATTGAGGTTGTAGACCTGCCCATCGCGCGCCTTGTAATGCAGCGCAGCGGTCTGCGCCTTGATGGTTATCCCACGCTCTTTTTCGATGTCCATCGAGTCCAGGACCTGGGCCTCCATCTCACGGTCTGCAAGACCTCCACACCGCTGGATCAAGCGGTCGGCCAGCGTCGACTTGCCATGGTCGATGTGCGCAATGATGGAAAAATTTCTGATGTGATTCATCAACGGAAAGCGTCAAGTGATTGAATTAAAACAGCGCGCACAAGAAAAAAGGGCGCGTCGAGTGGCGACGCGCCCTGAACCAACAATCATTGGCAACTGCGATAGTTGGAGCTTCATTGTAGGCAAAAAGGCCAACTGAAAAAGCCCACCCTCCGGTATCTGAGGGAAGTTGCCATGGTGCAACAGGGATTTTATACACAGTTTATGCACAGTCCACACACAAACAACGCTGAACAACTTGTGGGCGAGCTGTGGATCAACTGTGCATTGCACAAAAACATCCCACATCGTGAACACAGAGCCGGTCGATATGCAGATAAGCGTTGAACGCCAGCCTCTATTCTATCGAAAGTGGTTGATGGCCCTTTAAAAAGTTAGCAAAAGCTAACATCTAGACTCATTGCGGCGCCAGCGATCGACCTGTCAAAAATTCAGCGATCACGGCAAAGTCCCCCATTCTGAGTAGGGAATCGCCCCAAGCGGAGCTATTCCCCTCAGACCTCTGCCCCGCTCACTTGCCAGGACGAATCAGCGCGTACTGCGCCCATTCGCCGCGGCGATAGAGGACATTGATAGGCTTGCTCTTGTCGGCCTTGGACAACACGGACTCAAACTCCTTCACGCCCGAGACTTCCGTGTTGGCCACCGACAAAATAATGTCCCCTTCACGCAGGCCCGCGCGTGCGGCAGCATCCGTAGCGGCAGCCACCACCACACCGCCCTTGAGCTTGAGCTCTTTCTTCTGGGCATCCGTCAGGTCGGTCACAGACAAACCCATCTGCTGCGCGGCGGCCGAGGCCTTGGGCTTCTCTTCGCGCTCAGCCACTTTGGTCGCTGGCTTGTCTGGCTCGATCTCCGCAATGGTGATCGCCAGATCACGCGAGGCACCGCGACGGAACACCGTGACGGAGCTGCGGTTACCCGGCTTGGTGTTGCCAACCAAGCGCGGCAGGTCTGCCACTTTCTCAATGGGCTTGCCATCAAACCGCGTGATGATGTCGCCCGCCTCCACGCCGGCCTTGTCGGCAGGCGATCCAGCCTCCACCCCCGTTACCAAGGCCCCTTGCGCCTTGCCCAGACCAATCGATTCGGCAACGTCCTTGGTGACTGGCCCGATCTGCACGCCAATGCGGCCACGCGTCACGCGGCCCGACGCGCGCAGTTGATCACTCACACGGATGGCTTCATCCATAGGAATAGCGAACGAGATCCCCATGAACCCCCCCGAGCGGGAGTAGATCTGGCTGTTGATGCCGACCACCTCGCCCCGCATGTTGATGAGCGGTCCTCCAGAGTTCCCAGGGTTGATGGCCACATCCGTCTGAATGAAGGGGAGGTAGTCGCCCGTGTCCCGCTGCTTGGCGCTGACGATGCCTGCCGTCACCGTGTTCTCCAGCCCAAAGGGTGAACCAATCGCCATCACCCATTCACCCACGCGAAGACGGCTCACGTCGCCCACCTTGACCGCAGGCAGTCCGGACGCCTCGATTTTCACCACCGCCACATCGGTGCGCTTGTCGGCACCCACGATACGCGCCTTGAACTCGCGCTTGTCGGTCAAAGTCACGATGACTTCATCGGCACCATCGACCACGTGCGCATTGGTCATCACGAACCCGTCCGACGTCAAGATGAACCCCGACCCCACGCCGCGTGGCTGAGCCTCTTCCTCCTGCTGGGGTCGTTGGGGCCGCTGCTGCCGCGGGACGTTGGGGATTGGAACCCCAAACCGGCGGAAGAATTCGAGCATCTCTTCGTCCATGCCGTTGGCATTGGACCGACTGGACACTTTCTCGACCGTGCGGATGTTGACCACCGAAGGCCCCACCTGATCCACCAGATCAGTGAAATCAGGCAGGCCTCGAACCAGTGGTGCAGGCTGTGCCAACGCCGCATGGGGCGCTAACGACATAGTGGCCAAACCACCCATCAGGCATGCCACTGCCACCGAACGCAACATACTTCCATCAAACTTCGGCATCTTCGACCTTTCTTGATTCTTGGCGAATGCTGTTCACGAATTGTGTGTGACTGTGAAGAGTGTGACGCCAAATGGTTCCCGGGATGCGTGGCCACCACCATGACCCCACGACGATCCACAGGTCCACGAGCGATGGGCCCACCGCTTCGGTCCCACAGCACCGGTCAGCGCAGGCGCTCCAGTTGGCCGACAAAGAGGCGCAGCGTCTGCAGTGGCACTTCACCCACCGCAGTCAGCCACATGTCTGATGGCCCACGTTGGGCCAGCAACTGGGTGGCTCCCATGCTGGACACCTGGGGCTGCGCGGGATGGCGCTGGGGGTCAAACGGCTCGACGAAAAGCGAGACCGAAGCCAACCCATCGGAGTAAAGACACTGCAAGACACTGGGGGCGTCCGGCGCGTCGGATACCGCCCTGCGATGGCAACTGACAGGCACAAACCCCGCCACCGGCTGGCGCAAGGTCCAACCTTCGGCCTTGGCCGTGGTCTTGACGACGGAAGGTGCGACCACCTTGTAACCCGAGGTCGCATCCATCAGACGCGACAGCTGCTCCACCTTCACCGGCGCGTTGAGGTCCAGTTCGGAAAAAGCCGCCTGCTCCAGCACCCGACCGTCCGCCGCCAGCGTCTGCAGCTTCACCACCAGCCCGGTCTCCCGCTCACTCCAGAGCCGGTAACCAAAGCGCAGAGTGTCCGCGGGCTGAAACGAAACCACATCCGACATGAAGCCCGCCACCCGCTCCTGGCCCAGCAGGCGGGGTGTGTAAAACTGGGCAATCGACGTTCCGCTGACGACAGGTACGCGCGGAAAGAGCCCGGACGTATCACGACGGTCTGACCGAACGACGCGCACCTGGGGCAGAAAGGTACGAACTTCATCATTGCGACGATAGACCGTGCGCGGTGTACCACTGAGCGACTCCACCCGCTCCAGCTGTTGCTGGCCGTCGCATGCATGCCAGATGCGTGAGCTGGACATGGCGCCGTTGGCTGACAACACCACGAACGTACCGGCATAAGCGCGGCTGCAGGGCGCGCTGTGCATGCGCTCAATCCACTGCGCCATGTCGCGCTCTGCCGGTGCACTGGCAGCTGATTCGGCTGGAGCCGCCGCCGCAGTAAGCACGCTCAGTCCGCAAAGTGCCGCAGCGATCAGCGAGCCAAACCATCGAACCCGAGAAATTCCAAAGATCTTCACTACGCCAGAGGGGCTCATCACACGATCTCAGCGCCAAAAATTACCATCCACGGTTCAGCGGCCAGGGGTCTCAAACGTCGCGTTGCGCAAAAAGCCCGCCGGCATCTGCAGGGCCGATGTACTGCCAAACTGCTTGTGGGCGGCCAGCAACTCGTCCAAACGGGGGTCGCGGATCATCACTTGCTGACCGTCTGCGTCTGCAACGGCCACCACAGGCGCGCCTTGCGCCGTCGCGCGCTCGGGGGAAGATGCGGCCAGTTGCGCCCCCGGCCCGCCGGCACCCTGGAGTTGGGAGAACGAGGTCCAGCCTATGGCCGCCACGGCGGCCAGCGATGCAAAACCCGCCACCATCTTCCAGCGGAACACCGAAGCATTGGCGGCCTCCGGCAAGTGAGCTGCTACATGGTCTAGTGGGTCCAGTTCAGCCGGAGCCTGAGGGCGCTGTGGCGGCGCTTCCTTGGCAAGCTCGTCGCGCAAACGGGATAGAAATGCTAGATTGACTGGCCGGGCCAGGTCAGAGGAGCGCAACACATCGCCCACAAGGGGATACACCCCCCAGGTGTCTCGTCCTTCATCTTCCGCCGCCCAGGCCAGCGCAGCGGCGAACTCGTCACCATGGAGCTGACCGTCTGCCAGCGCCGACAACTGCTCGCTTCGCACTTCGCGCAAGTCAAGTTCTGCCGGGGTATTGATACCTGTTTCTGCCTTGTTCATTCGATCACCTCACCACCGTTTGCCCGACTGGTTTTCGAGCAAGGGACGCACTTTGGCCGAAATGGCTTCGCGCGCCCGAAAAATTCGAGACCGCACCGTACCTATGGGACATCCCATTGCGGTTGCAATTTCTTCGTAACTGAGCCCCTCAATCTCTCGCAGCGTGACCGCTTGGCGCAGATCGTCAGGCAAGGCCTCCATAGCTGCGTTCACGACCTGCGCAATTTCTTGGGCCGCAAGAACAGTCTCTGGGGTTTCGTCGCTGGTTAGTTCGTGTCCAAGGCGGGAAGTTTCATCTTCATCCTCGGAACCCCGGAAGGCATTTTCAGAAATGACCGGGTTGCGCTTCATGTCCATCAGCGCCTTTTTGGCAGTGTTGACGGCAATCCGGTACAGCCAGGTGTAGAACTGGGCGTCGCCACGGAACTGGTGCAGCGCCCGATAGGCGCGAATGAAGGTTTCCTGGGCAATGTCCTGGACCAAGTCCGTGTCACGCACCATACGTCCGATGAGTCGCTCGATGCGACGCTGGTACTTGATGACCAGCAATTCATAGGCGCGCTGGTCGCCCGCTACCGTGCGCTCCACCAGTTGGAGATCGCTGTCTTCGGAGGGGGAAGGCGGAATTACAGTCATGGATACTCAGGATTCACGCCCTGCAACAGCTTGCCGGGCGGTTTCGTCAGCGTTGTCAACGCCCGATCTGGCGCGCGAATATACCGCACGGCGCAAGTCCATCCAGCGCTCAGGCTGGCTGGAGCGCTCCAGCCATAACCACTGGGCCGAATGCCCTATGGGCACGATGCGCACCCACAGGTGCACCTGCAGATCCAGCAAGACCTCCGGAGGGACAGAAAGCGCCAGTGGCCCACTAAAGGACTTTGCCGTTTGGCCCAGCGTCCAGGCTTGACCATCGAATTGCAGCACTCCGCGAGGCTGGCCCCACCAGAAATGGGCTGCACCCGCCGCTGCCAACAGCCAGAGTCCGAGGGCCACAGCAGCCGATACAACTGCATCGCGCGCCCCAGAGCTCACCCAAGCAGCCACGACCCCGGCCCCGGTGAACAAAAGAGCCAATAGCAATGCACCCAACACCCTGCTGCGCCGCAGCGGGTACTGAACAGAAGGAGCACGCCTTGAGAGCAGTGTCACAGGACTACCTGCTCAGGCCGACAGACCGAATGCCTGCGAGCGCCAAAAAAACGACGACGTACTCCTTTTGGAGGACGGTCGCAAGCGGACAAGCAATGCTTGTTGCAACCGAATCCGTGATGTTTGCGCCCAATCAGACGCGTTTGAACACCAGCGTTCCGTTGGTACCGCCAAAACCGAAGTTGTTCTTGACGGCCACGTCGATCTTCATGTCCCGCGCCGTGTTGGCACAGTAGTCCAGATCACATTCCGGGTCCTGGTTGAACAGGTTGATGGTGGGTGGCACTTTTTGTTCGTGCAGGGCGAGCACGGTGAACACGCTCTCAATACCGCCCGCACCACCAAGCAAGTGGCCCGTCATGGACTTGGTGGAGCTCACCACGGTCTTGTAGGCATGGTCGCCCAAGGCCGCCTTGATCGCGTTGGTTTCGTTGATGTCGCCCAAGGGGGTGGACGTGCCGTGGGCATTGAGATAGTCCACCTGATCCACATTGATCCCGGCATTGCGCAGTGCACTGAGCATGGCGCGCCGAGGCCCGTCCATGTTGGGAGCCGTCATGTGCCCAGCATCTGCGCTCATGCCAAAGCCGCTGAGTTCGGCGTAAATCTTGGCACCTCGGGCCTTGGCGTGCTCGTACTCTTCCAGCACCATCACGCCAGCGCCCTCGCCAAGCACAAAACCGTCGCGATCCTTGTCCCATGGGCGGGATGCTGTCTTGGGATCGTCGTTGCGGGTGGACAGTGCGCGCATGGCGGCAAACCCACCAATGCCCAGCGGGGAAACCGTGGATTCGGTCCCGCCAGCCACAACCACGTCGGCATCGCCGTATTCGATCATGCGTCCTGCCTCGCCAATGCAGTGCAAGCCCGTTGTGCAGGCAGTCACCACGGCAAGGTTGGGGCCCTTGAAGCCAAAACGCATGGACACATGCCCTGCCACCATGTTGATGATGGACGCAGGGACAAAAAATGGGGTGATACGCCGGGGTCCACGGCTGACCAGTTCGGCGTGGGTGTCTTCGATCAGCGGCAGGCCGCCAATGCCGGAGCCGATAACGCAGGCAATGCGTGTGGCGAACTCCTCACTGAGCGCTTCCCCCGTGGGAAGGCCTGCGTCCTGCACGGCCTGCGCCGCGGCAGCAATGCCGTAGTGGATGAAGGTGTCCATCGCGCGCGCGTCCTTGGCGCTGATGTACGACTCCAGGTCAAGACCTTTGACCTCTCCCGCAATCTTGCAGGCGAAGTTCGACGCGTCGAACTTGGTGATGAGGTCAATGCCGGATCGGCCGGCAAGGAGGTTGGCCCAGGAATCGGCCACCGTGTTACCCACGGGGCTGACGCAACCCAGGCCGGTCACGACAACGCGACGACGGCTCATGCGTATAAAACCTTCTGCTGATCGCTTGAGTCAGGCGCAGGGCGCCGCTCAGGCCTTCTGGTGGGTGTTGGCGTAGTCGATGGCGTTTTGCACCGTGGTGATCTTCTCGGCGTCTTCGTCCGGGATCTCGATGCCGAATTCGTCTTCCAGAGCCATCACCAGTTCCACCGTGTCGAGCGAGTCGGCACCGAGGTCTGCCACGAAGGCCTTTTCATTGGTGACTTGGGACTCTTCCACACCGAGTTGTTCGGCAATGATTTTTTTGACGCGTGCTTCGATATCGCTCATGGTTTCCCTCTGGGGGTTGTGAATGAATCCGCGATTCTAGCCGCTTAAGGAGAAGCCCCTAAACGACCCGCCGTCCGGATGAACCGGCGTTAACTTGTCTTAATTACATGTACATGCCGCCATTGACGTGCAACTCCTGCCCCGTCACGTAGCCAGCCTCGCGCGAGGCAAGGTATGCCACCGCGTGTGCGATGTCCGCAGGCTTGCCCATATGACCCAGCGGGATCTGCGCATTGAGCGCTTTTTGCTGTTCTTCGGGCAGCACGGAGGTCATGTCAGTCTCGATGAAACCGGGTGCCACGCAGTTCACGGTGATGTTGCGGCTGCCCAGCTCACGGGCCAGTGCACGCGTCATACCCGCCACACCCGCCTTGGCCGCAGCATAGTTGGCCTGCCCCGGATTGCCCGACGCACCCACCACGCTGGTGATGCTGATGATGCGCCCAAAGCGCTGCTTCATCATCGGGCGAATAGCGGCACGGCTTGTGCGGAATACCGCCTTGAGATTGGTGTCCAGCACCGCATCCCAGTCATCGTCCTTCATGCGCATGGCCAAGGTGTCGCGCGTGATGCCGGCGTTGTTCACCAGGACATGCAGGCCGCCTTGCTGCTTGACGATGGCGTCCATCAAGGCCTCGACTGCAGCCACATCGTTCACGTTCAGGTTGGCACCCCGGCAGCCAGGGTAAGCCGAGAGCGCCTGGCCGATGCGCGCAGCGCCTTCATCCGTGGTGGCCGTGCCCACCACCTGGTAGCCGCGCACCGCCAATTCCAGGGCAATGGCCGCGCCAATGCCGCGCGATGCGCCGGTCACCAGCGCCACCTGCGCCGCTGTCTGGGTCGATTCCGTCATGCCAACAACTCCCGGGTTTCGGCCAGCGTGGCCGAGTCAAACAATGCGGCACCGACCAGCTCGGGATCGATGCGTTTGGTGAGCCCTGCCAGCACCTTGCCGGGGCCACATTCAATGATGTGCGTGACACCACGGCCTTTCAGCGCGTGCACGCATTCCACCCAGCGCACGGGGCCGAAGGCCTGGCGATAGAGCGCTTCGCGAATGGCGTCAGCGTCCTGTTGCACCGCCACGTCCACGTTATTGACCACCGGAATCTGGGGGGCAGCCAAGGCAACGTCTGCCAGCGCCACACGCAGCTTTTCCGCGGCCGGCTTCATCAGGCTGGAGTGGAAAGGCGCCGACACCGGCAGGGGCAATGCACGCTTGGCGCCCGCCGCCTTGAGCACTTCGCAGGCCTTGTCCACCGCCGCCTTGGTACCAGCGATCACGGTCTGGATCGGGTCGTTGAAATTGACAGCTTCCACCACTTCGGCCGTGCCCGGGCCGAACGAGGCCAATGCCTCGGTGCAACCGGCGATGACCTTGGAAGCCTCCATGCCTAGAATGGCTGCCATGGCACCGGTGCCGACGGGCACCGCCTCTTGCATGGCCGCTGCGCGCAGCCGCACCAGCGGAGCCGCCTGCGCCAGCGTCAGCACACCAGCCGCCACCAGAGCGGAGTATTCACCCAACGAAGCCCCGGCCCTAGCCGCGGGGGCTACGCCACGTTCTCCGCGCCACACCCGCCATGCAGCCACACCCGCGACCAGCATCACCGGCTGGGTGTTGGTGGTGAGAGCCAACGCTTCCTTGGGGCCTTCCTTGATCAGCAGGCCAACATCTTCGCCCAGGGCATCCGAGGCTTCCTTCAGGGTCTGAGCCACCACCGGGTGGTCACCCCAGCCATCCAGCATGCCCACGGATTGCGAGCCTTGCCCCGGAAAGACAAATGCAAAAGACTTCATGAAAAATCCAGAAATATGATCAAACTGGCCGGTAGCGCTAGTATTTATTGCGCTAGCAGCTACAACTTCAGGAGCACAGCACCCCAGGTGAAGCCGCCCCCCACGCCTTCGAGCAGCAGGGTTTCGCCTTTCTTGACCTGGCCGGCGCGCACCGCATGGTCCAGAGCCAGAGGAATGGACGCCGCCGAGGTATTGCCGTGCTGGTCCACCGTGACCACGACCTTGTCCATGGACATCTTCAGTTTGCGGGCAGTGCCCTGCATGATGCGGATGTTGGCCTGGTGCGGGATCAGCCAGTCGATATCGGCTTCGGTCAGCCCGGCCTTGGCCAGGGCAGCATGGGCCGCCTTCTCCAGCACACCGACTGCCAGCTTGAAGACCGCCTGCCCGTCCATCTTGAGGACCGGGTCGCCAAGGATCTTGCCGCCAGACACATTGCCGGGCACACACAAAATATCCACATGCTTGCCGTCGGCGTGCAAGTCGCTCGACAGGATGCCCGGTGTGTCAGAGGCCTCCAGCACCACAGCGCCCGCGCCGTCTCCGAACAACACACAAGTAGTGCGGTCGTTGAAGTCCAGAATGCGGCTGAAAACTTCGGCGCCAATCACCAGGGCGCGGTTGGCAGCACCGGTCTGGATCATGGAATCCGCCACGGACAGGGCATAAACAAACCCGCTGCAGACCGCTTGCACGTCGAAAGCGGGGCAACCATTGGCGCCCAGCTTGTTCTGCAAGATACAGGCGACCGACGGGAACACCATGTCTGGCGTGGATGTGGCCACGATGATCAGATCGATGTCAGTAGGCTGCAGATTGGCAGCCTGCAAGGCATTGCGCGCAGCCTCCAGACCGAGGTCGCTGGCCGTGACATCCGGCGCAGCAAAGTGGCGCGCCCGAATGCCAGTGCGCTCCACAATCCATTCATCCGAGGTTTCGATGCCGCGCTGGCCCAGTTCTGCAACCAGATCGGCGTTGGTCAACCGGCGTGGAGGCAGGTAGCTGCCGGTGCCGGTAATGCGGGAATAACGTCTCATTATTGTGCGGTCGCCGCAACGCCAGGCTGGGGCTGGGCATCTGCAGGCGCCAGCAGGGGCGCCGCATGCGCAATCCGGGTCCGGACACGGTCGAGCAGGTTGTTGCGGGCTGCATCATACGCCCGGTTCAACGCCTGCTCGAAAGCCATGGCGTCTGCCGATCCGTGGCTCTTGAACACCAGCCCGCGCAGGCCCAGCAGCGCCGCACCGTTGTAACGACGATAATCCATGCGCTTCATCAACGCTTTTAGAATCGGATAAGCGACGATGGCAGCCATTTTGGTAAAAATGTGGCGCGAAAACTCGGTTTTGAGCGCCCCGATGATCATCGAGGCCACACCTTCGCTGGCCTTGAGGGCCACATTGCCCACGAACCCGTCACAGACCACGATATCCACCGTACCCTTGAAGATATCGTTACCCTCCACATTGCCATAGAAGTTCAGGTCGCCGGAATTGGCCGCAGATCGCAGCAATTCACCCGCTTTTTTGATTACTTCACTGCCCTTGATGACTTCTTCACCAATGTTCAGCAGGCCCACCGTGGGCTCACCTCCCTCTTGAAGAACCGACACCAGGGCAGAGCCCATCACGGCAAACTGAAGCAGATGTTCGGCCGAGCAATCGACATTAGCGCCCAGATCCAGGACGGTTGTGGCACCGCCGGTGGCGTTAGGCATCTGGGTGGCGATGGCGGGCCGGTCGATGCCGTCCAGCGTCTTGAGAAGGTACCGGGCAATGGCCATCAGGGCCCCGGTATTGCCGGCAGACACCGCTGCCGATGCAGCGCCGTCCTTGACCTGCTGGATGGCAACCCGCATCGAAGAATCCTTCTTCTTGCGCAAGGCCACCTCCACCGGATCGTCCATGGCCACCACTTCGGTAGCAGGCACGATGGTGGCTCGGTCGTGGGAAAACGATTGCAGGCTGTCCGCCAGGCCAACTAGCAGCAGGCGGGCATCCGGGTGGTGGTCGAGAAACTGGCGGCACGCCGCGAGCGTGACGCGGGGGCCGTGGTCGCCCCCCATGCAGTCAACAGCCAGTGTGATCATGGGCGACTTGTCCGGTCGGCCCGAGGGGCCGAGAAATGAATACGACGGTCAAAACAAAGGCCCGCGCTACAGGGTGTGTAGCAACGGGCCTTTGGATGGAGTGAAGGTCAGGCTTCAGACTTGTTCTTCAGCACCTGACGGCCACGGTAGAAACCGTTGGGGCTGATGTGGTGACGCAGGTGCGTTTCACCGGTAGTGGGTTCCACAGCAATGCCTGGCACATTCAGGGCATTGTGCGAGCGGTGCATACCGCGCTTGGAAGGGGACTTTTTGTTTTGCTGAACGGCCATGATGGCTCCTGATCTGGAATAGGTTGGTAAAAACGCGATCAGCCCAAAAAGACACGATGGGGTTCGCGTGAAGCCCACGATTATAACCCAAATGCTTTTTGGGCCTACCAATCAGTCTTTGGCATCCTTGCGCAAAGCGGCCAAGGCAGCGAAAGGATTGGGTTTTTCGGCATTGGCTTCTTCAAAATCATCGTCAGAAGACGCGAGAGGTACCGAGGTCGGACACTCGTCGTGTTTGGGCACCACGGGCAACGCCATCAGCAACTCATCTTCGATGAGCTCGTGCATATCAAACTCGCGGCTCAGGGCCAGCAGGTCTTCTTCGCTCTCATCGTCCAGGGCCTCGGCAGTGGCTTCATCGGCCACGAAGCGGAATTCCCGATCCACCTCCAGCGGGACATCCACCGGCGTCAGGCAGCGCTGGCACTCCATAGGGAAGCTGGCGCGTACCTTGATGTGCAACCAGACCTGCCCCATTCCGCCCAGCGCAGTGCGTATTTCACCGGTCGCCTCCCAGTCCACCAACAGGTCCGGGTGCAGGCCCTTGGCCTCTTGTGCCAGGCGTTCGTACTTCAACAGCGAGTCGTGGCCCGCCAGCCGACCGCCCGCCTGTGCAAAGGCTTTGACGTCGAGGCGCTGTGCGGAGAATTCCTTGGTCATGGCGGCAGTGTAAGAGAATCGGCGCATGCATCAATCCCCCTCCTCGCAACGCCCTCTGGTATTGGGCTCGACCTCGCGCTACCGGCGCGAATTGCTGGAACGGCTGAACCTGCCTTTCGAAGTGACCGCCCCCCATGTCGATGAGACCCCCCTGCCCGGCGAGGCGCCCCGCGCCCTGGCCTTGCGCTTGGCGCTGGCTAAAGCGAAAGCTGTGGCACGGCAGCACCCCGAAGCGGTGGTGATCGGGTCCGACCAGGTGGCCGACCTGGCCGGAGAGCCGCTGGGCAAACCGGGCCAGCACGAGCGCGCCGTGCAGCAGTTGCGCCAGATGCGCGGCCAGACGGTGGTGTTCCAGACCGCGCTGGCCGTGGTGTGCGCCGCCACCGGCTTTGAGCAGGTGGACCTCGCCCCCGTGGAGGTGAAGTTCCGCGACCTGTCGGACGAGGAAATCGAACGTTACCTGCGCGCAGAACAGCCCTACGACTGCGCAGGCAGCGCCAAGAGCGAAGGCCTGGGCATTGCACTGCTGGACGCCATCCACAGCGATGACCCCACGGCGCTCATCGGGCTGCCACTGATCCGCACATGCCGCATGCTGCGCGCAGCAGGACTGGTGCTGCCATGAGCGTCAAATCCGGCACGCTGTATCTTGTGCCTGCCCCCCTGGACTTTGGCTGCGACACCCAGGCCCCGCTGCAGGACGCCCTGCCCTCGGCCACCTTGCAGACAGCCGCCCGCCTGACCCACTGGGTGTGCGAAAACGCCAAGAGCACGCGCGCCTACCTCAAGCGCATTGACGCGCTGTACCCCCTGGCCCTCTCTCTGCAGCAACAGCAGATCACCGAGTTGCCGCGTGAAGTGCACAAAAAAGGCGACCACGGCGACAAGGGCTCGGCCCCGTTCGATGCCCGCCCGCTGCTGGCTGCGGCCCTGAACGGGCACGACATCGGCCTGGTCAGCGAAGCGGGCATGCCCGCAGTGGCCGACCCTGGCTCGTCGGTGGTGCGGGCCGCGCACGACCTGGGCCTGCGCGTGGTGCCGTTGGTAGGACCGGTGTCGCTGCTGCTGGCCCTGGCTGCCAGTGGCCTCAATGGACAAAACTTCGCCTTCGTCGGCTATCTGCCACAAGACGGACAAGAGCGCACACAGCGCATCAAGGAGCTGGAAGGCATCGCGCTGCGCACGGGCCAGACCCAGCTGTTCATCGAGACCCCGTACCGCAACCCGGCCCTGTGGCAGGCACTGGTGCAGACCCTGCAGCCGCACACCCGGCTGGCGCTGGCCAGCGGCCTGACCCTGCCCGATGCGCGGGTGCAAAGCCAGCTGGTGCGCCAGTGGAAGCAGCAGCCCGCGCCACCGGACAACCGCACGCCCGTAGTGTTTGCGCTGGGACGCTGAAACAGGCAGGAGGCGGCACGGGACACGCGTAGCGCCTAATATGCTACATATTCAGGAGCATTTCAGGCATATTGCACTAGCGCATTCGCCCGAAAACACCTCAAAACGCTGCACAACGGCCTCGCACAGGCTCCGAGGTACAGCACACAACCTGGGCCTACAAAAAAAGCCCCGACAGAAACCTCTGCCGGGGCTTTGAATACACATCTCCAGTCAATTCAAGGGCTTGTGGATGATCAAGCTCCCCGGCTGACTTCCAGGCGAATGTCAGCGCAGCTGCGGCCCCGATACAGCCAGCGATTTGACCGCGCCCATGCCCACGGCAGCGCCAAAGCGCTTGGCCAGGGGCTCGGCCACGTTGGCCCGGCGGGTGTAGTCGATGATGTCTTCGGCCTTGACCACTTCGCGGGCCACATAGTCCAGGTTGCCCAGCCTGTCGGCCAGGCCCATTTCCACGGCCTGCTGGCCTGTCCAGAACAAGCCGCTGAAGGTGTCGGGCGTGGTCTTGAGGCGGTCGCCCCGGCCAGCCTTCACCACGGCAATGAATTGCTGGTGGATCTGGTCCAGCATGGTTTGCGCGTAGGCGCGCTGCTTTTCGGTCTGCGGGCTGAAGGGGTCGAGAAAGCCTTTGTTTTCACCCGCGGTGAGCAGGCGGCGTTCCACGCCCAGCTTTTCCATGGTGCCAGTGAAGCCGAAGCCATCCATCAGCACGCCGATGCTGCCCACGATGCTGGCCTTGTCCACGTAGATGTCGTCGGCAGCGGCAGCGATGTAGTAGGCGGCCGAGGCGCAGGTTTCTTCCACCACGGCGTAGATCGGTTTCTTGTGCTTGGCCTTCAGGCGCACGATCTCGTCGTTGATGATCCCGGCCTGCACGGGGCTGCCGCCCGGCGAGTTGATCAGCAGCACCAAGGCCTGCGAGCCCTCGTCTTCCAGCGCGCTGCGCATGGCGGCCACCACAAACTCGGCACTGGCCTCGGCGCCGCTGGCGATTTCGCCCTTGATGTCCACCACCGCTGTGTGCGGCGTGCTGGTGCTGGTGCTGGGCGACGCCTGGCGCAAGGCGGCAAACGCAATCGCCGCCAGCAGGGCCAGCCAGGCCAGGCGGAAAAAGATCTTCCAGCGGCGGGCGCTGCGTTGCTCATTGAGGGCGGCAAAGGCCAGCTTTTCCAGCGTGGCACGTTCCCAGCCGGGTTCACGCGATGAGTCGCTCACAGGTGCTCCTGAATTTGTAGCTGCTTGCGCCCACAGATCGGGCGCGGAATTGGTTTTGGGGTCAAAGCCCGACGAACCGGGCTGTTGGGGGTCTGTCATGTCATGCGTCCTGGGAACTGCACCGCTGCAGCCCGCGCGCCGCGCCGGATGGGACCAGGCGACAGCACATCAGGGTAATTCATCTGGATTTTCTAGAACTCTACGGGCTGCAGGTTGTAGGCAGTATGCCAGCGCACCACGCCATCCCTCTCCGACAGGGCAATTTTCACCAGTCCACCCCGGCAGGGTCCGCCCGCGCACTGGCCGGTGTGGGGCAAATAAGCCGCGCCGTGGGTCGCGCACAACAGCCAGTGGCCCGTGTCGTCAAAAAAACGGTCGGGCTGGTAGTCCATCTCCATTGCCACGTGGGTACAGCGGTTGAGGTAGGCGTGCGGCAGACCCTGGTAGCGGATCGCAAAGGCCCGGCAAGTCTGGCCCGCGTACACGACATCAAACGGCACGGCACGGCCGCCATCGACAAGGTCGGCGCTGTTGCACAAAACGAAGGACTGCTCGGGCGACGTGTTCATGGCTTGCTCCGCTTCACGGCCCGGCGTTAGGCGTTGTTCAGCAGCCAGTCGTGCAGCTCGCGCACCGAATGGACCACCGCCAGCGGCTGGAGCGCATGGAAGGCGTCGGGTTCATGGGCACCATAGCTCACCCCCACACTCGCGCAGCCCGCGTTGACGGCCATCTGCAGATCGTGCGTGGTGTCGCCGATCATCAAGAGACGCTCAGGCGCCACGTCAAATTCGGCCATCAGCTCCTGCAGCATCAGGGGGTGGGGCTTGCCTGCGGTCTGGTCAGCGGTGCGGGAGCCGTCGAATACGCCCTTGAGTTGAACCGTGTGCAGCGCCTCGTCCAGCCCGCGCCGGCTTTTGCCGGTAGCCACGGCCAACAGGTGGCCGCGCTCGCGCAGGTCGTTCAGCAGAGGCAGCACGCCTTCAAACAGGCTCAGGTCGTCCTGGTGCTGGATGTAGTGAAAGCGGTAGCGGTTGCCCAGTTCGGTGTACTTCTCGGGCGGCACATCGGGCGCCGCATGGGCCAGCGCCTGCATCAAGCCCATGCCGATCACGTAGGCGGCCTCCTTGTCGGTGGGCACGGTGCCGCCCACGTCGCGCACCGCTGCCTGGATGCAGCGCACGATGATGGCGGTGGAGTCGAACAGCGTGCCATCCCAATCAAAGGCGATGAGGTCGAAACGGCGCGGACGGAAGTTTTTGGCAGACATGAGAGCAGTTTTTCTCGCGCAGGATCGTCAGGCGGTGGGCACAAAATCGGCCAGCTCGGGGGGCAGCTCGGCGTTCAGTTGCACACGTTCGCCCGAGGCGGGGTGGTTGAACTGTAACCGCCACGCATGCAGAAACATGCGCTTCATCCCCTGCTTCTGCAGGCGTTTGTTGAGGTCGAAATCGCCGTATTTGTCGTCGCCCACGATGGCGTGCCCCTGGCTGGCCAGGTGCACGCGGATCTGGTGGGTGCGACCGGTCTTGATAGTCACCTCCAGCAGCGACATCGCGGGCAGGCCCCGTTCCGGCCGGGCCGCTGCTGTGCAGCGCACCTTGACCAGGGTGATGGAGCGCATGCCATCCGGGTCGTCTGCGGTGGTCACGCGCACGCGGCGTTCGCCGTCGGCCTGCAGGTATTTGTGCAGCGGCAGGTCGATGACCTTCTTGTTGGCCGGCCAGGTGCCGGTGACCAGCGCCAGGTAGGTTTTGCCCGTCTCGCGCTCGCGGAACTGGTCCTGCAGGTGAGTGAGCGCTGACCGCTTCTTGGCCACGAGCAGGATGCCGGAGGTCTCGCGGTCCAGCCGGTGCACCAGCTCCAGGAATTTGGAGGCGGGGCGCGCCTGGCGCAGCTGCTCGATCACTCCGAAGCTCACACCGCTGCCGCCGTGCACCGCCACGCCGGCCGGTTGGTCAGTGGGGATCGGTGGCTCGTCTCCCGGCAGGATGGGAATTTCGGGTGGGGGCGCGGGGCGCTCGGCTTTTGGGGCGCCCTTGTCTGAAATCCGGACGGGTGGCGGGCGCACGATGCCCCCCGCCTCGACGCGGGTGTCGGCGCTCACGCGGCCTTTGTTGATGCGCACCTCGCCGCTGCGGATGATGCGGTAGACGTGCGTTTTTGGCACACCTTTGAGGTGGCGTATCAAAAAGTTATCGAGCCGCTGGCCGGCGGAGTCAGCATCCACTTCCACCAGGCGGGCTGCGGGAAGCCCCGCAGAAGCTGCGGGCGGTTTGGCCCCTATAATGTGTTTCACCTGCGCGTTGTTATGTAAGTGGTTGATTTGTCTGGAGTTTAGTCCACACAGCCCTTGCCCCTCACGCAGGCAGGTCGATGCCAGCGGGCGTCGTGCGCGCAGATTGCAGGCCAGATGCCTGTGGTGGCCCGCATGCCGTGCGGCGGGCTGACAGATTGAAACACTGATACGGAATCCCCCAGCTGGCAGATGCTCCCTACCCGGGCGCAGCCTGCCAGCGGATCAAAGCGAGCATGTGGTTGTTGATGAGCTGGATGGTGACCTTGTGGCGGTGGCTGATGCCCCCGGCTGCACGCTCCAATTCGGCTCTAGCGCCCAGCCAGCAAGCGCAATCAGCTACTTTTTTGCTAGCAAAACTGCGCTCCTACCACTCGCCCCCATCCACGCGCCCCTGCCTCACGATGCTGCGCTAGAGCGCGGCAGATCATTGGCATTCCCGGCAATTCCCTTCGTTTCGATGCGTCAGTCCAGGCATTCACAGCTCCTGTAGAGCTTGTTGTTAATGGTTTGGAACTGTGGGCGGCAGCCCGCGCAGCTTTCCCCGCTGAGAGGGATGGTTGCACCGCTGCTGTCTGCAACACACTGAAGGAATCGCATCATGAAGCGGATGCTCATCAACGCCACGCAGCCGGAAGAACGGCGCCTGGCCATCGTCGACGGACAAAAGCTCCTCGACTACGAAATCGAAATCGAAGGGCGCGAGCAGCGCAAGGGCAACATCTACAAGGCTGTTGTCACGCGCGTCGAGCCCTCGCTGGAAGCCTGCTTTGTCGATTACGGCGAAGACCGCCACGGCTTCCTGCCCTTCAAGGAAATCTCGCGCCAGTACTTTGCCCCCGGCGTGTCGCCCGGCCAGGCGCGCATCAACGAAGTCATCAAGGAAGGCCAGGAACTGCTGGTCCAGGTCGAAAAGGAAGAGCGCGGCAACAAGGGCGCTGCCCTGACCACTTTCATCAGCCTGGCCGGCCGCTATGTGGTGCTGATGCCCAACAACCCCCGGGGTGGTGGCGTGTCGCGCCGCATCGAGGGCGAGGACCGCGCCGAACTCAAGGAGGCGATGGACCAGCTGGAGTACCCCAACGGCATGTCGATCATCGCGCGCACCGCTGGCATCGGCCGCACCGCGCCCGAACTGCAGTGGGACCTGAACTACCTGCTCAAGCTCTGGAACGCCATCGACGGCGCCGCCAAGGGCGGCAAGGGCGCCTTCCTGATCTACCAGGAATCGTCGCTCGTCATCCGCGCGATCCGCGACTACTTCAACAACGACATCGGTGACATCCTCATCGACACCGACGACATCTACGAACAGGCGCAGCAGTTCATGGCGCACGTCATGCCCGAGCATGCCGCTCGCGTGAAGCGCTACCGCGACGACGCCGCCCTGTTCAGCCGCTTCCAGATCGAGCACCAGATCGAGTCGGCCTATGCCCGCACCGTGAGCCTGCCCTCGGGCGGCGCCATCGTGATCGACCACACCGAAGCATTGGTGTCCGTGGACGTGAACTCGGCCCGTGCCATCAAGGGCGGCGACATCGAGGAAACCGCCACCCGCACCAACCTGGAAGCCGCCGACGAAGTGGCCCGCCAGATGCGCCTGCGCGACCTGGGCGGCTTGATCGTGATCGACTTCATCGACATGGAAGAGTCGAAGAACCGCCGTGAGGTCGAGAACCGCCTGCGCGATGCGCTGCGCCAGGACCGCGCCCGCGTGCAGTTCGGCACCATCAGCAAGTTCGGCCTCATGGAAATGAGCCGCCAGCGCCTGAAGCCCGCGCTGTCAGAAGGCTCGTCCATCCCCTGCCCCCGCTGCGGCGGCTCGGGCCATATCCGCGACACCGAATCGTCGGCGCTGCAGATCCTGCGCATCATTCAAGAAGAGTCGATGAAGGACAACACCGCCGCCGTGCACTGCCAGGTGCCGGTGGAAGTGGCCTCGTTCCTGCTCAACGAAAAGCGCACCGAGATCGCAAAGATCGAACTCAAGCAGCGCGTGGCCGTGCTGATGGTTCCCAACAAGACGCTGGAAACCCCCAACTACCGCCTGGAGCGCCTCAAGCACGACGACCCGCGCCTGGACCACATCGAAGCCAGCTACAAACTCGCCGAAGAAGTGGAAGACCCGACGTCTGTCACACGCCGCTCGCAGGAGCCCACCAACAAGCAGACCCCGGTGATCAAGGGCGTGCTGCCTGACGCCCCCGCCCCCGTGGCCGAGCCCCGCCCCGAAGGCGCGGCGCGCCCACCCCGTGGCGGCCAGCGCCCCGCAGCCCATGCAGCCCCTGCACCTGCCCCCGTGGCAGCTCCGGCGCCTGTTGCCCCCGCGCCGCAGGAGCAAGGCTTCTTCGCCTGGCTCAAGAGCCTGTTCGGCTTTGGCAGCGCCCCCGCAGCACCCGCCCCAGTGGCAACGGCTGCGCCAGCCGCCGCACCGGCCGCGGCTGAAACCACTGGCCGTGGCGAACCCCGCCGCGAAGGCCGCAATGGTGAAAGCCGTGGCCGCCGTGGTGGCCGCGACGGCAATCGTGACGGCAACCGTGACGGTCAGCGCGAAGGCGCCCCACGTGACGGCAACCGCGAAGGCAGCACCGGCGAAAGCCGTGGCCGCCGTGGTGAACGCTCGGCCGAAGGCCGCGCACCCCGCGACGCAGAGCGCCGCCCCGAGGGCGAAGGCCGTGACGGTGGCCGCAACGGACGCGGCGAAGGCCGTGAAGGGGGCCGTGGCCGCCGCGACAGCGAGCCGCGCAACCTGAACGCTGGCATGAACGGTGACAACAGCAACGCCGCAACCGCTCAGGTGGAAGGCCTCAACGCAGGTAACACCGGTGGTGCAGAAGGCCAACCGACGCAGCAACCCCGTGGCGAACGCGGCCCGCGCCGCGAACGCGGTGATCGCGGTGGCAACCGTGGCGAGCGTGGTGAACGCGCTCCCCGTGCGGTCGAGGCCCAGGAGGCAGCAGCCCCAGCCGCTGCTGGCGACTTTGCCGACACCGCGCCCCTGGCCTCGCTGCCAGACCTGGACCTGAGTGGCAATGACGCACCCGCCAACGGCAATGGCAATGGCGCCAGCGAAGAGCAACGCCGCGAGCGCCGCTCCCGCGACCGCTACGGCCGTGACCGCCGTGAACGTGGCGAGCGTGGCCCACGCGACGCCAACGGCAATGCCGAAGCCGCAGCACCCGCCATGCTGGACTTCGACCCCACCCAGGCCGAGCCCGCCCCGGCACAGGACGAAGCGCCACGCCGCAGCTACTTCAGCAACAACACGCCCGCCGCAGAGCCTGTGGCACCGGCGACAGCCCCTGTGGCCGCAGCGCCAGTCGCAGCGACTACCGAACCTGTAGCTGTTCCAGCGCCTGTTGCCGCACACGTTGCTGCCCCCGTGGCCGCAACGGCTCCGGTCGCGGCACCCGCTCCGGCAGCTGCCGCAGCGGCCCCTGCAGCACCCGCAGCAGCGCCTGCCAAGGGCCTGCCGCGCGTCCAGGCGTTCACGCTGCCCATCGATGAACTGCAGCAAGTGGCTGCCGCCTCGGGCCTGCAGTGGGTGAACTCGGACGCAGACAAGATTGCGGCGGTGCAGGCCGCCATCGCTGCCGAGCCCAAGCCCATCCGCGTGCCCCGCGAGCGCCCCCCAGCGGTGGTGCTGGACGAAGGCCCGTTGGTGCTGGTGGAAACCCGCCGCGACCTGTCGGCCATGGCGCTGCCATTTGAGCAGCCCCCCGCAGCCTGACGCGCTGCAATGGCTGCTGCCCCAGGGCGGTAGCCATCACCCAGAAGGCGGCTCAGGCCGCCTTCTTTTTTTGGGGCCGCCGAGTGTGCGCGGCCCTTCGCGCCAATACCCGCAAGCGGCCGGAGGCAGCCTGTCAGCAGGTACCATTTCGGGTCGCCGGTGCCGCAGTGCAGCCCACTGCCCGCGCCGCCTAGGCCACGCCCCACTCCCGAGATTCACGGACCCCTCACCCCATGCTGTTCCTGCTGTCTCCCGCCAAATCGCTCGACTACGAGACGCCCGTTCCCGAAGGCCTGCCCCACACCACGCCGCAGTTTGTGCCGCAGTCCACGGCCCTGATCGAGGTGCTGCGCGCGCAGTCGCCGCAGCAGATTGCGTCGCTGATGGAACTGAGCGACACGCTCGCGGCCCTGAACGTGGCGCGCTACCAGGCCTGGCGCCCCCGCTTCACGGCCCACAACTCGCGCCAGGCGGTGCTGGCCTTCAATGGCGACGTGTACGAGGGGCTGCAGGCCCGCAGCCTGAGCGCTGACGACCTGGACTGGGCCCAGAGCCATGTCGCCATCCTGAGCGGCCTGTACGGCGTGCTGCGGCCGCTGGACCGCATGCAGCCTTATCGCCTGGAGATGGGCACGCGCCTGGCCACCGGCGCGGGCAGCAACCTCTACCAGTTCTGGGGCCGCCAGATTGCCGAGCATCTCAACACCCGGCTGCGCGCCGACACCACGCCGGTGGTGGTCAACCTGGCGTCGCAAGAATACTTCCAGGCCGTGGACCGCAAGGTGCTCAAGGCGCGCGTGATCGAATGCGTGTTCGAGGACTGGAAGGGCGGCAACTACAAGATCATCAGCTTCTTTGCCAAGCGCGCACGCGGCCTGATGGCGCGCTATGCCATCACCCACCGCCTTGCCACGCCCCACCAGCTCGAAGGCTTTGATCTGGACGGCTATGCCTTTGCCCCGGCCTCCTCCACGCCCGAGCGCCTGGTCTTCCGGCGCAAGGCCCCGCCGGCCTTATAAACACCCCTCCACCTGCTCTTTCTTGTTGAAGGACCGCCATGACATTGCGTTCTGACCAGCACCCGGACGGCACGACCACCAGCACCCAGCGCGCCAGCGCAGCGCGGCAGGCCATCACGCCCGAGCTGCGCCGCTGGATCATTGAGCAGGCGCAGGCGGGCTACGCCGCGCCTGTGGTGCTGCAATCCATGCGCGACGCAGGCTGGGACGAGGACGTGGCCGCCGACGCGCTGGAGATCACGCTGCAGGAGCACCTGAACGACCTGGCCGTGCAGCAGGGCTTGCCCTCGGCCGTGCCGGTGCCCGAGCCCCGGCTGGATGAATCCCCCGCCCAGGTGGACTGCGGAGACCGCACCGTGAATGTGCTGCTGGCCATGGCGCAGCCGCGCATCGTGGTGTTTGGCAACCTGCTGTCGCCCGAGGAGTGTGATGCCCTGATCGCCGCCGCAGAGCCGCGCATGGCACGCTCGCTCACCGTGGCCACCAAGACCGGCGGCGAAGAGATCAACGCCGACCGCACCAGCGACGGCATGTTCTTCCAGCGCGGCCAAAGCCCGTTGATCCAGCGCATCGAAGAGCGCATCGCGCGCCTGCTCCAGTGGCCCATCGAAAACGGCGAAGGCCTGCAGGTGCTGCATTACCGCCCCGGCGCCGAATACAAACCCCACTACGACTACTTCGACCCCGCCGAGCCCGGCACGCCCAGCATCATCAAACGCGGCGGCCAGCGCGTGGGCACGCTGGTGATGTACCTCAACACGCCCGAAAAGGGCGGCGGCACCACCTTCCCCGATGTGCACCTGGAGGTCGCGCCGCAGCGTGGCAACGCGGTGTTCTTCAGCTACGAGCGCCCGCACCCGTCCACCCGCACCCTGCATGGCGGCGCCCCCGTGATCGCAGGGGACAAATGGATCGCCACCAAATGGCTGCGCGAGCGGGAATTTCAGTAAAAACGCCGGTATGCGCTAGTCGAATATGCGCCAGAAGCTACAAAAAAAGTAGCAGAACATATCCCCCTTGGAACCCATACACCCGAAAGACCAGGCCATGAACACGCCAGAACAATCCCAGCTTGGCAAGGCCTCGGCCTATGTAGACCAGTACGACGCATCGCTGCTGTTCCCCATCCCGCGCGCGGGCAAGCGGGCCGAGATCGGCATCACCGGCGCGGCGCCCTTCTTCGGGGCCGACCTGTGGACGGCGTTTGAGCTGTCGTGGCTGAACCAGCGTGGCAAACCGCAGGTGGCGCTGGCGCACATCACCGTGCCGTGCGAGACGCCCAACATCGTTGAGAGCAAGTCGTTCAAGCTGTACCTCAACAGCTTCAACAACACGCGCTTTGCCGATGCGGCCGAGGTGCAGGCCCGCATCCGCGCCGACATCAGCGAGGCGGTGTGGCGCGGCGCCCCGCACCCCGCCCCCCTGGGCGTGAAGCTCATCGCACCCGAGGTGTTCGACCAGGAGCCCCTGCACGAGCCGGGCGGCCCGAGCCGGGACACGCTGGGCGTGGA
>Ga0066256_1002063_pt1 | contig 23649 bp, 25 predicted proteins | sample ThiBio_1000_biof_FD_87107 | JGI IMG/M metagenome (GOLD analysis project Ga0066256, IMG submission 87107) | Wastewater bioreactor microbial communities from Cape Town, South Africa - Thiocy_expt_1000_biof (version 2) | ecosystem: Engineered > Bioreactor > Thiocyanate-remediating >... | reverse complement strand
TCGCACGCGTCTCTTCCGCCCGGCCGACCGCCGTCTCATCCAGGAAATCCTGCGTGGCCGGCGTATCGGCTTCACCATCGCCGAGATCCGCGACATCATCCGCGTCTACAAGGACCCGCCGGGCGAGGTGGGGCAGCTGGAACTGCTGATGGCGAAGGTCAGCGAAAAACGTGACGAGCTGCGCCAGAAGCGACGCGACATCGAGGAGACCCTGGCCGAGCTCGACAATGTCGAGGAAGCCTGCCTGACGCGCCTTGCCGAAATCGGCGTCGGCACCTGAGCGGCCGTCAGATCCAGCGCGTCGTCCCGTTGCAATAGCGTTCGAAATCGATGCCGAAGCGCGAGAGCAGGTGCAGCTCCTCGCGCTTGATGGCGACGATGCTCGTCAACACGGCGGCGATCATGGCCGTCACGATGCACCAGGGATTGAGCATCACAAGGCCGATGCCGGCGGTCGCCAGCGTATAGCCGAGATAGATCGGGTTGCGGGTGAAGCGGTAGGGGCCGGATGTCACGAGATGGGTCGAGCAGCGGTTCGGCAGGATCGTCGTGTGGCAATCGATGAGCGTGCGCATCGCCCAGACGTCGAGAACGATGGCCGACGCGATCAGGACGCCGCCCGCCGCCCGGGCATACCAGATATTCGTCGGCGCGACCGCGAGCGGAAAATATGCCTGGAGCAGGAATGCCGCCGCTATGGCCGCGCCGTAGACCAGCGGCGGCCAGGGAAAGGCGAGTGGCTTCATGCGATAGGCATTCATGATCCTACTCCTTCAGGTCGCTCCCCGCTTCGGCATTCGCCGTGCATTGCGAGGAGATCGTTGCAATGCGTTCGTCCGTCGTGACATCGATCGCACCGCGGTTCAGGTCGGCGAAAAGGTTCTCTCCCACGAGCCTCTCCAGCGTGCAGCCGCAGAAGCTCTGGCAGAAGCCGGCATCGCGCTCGTTTGAACAGGCGCGCATGCAGCTCTTCGTGTAGCCCGCCGCAGGATCCGCCGCAGGTGCCGGAACCACCAGCGAGAAACCGTAGACCAGTGCGATCAGCACCGGCTGGTGGATAAGGTAGATGGCGAGACTGTGGCGGCCGGCCTTTTCCAGCAGGCTTTTCCACCAGCCTTTCGTCGCATTGCCGAAACCCGCCAGCCGCTCCGGCAGCGTGCTCGCCACGAAGAGGCGGGCGGCGGCGATGCCGAGCAGAACCGGCGCCAGCCAGGGCAGCAGCGGCACATAGTCGTTCGAGCGCGGCGGGTTCGGGGAAAGACCCACCCACCAGAGCGCCGGGTGGTCGAAGACCGGCGCGCGCAGGTAGAACGGCGCCGTGACGACAGCCGCCGCCACCAGCAGCGTGACGGCGACCGGCAGGCGCAGGAAGAGCAGGCCGATCGGGCTTGCGGCGGCGAGGGCATGCAGGATGCCGAAGAAGATGAGGGTCTGCGGAAAGGCGAACCAGGTGGCGATGGTGATGGCCGCCGCCGCCAGCGCGATCTTGCCGAAGCGCAGGAGGAACGGCCGCATGTGAAAACCGTTGCGGTGGCCGAGGACGAGGCTGAAGCCGACGAGGAACAGGAAGCTGCCGGCGATCGCCCGTGCGAAGAGACGCCAGCCGCCGGTGGTCGCGGTCTCTGGATCAATATAGCCGAAATAGCCGAGGTCCCAGGTGAAGTGGTAGATCGCCATGGCGATCAGCGCGACGCCGCGGGCCTGGTCGATCAGCGGAATGCGCGGCAGGCGGCGCCTCGTGCCGCCGTCTCCTGCCACATTGCCGTCAATCACCGTCGTCGTCATGGTTCGGGTTCGCCGCATTGCTTTGGTCCATGGCATCGTGTCACGCCAAGCTTGCGCCGGGCGGATGGCCGAAAGGTGGCCTTCGGGGAGGGATCAGTCGAGGCGTTCGAGCACGCCGAGGCGCGCTTCCGAATAGAACTGCCGGCGGACGAGCACGACGATGATGCCGATGGTCGTCAGGATGAAGAGGTAGGGGCTGACGAACCAGCCGAGATAGCCGATCGACAGGAAGATGGCGCGAAGCCCCTTGTTGAAGTGCTTGGCCGCCAGGATGTTCATGCGGATCACCTTGTCGGCGGCAAGGTCGGCGCCGGCCGGGTCCTTGTGGATGTCGCCGCTCATCGGCATCGCGCCGAGCAGGATCGTGCAGTAGTTGAAGAGGCGGTAGGACCAGCCGAACTTGAAGAAGGCATAGCCGAAGATGATGGCGAGGCCGCCGACCTTCATCTCGAAGCCGGTGCGGCTTGCGCGGAAGACCTCCGGCAGGTCGTTGAGGATGGTGAAGACCTTGTCCGTGGCACCGAGCAGCGCAAAGCAGCTTCCGAGCGCCAGGAGGGACGTCGAGGCGAAGAAGGCCGTGCCGTTCTGGAGGCCGGCCATGATCTGCGTGTCGATCATGCGCAGGTCCCGGTGCATGGCGTTACGGATCCAGATCGCGCGCTGCGAGCTCATCGCCCGGGTCAGGCTCACACGGTCGAAAAGCCTCGCCCGGTCGGTGATCCAGGAATACCCGATCCACAGGGTGACGAAGACGGCGAGGGCGGCGATGTCCGGGATGTTCATGATCGAGCGTTTTGCCACGAATCCGGCATTTTGCAAGCGGTGACGATACGGCTACGAGGCTCCGTTAATAGCTGGGGCGGAAAGAGGGCGCCATGGCTCTTGCGCCGCACTCTGGCAACCGGCTGATTTTGCGACATGTCATGCGCTCGACGCGGGGCACCTATGACCGCGCTGCCTTGGTTTCGCCATTTTTCGCGATTGCGGTTTCATGAATTCTTCATTAAAGAGGGCGCCATGCAGCGCCGATCACGGCCGCTGCGGCGACATGTTCCATCGGGGAAATCATGGAAAGCACTGTTCAGAAATCCTGCTGGGGCGTCACCGCCCGCGCAGTTCTCGGTTTTGGCGCGGTTCTGATCATCGCCTATCTCTTCGGCGGCATCTGAAAACATCCGGCCACCGTCCCTACATTAACAGCGCGCTCCGCGGAGACGCGCTGTTTTTGTTTCAGGGCATGTCGCGTTGGTAAAATCCGATGTCGGGAGATCGCCTTGGACGCGACGCGTGATAGCGTACCTTCGAGGATTAAAGCGCAGCCTGCCGCGGCAAGGAGAAGTCCGGGAATGTTTCTTTCGGTTTTTGATGTCTTCAAGATCGGTATCGGGCCGTCGAGCTCCCATACGATGGGGCCGATGTCGGCGGCGAACCGGTTCCTGGACCTGATCCTGTCGGACGACTGGCCGCGGCCGGCCGGAGCCCGGGTCACCGCCATCCGCATGAGCCTGCACGGCTCGCTCGCCTATACCGGCGTCGGCCATGGCTCCGACCGCGCCGTCATCCTCGGCCTGATGGGCGAGCGGCCGGATTCGGTCGATCCCGACCGGATGGACGCGATCGTCGCCGAGGTCGAGCATAGCGGCCGCATCACGCCGCCCGACCATCCCGGCTACGCCTTCCAGCCGAAGACCGATCTTATCTTCGACAAGAAGAATCCGCTGCCCGGCCATGCCAACGGCATGACCTTCAGCGCCTACGACCGCGACGACCGGCTGCTTCTCAAGCGGATCTACTATTCCGTCGGCGGCGGATTCGTCGTCACGGATACCGAGCTGGAGCAGATGCGCACCAGCAAGGCGCGCTCCAGCGACAAGAAAGTGCCGTTCCCCTTTTCCTCCGCCAGGCAGATGCTCGACATGGCCGAGCGCGCCAACATGACGATCGCGCAGATGAAGCGCGCGAACGAGGAAGCCTCCATGTCGCGCGAGGAACTGAATGCCGGCCTCGACCGCATCTGGGAGGCGATGAAGAGCTGCATCGACCGGGGCCTGAAGAACGAAGGCATCATGCCGGGCGGCCTGAAGGTGCGCCGCCGCGCCCGCTCGATCCACGACAAGCTGCAGGAGGAGTGGCGCTCCAACAAGGCGAACCCGCTGCTCGCCAACGACTGGCTGTCCGTCTACGCCATGGCGGTCAACGAGGAGAATGCCGCGGGCGGCCGGGTCGTGACCTCGCCGACCAACGGGGCTGCCGGCGTCGTGCCCGCCACGATCCGCTACTACCTGCATTTCCACGAGGATGCCGACCAGGACGGCATCCGCGACTACCTGCTGACGGCCGCCGCCGTCGGCGGCATCATCAAGCACAACGCCTCGATTTCGGGCGCCGAGGTCGGCTGTCAGGGTGAGGTGGGGTCCGCCTCGGCCATGGCCGCCGCCGGCCTTGCCGCCGTGATGGGCGGCTCTCCGGAACAGGTGGAGAATGCCGCGGAAATCGCGCTGGAGCACCATCTCGGCATGACCTGCGACCCGATCGCCGGCCTCGTGCAGGTGCCCTGCATCGAGCGCAACGCGCTCGGCGCGGTGAAGGCGGTGACGGCTGCCTCGCTCGCCCTCAAGGGCGACGGCAAGCATTTCGTGCCGCTCGACGCCTGCATCGAGACGATGCGCCAGACCGGCGTCGACATGAACGAGAAGTACAAGGAAACCTCCACCGGCGGCCTTGCCGTCAACGTGGTGGAGTGCTGAAGCTCTCGTCGTTGCCTGTGGGTGCGACGCGGCGGCCCCTTGACCCGGCCGCCGCAAGGGCGTTCAAAGACGCATGGCCCTTCATCTCATCAAACTCTGTGTCGGCGCGGACTCGATCGAGGACCTGCGCGAATGGGTGTCCGAACGTTCGCTGATCGCGATGGCGGCGGGCATGGAGCCGCATTCCAGCCACGTCACCCGCATGATCCCCAAGCGTGACCGCGAACTGCTCGATGGCGGCTCGCTCTATTGGGTCATCAAGGGGCAGGTGCAGGCCCGCCAGAAATTGCTCGACATCAAGTCCTTCACGGATGGCAACGGCATTTCGCGCTGCGAGCTGATGCTCGGGCCGGAGGTCGTCGAGACCGAGTTCCAGCCCCGCCGCGCCTTCCAGGGCTGGCGCTACCTCACGGAAGACGACGCCCCGCGCGATCTCAAGAACATGGGCGAGGGCCCCGCGGACCTGCCGCTCGAACTGCGCCGGGAACTGGCCGAACTCGGCCTGCTCTGAAAAAAGCCGCGTCCGGCGTCCTGAATCGTGTTTCAGGTCTCTTTCTCCCGCTGTCCCGCACATTCCGGCCTCGTTCAACCAACGAGGTCCTCATGCTCAAGTCGCTTTTCTGCGCCGCGGCGCTGCTTGCCGCCTTCACGATCCCTGCCAATGCCGAACGGATCGGCGTGCGTGACCTCAATGTTGCCCAGTCGGCGAACGGACGTGCCTTGAATGCCGTCGTCTGGTATCCGACCGAAGACGATGGAAAGACCGAGGCAGTCGGCGAAAACCCGGCCTTTCTCGGCGTGCCGGCCATCCGCAACGCATCGCCCGATGACGGGCCGCATCCGCTGGTCGTGCTTTCCCACGGCTATGGCGGAAGCTGGCGCAATCTGAGCTGGCTTGCGGGCGAGCTGGCAGCGAAGGGCTATGTCGTCGCTGCGACCGACCATCCCGGCACGACGACCTTCGACCGGAGCAAGGCGGAAGCCGCAAGACTGTGGGAGCGCCCGCGCGACCTCAGCCGCCTGATCGACGCCGTGCTTGCCGACAACGGCCTCGGGCCACGGACTGACGGGAAGCGGATCGCGGCCATCGGCCATTCGCTCGGCGGATGGACGGTGATGGCGCTTGCGGGCGCACGGGTCGATGCGGCGCGTTTCCTGGCGGATTGCAAGGCGAAGACCAGCCCGCGGGCCTGCGCGCTGTCCCATGAGCTGGGGCTGGACGGCACGGGCGATGCAAGGGCGGCGCTCGAAGGCGACCTCGGCGATCCGGGCATCGGCGCCGCCGTGTCGCTCGACCTCGGCCTTGCGCGCAGCTTCCCAACCGAAAGCCTTGCGGCAGTCCACATTCCGGTCCTGATCTTCGGCGCAGGAATTGACGCCGGCGGCCTGCCGGCGGAGGCGGAGTCGGGCTATCTCGCGGCGGGCCTGCCGATGTCGATGCGCGACTATGTGGTCGTGCCGGATGCGATGCATTTCAGCTTCATGCAGCTCTGCAAGCCCGGCGCGGTTGCGATGATCGAGGCGCGGTCGCCCGGGGATGGCGTCGTCTGCAAGGATGGCGGCACGCGCGGCCGGGCGGCGATCCACAGGCAGGTCGCCGACCGCATCGCCGCCTTCCTCGGCGCTACCCTGCCGTAGCGGCGCGGCGGAAGTCGCTGGGACTGCAGCCGGCCGTGCGGAGGAATTCGCGGTTGAAGTTCGACTTGGTCTGGAAACCGCATTCGAACATGACGGCCGTGACCGGCATGCCGGTTTCCGACAACAGGCGCTTTGCCGCGTCGATGCGGTAGCCGTTGACCAGTTGCGAGACGTTCCGTCCCTGCAGCCGGTTGACGGCGCCGGAAATCTGCCGGGCCGGGATGCCGGCCCGGCGCGCGATCCGGTCCAGGGTGAGGTCGGGATCGCGAAACAACTGCCGCTCCTGCATGAGGCGGTCGACCGTGTCGACGACACGCGCATCGGCTTCGCCGGAGACCTCCGGCTTTGCCGTCTCGCCGGCATCGTCCGCCGGCGTGCTCCTGCCGATCACCGCGACGGCATAGGCAAGCACCGGCAGGACCAGGAGGTTGCCGGCCGTCACGATGCCCCCGGCGTGAGATCCCCGATAGAAGCCGAAATCCACCGCGATGAGCAGGTCCACGAAGGCGGATGTCATCAAGAGCGCGCCTGCCGCAAGGGTGGCCTTGCGGGCGCCCGCCACATCGCTCAGTCGCGTCGTCACGAAGCTGTCCGGCCCGGCGATCGCCAGACGCAGGAGCGCTGCGCCATAGCCGAAGTAGAGCAGAGCGAGCACGAGATCGACGGGCGAGCGCCAGAGCGGCCAGAGCGCCGACAGGATCAGCGCGAGCAATGGCGGCAGCAGATGAAGCCAGCGGCGGTTGCCGCGCCCCGCGGTGAAACACAGCCAGGCGATCGGCGGCAGGCCGGATGCGAGGACAGGCTGGAGGAATCGTACGAAAGGCCAGTCGAACGTCCACCGTGCGCCGACGACGGCAGCGACGACGGTGCAGGCGGCGACGAAGCCGATGGCTGGCCGAAGGGCGGGCTCGCGCAACAGGACCAGCCGCAGGAGGAGGACGCAGAGCAGGAGCGCGATGACGAAGGGAAGGGGTATTGCCGGCATTCTTCACGCACAGCAGATGTCGCGGGACTTTGCAAGGACCGGCGGCGCCGGTCCGGACGGTTCAGCGCAGGCGCAGGCGCACCGGGTGGCGCCGCTCGCTGACGCCGACATGGAGATGGATCCCGGCGGCCGGCTGGCCCGAGCGCCAGGCTCTGGCGCCGTGGGCGAGCAGCATGCCGACGAGATCCTTCGTCCTGTTACGCGAACGGCCGAGGCCGATGTCCGCGATCCGCATCGCCGCTTCGTGCAGCGGGTGGAGCGTGCCCTTCAGGGCCTTGCGTTTACCGTCGCGCGCTGCGGGGTGGTCATCGAACAGGTTCTCGTTCATCGCCATGATCTGCCTCGTACGCATTACCCAATCGAGGATGGCAAACCCTTGTGGGGATTGCCGGGCCTTCCCCCGCAGCGTCCGGTACGCAATACCTCACCGGTGGCTGTGCGGGTACAAGGCGGTATTCCACAGGCCGCGCCTACATGGCGCGGTCCGGATGCATCACTGCTGGCTGGCCCAGCAGGCAAACCCCTTACGCTTCAGCACCTTGCAGGCAGTTGCCGCGCGATCCTGGTTGTCGAAGCCGCCGAAGCGGGCGCGGTAAAGCTGCTGGCTACCGCTGTTGACAGCGACGGTGAAGGGCTGCGCGCTGGAAAGCGCCTTGCCACCCTGGTTCTTCGCCTTCGAAAGCAGGTCCTGCGCCTGGCCCTTGTCGGGCGTTGCGCCGATCTGGATGACCCAGCCCGAGGGCGCGGCATCGGAAGCGACGGCGGTAACCGTGGGGGAGGTGGTGAGTTCGTCGAGCGAACCGCCGGTATCGCCCTGTTCCGTCAGGTCTGCCGGCGGCACGGCTGCATCGCGCTGGATCTTCAGCGTTGCGGCCAGCGCGCGTTTGCCGACGACTTCCGAGGTCGACGTCGCGGCATAAGCCGTCTCGATTCGGGCTTCGTTGTAGCGGTAGGTCGGGACCGGGCCGTTCTCCGGCAGGTCGAGGCCGGCGGACACCGACGCGGTCGATGCGGTGGTGGCCTTGCTGGCGACTTCGGCGGTCAGCGTCCGCGCCTCCTTCGTTTCCGCGATCAGGTCGCCGCCGCCGCGGCGCGAGGCCTTGGGCATGTAGGTAGCGATGAGCTTGCGCATCTGCTGGTCGCGGGCAGCGCCGGATCGGCCGCCGATGACCACGCCGACGACGCTGCGCCCGTCTGCAACGGCCGAAGTAACGAGATTATAGCCGGACGCACGGGTGTAGCCGGTCTTGATGCCATCGACGCCGCGCACGGTGCCAAGCAGCCGGTTGTGGCCGCGGATGGTCTGCTTGCCGAAGCGGAAGCTGCCCACCGAGAAATAGTCGTAATACTGCGGGAAATGCTGGCGCAGCGCGATGCCGAGGCGGGCCTGGTCGCGCGCGGTGGTCACCTGCGCGCTGTTGGGCAGGCCGTTGGCATTGCGGTAGACGGTGCGCGTCATGCCGAGCGCGCGCGCCTTCTGCGTCATGATGCGGGTAAACCGCTCCTCCGATCCGCCGAGCAGTTCGGCCAGCGCCGTGGAAGCGTCGTTGGCCGAGCGGGTGATCAGGCCGAGGATCGCCTGTTCGACAGTGATCGAGTTGCCGACGCCGACGCCGAGCTTGGTCGGCGGCTCGCTCGAGGCGTTCTTCGAGAAGGGGACGCGGGAATCGAGGCGGATCTTGCGGGCTTCCAGCGCCTCGAAGGTGAGGTAGAGCGTCATCATCTTGGTGAGCGAGGCGGGATAGCGCAAGTCGTCCGCGTCTTCGCTGTAGAGCACCTTGCCGGTCTTCGCATCGATGACGATGCCGGAATATTTCGGATTTGCCGCCGCCGGCGTCGCCCAGGCGACCGTGGCGATCATCCCGATCATCACCAGACCTTTCGCCGCATTGGCAATCGCCTGACCGGGACGGGGGAGGAAATCGAGGAATACGGAACGGGACACTACGTTACTCTTCATTCTCGAATTGCATATGCCGTCCGCTTGCGACCTGCCGCGACGACCGTTTGGGGCAAGATAGCCACACAGCGTTACCAATCGGTTTATGATGAATCATTGGTTTCTGAGATTGCCCGTGTTTTATCGGCTGCGGGTGGCGGCGGAGGAGCGCCCGTTTTCGGCGAGGGAGCCGCCGAGATAGTCGCGCACCCGCGCCTCCATGGCCTGCCACTGCGGCAAAAGTCTGCTCGAAAAACGGTAAAGCACGGAAAGGTCGCGGCCGATGTGGATGTCGCGCTGGCAGTCGGCGCCTGTCGATTGCGAGGAGTCCGCGGGCATCATGCAGCGCACCGCGTAGTCGGAGCCATCAGGAAGCGTGCCCGTAAAGAACACCTCGCCGCCGTAGCCTGAATTCTCCTTGAGGGACTGCCGCGTCAGCCCTGCGGGGCCCTGCTCGGGGCGGTCGCCGAAGAGATGGCTGTAGATCGGCCCCAGCCGGCCGGACATGTCCCTCGACATGGTGCTTTGCGAAAGATTGAGGAAAATCAAGTTCTCGGGCCGGGTGGCATCGTTGAAGCGGATGCGCTCGGCGTTGGAATAGCCGCTCATTTCCGGCCAGGTAAGGTAGAGGTCCACGCGTTCCGCGCGCCCCGTGCGGCGCTGGTCCTCGAAGCGGATCGCATTGGCGGGAAGGCGGAGCTGGTCCTGGCCGATGACGATGTCGATGGGTTCCGCATTCTCCGTGTGGCCGGCCAGCGCGATGCGCTCGCCGAGCGCGCGGCCCGCGATGGAGATGGCAACCGTCAGGCCCGCGAGGAAAGCGACGCCGATGGTCAGGCGCGTCAGCAGCCGGTTGGAGAGAAGCGGGGCATGGTCCCCGTTGCCGGTCGTCGCCGCAGCCATCGTCCCCTCGCGTTTCCTCGGCCCGTCCATCGTGGCACATCCTGGCGGAGGGTCTGCGAACATGGTTAATTTTCGGTTGAGATCGTCCGGTTGTATGGCGTCCTGAAAAAGGATGCGGCCGGCTCCGGGACAGGAGAGCCGGCCGCAGGGCCATGGTCGGGACGGGGATCGGGGACTGACCGGGCCCATTCTTTGGCCCGGCGCGCCGCCGGGCAATCTGGTCTTGTCTTGCGCCTGGGCGCAGGATGCTACTTGACGCTGCCGACCGCTTCGGCGCGGCCGTCCTGCAGCTTGACCCACTTGCCGGCATTGGCCGAGGACTGGCGCTTCAGGAAGCGGTATTCGGTCTCCGACCAGAGCAGGACCTTGTTGCGCATGTTGTCGAGCACGAAGTCGCCGCGGTCGGTGCGCACGGTCAGCACCGCGTGGCCTTCGCCGCTCGGCTGCAGCACGACCGTGATCAGCAGGTTCGAGGGCGAGATGCCGGCTTCGATCAGGCGCTTGCGCTTGATCAGGACATAGTCCTCGCAATCGGCGGCACCCTGCGGATAGGTCCACTTCTCCTCGACGCCGTAGATCTCCATGTCCGTCATCGGCACGAATTCGATATTGGCGTTGTAGTTGACGTTGAGGATCGTCTTCCAGTTTTCCTGCGTCAGCTTGAGCGGGCCTTCGTCCTTGCCGTTGGGGCCGCATTCGTCGCGGTACTGCTTGCAGAACTCGTAGTGGCCGATGGGCTGGTTGGTGGCGCCCGCCAGTGGAATGTTGGCCGGCAGTGCCATGGCAACGTGTGCCGCGGCGAGAGAGAAGAGGAATGCAAGAGTCCCTGTCTTGATATTTTTTGTCATTGTTTCGTCCCCGTTTGATGAGGTCACAATGACAGCTATGTTTTGATCTTGCGCGAAAAGCCGAAGTATAAATTAGTTCAAATCAAGATCGCATAAGTATAAAACAAGAATAAAACTTGATCTTCATTTTATGTGTATTCGAAGCGAATTTGACTAAAATTCTAACGAGTTTCACCGCCGCGCCTGCGGGGAATTCTCACCTAATCCATTGATTTTTAAAAGTTTTCCGAATTCGCGGATCGCGGCAGGATTCGTTTGTAGGGCGTGCATCAGGCCGAGAGCCGGGGGAGCAGATGCCATCCTCGTTACGCCGTGATGGCGCAAGCGGCCGCCCGGCGCGGGGAAGCGCCCGCGGACGCGGAAATTTTTTCGGATTCTTTTTGTGCCGACCTGAAACAGAAAAAGGCCCGACCGGGCCTTTTTGGGACTGCATCGTCCGGGGTCGTCCCGAAGCGCTACAGGAAGACGGTCAGCGCTTCCTTCGACTGGACCGAGGAGAATTCGATCGCAACGCCCTCCTGGAAGTGACGCACGACGCGGCCCTTCATGTGGCCGAGCTGGACGGCGGTTCCGAGCGCCGGGCGCACGTCGATGTCGACGGCCGCACCGGAAAGCGAAAGGTCGATGATGCGGCAGGGATAGCGCCGGCCGTCGTCCAGCGTCAGGTCGGTGCGGGTGTTGCGCGGGGTGAGGCGGTCGTGGCGGCGGTCTTCCGGCAGGCCGAGCTCATGCTTGTTGGCGATCCAGGTGAGCTGGGCCGCGAGCTTTTCCCGCTTGCGGTCCGTCGCGTTGAGCTGGATTGCGAAGCCGTCCGCGTTGAGAAGCGCGACGGTGCCCTCGATGCGGCCCACATGGTCGATATAGGCGATGATGCGCTCGCCCATCTTGGGGCGCGCCGCGCAGACGAAGCTCGCATCGCCCGGCGACATGTCGAGGACGGTGCAATCGAATTCTTCATGGCTTGCGAGCATCAGCCGGCCCGACAGGTTTACCGATACGCGCTGGAAGGCGCGCTGATCGGGCTGCGGCTTCCGGGCGGCGGGCGATGCTTGCTGGAAAGAGTACATGAGCGCGCGTGCCTGATCATCCTATCTCTTTCCAAGACTTAACCTTTCTGGGTTAACAGAAGGTTTGCCGGTGCGGGAAAATCTCGCCACGGGCGGGATTTCGACAACCTGTGGGCGTTGCCGGTTGTGTTCGCTAGCGTTCCTGCGGCTCGCCGGCCTGCCGGCCGCCCTCGAAGATGCGCAGGTGCATGACCCGGCTGACCGTCTGGCCGAGGCCGGCCGGGCGCATGGCCATGATCGAGGTCGGCATGGGGATCGACGGCCGGTTGGCGGCGGGATCGCTGCGGCGTTCGGGATCGATGACCGAGAGCGCGCCGAGCGTGGCATAGCGGAAGGCGGATAGCGGCGGGCGCTGGCCGGGCAGGGGCGCGAAGGTGCCGATGATGCGGTCGGCCGTCCTGCCTCTGGTGGCGAGCGGCAGCAGCGCGATTTCCGCCTCCGTCGTCTCCAGCGTGCCGTCGACGAGCTGGACATGCATGATGGCGGGTGCGGCCTGCGCCATGACGTTCTCGGCGATCCGCGCGACGCGGACGCGCTGGTCCGGTGCAAACAGCGCGTCGAAATCCGAGCCCTTGAGTTCCCGGGCGAACTGCGCGCAAAGCCGCGTGCCGGCCAGCCGGAAGCGCGGAGCGTGCAGGCGGCCGTCTTCGAGGATGAACACGTCGGGCAGGATCGCCGCGATGTCGGCGGGCTCGATGGCGCTGCGCAGCGGCACGGCGCGCTCGCCGCGCTGGCGTGCCCAATAGTCGTAAAGTGCCGTCGCGGCCTTGGTCTGCATGCGCATATCCAATCGATTCTGCCCCGTTCCGGCACGCTGGATGCGGCGAACGGGCATTCCCGGAAGGTGTAGCGAGTTTCATGCCAGCCCGGCATTAAGGTTAACGATTGGTTTCGATTGCGCAGGCCGCCGGCTTGGGAGAACATCCGGCCATCCCTCCACGAGGGAATGGTTTACTGCACATCGATTTGGCCCCGGCGATTGGGGCACCGGCCGTCGGCGAAAGCTGCACGGCCTTTCTTTTCTCTGTATAAGCACGATTCGATTTTTGAGTATGGTGGTTTGGTCATGCGTAACGACGGCGATGAAGTGCAGGGTGGCGAGTTCGGCGACCGCAGGCGGGAGCCGGCATTCAACCTGCCGGCAAGCCTCGTCTTCGTGCTCGGCGTGCTGACGCTGATCCATCTCGTGCGCACCTATCTCCTGTCGGCGTCGACCGACGAGTTCGTGCTGCTGCACTTCGGCTTCATTCCGGGGCGCTATTCGATTCCCCTTTCGGAGCAGGACCTCGGCTGGCTGTGGAGCCCGGTCACCTATTCGCTGCTGCACGGCGGCTGGGAGCATCTGATCTTCAACGCCTTCTGGATGGTCGCATTCGGCGCGCCCGTCGTGCGCCGCATCGGCCGCACGCGCTTCTTCCTCTTCTGGTGCCTTTCCGCCATCGCGGCGGTGGCGTTCCACACCGCGCTGCACTGGGGGGCGATGATCCTGGTCGTCGGCGCTTCGGGCGTGGTCTCGGGCCTCATGGGGGCGGCCGCGCGTTTCGTCTTCTCGCCGAGCGGGCGCATCAGCCGGCAGTTCGCGCATCTCAACCGGCGGCTCACCATTGCCGAGGCGCTTTCCAACCGCTCGGTGCTCGTCTTTTCCGGCATCTGGTTCCTGACCAACTTCCTGATCCTGTTCGGCTTCCTGTTCTTCCCGCTCCTCGATGTGGCTACGGCCGAGAGCCGGCGGGATTAACGATAGTCCATTAGCGGTCTTGCAATCGCCTCTTTCGTGGCGCACCATGAACGTGTTCCGGTTCGCACATGCACACCGGAATGGGCCGCATCCGCAAGGAGGAAGGGATGCGTCCACGTTACTGGCAGGGCATCCCTGCGGGTGTCCCGCCTCTCAGCGTCATGATGCACACGGGAGGTACGCATGTATGTAAAGACGATACTGGACGAGAAAGGCCGCAACGTCGTGACCGGCGGCCCGCAGCTCACCGTCAGGCAGGCTGCCGTCTATCTTCATGAAAACCACATCGGCGCCATCGTCATCGTCGACCGGAACGACCGCATCGCCGGCATCCTTACCGAGCGCGACATCGTGGCCGCCATTGCCCGCAGCGGGGCCGAGTGCCTGGATAAGCCCATTTCCTCCATCATGTGGGGCAATGTCCATCGCTGCGACGAAGGTCAGACCGTCGACGAGATCATGGAAATGATGAGTTCGCTGCGCGCCCGCCACATTCCCGTGGAGAAGGAGGGACGCCTCGTCGGCATCGTTTCCATCGGCGACGTGGTGAAGTCCCATATTCGCGCCATCCAGCACGAGGCCGAGGCCATCAAGGCCTATATCGCCAGCTGACGCCGGCGCTAGAGAATTTCCGGTGAACTCCGGTTCACCGGAAATGCTCCAGTTTTTTGTTTATATCGCATTATCCGATGCCGAAGCGATCCCGCTTCGGCTGGAAATGCTCCAACGGTTTCGGGCGGAACGATCTTCATCGCTCCGCCCGCCGTCGTTTCTCGCTGCTGCGCCATTCAGCGCGCCATTACAACTTCCTGCATGCGCTTGATCTCGAAAATGCGCGCCTTGGCTTCGAGGTAGCCGCGGTCGATGGATTCGCCCGCGCGGTGGAATTCCGAGAGGCCGATATCCGCAAGCTTCGGATGCAGCGACAGGTCCGGCGGGTCGCCGGCCAGGCGCGCGCGGGAAATGCGGTCCTGGATGATGTTGAAGGACTGCACCATGACGCTCGTCAATCCGAGGCGGGCGGCGCTGTCCTCCTGTTTCGGTTCGGTCACCTTCTGCGGGCTGGCGCTGTGCTTGATCACGGCGGAGCGGCCGTAAAGATCGTAGTTGAGGTTGACGGCGACGACCAGCGGCTCCTCGTACGCCCGGCAGACGGAAACCGGCACCGGGTTCACCAGGGCGCCGTCCACCAGCGTCCTGTTGTTGCACTTGATCGGCTCGAAGATGCCCGGCAGCGCATAGGAGGCGCGCAGGGCCGTGATCAGGGCGCCGCCGTTGATCCATACTTCGTGGCCGCTGTTGACTTCCGTCGCCACCGCGACGAAGGGGCGGTCGAGATCCTCGATCGACAGGTTCTCCAGATGCTCCTGCATGCGGCGCGTCAGCCGCATGCCGCCAAAAAGGCCGGAGCCGCGGATGGTGAAATCGAGGAGGCCGGCGATGCGGCGCATGGTGAGCGATCGGGCGAAGGCCTCCAACTCGTCCAGCTTGCCGGCGAGGTAGCAGCCGCCGACCAGTGCGCCGATCGACGTGCCGGCGATCATGCCGATCTCAATGCCTTCCTCGTCCAGCGCCCTCAACACGCCGATATGCGCCCAGCCGCGGGCAGCGCCGCCGCCGAGGGCAAGGGCGATCTTGGATTTGCGCGGCGGGGCCGGCGCGGGAATGTGAGACATGTCGTTCATGGAAGGTCCGCCCGGATCCGATGCATCCGCCGTTACGAGACTACGATTGAAACTCCAGTTCAGCATTCCGGACCTCCGTTCCCAAGAGGAATTCGCGGTGAAGCAAACGGTTCCGTCCACCCAGCGCCCTCGGCAACACAATAGATCGCAGGATAGTTGCAATCCGTGACGCGGGGAAATTCCGGCACGAAAATCCTTCCGGAAAGTGCGCGGCGTCGAAGCCGGAGCAGGGTGCCCGTCCGCAGGATCGTCGCCCCGCCGCAGGTGGCGCTGGAAACCGTTCGGGACGCATGCGAGCGATGGGGTTCCATATCCTGATCCGCACGGCGGGGCTAGAAGCCGCCATGGAAGCGATTAGGCGGCCGAAGAGGTTGCCAATTGGTAAATCCGTGCCGGAACGGGACGCAAAACGCGCGGATGCTTAATTTTTGCTGTAGACCGCCGCCGGGTCGAATTGCGGTTCGCCGCCGGTGATCGTCAGCACAGCACCATCCGGACCGTTGGAGACCGTGCGGTAGAAGCACGAGCGGCGGCCGGTGTGGCAGGTGGCGTCGTGGCCGGCGACGGAGACCTTGAGCCAGACGGCGTCCTGGTCGCAGTCGGTCCTCAGTTCCACGACGGTCTGGAGGTTGCCGGAGGTCTCGCCCTTCTTCCAGAGCGAATTGCGCGAGCGGCTCCAGTAATGGGCGATGCCGGTCTCGATGGTGAGCGCCAGCGCTTGGGCATTCATGTGGGCGACCATCAGCAGTTCGCCGTCCCTCGCATCCGTCACGACGGCGGTCACGAGGCCGTTGTCGTCGAAACGGGGGGTGAAGGCCGGGCCTGTCTCCAGCTCGGCCTTGTCCCTGGAGGGGGCTTGGAAGGTGATCGGCATGGCGTTCGGCTCCGTCGGGTGGAGCCGGCCTTCGGCCTAGCTCCGGATCATCGTCATGAACCGGACCTGTTCGGCCGGCTCGGTCTTGAAGGCACCGGTAAAGGTGGTGGTGAGCGTTGTCGAGCCCTGTTTCTGGATGCCGCGCATGGCCATGCACATATGCTCGGCCTCGATCATCACGGCGACGCCCCGCGGGTTCAGCGTTTCGTCGATGGACCTGGCGATCTGCGCCGTCATCGTCTCCTGCGTCTGCAGGCGGCGGCCGAAGATCTCCACCACGCGGGCAATCTTGGAAAGACCGAGCACCCGGCCGTTCGGAAGGTAGGCGACATGCGCCTTGCCGATGATCGGCACCATATGGTGCTCGCAATGCGAGAAGAACGGAATGTCCTTCACCAGCACCATGTCGTCATAGCCGGCGACTTCCTCGAAGGTGCGGCCGAGCACGTCCTCGGCGGCAAGGTCATAGCCGGAGAAGAGCTCGCGATAGGCCTTGGCGACGCGCGCAGGCGTATCCAGCAGGCCCTCGCGCTGCGGATCGTCGCCGGCCCAGCGGAGCAGGACACGAACGGCGTCTTCCGCCTCTTTCTGCGTCGGGCGGCCGGCGTCATCCTCGATGCGCGGAAAATTGGTGACTATGGCGTCCATGGACCCATTGACCTTTCTGCAGGTTACCTGACGTGTGTATCGGACTCGCCACTGGCCATTCGCCTAACCCTGCAGGCTTGGGTTCCGTTGGCGGGCTCCGGGGCTTTCGGGTCATCGCTTAGCAGCGCGAGCGACCGTCCGGCACGGTTTCCCAAACAACAGGTGAGTGCTCCGCATCTTGCAAAACCCTCACCCCAATACGAGTTATCATATAGTATCGACCGAGGCCTGCGAAAGAGGCCTGAGGCGACACGCGATGCTTTTTTACCGACGACATCGGAATAATCTCCTCGGATCATTGAAGATTCCGCAAAAAACGCGGAAAACGGAAGCATGATGGACGATATTTACAACAGCCGTATCCTGGAGTTCGCCGGCAACATCCCGCGCATCGGCACCCTGCCGGATGCGGACGGCGAGGCCGGCGCCCATTCCAAGCTCTGCGGCTCGCGGGTGAAGGTCTATCTCAAGCTCGACGGCGATACCGTCAGCGATTTCGCCCACGAGGTGAAGGCCTGCGCGCTCGGCCAGGCGTCCTCCTCGGTGATGGCGCGCCATGTGATCGGCGCGACGGCGGCGGAAATCCGCAAGGCGCGCGAGGACATGCTCGCCATGCTGAAGGCCGACGGCGAGGGGCCGACCGGCCGCTTCGAGGAGATGCGCTTCCTCAAGCCCGTCAAGGACTACAAGGCCCGCCACGCCTCCACCATGCTGACCTTCGACGCCGTGGTCGACGCCATCGGCCAGATCGAGGCGAAGCGGTTGGAAAAGGCCGGGTGAGGGCGGTGCTTGCCGCCTGCCCCTCATCCCGCTGCCGCGACCTTCTCCCCGCGAGCGGGGAGGAGGGAAATGCCGCACCGTTTTCCCCTCAAGCCGGACGGTCGATGGAGCGCCGGACGTTCCCGCCAGTCCCTTCCCTCCGCCTGCGGGGAGAAGGTGCCGGCAGGCGGATGAGGGGCATCCTCTCCTCGGGTGGCAAAGCCCATGTGTAACGCCCCGGACTGCGACCATACCCCCGAACGCCTGCGCCACAAGGGCCGCAACTGGAACGGCCCGTTCCGCAGGACGCCGGGGCGTCTCTTCGGCATGGGCCTCATCCGCCTCTACCAGCTCACGCTCTCCGGCTTCATCGGCAATTCCTGCCGCCACCTGCCGACCTGCTCGGAATACGGCTACGAGGCCGTCGCCCGCCATGGCCTGTGGCGCGGCGGCTTCATGACGCTCTTCCGCGTCGCCCGTTGCGGTCCCGGCGGCACGCATGGCTTCGATCCCGTGCCCGAGGCGCTGGAAGCGCGCCTTGCCTGGTGGGCGCCGTGGCGGCTGTGGCGCGTCTCGAAGGCGGAGCGCGGCTGAGCGGTGGAAACCTATGTCGCCCTCCTGCACTCCATCGTGCTTTCGCCCGGAAAGCGGGTGGTGATGGTGGACCTGAAGGCGATGGCCGAAGGCCTCGGCTTCCGCAACGCCCGCACGCTGGCCGCCACCGGCAACCTCGTCTTCGAGGGCGAGACCGCGCCGCTCGGCGAAATCGAGGCGCGGCTGGAAGCAGGCTTCCGCACGAGCTTCGGCAAGCATGTCGACATCATCGCCCGCACCGCCGAAGGCTGGAAGCGCCTTGCCGCCGCCAATCCCTTCCCGCAAGGCAACGGCGCCGACGTCGTGGTGCGCGCCATGCGCGTGCCGCTCGACGGGAAAGCGCTGGCAAGGCTCGAAAGCCACGCGACGCCCGGCATCCGCCTTGCCCTTTCGCACGGCGACCTCTGGATCGATTTTGCCGCAAAGCCGAGTGAGACGAAGCTGCTCGCGCACCTGACGACGAAGAAGCTCGGCATCGGCACGCTGCGCAACGCCAACACGGTCAACGGCCTAGCCGCGATGCTCGGCCGATCATAACCAGCGGCGCACCCGTCCTGCATAAGCGCGGTACGGCGCACCGAGATCGCGTTCCAGAACCTTTTCCTCGATGCGCACCTGAAGCGAGGCCGCCAATGCGACGGCGGCGGCGAGCGCGAGCTGGACGATATCCGGCCGGGCAAGAAGAAAGCCCGCGAAGAGCGCGACCTGCCCCACGAAGACCGGGTTGCGCGACAGGCGGAAGGGGCCGGTATCGACGATGGCGCCGGAATGGCCTTCCACCGAGCCGATGCGCCAGGAGGCACCCATATGGTGCTGGGCGTGGATTGCGAAGAGCGCGCCGGCGAGCGCAAGGAGAAGGCCGGCGACACGCAACGGCATTGGCGGCACGGCGAATTCCCCAACCGGCGCAACGCCGAAGGCGAGCATCAGCGAATAGAGGAGCTCGCTGGCGAAGGCGAGGCGGAAGAGCAGGGCCGGCAGGTCCTGCCGTCTGTCACGGCCGAACAGCCAGACGGGCTGGCCGGCATCGCGCGCTGAACGGGCGGTAAGGACAAGGAAGGCGGCGAGATAGCAGCCCATGAGGGGGGCGGCAAAAAGAGCAGGGAAAGGCATGACAGGATCTCCGTCTTGAAGGGTGCGGCAAACCTAATCCCTCTAGTGGCTGGAGGTTCAAGTCCCGCCTGGAGCCTATGCGACATCATCCGCACGGAAGCCTTACCGGCGCCTTGTACACCATGGGAACGAATGAGGCGTTCGCCTATGGGCAATACCTTCGATTCTTGGAAGACCTTTGATACGCTCCAAATCCAAGGGGAACTTCTCTTAAAAAAGAGAATTAAAGAGCAAAGTCGGAGTTGCCTTGCAGCCCCTTCCAATCCTTCCGTTTTCCCCTTATATCGCAGGCGCAACGTGCCGGCGCATCCGGCCTTTTCACTCGCATACCACCCGCATTCGTTGGCGGGACTGGATAGGAGATTTTTGAATGTCTGCACCTGTTTCCCTGACTTTTCCCGATGGTTCCGTCCGCGATTATCCCGCGGGCTCGACCGGGCGTGACGTGGCCGAGGCGATTTCCAAGTCGCTGGCCAAGAAGGCGGTCGCGATTGCGCTCGACGGCGAGCTGCGCGATCTCTCCGATCCCGTTTCCAACGGGCGAATCGAGATCGTCACGCGCGAGGACGACCGTGCGCTGGAGCTGATCCGGCACGATGCCGCGCATGTGATGGCGGAGGCCGTGCAGGAGCTCTGGCCGGGGACGCAGGTGACCATCGGGCCGGTCATCGACAACGGCTTCTACTACGACTTCGCCAAGGACGAGCCCTTCACGCCGGACGATCTGCCGAAGATCGAAAAGCGCATGAAGGAGATCATCCAGCGCAACAAGCCCTTCACCAAGGAAGTCTGGTCGCGCGACAAGGCCAAGGAGGTCTTCTCCTCCAAGGGCGAGAAGTACAAGGTCGAGCTGGTCGATGCGATCCCCGAGGGGCAGGACCTCAAGATCTACTACCAGGGCGACTGGTTCGACCTGTGTCGCGGTCCGCACATGGCCGCCACCGGCCAGATCGGCACGGCCTTCAAGTTGATGAAGGTCGCGGGAGCCTATTGGCGCGGCGATTCGAACAATCCGATGCTGACGCGCATCTACGGCACCGCCTGGCGCACGCAGGAGGAGCTCGACACCTATCTCAACATCCTCGCCGAAGCCGAGAAGCGCGACCATCGCCGCCTCGGCCGCGAAATGGACCTGTTCCATTTCCAGGAGGAAGGGCCGGGCGTCGTCTTCTGGCATGGCAAGGGCTGGCGCATGTTCCAGACGCTCGTCGCCTATATGCGCCGTCGTCTCGCCGGCACCTATGAGGAGGTGAACGCGCCGCAGGTGCTCGACAAGTCGCTGTGGGAGACCTCCGGCCACTGGGGCTGGTACCGCGACAACATGTTCAAGGTGACGGTCGCCGGCGACGAGACCGACGACGAGCGCGTTTTCGCGCTGAAGCCGATGAACTGCCCGGGCCACGTGCAGATCTTCAAGCATGGCTTGAAGTCCTACCGCGAACTGCCCGTCCGCCTTGCGGAATTCGGCAACGTGCATCGCTACGAGCCGTCCGGCGCGCTGCACGGGCTGATGCGCGTGCGCGGCTTCACGCAGGACGATGCGCATGTCTTCTGCACCGACGAGCAGATGGCGGCCGAATGCCTGCGCATCAACGATCTCATCCTGTCGGTCTACAAGGACTTCGGCTTCGACGAGGTCGTGGTGAAGCTCTCCACCCGCCCGGAAAAGCGCGTCGGCTCCGATGCGCTTTGGGATCGCGCGGAAAGTGTCATGATGGACGTGCTGAAGCAGATCGAGGCGCAGTCCGGCGGGCGCATCAAGACCGGCATCCTGCCGGGCGAGGGCGCGTTCTACGGGCCGAAGTTCGAATATACGCTGAAGGACGCCATCGGCCGCGAATGGCAGTGCGGCACCACGCAGGTCGACTTCAACCTGCCGGAACGCTTCGGCGCCTTCTACATCGACCAGGCGTCGGAAAAGCGCCAGCCGGTGATGATCCACCGCGCCATCTGCGGCTCGATGGAGCGCTTCCTCGGCATTCTCATCGAGAACTTCGCCGGGCACATGCCGCTCTGGATCGCGCCGATGCAGGTGGTCGTGGCGACCATCACCTCCGAGGCGGACGACTATGCCCGCGAGGTGGCCGACAAGCTGCGCGAGGCGGGCCTGACCGTCGAGACCGATCTTCGCAACGAGAAGATCAACTACAAGGTCCGCGAGCATTCGGTGACCAAGGTCCCGGTCATCATCGTCTGCGGCAAGCGTGAGGCGGAGGAACGCTCCGTCAACATCCGCCGCCTCGGTTCGCAGAACCAGACGGCGCTGTCGCTGGACGAGGCGATCGAGGCGCTGTCGCTGGAGGCGATGCCGCCGGACCTGAAGCGCAAGCTCGGCAAGGCTTGAGGCGAGGGGCGCTTGCCCCTCATCCGCCAGCCGGCACCTTCTCCCCGCAAGCGGGGAGAAGGGACTTGTGGCAAGGCGGTGCAACATCTTCCTCTCCCCGCAGGCGGGGAGACGGTCGCGGCAGCGGGATGAGGGGCTCGGCACCCTTGTCCGGCGCTCAGTCCACCACGTCCTGCGCGGCGGCCTTCTGGTCGTTCGCCTTCTCGTCGAGCAGCACCTCGACATCGGTGTTCACGCCGGCCTTCACCTGGAAATCGCGCTGGTAGATCCTGTTCTTGTTGCGGGCGACGGCGATGTAGCTGCCTTCCGCCAGAACGAGCGTCGGGAACGCACCGACGCTTTCGGAGACGGTATCGCCCGAGGAGGTGAGGATCGACCAGGCCGTGTCGGCGATGGCCTCGCCGCCGGGCTCGGAGACGAGCTTCAGCGTCAGCTTGGCGGCGCGGTGCTGGATGGTGGCGCGCGTCAGCTTGCCGGCTTCCACCTGGATATCGGCGCGGATGACGGCATTGACGTCGCCATAGTCGGAAACGACATGGTAGGTGCCGGCATTGAGGCGCACGACGGAATTCGGCTTCACGTCGTCCATGACGAGGTTGCGCTCGCCGTCCTCGCGCACCTCGGCGGCGAAGATCGAGAAGCTGAGCTCCTTCGGCGGAATGCGCACGTCCGAACCGGAAACGGCGTTCAGCATGATGCCGCCGGCATCGAGCACCATGACCTGCTTGTCGACGGAACCCTCTTCCGGCACGACGAGCTTCTTCGTCGCGCCCGCCCGGCCGAAGGCGACATTGACGAAATATTCCCCGGGAACGAGGTGGAAGGCGGCCGTGCCGCCCTCGGAGGTGGCCAGCAGCGGCAGCTTGCCGTCGGCCGCCGGAATGGGCGAGAAGACGCGCCAGGTCAGGCCATGCTGCATCGGCTGGCCGTCCTTGGTCAGCAGCGCCTCGCAGGTGACGTCCCTGAGGTTGCGCGGCGTCGCCTCGCCGGTGACGATGGGGTTGAAGGACGTAACCTTGCTGCCCTTCAGCGGCGTGGTGATCTGCGAAAAGCTCTCAAGCGAATCCTGCGCGCGCGCCGGCACGAAAGAGGCGGCAAGGCTCGCGAGGGCGAGGCCTGCGACGGCGGCGGGATGGATACGCATGCGCATGGGAACGGTTGACTTCCTGACTGTAAGGCTCCACTTGAAGGCCCGGCTAATGGCATTTTCAAGGCCGCGCCGGCGGCACGATATTGGAACTCCCTCGCGATGAAAACCGAAATAAAGCTGATCGATTATCTTTCGACCCGCCGGTCGATCCCCGCCTTCCAGATGAGCGCGCCCGGCCCCTCGAAAAGCGAGGTGGAGGAGATGCTGAAGCTCGCCTCGCGCGTGCCGGACCACGGCAAGCTCGCGCCCTGGCGCTTCATGGTCTATCGCGGCGAGGAACGCCGGCGGATCAGCGAGGCGCTGGCCAGGATCGCGCTCGCCGACAAGCCGGACCTTTCCGAGGAGATGGTGAAGGTGGAGAACACGCGGCTCACCCGCGCGCCCGTCGTGATCGCGGTCGTCAGCCGCGCGGCGCCGCATTTCAAGATCCCGGAATGGGAGCAGGTCATGTCGGCCGGCGCCGTCTGCCTCAACCTGGTGATGGCGGCGAACGCCCATGGCTTCGCCTCGAACTGGCTGACGGAATGGTATGCCTTCGACGAGCGCGCCTATCCCATCCTCGGCGTCGAGCCGGGCGAGAAGGTCGCCGGCTTCATCCATATCGGCACGCCGACCGTTCCGCCGACCGAGCGGCCGCGGCCGGAGCTTGCCGAGATCGTCACATGGGTGGGCGATGACGCCTGACGCGCTGTTCTACGAGACCGCGGCGAACGCCCACGGCCTGAAGCACGATCCCTTCAAGGCCATCGTCGCGCCGCGCCCGATCGGCTGGATCGGCACGAAGGCGAAGGACGGGCGGCGCAATCTTTCGCCCTATTCGTTCTTCAACGCG
>Ga0066256_1002061_pt1 | contig 23659 bp, 22 predicted proteins | sample ThiBio_1000_biof_FD_87107 | JGI IMG/M metagenome (GOLD analysis project Ga0066256, IMG submission 87107) | Wastewater bioreactor microbial communities from Cape Town, South Africa - Thiocy_expt_1000_biof (version 2) | ecosystem: Engineered > Bioreactor > Thiocyanate-remediating >... | reverse complement strand
TTAATATTGCTGAACACAGTATGAAATTAATTGTTCTTGTAAATATAGTTTTAGTAGTTTTTAGTGTTACCCTAAATATTTATAAGAGTATTTATTTGGCATTTCAAAAAGCTTCTAAAATTGAATTTGCTATGGCTCCTTATCAGGGATTTGTGTTTTTACAAATCGTTCTACTCCCCCTGTTTATTGAAAATTCACTATTAATGGTGAGTTTGATTTATGGAATTACAAATCTTTTGATTGGATTTGTTTTTACAGTTATATTTTTTAATTCCAATAAATCAATTAGACCTTCATTTAATTCATTTAAAATAAATCAAGTAAAAGAACTAATGGGATTAAGTTTAAATTTTTTTGTAATACAATTGTCATTAATTGTAATTCTAACTACTGATAATTTAATCATCACAAATTTAATAAATCCAGAATCTACTACTGTATATAGTATTGTTTATAAAGTATTTCAACCTTTTTTGATTGCTAGCACTTTAATATTTACTCCCCTATGGACTTTGTTTACCGATGCTTATAATAACAAAGACTTTGAATGGATAAAAAAAACTTTACGCCGTTTAAATTTATTGTTTATGGCCCTCATATTAGGGGTGATTTTAGTTAGTTTTAATTTTAACAGGATAATTAACTTTTGGATTCATAAAGAATTAAATTACTCAAACTCATTAATTTTATTTATGGCTATTTTTGTGTTAATTAGGATTTATGGTGATATTTATATGTCTTTTTTAAATGGCATCAGTCAAATTAAACTACAAATGTGGTTGTATGTTTTCGGGGCGATAATTAATATTCCACTTTCCATAATTTTTATCAAATATTATCATTTAGGGAGTAGTGGGGTTATTTTAGCGACCTGCATCAGTTTATTTGGATTGGCAATTGCAATGCCCATTCAATCATTAAAAATATTAAAATCAACAGATGTTTTTAAAAAGTCTAATGTTGTTACATAATGAACCTAGATTAATATCAAAAAAAGAATTTTTAAAAAGCACGACCTCGGCGAATATATTCAGTTGCACATGACGCGTTGTATTTTGTGCTATCGCTGTGTGTTCACCGCCGATCAGGTTACAGGCAAACGCCAACATGGGGTTTTAGATCGTGGCGACCATTCCGAAATCGCGACATACATTGAAAAATCATTAAACAATGATTTTATTGGAAACGTAATTGATGTTTGTCCTGTAGGAGCTTTAACTGATAAAACGTTCCGGTTTAAAAGCCGCGTATGGTTTACAAAACCGGTGGATGCGCATCGCCATTGTGATAAATGCTGCGGAAAAGTTACTTTGTGGAACCGGGGAAATGAAGTATTCCGGGTCACCACGCGCAAAGACCAGTGGGGCGAGGTACAAAGTTTTGACGGGAAAACCGGCTGGATCTGTAATGAATGCCGCTTCGACAAAAAAGATGTGAATGATTGGGTGATTGAAGGGCTCACAACAATTCCGCGTCATTCGGTAAAAGGAGCGAATAAATATAAAGTTCTGGATGTGCCCAAAGAAACCATCGGAGAAGTCATGCAGCGCAAGCCAAAATTGTTGATGGATATTCATTCGGTTAGTGATGTAAACAGTCCTTTAATTGATCTCAGCAAAATTGAAGGTCCCGCAACAAGCGATGTCTTCAATAAAGCAAAGGCGTTAGAAGACAAGCTGGTTGAAGAAAAGAAGGAAACATAAGTGATTGGACTTTGAGGGAGTAGTAAAAAAATTGAAGAATTCAGAAGGAATTAATATAGACAAACTATTTATAAAATGTACCTACTGGCAATAGACTGGTTATTTATCATTGAGAAGTTGATTTTAATCGCACTGATTGTTACGCTTTGCATGGTGGTGGCGATGTATGCCACTTATGCCGAACGAAAAGTAGCAGCTTTCATTCAGGACAGGCTTGGCCCCAACCGCGCGGGCCCGTTCGGGCTGTTACAACCTCTGGCTGACGGTGGTAAATTGTTTTTCAAAGAAGAAATCATTCCGCTGGCGTCATCAAAATTTTTGTTTGTTTTAGGGCCAATGCTCGCAATGGTCACTGCTTTAATTACAAGCGCTGTAATCCCCTGGGGAACCAACGCATTAATTGGCGGCAAAACGGTTCCCTTGCAGGTGGCGGATATTAATGTTGGCGTACTTTATATTTTTGCCGTGGTGAGTATGGGGGTTTACGGCATCATGATTGGAGCATGGGCGTCAAACAATAAATTTTCTTTGCTGGCCGGTATTCGGGGTGCATCGCAAATGATTTCCTATGAGTTGGCAATGGGGCTTGCATTAATTGCTATTTTGATGGTTTCGGGTTCATTGCAAATGAGCCATATTGTTGAAGGCCAGCGGGGAGGCGCTTTGGGCGATCTTATGAGTTGGAATATCTTTAAACAGCCTCTGGGCTTTTTAATATTTTTTATTTGTGCGCTGGCAGAGTGTAACAGAACTCCGTTCGATTTACCCGAGGCCGAAAATGAATTGAATATGGGATATCATCAGGAATACTCAAGTATGAAACTTGGTTTTTACCTGTTTGCTGAATACATCAATATGTTCATGAGTGGTGTGTTGATGGCAACTTTATTTTGGGGCGGTTTTGATATTCCTTTTGTGAATGAAGCTAAACTTGCCGAAAGCATTGGGCAAAACTGGGTGGCGTTTTTGAGCTTTTCAATGTTGATGATAAAAGCGTGTATTTCTGTGTTCCTGTTTATGTGGATCAGATGGACGGTACCGCGCTTCAGGTTTGACCAGTTGATGCATTTAGGCTGGAAACGCCTGGTACCACTGGCTTTACTGAATATGCTGATAACTGCTGCCGTGGTTTTATGGTTGAATAAGTAACAGAAGGATAGGCGGCTACAGGATATGACAGGATGAAATTTTCACCGGTGCCACGAAGTTGATAGAAGTTCACAAGCCGGTGGAATAATTTGAATAGGATTTAAAAATAATTTGTTTAAATAAATTAATGAGTTTACAACTTACAAATAGGGCAAAACCCATTGACAGGCGGCCGATGAGCGCGTTTGAACGGTTATACTTTTGGAATATTTTTAAAGGAATGGCTATTACGCTCAAGCATTTCTTTTCAAAAAAAGTAACGGTTAGTTATCCCGAAGAGACGAGGCCTTTTAGTAAAGTGTTTCGTGGTTTGCATATTTTAAACAGAGATGAAGAAGGGCGTGAAAGATGTACTGCGTGCGGGTTGTGCGCTGTTGCCTGTCCGGCAGAAGCGATTACGATGGAAGCGGCTGAACGTAAGGAAGGCGAAGAACATTTATACCGCGAAGAAAAATATGCAGCGAGATATGAAATAAATATGTTGCGTTGTATTTTCTGCGGGTATTGCGAGGAAGCCTGCCCGAAAGACGCGATTTATTTATCGCAGACGTTTACACCGGCAAACTACCAGCGTAAAGGATTTATTTATAAAAAAGAAGATATGTTGATCCCCAACCCCGTTACTGATAAAGAAGCGTACGAAAAAGCGTTGGGAACAATAAAACCAAAAAGTGAAAAAATTTAAGTTTGAAGGTTTACAGGTTTTAAAATCTTAAATCGGAAATCAAAAAAAGAAATGGGTATCACACAAGTACTATTCTGGATTCTGACTGCTACGGCATTGCTGAGCGCGATTATGGTTGTTACAAGCAAAAACCCTGTACATAGCGTTTTATGGCTGATTGTTACATTTTTTGCCATCTCGGGTCATTATATTTTATTGAATGCTCAGTTTTTAGCAATTGTAAATATTATCGTTTATGCCGGCGCCATCATGGTGTTATTCCTTTTTGTAATCATGCTGATGAACCTGAACAATCCCACGCATAAATTAAAGAACCGTGTTTTGCAGGGTGTTGGCGGTATCGCGGCCGGCTGTTTGTTGATTGTGCTTGTCGCAGCGTTAAGAAATACCGAAATTGGATTGATTGAGAATTTAGGCAAAGAACTTTTCACCACTTTTGTGGTGCCATTTGAAATAGCGAGTATTTTATTTCTGAGCGCCATGGTTGGCGCTGTGGTAATCGGGAAGAAAGAATAACAAATTTTAAATAACAGATTTAAAAATGCCGATAAATTATTACATCGTATTAGCGTTAAGCCTTTTTGCAATTGGCGTTGTGGGTGTGCTTACAAGGCGCAACGCGATTATTATTTTTATGTGCGTGGAAATTATGCTGAACGCGGTAAACCTGCTGCTGGTAGCGTTTTCAAAAATGCATCATGCCACGCACGGCGCTACAAACGCAACTGCGGGAATTGACGGCCAGCTTTTTGTATTTTTTATCATGGTGGTTGCCGCCGCAGAAGTAGCCGTGGGTTTATCAATTATCGTGATGTTGTACAGGAATATCCACTCAGTGGATATAAATTTTTTAAACAGGTTAAAGCATTAGGAATTATCTATGATAACCATACCGCAAATAAAATCTGTTGTGTCAGAGTTTCTTAAGGATAAGCCGGTGAAAGCAGTTTATTTGTTTGGCTCCTATGCACGTGGTGAAGCAGATGAAAACAGCGATATTGATTTGTTAGTTGATTATGATAATTCAACAACCAGGGTTTCTTTTTTTGATGTGATCCGGTTAAAGATTGGCTTAGAAGAAAAGTTAAACAGAAAAGTGGAGTTGGTGGAAGAAAGGTTAATGTATCACAAATTCAAACAGTTCATAGAAGATGATAAAGTAAAAATCTATGAGGCGTAAGAATGATATATTAGTTATAGAATACCTGATTGAGCAAATAGAAAAAATTGAAAGTTATGTCTCTGGAAAAAGTGAAGAAGATTTCTACAGGGATGATGTTTTAAAGGATGCATGTTACGCGAGATTACTGGTACTGGGAGAATATGCAGGAAGAACCTCAGAGCATTTTAGAAAAAAACATAATGAAATTGAATGGGAGGTGATACGGGGAGCAAGAAATTTTTATGCTCATGCATACGATGCACTGGACTGGATAAAAATTTGGGAAACATTAAATACTGAAATTCCCGAATTAAAGAGCAGGCTGATTATGATTGTAAGAAACGAAAATAAAGAACTGAAGTAATTGTAAATAGAATTCAACTTATTTATTTGGTACCTCTTCTTCCTCTGCTTGGATGCCTGATTAACGGTTTGGGAAGAAATGCTCTTTCAAAAACAGTAGTGGGAATTATAGGTAGCGTAGTAGTTTTAATTCCTTTCTGCATCAGTGTTTTGATATTTTTAGAGGTCAATAAAGAAGGCTTTGTTGCACAGAATATTCGCTATTTTGATTTTATTCATGTAGATAAACTGTTGATCCCATTTGAGTTTCAGGTAGATCAGCTTACTTCCTTATTTCTTTTAATAATTACAGGCGTTGGTTTTTTAATTCACCTGTATTCCACATCATACATGCACGAAGAAAAAGAAGAACATTTCGGGCGGTATTTTTCCTATCTGAATTTGTTTATCTTCTCAATGTTGTTGCTGGTATTAGGTGAGAATTTTTTAATCCTTTTTATCGGTTGGGAAGGCGTTGGCCTGTGTTCGTATTTGCTCATCGGGTATTGGTTTAAAAGAAAAGATTATAACAAAGCCGCTTCAAAAGCTTTCATCATGAACCGCATTGGGGATTTTGCTTTTCTCATTGCACTATTTATGTTGGTTGGGAAATTGGGCACGCTTTCGTTCAATGAAATTTTCACGCCTGCTGCTTTAGCCAAGTTATCGCCAAAAGATATTACCGCAATTACAATGCTGTTGTTTGTTGGAGCAACCGGTAAAAGTGCACAAATTCCTTTATACACCTGGTTGCCCGATGCAATGGCAGGCCCTACGCCGGTTTCAGCGCTGATTCACGCGGCAACGATGGTTACAGCAGGTATTTACATGATTGCGCGCAGCAACCTGATGTATTCAATGGCGCCTTTTACTTTAAATGTGATTGCCATCATCGGCATTGCAACGGCCCTGCTGGCTGCCACAATTGCTCTAAAACAAAATGATATTAAAAAAGTATTGGCTTATTCAACTGTGAGCCAACTGGGATACATGTTTCTGGCCTTAGGTAGCGGCGCTTATGTTGCGGCCGTATTCCACGTAATGACACACGCTTTCTTTAAAGCTCTTTTGTTCCTTGGAAGCGGTAGTGTTATTCACGCAATGGGCGGCGAACAGGATATGAGAAAAATGGGCGGGTTAGGCAAATACATGAAGATCACAAACATTACTTTTTTGCTGGGATGTTTGGCAATAGCAGGTATCCCGGGCTTTTCAGGCTTCTTTTCAAAAGACGAAATACTTGCGGGTGCCTTTGCAAAATCTCCGGTGTATTGGGTACTGGGCGTTATCGGCGCGTTGTTAACCGCTTTCTATATGTTCCGTTTATACGCTACAACTTTTAAAGGAGCCTTCAGGGGAACAAAAGAGCAGGAGCATCACCTGCACGAAAGCCCGTCAGCAATCACAATCCCGTTGATTGTTTTAGCAATACTTTCTGTAATTGGCGGATTTATTGGGGCTCCTGAATTTATCGTTCATGGCGCCCACTCGCTAAAAGAATTTTTAAATCCAATTTTTGCTGAGTCTTATACCAAACTACCCGTTCACGAAGTATCTCACAGTACCGAATGGATGTTGGTAGCCATCTCATCAATCTTAGTAATTCTGATAGTTGCTTATGCGTGGAACAGGTTTGCCAAAAAGCCTGATCTTGGAGAAGCGACCGGTTTTGGAAAAGTATTGGAGAATAAATGGTACGTAGATGAATTCTATGATGCTATTATTGTAAATCCCCTGAAATCTTTAAGCAGGGTTCTCAATGATTTCGATACAAAAGTGATTGATGGTGCAGTGAATGGGGTAGGGCGTTTGGTGAAATATGGCGGCAGGCAGTTTCGCTGGTTGCAAAGCGGGCAGATCGGCTCCTATATTTTAATGATGGTGATTAGTATGCTGCTGGTATTTGTGGTGCAATTCTTTTTGAGAAAATAGGGGCATCCTATCAACTTTCTCCGAAAGGAAAGAATGGTGAGGGCTTTTAGTAGCTGTGTTGAAATATTTTAAAAACAGAGGTTAAGAATTGGTTATTTAATCAAATTATTTTATAAATCAAGGTTCAGACGTTATGATCGCATTGTTGTTGATACTGGTTCCTTTGCTTAGCGGATTGGCTACTTTTTTAATGAAGAAAGAAGATGCTGCCAGAACCTGGTCGTTATTTGCCGCTATCGTAACTTTTGTAATTGCGATACTGGGCGTGGCCGTTTTCAATAAGCCTGAGCATTTGGCTTTTCAAACAGAATGGATGGGCAACCTGGGCAGTAGTTTTTCCATCAAAGCCGATGCAATGGGCATGATGCTTAGCATGTTGACCGCCATTTCTTTCCCGATCATTTTTGTAGCCACATGGAGCACTTCCTATAAAAAGCCAAATAACTTTTTCGGATTGATGTTGCTGTCGCAGGCTGGTTTGATTGGAGTGTTTTTGGCAATGGATGCATTGCTGTTTTATTTCTTCTGGGAACTTGCGTTGATTCCCGTTTATTTCCTCTGCTCACAGTGGGGAGGCGAAAAAAGAATTGCAGTCACTTTTAAATTCTTTGTTTATACATTTTTAGGCTCTTTGCTGATGTTGGTCGGCCTCATTTATATTTGGTCAAAAACAGGCTCCTTTGATATTGCAGGTTTTTACGCATCAGATCTCAGTATAAAAGAACAAACCTGGTTGTTCTGGCTTTTATTTGTAGCCTTTGCCATCAAAATGCCAATCTTTCCCTTTCATACCTGGCAGCCCGATACCTATGAGCAGTCACCAACGGCTGTTACAATGGTTTTAAGTGCCATCATGGTTAAGATGGGCGTGCTGGGATTGTTGCGCTGGTTGTTACCCATGCTGCCGGCAGGGTCTTATATCATGGGAGATAATCCATCCACATTGGCAGTTATTGGAATTATCTACGCTTCCATCATAGCGTTCAAACAAGACGATATGAAAAGGCTGGTAGCCTATTCTTCCATTGCTCACGTTGGCCTGATGTGTCTTGCGGTTTTTAGCGAAACTAAAAGCGCAACCCAGGGCGTAATGATACAAATGTTCTCTCACGGTATTAATATTTTAGGGATGTGGATTGTGGTTGAGATCATCGAAAGAAAATTTGGTACCCGCAAAATGAGCGAGCTTGGTGGTGTGGCGCAAAAAGCTCCGGCACTGGCGATATTCTTTTTCGTAATCGCTTTGGCAAATATCGCGCTGCCATTAACCAACGCCTTCATTGGCGAGTTTTTAATGCTCAGCGGGGTATTGAACTCAAAAGTTACTGCTTTTGGTGTGGTGTATGCGGTGATTGCGGCATTGGGAGTTATACTGGGCGCTGTTTATACTTTAAGAATGGCAAGAAAAGTATTTTTGGGTAAAACAAATGAGTTGACGGAAAAGGGGACTGATATAACCTTTCATGAGAAAGCCGTGCTTGCAATCATTGTTGGGGCGATACTAATTGTGGGAATTTATCCGCAGCCGTTCCTGGATATGATGAGCGGACTTTCAGATTCAATTTTAAAAAGCGCAGATGTAATTCATCTGTTGAAAAAATAATTTTTGGGAATTTATAAAAGAGTATGAACGCTTTATTATTATCGGCAATTTTAGGAGTAGTGATGATGTTTACCGGCATTCTGGTAAAGAAAAATGCTACAATTAAAACCATTGCCATTGCAGGGATGGCCTTGTTGTTTGTTGTAAACTGGATGGAGTTGAAAGGCACCAGGCTTTTTAATTTCGATGTATCGGGGTTTATGAGCTTCAACAGTTTTAGTTTACTCTTTATTGCAATTGCGTTGTTTTGTACGCTTCTCTTTTTTCTGGTAAGCGGTGGTGAAATGCAGAAGGTGGGAAAATATTACGCCGACTATTTTGCGCTGATATTTTTTATTACCTGTGGTATTATTTTAGTTTCTTCCTTTAAATCTTTATTGATATTATTTTTAGGTATCGAGATCATCACAATCCCTTTGTATATTCTGGCAGGTTCTGATAAAAAGAATTTAAAAAGTAACGAAGCTTCTCTGAAGTACCTTTTGATGGGGTCTTTTTCAACCGGCATCATGCTCATGGGTATCGCGTTGATCTACGGTTCGCAGGGTACTTTTGATGTTGATAAAATGAATTTTGTTATGGAAGGCGGTAAAACTTCAAACCTGCAAATCGCGGGAATGATGCTTTTACTTTTTTCAATGGCCTTTAAAGCGTCCATTGCGCCTTTCCATTTCTGGACGCCCGATGTTTACGATGGCTCGCCAACTGTTTTTACCTCCTATATGGCAACAGTGGTTAAAGCAGCTGTATTTATTGGCTTTATCAGGTTGTTTGAAAATGTTTTCGGAGCATTAAGCAGTACCTGGCAGTTATGGATTGCGGTTATGATTGTTGCAACGCTTTTTATAGGCAATATCACGGCAACGTTCCAGCAAAGTGTAAAACGTATGCTGGCTTATTCAAGCATAGCGCAGGCGGGCTTTATGTTGTTTGCCGTGTATGCCAGTAACGAGGCGGCAAATGAAGGTTTATTGCTTTATGCGGCAGGTTATTCGTTAGCCACAATCGGTGTGTTTGCCGTAGTTGCAAAAATGACTGATTATAGTTTTGAAGGTTTTAACGGCCTTGCCAAACATCAGCCTTTATTAGCTCTTACCACTACAATATGTTTACTATCCTTAGCGGGCATACCGCTTACTTTAGGCTTTCTTGGAAAGTTTTATATGCTAAAAGCTGCGGTATTAACCGGTAAATATTTGTGGCTGGTAATTTTTGCAGTAGTGATGGCGGCTATAAGCGCTTACTACTATTTCAGGGTGATACAGGCAATGTATTTTAAAGACGGGCCGGATAATAGTTTTGGGGCAACGGCCCTTGAAAAATATACATTAGTTGCGATTTGCGCCATCATTATAATTCTCGGGTTGTTCCCCGGCCTGCTTTTGAATCATTTGTATTTCTAAATTTTTTGCTGATATTTTTTCCAGTGTTGAAGTGAGTGACCCTGACGACATTTATTCTGTTACCGCTTCAAAATAATTCAGATTGCTATTCCTTTCAATCATTGTAAATTGCGGAGATGAATTTTTCCGATGTGTTTTTTCTGGCATTTCGAACGGTTAGCGGTAACAAGTTGCGAACAGGATTAACTGTTACCATTATTGCCTTCGGCATCATGGCGCTCATCGGAATCATAACTGCAATCAAAGCCATGAACCAAAAGTTTTCAGAGAGTTTTTCTTCGATGGGCGCCAATGCGTTTACCATTCGCTATAAAGAACGCAATATGAATTTTGGCGGCGGAGGCGGGGGAGAAGTAACCGTTTCAAAAAAAGGGAAAAAGGAAAAAAAATCAAACCTCAACAAATTTATCACAAAAAATGAAGCTGAATATTTCGCGCAGAATTTCAGCTTTCCCGGTGCGGTTACCAGTCTTTCAATATTTGGAAACAGAAACAATATTATTTCCTTCAATGAAAAAAAAACCAGCCCCAATGTAATGGTGTTTGGCGCAGATGAAAATTATATTGATTTAAACGGGTATAAACTCATCGCGGGAAGAAATACAACCATACAGGAAGTGAATGATGCGCGAAGCGTTTGTATCCTCGGGTATGATATAGCTAAAATTTTTTTTAATGACGATGTTGATAAGGCTGTAAACCGCATGGTGAATATAAACAACAAGCCCTACCGTGTGATCGGCGTTTTGGAAAGCCGTGGTTCCACATTTGGATTTAGCAGGGACAACATGGTTATTTTGGGTTACAGAAATCTGGCAAATAATTTTTCGGGAAACAATACCTCGTATGTGATTGCCGTTAAGGTGAATGACATAAATAGTATGAACACCGCAATGGGAGAGGCCGAATCTTTTTTCCGGGGCATACGTAAAATCGGGATTACTGACGAAAGCAATTTTGCATTAGATAAAAGCGACAGCGTGGTGGAAAGAGCAATGAACAGCCTTGGTTTTTTAACGATCTCGGCGACAGTAATCGGGTTGATAACCCTTATTGGCGCTGCGATTGGTTTAATGAACATCATGCTGGTATCTGTAGCCGAACGAACAAAAGAAGTGGGGCTTATAAAAGCGATCGGCGGGAAAAAATCAACAGTAAAAATGCAGTTTCTTCTTGAGGCAATTATCATAAGCGTGTTAGGCGCTATCCTCGGAATTTTATTAGGAGTAATGGTTGGTAATGCGTTTTCAATAGTGCTGAACACCGGGTTCGTGGTTCCCTGGAATTGGGTGATCTATGGAATTATTATTTGCAGTGCTGTTGGGCTTTTGGCAGGGTTATACCCGGCAATAAAAGCGGGCAAATTAAATCCTATTGATGCCTTGCGGTACGAATAAACTTTTATTATTAATGATTTATTTATTTTTTTAGCGTTGAACCAAATTCCTTAGTTATATTTGAATCTCTTTATTTAGAGAATGAATAAGTAGGGTTGCAATATTTTTTAAATTTTTGATTTTTTTTTAAAAAACTCATACCTTCAAACGCCTAAAAAAAAATAATTGAAAAAAAAATATTGTTTGATTTTTTTCATTAGAATTGTGTAATAAATCTTAAGGCTTAAATATTTTAAAAACTAAAAAACAAAGATCATGGCTGAGACAAAACAAGCTACACCGGTAAAGTCGACTACCTCTGTACAACCTAAAAAAAGCAGTAATTTAATTTCATGGCTAGCGCCTATTTTATGTTTGGTGGCCGGTTATGTTATCTGGCGTTTTGTAATTGGTAACCCAACTGGATTTGAGCAACCCGACCCAGCCGGGGGGTTCTGGCCAAAACACGTAGGTCCAAAATCAGGATTCGCTTCAATTTATGAAGGTGGAATTATCATTCCTATTTTGATTGGATTGTTATTAATGGCAATTACTTTCTTTGTTGAAAGATTAATGACAATCTCCAAAGCAACAGGAAAAGGAAATCCCGGAAACTTTGTACGTAGAGTACAATATCAACTGGCGAATAGAAACTTAGATGCAGCTCTTGCTGAGTGCGACAAGCAAAAAGGTTCTGTAGGTAATGTTATGAAAGCGGGTTTACGCAGGTACAAGGAAATGATTGATGAACCTAATCTCGATACTGCTCAAAAAGTTTTGGCTATTCAAAAAGAAGTAGAAGAAGCAACTGCTCTTGAGCTTCCAATGCTGCAAAGAAATATGATTTTCCTATCTACAATTACTACCGTGGGTGTGATGATCGCCCTGTTAGGTACTGTAATCGGTATGATTCGTTCATTTAGCGCCTTAGGTGATGAAGGCGGAGGTGGTAATGCTACCCAGTTGGCGATTGGTATTTCTGAGGCACTTTATAATACGGCCATCGGTATTGCTACATCGGCTTTAGCCCTTATTTTCTATAACATTCTCACCACACGTATCGACTCAATTACAAATGGTATAGACGAAGCAGGATTTACCCTTACGCAATCTTTTGCATCTCTGTACAAATAATAGTTGTAACAGATTTTGCAAAGATTTTTATGGAAATTCATAAAAAAATCGTCTCATATCTAAATAGTAAAAGATGAGTAGTAGAAAAGTAGTTAAATCTGTACCGGTAATGGACATGACGCCATTTGTGGACGTGACATTACTGATTTTGATGTTCTTCATCATGGCTACGAAGTTTAAACCACCGGAGCCGGTTCCCATTAAAACTCCTAACTCGGTTTCGTCGCAGCCAATGCCAGATAACAATGCTGTAGTAATCGGCATCGATAAGGATGACAAAGTTTATTTTACAATACAGTCAGAAAAAGATCCTCAAAAGGCTTGGGATATCATTGTCAGGGCTTCTGAAGCTCGTGGAATGCCGGTTCCAATGGAATTAGCAAAAAAATACCAATCCGGGGATGTGATTGGTTTTCCATTCAGCCAGCTTCAGGGATATTTGAAGTTGCCGCGCGACCAGGCTCTCAAGGCTCCACAGCCGGGTATTCCTGTAAAAGACTCGGCCAGTAGTGAATTGTTTTATTGGATTGGCGCCGCAAAACAAGTATTTGCGGGTGAAACTTTAAAATATCTGATCAAAGGTGATAATGGGTCAAAATATCCGGCTTTTGCAGCAGTTATCGATGCTTTGAAAAGGAATGATGAGCAAAAGTATAACCTGGTAACGATGCCGGAGTCCGTTCCTGTAGGGACAGATCTTTATAAAGAGCGATTGGGTTCAGAAAGGGATGTTAGAAGCAAAAAGGCGGCAGGCTCCAATTAAACAGTTTTGTTAAAAAATAAATTTTTAAAATATGGCAAGTGTTGAAGAATCCCCCGTCCAGGGTAAAAAGGGTCCGGGTGTAAAAAAAGCTAAGAAACTCAGCACAAGAATTGACATGACTCCCTTTGTGGATGTTATATTGCTATTGATTATCTTCTTCGTATTTACAACCACGATGAGTTCTCCCACAACGATGGACTTAAACATGCCTAAGGATACCGATAAGAAGGATGAGGAAACAAAGATCAAGCAATCGGGTGCGCTAAATATTTTATTGGGTAAGGATGACGCGCTTTTTTATTATGAAGGCGAGTTAGACGCCACTGCGTCAAACTTTAAATCAGCAAGTTTTAGCGAAATTCGCGATGTGATCATCAACAAGAAAAAAGATGTGATGTCTCGTTACGTTACCGATCCTGCTTGTGAGGCAAAGGCAATTGCTGAAAAGAAATCGATTGATGACGCATGTAGGCAAAAGGATTTTTTCGTTGTGATTAAACCTACCGATGACGCCACCTATAAAAATGTGGTTGACATTTTGGATGAAATGACAATTAATAAAGTAGCACGCTATGCATTGGTGAAGCCTTTTCCAACGGAACTGGATCTTGTAAAAGTATCAGAAGGTGCAGGGGCTACGGCTCCACCCGCCACAAATTAATCGGACAGATTTTATGGAAAATAATGCTGTTCGCATCTAATAAATAAATAAATCAAAATAATGGAAGCCAATAAAATATTATCTTCTGACTTTTTGGACATCCTGTTTGAAGGCCGTAATAAGGAGTACGGAGCATATGAGCTTCGCAGATCGTACAACAGGCGTATGTGGAGAGCCTTGATTTTTGTTGCTCTTTTACTGGCGGCTATTGGCGCTGCTGTGCTCTTAAACAAGCAACTAAAGCCTAAGCAAACAGCCGAGGATATCAAAATGCAGGAAGTGACGATTCAGGAAATTCAACAGGAAGAAAAGAAAGACGAAGCACCACCACCACCACCACCACCGCCTAAACAGGAGCCGCCACCCAAAGTGGAAATGAAGGCATTTACACCTCCCAAGATTGTTAAAGACGAGGAAGTGCGTGAACCGCCGCCTGCAGTGGAAGAACTGAAAGAAACCAAGATTGGAACAATCAACCAGGAAGGGGTCAAAGATATAGGAATTGCGGCTCCACCGGTAGTTGTTGATGCAGGTAAAGGTATTGTAGCTGAGGTTAAGAAACCGGAGCCGGAACCGGAAATATTTACAAAAGTGGAAATTGACGCTGCTTACCCCGGCGGTGCCAGTGCTTGGAGAAGTTTTTTGGAAAGAAACTTAAGGGGCGAAACACCTGTGGATAATGGAGCGTCACCAGGGAACTATACTGTAATAATACAGTTTGTGGTGGACGTTGCGGGAAACGTGAGTGATGTAAAGCCATTAACAAGCCTTGGTTATGGTATGGAGCAGGAAGCCGTGAGGGTGTTGAAAAAATCCGGTAGATGGAAACCCGCTATTCAAAATGGCAGAGAGGTGAAAGCTTATCGCAAGCAGCCTATAACATTCCAGGTTTTGGAAAATTAATAACAAGTTTTATAATATTGTTTATCCCCGCTCATTCGAGTGGGGATTTTTTTTTGAATGGTTTTTAAATCGCGGTTTTGCTGTTGAGGAATTGACAACAGGATACGGCCACTCGCCGATGTTTTTAAAAAGGTTGCATAGCTTTTTGTTCTTTGGCCCAACGATTAGTGTTGTTTACCGCTTGTTATACTACTGTTCGCCCAAAAGCTGTTGCCCCGAGGCGCCTGCACACGCTACTTTTGTATCAGAAACAAAACAAAAAATAATAACTCTTAAAATTTAAAAAATGAAAAACTTAATTCTCTTAGCTGCACTGTTCCTTAGTATAAATGCATTTGCAGCAGACAAAAACCCAACCGTAAGTGACAGGGTGTTAAAAACCTTTAATCAATTGTTTGCCGATGCACAGGATGTGCACTGGTCAAGCATTGGAAAGTACACAGAAGCTTCCTTTAAAAACGGAGATGTAAGAACAAGGGCTTTTCTTGACAAAAAAGGAGTGCTTGTAAAAACCATCCGTTACTATAACGAAGAAGGGCTACCGTTTGATGTTTTATACAAAGTAAAAAAGGCCTATACCCGTCATGACATTTGGGGTGTAGTTGAAGTATCTGACTGCAAAGCTACTTCTTACCGTATTACTTTAAAAGATCACAAAAACTGGTACCATGTAGATGTGGATGCCCAGGGAGATATAATGCTCTACAAAAAATATAAAAGGGCAGACGCTTAAATTGTAAATTTTCTCATGTAATAATCCGGAGGGAGCAGTCTTGTTCTCTCCCTTTTTTTTATCACACATTAGTAAGTGGTATTGCATTATAGTGGTTTCTATATTATCACTTAAAATACAATGGTAATCTTATTTTAATTTCCAATTATCCGTTCTGAATGAAGAGGCTGGAAGCCCTTCCTTGTTGTAAAGGTCGGCTTGAGTCGGGTTATTTCTCCAGGCATACCTTACTGCCACCGGTTTTTTCACAAGTTTATTCTTTATGATAACAGTGTTTGCTTTAATGACTGCATTAGCAGGCACGAATTTTTTATCGGCTCCGGAAATTTCAAAGCCTTTGAGGTATCCATCTTTTGATTTGGAAACCAGGCCTCCGCCGATATTATTAAAATAAATTGTTACTTCATCGCCATGAGTCGATATCTTTTGAAATACAGGCCCGCTGCTGGTTATGTTTTCATTATAAATCAATCGTCTTGCAGCTAATGACAACCTTTGGCCAACCTCTTTTTTATTTTTGGGGTGAATGTCAAGTGTTTCACCGATATCGTGTGTCACAATTATGGCAGTTTGTTTTAATGAAAGCGCCATCGTTTGGGCCTCTCTTAATTGTGCCCAGGAAGTGCTTGTGGAGTTGGGATTGCCGTAATTTGCTAATTGCACTATCAGAAATGGCAATTCGGGTTCATTCCATTTGGTCCTCCAATCAGTGATCAATGCCGGAAGTAGTTTTCGGTATTCAGTGGCTCTTGATGCATTGCCTTCTCCCTGGTACCAAGCCACACCTTTGATTTTATAATTTTTGATTGGGTTGATCATGCTGGTATAAAGAAAAGAAGGGGTCAGGTTGAATTTTATAGATTGTGAAGCTAGTGCTGGCATTGGAACTCCGGGTTTATACAACCATTGGCCATCAAGATTAATTTCTCCGGATGTAAATTTAATTTTGAATTGTCTGCCCGGATAAAATCCTCCGGGGCCTTCAGGGTTTATTACCCTTATTACAATTGTATTATTGCCCTGTTTTAATAGATCTGGTGGGAGTGTAAAAACCCGCTCCTTTCCCCGCTGCCACTCACTTCCTACTTTATTACCGTTAATATAAGCTGTATACCTGTCGTCCACCGCGCCGACGTAGAATTTTGCCTCCTGCTTTATCATTTCAGGGGTGAGTACAATATTTCGTTTAAACCAAACTGATCCTGTAAAGCCTTTCAGTTCACTATTATTCCAAAACCCCGGGATCGTAATAGCTTTCCATTCGTTGCTATCAACTGTGGAGTTAAAAACAATATTATTATTTTCTTTTTCGCCGATGTCTTTTTTATCAAGCATTGTGAACCAATGGTTCCGTTTATCCTGCTCGTTTTCTGTTATTTTTTTTATTAGAGCTGTATCTGAATATTGATTTGCCTTTTGTATCAGGTGCGGAAATTCCTCCAGGCCTTCTTTACTAATCCATCCTTCAATAATTGTGGCAGAGTAACTCGCATTAATGATTCCGATGGGAATTTTGTACTTATCGAATATATATTTTGAGAAATAATAGCCAACTGCGCTAAAATTCAGCAGGCTTTCAGGGGATGCACTTTGCCAACCGCCGGACTCAATGTTATTTTTTAAAAAAGGACTCCAGGAGGACTTTACAACAATCTGCCTGATCTTGTTATTTTCGGAATTATTAATATCTTTTGCATAGTGTTCTTTGATTCTATCCATTTTAAAGGCCATGTTTGATTGACCTGAACATAAATACACATCGCCCAGCAATATATCTTTTACGATAATTTTATTATCTCCGTTCACAGTCATAGTATACGGCCCACCTGCATTGCCGGTTTTAATGGATAGTTTCCAGTTGCCACTTTCATCAGTTGTCGTTGTATGGTTTTTATTTAGAAAAGATAGCCGGATGTGTTCTCCCGGGCGGCCCCATCCCCATATCAAAATGTTGGCATTTCGTTGCAAAACCATTCCATTGCCGATGATTGAAGGTAATTTTATGTTGGCATGCAGGGACGCTGAGAAAGATAAGAGCCAAAGAATACAAAGAAGTTTTTTCATAGCAACTTAACTGAATTATTCAAATGAAGTTTGTAATAAAACAAGCCTCCTGTCGCCGGTAAATTGCATTTTTATGTTTGAATCTTTTACCGGGCATTCTACAATTATAACCGACTTTGGAGGTATTGCTTTTTTAACCTCGTTTTCATTAGCGCTGATTTTTATATACAATTCTTCATTAGCGGGGTTCCATATTGTGTGAAGAGATTTTGTTACACCTTCAGCTACCCGGCAGTAAAAAAAGCCGGTACCTTCTTTCTTATTTGCGTTCTTTTCTATTTCGGCAATGCTGCCCATACCTCTCAGGTAATAAGGCCCGAAAGGTCTTCTGCCGTAAGGGATATATTGCTGTCCGGGAAGATCAGCCCATAGTACACGGTTATTAGCTGCAAACTGGTGGCCTTCTTCGGTAATAACGAGCTTATATTTTAGTTTGTCGTCGCCCAGCAGGCGGGGGTGGGGATTGAGCAACAAACCACTTACTTCACCGGTAAGCAATCCTTTTTCAGTTTCATATTCGCCCCATTTTATTGGCGATGTAATTAATGGGTATTGTTCATGTTCACCGGCGGCCATATAATGAATCAGGTTCTTCAATAGCCTGTCAGCAATGGGGTCGATTCCGGAGCGGCGGGCCAAATCAAAACCTGAAACCAACACGCTTCCGCGGCCGTCAAAAAATTCGGCGAGCGCCATAGCATTCAGTCCCGGCCCATAATTCGCAAGCACAGCCGCTGATCCAATATCTGTCTTATTTTTTAGTATGAACCCATTGGTGACAGGATAGATGGCCGGAAAGTCTTTTTTTGTTTCGTTCCAGCCCGTATAATCCGACCATTGCCGGAGGTTTCTTCTTTCAATCCCCGAAAAAACCAGATGGTCAGGACGTTCAGGATTTACATTAATGCCATTTGTTGAAGGGCCTGCAGGCCGCGGGTAAGTCGCTTTATCAACATCGGCGCGGATATTTACAATTTCAACAGGGGTAATAGCCTTTACCTGCGGCCAATTCTCTGAGCCTTGTTTCAATAACAGCAAACGCCCACCGGCGTTGATAAACTTTTTTAAGATGGCAGAAGATTCCGCCACAATTTTATCAGCGCTGTTCTCGCCTATAATAATTACATCGGTAGGTTTAATATTTTTAAACCCTTTGATGGGTTTGAAATGGATACCCATTGCTTTTAAGGCGCCCGAGGTTTTACCCTCATTATCGTACAACAAAATATTTTTTGATTTATTGGGTAATGGGGTAGAGCCGGGTTTCGCGGCAATATAAATCATGTCTTCGTTTTGCGAAATAACCTTATCGTCTTTAATAATTTTTCCGGTGAGATGGTACCATCCTTCTGTAATCGTTTCAGGTATTTTAATCGTTAATTTTTCACGAAAGGTTTCATAATATTTTACAAGCGGCACGTTGATTTTATTTTGAAACAATTCGTTATTCGCTTCATCTATAATGCTGTATTGCAAACTAGCATTTTGTAAATTGCCGAAATAATCATCATCATTGACAATATGAACGATTGGCTGAAACTCAGCGCCTGCATATAAATTGGGCTGCCAGTTTTCCCAACTTACCAGCACGGGTTGAAAAGATTTTTTTGCCTGTTGCGTGACAGGTTTGGGGTACATGTCTGAAAACCCGGTGATCGTGTTCCAGTTATCAAATAAAATTGTGAAGGGTACCACGCCGCTCAGATCCGGGTTCAGGTACCTCATTCTCCTGAATAGTTCAGTAGACATTTTATAAGTAAAGGCCTGATGTTCATTAGCCAGTAAAATTTGCATGTCCTTTGAAGCATGGCCGGTCCAGTTTAGTTGCGATTGGGGCGCTTTGTTATCGGGTGTAAGGTTATATCTTCCATCAGGCCCAATGTAATTGCCAACACATTCGGTGAACGTGATGGGCTGGCTTGCGGGTTTTTGAAATGGTATAATTTCTTTTTGATCACGGATATTAATAAAAGTGAAAGGCGTATTGTAATACCATCCCCAATAGCGGTGCAAATCACAGATGTCGCCTGCTTTGCCGTAGCCATATCCCGCGTTGGCAATATAAGGGCGCGTATTGTCCCATTTTAATAGGTTTTGATGAATGTATGTGTGAAACTTTAGCCATTCCGCTCCTCTAACGCCGGTGAAAGCGGTCTCGTTGTTGATCACGTAAACTACCAGGCTGGGGTGATGTGCAATTGACGCAAACCTGTTTTCTTTAAACCAACTCAATGCTTTATCGTAATCTTTGGGTGGAGTTTCGCCATTAACGCTCCCGCTATAATTACCTCCAAAAACCATCATGCCTTTTTCATCACATACCTCGTACCAGAAATTTTTGGCAGGACGTGGGAAACGTACGATGTTTATATTTATTGATTTGAGGAAGTCTATATAATCTTCTGCAAATTTCTTGGAGTTGTTGAGAGAGTCGTTGATGCCCCTGCCGGGAGGATTGATGGCGTTGCCTCTAAGGAATATCGGCTTGCCGTTTAGATAGAATTTCCCATCGATAGCATTGAAATCCCTGAAGCCAATTTTTTTCTGCCCCAGGGTATGCGGCCCATCTTTTTCCTTGATCAATTCTAAAATATAAAGATTAGGATCGCCGGGATACCACAGTTTAGGTTTAAGTCCCTTAATAAAAAATATTTTCGCTTTAGAGTCAGTGGTTTCAATAACTTCAATCGGTTGATTAAATATTATTTCGTTATTCCTAACATCTTTTATTGTTGCTCTGTATTTTTGTTTTGAATCAGCATCGTCGTTATAAAGTTCAATCTTAACAGAATTGCTGGTTGTAATGGCGGTAATTTGTATGGCATCTTGCCTTTGTTGAGCGCTGGAGAAAAAATTAAAAAGCAAAAGAAGGAGAAGAATACCGGATAATTTAAATTTCATGGCGAATCAGAATTAGTCAAATTTATATGTAAAAATAAGAGGTTGTACTATGCCATTTATGCGTTTCGTGATTATAGGGTTGGAAAACGTTTGAAATGCCTGAATAAATATGAAAAAGAATAAAGTTTTTTCAATAATATTTTTATGCATCGCATTCGGTTGCGCTAACAGATCTGTAAATAACACTCAAAAAAACAGCGCCTGGAGTAAAATAGCCCCGTATTTTATAGCGCCCGGGAATTTTAAAAACAAAACCGGGCAGTATTCATCTGCATTAAGGTTTTATAATGGCGATACAGTAGCAACGGCAACGGAGTGGCCGAAACGAAGAGATGAAATTTATCGTAAGTGGACGGATCTGTTGGGCCATTGGCCTCCTATGATTACAAACCAACAATTAAAAATCACCGAATCGAAAGAGCGGGACAACTTTATTCAGCATCGTGTCACTTTTAACTGGCTGCCAAACGAAGAAACTTACGGCTATTTACTCGTACCTAAATCAAAAGGTAAAAAGCCGGCGGTCATCACTGTTTTTTATGAGCCCGAAACGGCAATAGGTGAAGGAGGTAAGCCTTACCGGGATTTTGCGTATCAACTTGCGCGGAGAGGATTTGTTACGCTATCGCTGGGAACCAAAACCTCTTCTGAAAATAAAACCTATTCCTTATTCTACCCAACGATCAATAACAGCCGGTCGCAGCCCTTGTCATTACTTGCTTATGCAGCTGCAAATGCCTATGAGGCACTGGCAAAAGAAAAGGAGGTAGATGCAAACCGTATAGGCATTGTGGGACATTCGTTTGGTGGCAAATGGGCGATGTTCGCTTCTTGCTTGTATAATAAATTCGCTTGTGCTGCCTGGTCTGACCCCGGAATTGTTTTTGATGAGTCGCGCCCTTCGGTAAATTACTGGGAACCTTATTATTTAGGGTACCATCCATTGCCCTGGCGAAAGAGGGGTACCATCACGGCGAATAATCCGGCAAAAGGGCTATATCTTCAATTGAGAAAAGAGGGTTATGATCTGCATGAACTTCATGCTTTGATGGCGCCCCGCCCTTTTTTAGTTTCCGGTGGATCAGAAGATCCTCCCCTGCGATGGCTTGCATTGAATAGTACGATTGCCATAAATAAACTTTTGGGATATGAAAACAGGGTAGCTATGAGCAATCGGCCGCTGCATGCTCCAAATCAGGAGTCGAACGAAATTATTTATTCATTTTTTCATTATTTTCTGAAAAAGTAAAATGATATGAGAGCGCTGTTTGTTTTATTGATGGTTTTAATAACGGGTAATTGCGCTATTGCGCAGGATAAACCCGATCCTGATTTTCATTTATACCTGTTGGTTGGGCAATCGAATATGGCCGGCAGGGGGAAAGTAGATTCCCTTTCCAACCCCAATAACAGCAGGTTGCTGATGCTCACAAAAAACAATGAATGGATCACAGCAAAAGATCCCTTACATTTTGATAAACCTAAAGTGGCGGGTGTGGGCCCTGGTTTGCGTTTTGCTGAAACGATGCTTGCATATTCAAAAAATAAGAACATAAAAATTGGTGTGATCCCCTGTGCGGTTGGGGGCACTGCAATAGAATCCTGGCAGCCCGGGGCAGAAGCTTTAGGGGTGCATCCCTATGACGACGCAATCCAGCGGCTTCATATTGCCATGAAAAGTGGTGTTTTAAAAGGGATCATCTGGCACCAGGGCGAGGGCAACAGCAGCGAAGAAAAATCGAAAGTTTATTTAAGCCGGCTTGAAGAACTGATAAAACGATTTCGCGAGGAGGCTGGCAATAAAAATGTACCGTTTGTAGCCGGAGAGCTTGGGCATTACCGTGACAGGTACCTGTTGATAAACCAAGTTCTGAAGGAGTTGCCAACTAAAGTGTCAAATACATCTGTAGCCAAAGCTGATGGGTTAATTCATAAGGGTGATGGCACTCATTTAGATGCAGCCTCAGCCAGAATCTTGGGAGAACGGTTCGCCGAAAAAATGTTTCAGCTTCAAAAGAAAATCAAAAAAAGTCGATAGAATTTAAGCTGATGGGATATTAATATGGGATGAGCCATAAGAATACTTCATGCAAGCAGGTATGATTATTTGGCATATTCCCTGTGACCATTTAAACCCGTCCGAACGGCATTCAGCCGGGCGGAAATAAAAATATACACATGAAGCATTTTAGTCTTTTAACCGGAGCGCTTTTAAGCTGGCTCATCGTTGCTTTATTTTCATGTTCTTCGCTAAATAAATCGACGGGAAATAGTGGGTATGACCTGTATTTGTTAGTGGGGCAGTCTAATATGGCGGGCAGGGGATTTTTGGAAAAAGAAGATACTGTGGTCAATAACAACGTTTTTGTTCTGGGTGCCGGCGATACGGTAATACCCGCAAAGGAGCCGTTGCACTACGATAAAAAAAATCGCGGGAGCGGCCCGGGGCTTGCGTTTGGTAAAGCCATTTCAAAAGCATATCCCGGCAGGAAGATACTTCTGGTTCCCGCTGCTGTTGGAGGAACCAAAATTTCGTATTGGACTCCCGACAATTCACGGGGATTATATAAAGAGGCAATCAGAAAAGCCACAGTTGCCATGAACTATGGAACGCTGAAGGGCATGGTTTGGCAACAGGGAGAATCTGACTCGAACAGTAAGGATGCTCCGCTGTATAAGCAAAGGCTTAAAGAATTGATCGCAAATTTCAGGAAAGACCTGGGCAATGATAATTTGCCGGTTGTAGTTGGTGGGCTTGGCGGTTTCCTTCGTTCAAAATACTATCCGGTCGTTAACGCTGCTCTAAAAGAAACTGCTTCCGAAATGGGAAATGTCAGGTTTTCCGAGGCAAGCAAACTCGGGCATATTGGAGATAGCCTGCATTTTAATTCCAAAGCTCAAAGAGAGAACGGACTTAATATGGCAGAAGCAATGCTGAAAATGATTAAATAGTAAAAGCGCCAGGTTTGTACCGTTTTTATAGCGACTTGTTATTTTTGGTAATCATTCATAAAACGAACTGCTGTTCCCGGGCCAACGTAAAAAAGTACATAAAGAGTAATTCAACTATCGTAATTTTTTACTAACCGCATAAGATTTTTAAAAAAGAATCCTGGTGGTAAAAAATAATTCCTAATTTGCGGGT
>Ga0066256_1001439_pt2 | contig 23660 bp, 22 predicted proteins | sample ThiBio_1000_biof_FD_87107 | JGI IMG/M metagenome (GOLD analysis project Ga0066256, IMG submission 87107) | Wastewater bioreactor microbial communities from Cape Town, South Africa - Thiocy_expt_1000_biof (version 2) | ecosystem: Engineered > Bioreactor > Thiocyanate-remediating >... | reverse complement strand
GGTGCGGGAGGATAGCCCCCTCCACCGCGCCGCTTCGCGTCGCGGTCCCCCTCCCCGTTCGGGGGAGGATTGGGTGCTAGGCCAGCCACACGCGCGGCTGGACGGTTCGTTTCAGCATCAGCTCGGTCAGGGCCCAGACCGCCGCATCCGCCCGGTCGGGCGAGCGGCCCGGTCCGGCATAGACGCCGCCGGGCATCAGCCCGCAGAGCTGGTCCTCCAGCGCCGGGAACAGCCCGGCGTGGCGGACCCGCCCGGCCTCGTAGAGCGCGGCGACCGGCTCGGCCCGCGCGGCCTTGCCCAGACGGGCGTGGACCAGCCGGAGCGGCAGGGCGACGTCCGCCGCGCGCAGCACGCTCTCGACCATCGCCCCGCCCTGGTTGGCCTCGGCGACGACGCGGTCGGCGTTGCAGGCGGCGGCGGCCCGGGCCACGGCGCGAGCCCAGCGCTCGGGCGTCGCCTGCCCCACCGAGAGGTCGGCGAGGACGCGGGCCACGCCGTCCTCGCCCAGGGCGCAGACGACGATGCCGCAGAGGTCGCCCTCGGCCGAGGCCGGGGGATCGACCCCGATCACGGTGCGCGCGGGCGCCGCCGAGGCGCTCGCCTCGCGGCAGGCTTCGAGCAGGCCGCGCGTCCACAGCGCGCCGGGCAGGTCGGCGATCAGCTCTCCGTCCAGCTCCTGCCGGGCGAGCAGCGAGCCGGCATATTCGCGGCGCATGTCGCGGATGAAGCGGGCCGGCAGGTTGTCGCGGTTGTCCTCGGTCGCGCCGCGCGTCACCGCCACCTCGCCCCCCATCTCGCCGGCAGCCTCGCCCGCGACCAGCCGCCGGACCAGCGGGGTCGCGCGCGGGGTGGTCGAGGCGGCGATCCGCGGGCGCTCGCCCAGCCGTAGGCCGAGCAGGAGGTTGTCCCAGGTCCGCGTCGCGCGGGCCGAGGCATCGTCCCACTTGGCCACCTCGTCGCACCAGGCATGGCTGTGCTGGGGCCCGCGCAGGGTCTCCGGCTCGGCCGCCGAGTAGAGCGTGGCCTGGGCCCCGTTGGGCCAGGTCAGGCGGCGCAGCGAGGGCTCGTAGAGCGGCACCCGGCGCGGCGCGGCGATCGCGACCAGGCCGCTCTCGCCCTCGACCATCACCGCCCGCGCCTCGCCGAGCGAGGCGGCGACCAGCGCGATCCGCGCCGCAGGATCGGCCTCGGCCACGGCGCGGACCCATTCGGCCCCGGCGCGGGTCTTGCCGAAGCCGCGCCCGGCCAGGATCAGCCAGGTCCGCCAGTCGCCCGGCGGCGCAAGCTGCTGCCCGCGCGCCCAGACCCGCCAGTGGTGGCGCAGCTCGCCGCGCTCCTCCGCGCTGAGCCGGCGCAGCGCGGCGAGCCGCGCGGGCTCGTCGAGCCCGATCAGCGCGTCGAGGAGGGGGTTACGCGGCGCCCGGTTCATCACGGCCTGCGGCATCGGTCCCGGCCGCGATCTCGCCCGCGGCAATCGCCCGCTCGCGGATGCGTTCGAGCTTGGCGTTGAGCGAGCGCAGGATCGCCTCGCCGTCCTCGTGGTCGCGGATCGCGCGCTGGCGGGCGACCAGTTCGCGGTGTGCGCCGAGCAGGCGCAGGGCGACGGCGTTGTCGTAGGCGCGCACCCCGCGTTTCGCGCCGGTGGCGGGCTTGATCTCGCCCTCGCGCATCCGCTGGAGCAGGGCCATCTCGAGCAGGTCGTAGCCCTCGCAGAGCGCCTGCTGCCAGGCGCGGTTGAACGCGGGATCGGCGCGGCGCGCCTCATAGACCGTGGTCGTCGAGACCCTGGCCTTGCGCGCGGCGGCGCTGACGTTGGACGTGGCGGACAGCTCGGCCAGGAAGGTCCGGCTCCAGACGGCGAAAGAGGGCCGGCGCGCCGCGGGCGCGCCGGACTTGGGCTTGGTGGCCATGTCGGGGTTTCCGTGAATGAGAGGGAAGGGACAGCGCGAATCGGTTCATCGCGATGTTCCTGATATGTACCAGAACAGCGTGACGATGTCAAGAGGAAATAACCGGATTGGTTTTGGCTTGCCTGGGCCTGTCGCTCCCCTATCCGTCTCGTCGCCCCGGACTTGATCCGGGGCCCCGCTGCTTCCTGCGCGACGCCGGACAAGGAAAGCGGGACCCCGGATCAAGTCCGGGGTGACGGACGGGATGGGAATGCTCGGTAACGAGGCCGCCAGCCGAAATTCAAACCGGGACGCGGCCCGGGCCATCCCTCCCTTGCCGCCCCCACCTTGCCCCGCCCGCGCCGCGCCTCTATGCACCCGCGACCACGGGAAGGGACCTCTCGCCGATGCTGCGCCGCCTCTACGACTGGACCATGGCCAAGGCGTCGCATCCCCATGCCGGATGGTGGCTGGCGCTGTTCGCCTTCGTCGAGGCGAGCTTCTTCCCGATCCCGCCGCATCCGGTGCTCGGGGTGATGTGCCTGGCCGAGCCGAAGAAGGCCGTCCGCTTCGCCCTGATCGCGACGCTCGCCTCGGTCGCGGGCGGGCTGCTCGGCTATGCCATCGGCCATTTCGTCTACGAGAGCGTGGGGACGCAGCTCCTCCACCTGCTCGGCCTGGCCGAGAGCTTCCCCAAGGCGGCCTGCTACCTGCGCGAGTACGGGGCCGAGATCATCATGATCAAGGGCGCGACGCCGATCCCGTTCAAGCTGCTGACGATCACCGCCGGCTTCATCGCCATGCCGCTGCTGACCTTCATCGCCGCCAGCCTGGTCAGCCGGGCGATCAGCTTCATGATCGTCGGCGTGCTGTTCCGCCTGTTCGGGCGGCCGATCAAGGCCTTCATCGACAAGTACCTGGGCCTCGCCACCGCTGCCTTCGCCCTGGTGGTGGTCATCGGCTTCGCCTCCGCCGTCCTGCTCGGCGGCGGCGGCAAGTCCACCGCCGAGAAATGCGACGCCGCCCGCGTGGTCGCGATGGCGGGGATCTAGCGAGGACGTTCCCACCCGTTCGTCACCCTGGATCAAGTCCGGGGCGACGAGGTTCGGGATGGTCTTTCGGAGGAGGGGAATCGCCCGCCGCCCAGCCCCGGACGCCCAAGCCCCCGCTTCCGGCAGGGGAAACCGGAAGCGGGGGGAGCGGGCCGGCCTGCCGGGCGGGGGGTGGTCAGCAGGCCGGCCGGGGTCAGTCGGCCGGGATCAGTCGGCCAGCTCGGGCTCGGGCGAGAGCCGGTCGGCCGGCGTCACCGCCATGCCCAGGGCCTTGGCCACGCCCGCGCCGTAGGCCGGGTCGCAGCGGGTGCAGTTGTCGATGTGCCGCTGCTTGATGAAGTCCGGCGCATCGCCCATCGCCCGGGCCGTGTTGTCGAACAGGGCCTGCTGCTGCACCGGGCTCATCTGCTCGAACAGCTTGCGCGGCTGGGTGAAGTAGTCGTCGTCGTCCTCGCGGTAGTTCCAGAACGCGGCGTCGCCGTTGATCTTGAGCGGCGGCTCGCCATAGTCCGGCTGGTCCACCCACTGGCCGAAGCTGTTCGGCTGGTAGTGCGGCAGGCCGCCGTAGTTGCCGTCCATCCGCCCCTGCCCGTCGCGGTGGTTGCTGAACACCGGGCAGCGCGCGGCGTTGACCGGGATCTGGTGGTGGTTCACCCCCAGGCGGTAGCGCTGGGCGTCGGCATAGTTGAACAGCCGCGCCTGGAGCATCTTGTCGGGCGAGAAGCCGATGCCCGGCGGCACCGTGGAGGGCGCGAAGGCGCTCTGCTCGACGTCCTGGAAGAAGTTCTCCGGATTGCGGTTCAGCTCGAACTCGCCGACCTCGATCAGCGGGTAGTCCGCCTTGTACCAGACCTTGGTCAGGTCGAACGGGTGGAAGCGATAGGTCTCGGCCTCGGCCTCGGGCATGATCTGGACGTACATCGTCCACTTCGGGAAGTCGCCGCGCTCGATCGCCTCGCAGAGGTCGCGCTGGTGGCTTTCGCGGTCGCCGCCGACCAGCTCCGCCGCCTGCGCGTCGGTCAGGTTCTCGATGCCCTGCCGGGTCTTGAAGTGGAACTTCACCCAGAACCGCTCGCCCGCCTCGTTCCAGAAGCTGTAGGTGTGGCTGCCGAAGCCGTGCATGTGGCGATAGCTCCTGGGGATGCCGCGGTCGGACATCACGATCGTCACCTGGTGGAACGCCTCGGGCAGCAGGGTCCAGAAGTCCCAGTTGTTGGTGGCGCTGCGCATATTGGTCCGCGGATCGCGCTTCACCGCCTTGTTGAGGTCGGGGAACTTGCGCGGGTCGCGCAGGAAGAAGACCGGCGTGTTGTTGCCGACCATGTCCCAGTTGCCTTCCTCGGTGTAGAACTTCAGCGCGAAGCCGCGGATGTCGCGCTCGGCGTCGGCCGCGCCGCGCTCGCCGGCGACGGTGGTGAAGCGGGCGAACATCTCGGTCTTCTTGCCGACCTCGGAGAAGATCTTGGCCCGGGTGTAGCGGGTGATGTCGTGGGTGACGGTGAAGGTCCCGAAGGCGCCCGAGCCCTTGGCGTGCATCCGCCGCTCGGGGATCACCTCGCGGACGAAGTTGGCGAGCTTCTCGTTCAGCCAGACGTCCTGCGACAGCAGCGGCCCGCGCGGGCCGGCGGTCAGCGAGTTCTGGTTGTCGGGCACCGGGGCGCCGAAGGCCGTGGTCAGGTGGGTGACGGGGCACTTGCCGCGATTGATTGGGTTCTCAGACATGCCTGCTCCTCCTCTGCGTGAGTCTTGCGACGACTAGGTCCTCGCGGGGTCGAGCGAACAATACGCAATTCTCCTGGAGCGGCTAAGTCGATTAAAGTGAAATTTGTGATCGGTTTTTGCGATCAAGAGCCGTTCTCGGCCTGCCTCTGGCGCGATGGCCGGGCGCGCCCTATAGGCGCGGCACGAAAAAACCGTGATGGAGGCGGGGTGTACAGCAAGACCAAGTCGCTGATGGCGCGCGGCAGCGCCTTCCTGGGGAGCGACTACGCCATTTTGTGCGGCGCCATGTCGTGGGTGTCGGAGCGCAACCTCGTCGCCGCGATCAGCAATGCCGGCGGCTTCGGCGTGATCGCCTGCGGGGCGATGACCCCCGACCTGCTCGACGCCGAGATCGCCGCGACCAAGGCGCTGGCGACGAAGCCCTTCGGCGTGAACCTGATCACCATGCACCCCTTGCTGTTCGACCTGATCGCGGTCTGCGCGAAGCACGGCGTCGGCCATGTGGTGCTGGCCGGCGGCATCCCGCCCAAGGGCTCGATCGAGGCGCTCAAGGCCGCCGGGGCCAAGGTGATCTGCATCCCGCCGACGCTGGCCCTGGCCAGGAAGTACCTGCGCTCGGGCGCCGACGCCCTGGTGATCGAGGGCAGCGAGGCGGGCGGCCACATCGGCCCGGTCGCGACCTCGGTCCTCGCCCAGGAGATCCTGCCCGAGCTGGCCGACGACCACCTGGTCTTCGTCGCCGGGGGGATCGGCCGGGGCGAGGCGATCGCCGGCTACCTCGAGATGGGCGCGGCCGGCGTCCAGCTCGGCACGCGCTTCGCCTGCGCCAGCGAATCGATCGCCCATCCGGACTTCAAGAAGGCCTTCTTCCGCGCCAACGCCCGCGACGCGGTCGCCTCGGTCCAGGTCGACCCGCGCCTGCCGGTGATCCCGGTCCGCGCGCTCAAGAACAAGGGCACCGAGGAGTTCACCGCCAAGCAGCTCGAGGTTGCCCGGCTGCTCGACGAGGGCCAGGTCGACATGACCGAGGCCCAGCTCCAGATCGAGCACTTCTGGGCCGGCGCCCTGCGCCGCGCGGTGATCGAGGGCGACGTCGAGAACGGCTCGATCATGGCCGGCCAGTCGGTCGGCATGGTGACGCAGGAGGAGCCGGTGGCCGCCATCATCGCCGAGCTGCTGGGCGAAAGCGAGACGGCGCTGGCGCGGCGCTGAGAAGGGGCGAAGCAGAGTGTCCGAAGTCCAGATCCTGACCCTGTCCTGCCGCGACCGCCCGGGGATCACCGCGCGCGTCACCGGCTACCTGTTCGACAAGGGCTGCAACATCATCGAGGCGCAGCAGTTCGACGATCTGGAGGGCGGCGACTTCTTCATGCGCGTCGCCTTCGATCCGGGTCCGGCCGATCCCGAAGCGCTGCGCGCCGGCTTCGGCCCGCTGGCGGGCGAGCTTGCGATGCGCTGGAACATGCGCAGCCGCGACCGGGCGCGCAAGGTCCTGCTCCTCGTCAGCAAGTTCGACCACTGCCTGGCCGACCTGCTCTACCGCGTCGGCATCGGCGAACTGGCGATGGAGGTCGTCGGCATCGTCTGCAACCACCCGCGCGAGGCGTTGAGCTATGCGGCGGTCGGCGCCGTGCCGTTCCACCACCTGCCGATCACCCGCGAGACCAAGGAGGCCCAGGAAGCCCAGATCCGCGAGATCGTGAAGGAAAGCGGGGCCGAGCTGGTCGTGCTCGCCCGCTACATGCAGATCCTCTCGGACGAGATGGCCGCCTTCCTCGCCGGCCGCTGCATCAACATCCACCACTCGTTCCTGCCGGGCTTCAAGGGGGCCAAGCCCTATCACCAGGCCCATGCCCGCGGGGTGAAGATGATCGGCGCGACCGCGCACTACGTCACCGCCGATCTGGACGAAGGGCCGATCATCCATCAGGATGTCGAGGCGATCACCCACGCCGACCGGCCCGACGACCTCGTCCGCAAGGGCCGCGACATCGAGCGCCGGGTCCTCGCCGAGGCGGTCCGCCTGCACCTGGAGGACCGCGTGCTGCTCAACGGCAGCCGGACCGTGGTGTTCAGGAGCTGAAGAGGAGAGAAGCGCGATGCCGGTGAAGGGACTCGACCACGTCAACATCATCGCCGCCGACCTCGACGAGACGACGCGCTTCTACGAAAGCCTGCTCGGCTTCCGCTACGGCGGGCGGCCGAGCGAGATGAACTTCGCCGGCGGCTGGTTCTACGACCAGGACGACCGGCCGATCATCCACGTGATGACCTTCGATCCCGTCCGCCACGGCGACCAGGCGCGCCACACCATGCCGACCGGCTCGATCGACCACGTCGCGCTCGCCTGCGAGGACTTCGCCGGCACGATCCGCCGCTGCGAGGAACTGGGCGTCGCGCACCGCGTCAACGACCGCAAGTACGGCGACCTGCGCCAGGTCTTCGTCACCGATCCCAACAACGTGACCCTGGAACTGAACTTCGCGGGGGATTGAGGGGCTGGCCGGGGCGAGCCCCTGCGCCTCGCTCGTCGCCCCGGACTTGATCCGGGGTCCCGCTCCCTTTTCCCGCGCCGCGCAGGAAGAAGCGGGGCCCCGGATCAAGTCCGGGGCGACGGGGTTGATGATGGCCTCCGTTTCCTGCCCCATCCGGGTCATTCGGCGGCCGGATTTGCAAACGACATGATCGCCTCTGAAGAGGAGGGGAGAAGCCCCGCCCCTCACACGATCTTCAACGTCCCCAGCAGTCCGCCGTCCACCGCCCAGCTCTGCGCGGTGACGTGGCTGGCGTCGTCCGACAGCAGGAAGGCGGCGACATTGGCGGCTTCCTCGGGCCGGCCGATCCGCTGCTGCGGCACCCGCGCGGCCATGGCCGCCTTGAAGTCCTCGGGCGTGCCGGAGAGCATCGGCGTGTCGATGAAGCCCGGCGCCAGCGCGTTGCAGCGCACGCCCGCCGGCGCGGCCTCCATCGCGATTGCCCGCGCGATCCCGACGACGGCGTGCTTGCTCGCGCAATAGCCGATGTTGCCGACCATCCCGGTCTCGCCGCCGAGGCTCCCGGTGATGAGGATCGCGCCCCGCCCCCGCGCGGTCATCGCCGGCAGGACGTGGCGCACCGCCCAGAACGGCGAGTGGACGTTGACCCGCATGACCTCGGCGAAGGCCTCGTCGGTATAGTCCGGGGTCAGGGCGTAGATGCCTTCCGCCGCCGCATTGAGGAACAGCCCGTCGATCGGCCCGTGCCGCGCCACCGCCGCGTCCAGCGCGGCGACGAGCTGGCCCTGGTCGCCGACGTCGGCCGCGATCCAGGCGGCGGCCTCGCCCAGCGCGCGGGCGGCCTCCTCCAGCAATCCGGCGCGCCGCGCGATCAGCGTGACCTTGGCGCCGAGCCCGACGATCTTCGCGGCGGTCGCCCGGCCGATCCCGGTCGAGGCGCCGGTGACGACCACGTGCTGGCCGGTGAAATCCATTCTTGCTCTCCCGTTGACGCCGCAGGCCGCAGCTTGCAGGCTATTGCCCGGAAGAGCGGGGGACAAGCCGGAGGCAAGACCCATGTGCGACGACCGTACCCTGTCCGACGATGACGCCGCCCTCGCCGCGAGGGGCATGAGCCGCCGCGAGTTCGCGGCGTTGGGCGCGGCCGGGGCCCTGGCGGGCTATGCCACGCTGGTCGAGGCCGTGACTCCCGCCGGCGGGCTCGCCGAACGGATGGTCGAGGTGCCGACGCCCGACGGGCGCTGCGACGCCTTCCTGGTCCACCCCGCGCGGGGCGGCCGCCATCCGGGGGTGATCCTCTGGCCCGACGTGCTCGGCCTGCGCGAGGTCAAGAAGGCGATGGCCCGCCGTCTCGCCGGGGCCGGCTATGCAGTGCTGGCGGTCAATCCCTACTACCGCAGCTTCAAGGGCGAGCTGGGGCTCGACTTCTCGGCGTTCCGCACGCCCGAGGGGCAGGCCAGGCTCGGCCCGGCGCGGGCCGCGCTGACGCCCGCGGCGATCGCCCGCGACGGCGCCGCCTACGTCGCCTTCCTCGATGCCCAGGCGGCGGTCGACAAGCGGCGCGGCATCGGCACCCAGGGCTATTGCATGGGCGGCCCCTTCACGATCCGCACCGCGGCGGCCGCGCCGGGCCGGGTCCGTGCGGCGGCGAGCTTCCACGGCGCCGGGCTCGTGACCGCACAGCCGGACAGCCCGCACCTGCTGCTCGGGCAGACCCGGGCCTCCTATCTTTTCGCCATCGCCCGCAACGACGACGCCACGGCCCCCGCCGACAAGGACACCCTGCGCCGCGCCGCCGCGGCGGCCGGGCGCCCGGCCGAGATCGCGGTCTATGCCGCCGACCACGGCTGGTGCGTCCCCGACGCCCCGGCCTACAACCGGGCCGAGGCCGAGCGCGCCTGGAGCCGCCTGCTGGCGCTCTACGCCCGGCTCTAGGTGCTTGGAAGCGGCACCGGCCCACTCCCCCGGCCCGACCACCCAGAGCCTATCCTGTCGGGTGGTCGGGCCGGGGGAGTGGGCCGGTGCCGCACCTGATTCGGCGCAGCCGAATCAGACTTCAGGGCCGCCTCCCTCCCTTGCGGCCCGCGCCACGGGCGCTAACATGCCCCCGGGCTCTGGATGAGGTGAGACGATGGGCGGGTTTCTTCAAGTCGCGTTTATGCTGGCCGTGGTGGCCTTCGTCTTCCTGGCGATGGGCGTCCGCGTCGTCCGCCAGGGCTACGTCTATACGATCGAGCGGCTCGGCAAGTATTCGCTGGCGGCGACGCCGGGCCTGCACCTGATCATCCCGTTCATCGACCGTGTCGGCCACAAGGTGAACATGATGGAGCAAGTGCTCGACATCCCGGGGCAGGAGATCATCACCCGCGACAACGCCATGGTCGGGGTCGACGCGGTGGTCTTCTTCCAGGTGCTCGACGCGGGCAAGGCGGCCTACGAGGTGTCCAACCTCTATGTCGCGATCATGCAGCTCACCACGACCAACCTGCGCACGGTGATGGGCTCGATGGACCTCGACGAGACCCTGTCGAAGCGCGACGAGATCAACGCCAAGCTGCTGGTCGTGGTCGACCACGCGACCGCGCCTTGGGGGGTCAAGATCACCCGCGTCGAGATCAAGGACATCCGCCCGCCGGCCGACATCTCCAACGCCATGGCCCGGCAGATGAAGGCCGAGCGCGAGAAGCGCGCCCAGATCCTCGAAGCCGAGGGCTCGCGGGCCTCGGAGATTCTGCGCGCCGAGGGCGAGAAGCAGGGCGCGATCCTCCAGGCCGAGGGCCGCCGCGAGGCCGCCTTCCGCGACGCCGAGGCCCGCGAGCGCGAGGCCGAGGCCGAGGCCAAGGCGACGCAGATGGTCTCCGACGCGATCGCCGCCTCGGGCGCCCAGGCGCTCAACTACTTCATCGCCCAGAAATACACCGAGGCGGTCAGCCAGTTCGCCACCTCGCCCAACGCCAAGACCATCCTCTTCCCGGTCGAGGCGACCCAGCTCATCGGTTCGCTCGGCGGGATCGGCGAGCTGGTCAAGGAAGCGGTCGGCGGCGGTAACGGCGGGGGCGGCAGCCCGCGCCCGGCCGCGCCCTCGGCTCCGCGCGCCTCCTCGGTGCCGCCCAGCAACCCGCAAATGCCGCGATGACCGGCGGGCTCGAGAGCTTCGACGCGCATTGGGCCTGGCTCGGGCTGGGCCTGATCCTCGCCGTGGCCGAGATGGTCATTCCCGGCGTCTTCCTGATCTGGCTGGCCGGCGCGGCGATCGTCACCGGCGTCCTCGCCTGGGCCGTGCCGCTCGGCCTGCCGCTCCAGATCGTGGTCTTCGCCGTCCTCGCCATCCTCGCCGTCTTCACCGGCCGCCGCTACCTGCGCGCCAATCCGGTCGAGCCTGCCGACCCGCTGATGAACGACCGCGGCGGGCGGCTGGTCGGCGAGACCGTGGTCGTCACCCATGCGATCGACGGCGGGACCGGGCGGGTCCGCCAGGGCGACGGCGAATGGCTCGCCCGCGGCCCCGACGCGGAACCCGGCACCCGGATGCGCGGCTCAGGCCACGACGGTGCGGTGCTTATTGTCGAGCCCTTGCCCTGAGCCCATATGGGCGGGCGACAGGTGACGAGATGACCGACAAGCTGACCCTGACCGACGCCGAATGGCGCGAGCGCCTGAGCCCCGAGCAGTACCAGATCCTTCGCCACGCCGGGACCGAGCGGGCCTTCACCGGCCAGTACGAGCAGAACAAGGCGGAAGGGCTCTACGCCTGCGCCGGCTGCGGCGCGCCGCTGTTCAGCTCCGACACCAAGTACAATTCGGGCTCGGGCTGGCCGAGCTATACCGCCCCGGTCGCCGAGGGCGCGGTCGACGAGCATCGCGACGCCTCGCACGGCATGGTCCGCACCGAGGTCCGCTGCGCCCGCTGCGAGGGGCATCTCGGCCACGTCTTCCCCGACGGGCCGGGGCCGACCGGGCTGCGCTATTGCATCAACAGCGCCAGCCTCGACTTCAAGCCGAAGGAATAGGCCCCGGTCCGTTAACCCTGTGTTAGGCATGATCTATGCACAGCGCAGCGCGTACCGATGCGTGATGACTTTGCTTTCGCGCCGAGCGAGGGGTAACTAAAGCCAGATGGCCAGAGCCGACATCCCGCGGCGCAGCAGTTCCGGGGCTCCGCCGCCCCAGGCTCCCAAGCCCCCGAAGCAGCGCTCGTTCCTGGGCCGCTGGGTCCGCCGGCTGCTCGTCTGGGGCGTGGCCCTGGCCCTGCTCGGGGCGATCGTCCTGGCCGCGGCCGTGGGCATCACCGCGCGCTCGCTGCCCTCCTACGAGGAGCTCAAGACCAGCCAGAACGGCCAGATGATCGTCGTCCGCGCCCGCGACGGGTCGGAACTCGTCAGCCTCGGGCCGAGCTACGGCAAGTGGCTACCCTACGACCAGATTCCGCAGGTGATGAAGGACGCGATGGTCTCGGTCGAGGACCGGCGCTTCCGCTCGCACATCGGCATCGATCCGATCGGCTTGCTCCGCGCCTTCAAGGTGCGGACCGAGAAGGGCGTCTGGCGTCAGGGCGCCTCGACCATCACCCAGCAGCTCGCCCGCACGGTGTTCCTCAACAATTCGCGGACCTTCGACCGCAAGATCCGCGAGGCGGTGCTGGCGCTGGCGCTCGAATGGAACTTCTCGAAGGACCAGATCCTCGAGCTCTACCTCAACAAGGTCTATTTCGGCGGCGGCGCCTATGGCGTCGATTCGGCGAGCCGCAAGTTCTTCGGCCATCCCGGCTCGGAGATCACCCTGCCCGAGGCGGCGATCATCGCCGGCCTGGTCAAGGCGCCCTCGCACTATTCGCCCACGGCCGACGCCAAGGCCGCGGTCGACCGCGCCCGGGTCGTGCTCGGGGTCATGGCCGACGCCGGGGCGATCACCAAGGAGCAGGCGGATTCGACCGACCTCGACGTGAAGTTCGCGGCCGAGGGCAGCCAGAACTCGGTGCGCTACTTCACCGACTGGGCCCTGCCGCAGCTCGACCTGCTGCTGCCCGAGAACCAGGAGCCGATCGAGGTCTGGACCACGCTCGATCCCAAGCTCCAGAAGGCGGCGACCGCCGCCGTGGTCGGCAACGCGCCCAAGGGCGCGCAGGGCGCGCTGGTTAGCCTCGACCGCGACGGGGCGGTCCTCGGCATGGTCGGCGGCACCGACTACGTCACCTCGAACTACAACCGCGCGGTCAACGCCGTGCGCCAGCCGGGTTCGGCCTGGAAGCTGTTCGTCTATCTCGCCGCGCTGGAGGCCGGCTACAAGCCCGACGACCCGGTGGTCGACGAGCCGGTCAACATCAACGGCTGGAGCCCGCACAATTCGGGCGGCGGCTATGCCGGGCAGATCGATATCCGCACCGCCTTCGCCTATTCGAAGAACACCGTCGCCGCCTCGCTCGGCAATGCGATCGGCTTCGGCTCGGTCGCCTCGATGGCGCGGCGCTTCGGCATCTCCACGCCGATCAACACCATGCCCTCGATGGTCCTCGGCACCTCGGAGGTGCGCCTGATCGACATGGCCCGCGCTTTCGCCGCGGTCTCGGCCAAGGGCGTCTCGGTCGAGCCCTACGGCATCACCAAGGTCACGACGGTCGACGGCAAGGTGCTCTACAGCCACCCGGTCCAGCAGGGTCAGGTCCTGGTCCCGCCCTATGTCGCGGCGGGGATCACCGACCTGCTCCAGACCGCGGTCAACATCGGCACCGGCCGCGCCGCGCAGATCGGCCGCCCGGTCGCGGGCAAGACCGGCACGACCAGCTCGAACAAGGACGGCTGGTTCATGGGCTTCTCCAGCGGGATCACCACCGGCGTGTGGATGGGCCGCGACGACGCCAAGCCGGTGCCGGGCCTCCAGGGCGGCCACGCCCCGGCGCGCGCCTTCGCCGCCTATATGAAGGTCGCCGTGGCAGGCCGCCCGGTCGAGCAGTTCGACACCCAGCTCAAGCTCCCCGACTGGCAGCTCGAGCCCGACGACGAGGCGCTGTCGGGCGATCCCAACGGCTATTACTACTCCGACGACCAGGGCAACCTGATCGACCCGCGCAAGGACGACGGCTCCGGACCCGGCGGTATCCCGCCCGACATGTACGACAACGGCGGCCCGCCGCCCGCGGCCGCCAACGACGATTTCCTCAACCAGGCGACCGGCCGCTCGCCCCCCGAGCCGCCCCGCGCCCGCCCGACCCCGCGCTTCGCGCCGGGCGAGACGGGGCCCAGGCCCCGCGCGCAGCTGCAGCCCTATGGGGTGGGGGAATAGGCGGCCGCCTCCCAAGAAGGTGCCCGCCCAAAACCAATCATCTCTCCATCTTCGTCACCCTGAACTTGTTTCAGGGTCCATGGTGCGACCTTACCTGCCCATGCAGGGTTGCATCGTTTCGGTAGCTCGCACCATGGATGCTGAAACAAGTTCAGCATGACGGATGGCGGGTGGATCTTGCCGCCGGCTCAGCGCAGGCGGATCGGGATATAGGTCGCGGGCTTGCCGCCGCGCTGGACGCGGAGCAGCAGGGCCGGGCGGTTCGATGCCCGGGCGGCTTTGACCGCGGCTTCGAGGTCGGCGATCGACACCACGTTCCGGTAGTTGGCCGAAAGGATGATGTCGCCGCGTTGCAGGCCCTTGGCCGCGGCGTCGGACGAGGCGTCGACGGCGTTGATGACCAGCCCCTGCGTCGTCTCGGGCGCGCCGAGCTGGCGGGCGATCTGCGGCGTCAGCGGCAGGACCGACATGCCCAGCGACTGCTCCGTGACCCCTTCGCCCTGCCGCTTGGGCGGGTTGTTGAAGGGGTTGTCGTCGTTGTCGGCCTGCGGGTTCTGGTCGAAGCTCTGCTGCTGGGCCAGCTCCTCCTCGCTGGGGCGGCGGCCGACGAGCGCGGTCACGGTCAGGCGCTTGCCCTCGCGGATCAGCTCGATCGGGATGCGGGTGCCCGGCGCGGTGTTGGCGACGATGTAGGACAGCGACTGCTGCGGGGTCACTTCCTTGCCCGCGACGCGCAGGACCACGTCGCCGGCCTGGATGCCGGCCTGGGCCGCGCCCTTGCCCGGCTCGACCGCCTGGATGAACTCGCCGCGGTTGTGCGGCACGCCGAGCGAATCGGCGAGGTCCTCGTTGAGCGCCTGGACGCGCACGCCGAGGAACCCGCGCTCGATCGCCTGGCCGGTCTTGAGGCGCTCGACGATCGGGGCGGCGGTCTCGGCGGGGATCGCGAAGCCGATGCCGACGCTGCCGCCGGTCGGCGAGTAGATCGCGTTGTTGATGCCGATCACCTGGCCCTTCATGTCGAACATCGGGCCGCCCGAGTTGCCGCGGTTGATCGCGGCATCGGTCTGGAGATAGCGGTCGTAGGCCGAGCCCTGGCCGGTCGAGCGGGTCACGGCCGAGATGATCCCGGCGCTGACCGAGCCGCCCAGGCCGAAGGGGTTGCCGATCGCCAGGATCCAGTCGCCGACGCGGGCGCTGCTGCTGTCGCCGAAGCGGACGAAGGGCAGCGGCTTGGGCGAGCTGATCTTGAGCACGGCGAGGTCCGAGGCGGAATCGCGGCCCATCAGCTTGGCCGGGTACTCGGTGCCGTCGGGCATGGTCACGGTGATCGATTCGACCTGGCCCTGGCCGTCGGCGGTGATGACGTGGTTGTTGGTCACCACGTAGCCGTCGGCTGAGATGATGAAGCCCGAGCCGAGCGACTGCGCCTCGCGCGTCTGCGAGCCGCCGCCGCCCTGGTCCTGCCCGCCGAACAGGTCGGCGAAGGGGGTCCCGGCGAAGGGATTGGCCGAGGCCACCTTCACCCGCTGGCGGGTCGAGATGTTGACCACCGCGGGCTGCAATTGCTGGACGAGCTCGGCGAAGCTGGTCGGCGCGCCGGCGCGCGGCACGACCGCCTGGACTTCGCGCGCGTCGTTCTGCGCGACCTGGGCCCCGGCGGGCAGGCCGGTGGCGAGCGAGAGGGCGGCGCCGCCGAGCAGCAGCGCGGTGGTCACTCCATAAGCATAGCGCACGTTTGTCACGTCCTTCGGTTTCCTTGTTTCCGGCGCCTTGTGCCGCGCCTGTGAATTCCCCCGACGATTCACCCCTATGGATGTGAACCCAATTTGAATGACGGGCTAGCTAGCGTCCCTTGAATTGCCGCAGGTAGTCGTTGTCCGGCGACAGGATGATCGAGCTGGAGCCCTTGTTGTTCTGTCCGGCGAAGGTCTGCGAATAGGACTGCATCGCCCGGTAGAAGTCGTAGAAGCTGGCGTCCTTGTTGAAGCTGTTGGCATAGATACGCGCGGCTTCCGCTTCGGCTCCCGCCTGGACGATCTGCGCCTGCTTCTGGCCCTGGGCGCGGATCGTGGTGGCGACCTGCTCGCGGTCGGCCTTCATCCGGGCGAAGGCGCTTTCCAGCGGGGTGCCCTCGGGCAGGTCGGCGCGCTTGATCCGCACGTCGATCACCTGGGCGCCGTATTCGCGCGCCTCGCGGTCGAGCCCCTCGCGGATCTCCTTCATCGCCTGGCCGCGCTCGGCGGTCAGCAGCGACTGGAAGGTGCGCTTGCCCAGCTCCTGGCGCAGGACCGAGGCGAGGATCGGCTGCAACTGCTCGTTGACCCGCTCGGTCGAGCCGGCGGTGCGGACCATCTTGACCGGGTCGATGATCCGGAAGCGGGCGAAGGCGTCCACCTCCAGCGGGCGGCGGTCGATCGAGAGGACCTGCTGGCGCTCCATGTCGAGCGCCATGACCCGGCGGTCGATCCGCACCACCCGCTCGAAGAACGGCACGCGCAGGACCATGCCCGCGCCGGTCTGGCCGTAGTCGGCGTTGGGCTTGAACTTGTTGACCACCCGCACCGGATCGCCCAGCCGGACGACGACCGCCTGCTGGGTCTCGGGCACGACGACCACGCTGGCCAGCGCGGCCACGGCGACGGCGGCGAGGGCGACGATGGCCACGCGGTACTCGCGCCAGATCGCCTGGGGGTTCATCGCCGTCATTGGCCGTCTCCCTGGTCGGCCGCGGCGGCCTTGCGGCGCACCTCGGGCAGGGGGAGGTAGGAGGTCACGTTGTTGCCCTCGACGATGACCTTGTCGTTGTTGGCCAGGACCCGCTCCATCGTCTCGTAGTACATGCGGCGGCGCGTGACCTCGGGGGCGAGCTTGTACTGGGCATAGACCTGGTCGAAGGCCGCGGTGTCGCCCTGGGCGCGGGCGATCACCTGCTGGGCATAGGCCTGGGCGTTGGACAGGTCGCGCTGGGCTTCCTGCTGGGCGACCGTGACCTTCTGGAAGGCCTCCTTGACCGTGCCCGGCGGGTCGGCCTTCTTGAGGTCGACGCCCTGGATCGCCACGCCCGAGCGATAGGCGTCGAGCAGGGCCTGCATCCGCTGGCGCACGTTCTGCTCGAGTTGGGCGCGGCCCGCGCCGCCCATCACGTCGGCCAGCGGCAGCTCGGCGACCGAGGCGCGCATCGCCGCCTCGGCGACCTCCTTCACGGCGGTCTCCGGGTCGTCGAGCTGGAACTTGTAGTTCTTCAGGTTCTTGATGTTCCACCGCACGAGGTAGCTGAGGTCGACCAGATTCTGGTCGCTGGTCAGCATCAGCTTCTCGCTCTCGCCCTCGGGGATGTCGAAGCGGTTGATCTTGGTCACTTCCTCGACGTCGACGTCCTGGATCGGCCAGGGCAGGGTCAGCGAGACGCCGGGGCCGATCGTGTGGCTGTACTTGCCGAAGGTGGTGACGATGCCTTCCTGGGTCGAGCCGAGCTGGTGGGTGCTGGTGACGACCAGCCACAGCAGCACCGCGCCGCCGGCGATGAACGGACCCCAGCTCCGCCCGTCGGGCCGGCGCGGCAGGTGCGGGAAGCCGCCGCGATTGCCGCCGCCCCCGCCGCCGCGCGAGAGCTTCGGCCGGAACAGGTCCTCGATCGAGGCCGAGCGCCGCGGCGGCTCCTCGCTCTGCGGCGGCAGCCAGGGGTTGCGCGGGCCGGGCGCGGCCGGAGGGGCCGGCGGCGGCGCCTCGGGCGCGTCGGAGCCGCCGTCGCCGGCTTCGGGCCCCGTCGCCTCCGGTTCGTCCTTTCCGCCCCCGCCCCAGGGACTCTTGCGTCCGGCCATCGCCAGGGCGCCTCCGGTCCGTGCGATCCACTCGCCAAATGCTTTCATGGGCTGGGTTATAGGTATCGCCCCCGCAAAATACAGTGCCCGCGCGCGTCTTTTTTCCGCCAGCCTTCCCGAAGCCGCCGCGCCCTTCCCCGGCGCGGCAAAAGACTCTAGGAGCCGGATTCAGCGGGCAGTCCGGCGGCAGGAGCAGAGCAGTGAGCGAGGGCGGGGATACCGGAGCATTGGCCGGGCTGTTGCCGGCCCCGGTGCGCCAGCGCCTCCAGTCCCTGCGCCTGGCCGACGGTGTGGCGACGCTCGTGCTCGACGTCGCCGGGCTCGACCGCGCGGCGCGCGACGGCCTGGAGGCCACGGTCGGGGACGCCCTGCGCGGCGCGCCGGGCGTGAACGAGGTGCGCGTGGCGATGACCGCCGAGAAGGTGCGGCGGCGGATCGTCGCGGTCGGCTCGGGCAAGGGCGGGGTCGGCAAGTCGACCCTCTCGGCCAACCTCGCGGTCGCCCTGGCGCGGCTCGGGCGCAAGGTCGGGCTGGTCGACGCCGATATCTACGGCCCCTCGCAGGCGCGGCTGATGGGGAGCGAGGACAAGCGCCCCGAAGCCTACGACAAGCAGCTCATCCCCGTACCGAGCCCCTGGGGCGTGCCGGTGCTCTCGATGGGCCACCTGATCGAGCCGGGCCGGGCGATCGCCTGGCGCGGGCCGATGGTCAGCGGGGCGCTCGGCCAGCTCGTCGACGCCGCCTGGGGGGATGCCGAGATCCTGATCGTCGACCTGCCGCCCGGCACCGGCGACGTCCAGCTCACCATGCTCCAGAAGCACAAGCCGGCCGGGGCGGTGATCGTCTCGACCCCGCAGGACCTCGCGCTGATCGACGCGACCCGGGCGATCCAGCTGTTCGAGCAGGTCGGCGTGCCGATCGTCGGCCTGGTCGAGAACATGGCGGGCTACGTCTGCCCGCACTGCAACGAGGTCAGCGATCCCTTCGGCAGCGGCGGCGTGGAGGCGGCGGCGGCGGACCTCGCCGTGCCGTTCCTCGGGCGCATCCCGCTCGACCTCGCGATCCGCCGCGACAGCGACGCCGGGCGTCCGCCCGCGGCGAGCGACGGGCCGCAGGGCCAGGCCTTCATGGCCCTGGCCCGCAAGCTCGCCGCCTGGCTCGACGCGCAGGGCGGCTAGGAATGGCCCTGTCCCGCCGCAAGCTGCTGATCGGGAGCGCGGTGGGCGGCGGCCTGATCGTCGCCTGGGCGCTGACCCCGCGCCGCTATGCCCTGCCGCTGAGCCCGGCGGCCAACGAATATGCCTTCGGCGCCTGGCTGAAGATCGCCGCCGATGGGACGGTCACGGTGGCCGTCCCGCAGCTCGAGATGGGGCAGGGGATCACCACGCTGCTGCCGCAGGTCGTCGCGACCGAGCTGGGCGCGGACTGGAAGCGGGTGGGGGTGGAGCCCGCGCCGGTCAGCCCGGCCTATGCCAATGCCGCGCTCGCGGCGCGCTGGGCCGAGTTGTGGATGCCCGCCTTCGCCGGGGCCGCCGCGGCGCCGGACAGCATGCTCGCCCGCCGTTTCGCCGAGGGGACGCGCTTCATGGCCACGGCCGACGGGCAGTCGCTCGCCGCCTACGAGCAGCCCGCGCGCGAGGCAGCGGCGGCGGCGCGGACCCTGCTGCAAAAAGCCGCCGCGGCGCGCTGGGGCGTCGATTGGGAGGCCTGTGAGGCCAAGGACGGATTCGTCAGCCACGGCGGCCAGAAGCTGCCCTTCGGCGCCCTCGCGGCCGAGGCGGCCACCTACAAGCCGCCCCGCTCGCCCCGGCTGCGGGCGCAAGCGGCGGCGGAGCCGGTCGCGGCCCCGCCGGGGCCCTTGCGTTTCCCCCGGCTCGACCTGCCCTCCAAGGTCGACGGCAGCCATCTGTTCGCCGGCGACGTGCGCCTGCCGAACATGGTCTTCGCCGCGATCCGCCACGCGCCCGTGGGCGAGGCGGCCTCGCTCGGCACGGTGGACGAGGCTCCGGCGCGGGGCATGGACGGCTTCCTGCGCCTGGTGAAGGGGCCGGACTGGCTCGCCGCCGTGGGCGAGACCTGGTGGGCGGCCGAGCGCGCCCTGGCGGCGATCGCCCCGCGCTTCAAGGTCCGCCATCCGGTGGACAGCGACGAGATCGATGCGGCGCTGACCAAGGGGCTCCATTGGGGCGAGGGCGTGGCAATCGCCCGCCACGGCGATCCCAAGGCCTGGCTGTCGGGCAATTTCTCGCTGGCCCTGCGCTACGACGTCGCCCCGGCGCTCCACGCCACGCTGGAGACGGCGAGCGCCACGGCGGAGCTGAAGGACGGACGCCTCGGCCTCTGGGTCGCGGCGCAGTCGCCCGAGACGGTGCGGGCGGCAGCCGCCCGGGCGCTCGGCCTCTCGGTCAACGACGTCGTGCTCTATCCGGTCCCGGCCGGCGGCAGCTTCGACCGGCGGCTGGAGCACGACCACGCGGTCGAGGCGGCGCTGATCGCGCGCGAGCTGGGCCGCCCGGTCCAGCTCACCTGGTCGCGCTGGCAGGAGGCGGTCGCGGGCCGCCCGCGTACCCCGGCCGCCGCCGTGCTCGCCGCGCGTACCGCCCCGACCGGCGAGCCGGTCGCCTGGAAGGCGCGCCTCGCCCTGCCGGCCAGCGCCCGCGAGTTCGGCCGGCGGCTGTTCGACGGCGAGGACCCGCAGGCGGCGATCGTCAGCGCCGAAGGGGAGGGCGACGCGCTCGCCATGGAGGGCGCGGTGCCGCCCTATGCCCTGGAGCACCTGATCGTCGAGCACGTCCCGACGCGGATCGGCCTGCCCACCGGGCGGCTGCGCGGCAATGCCCACGGCTATACCGCCTTCTTCACCGAGAGCTTCCTCGACGAGCTGGCCGTCAAGGCGAACCGCGAGCCGCTGGGCTTCCGCATGGCCCTGCTCGGCGGCGAGCCGCGCCTCGCCCATTGCCTCCAGCGCGTCTCGGCGCTGGCCAACTGGAACGGCGGGCATGATGGCAGCGGGCAGGGCATCGCCTGCCACCGTATCGGAAACGGCTATATCGCCGCCGTCGCCACGGCGCGGCGCGACGAGAACGGGGTGCGGGTCGACAAGATCGACGCGGTCGCCGACCTGGGGCGGATCGTGAACCTCGACCTCGCCCGCCAGCAGATCGAGGGCGGGCTGATCTTCGGCATCGGCCTCGCGATCGGGGCCAGCACCGGCTATGCCGAGGGCCTGCCCGCGACCGGGCGGCTCGGCGAGCTGGGCCTGCCGCTGCTCGCCGACTGCCCGCAGATCGCGGTCGAGTTCGTCGACAGCCGCGAGGCGCCGGCCGATCCCGGCGAGCTGGGGGTTGCTGTGGCCGCCCCGGCGCTCGCCAACGCGCTGTTCTCGGCGACCGGCCTGCGCTTCCGCAAGCTGCCCCTGCTGGCGGAGGACGTATGACGGCCGATCATCCCCACGTGGCCCACGGCAAGGTCGGCGTCCTGCTGGTCAACCTCGGCACGCCCGAGGCGCCGACCGCCAAGGCGGTGCGGCGCTACCTCGCCGAGTTCCTCTCCGACCGCCGCGTGGTCGAGATTCCGCCGCTGCTGTGGCAGCCGATCCTGCGCGGGATCATCCTCAACCTGCGGCCGCGGAAGTCGGCCCGCGCCTATGCCGAGGTCTGGACCGAGGACGGCTCGCCGCTCGCCGCGATCACCGCGGCCCAGGCGCGCGGGCTCCAGGCGCGGCTGGGCGAGGACCTGCGCGTCGCCTATGCGATGCGCTACGGCAAGCCGGGCGTCGCCGCCGAGCTGGCGCGGCTCAAGGCCGAGGGCTGCGACCGCGTGCTCTTCGCCCCGCTCTATCCGCAATATTCGGGCGCGACGACCGCCGCCGCGGTCGACGCGTTGGGCGATGCGCTGAAGGCGATGCGCTGGCAGCCGGCGGTCCGCACCCTGCCGCCCTACTATGCCGACCCGGCCCATATCGGCGCGCTGGAATACGACCTCTCGCGCCAGCTCGCCGCCCTGCCCTTCGCGCCCGAGGTCCTGCTGCTGAGCTTCCACGGGATGCCCGAGCGGACCCTGCACCTCGGCGATCCCTATCATTGCCAGTGCCGCAAGACCGCCCGTCTCATCGCCGCCGCGCTGCGTGCCGACTGGCCGGGCCTGCGCGTCGAGACCTCGTTCCAGTCGCGCTTCGGCCGCGCCAAGTGGCTGGAGCGTGCGACCGAGACGGTCCTGGCGGAGGAAGCGGCCAAAGGCACCCGCCGCCTCGCCGTCGCCGCGCCGGGCTTCTCGGTCGATTGCCTGGAGACCCGCGAGGAGCTGGCGATTCGCGGACGGGACCAGTTCCTCGGCGCGGGCGGCGAGCATTTCGCCGCGCTCGACTGCCTCAATGCCGGCGAGGCCGGGATGGCGATGCTGGAGACCCTGGTGCGGCGCGAGCTTTCCGGCTGGGTCTAGAAATCGATCGCGATCCCGTTCTTCTCCCAGTCGCCGTAGCGGGTGGGGGAGAGGCCGGCGGGATCGGGCTCGTAGGGCGCGGGTTCCGGCTGCGGGGCGGGGTCGTTGGTCCAGTAGGCGGGCTTGACGAAGCCCTCGGGCCGCTGGGTGGCGCGTTCGGTCATGCAGCCAAGATGGGCGCGCTGGCCCTGCAATGCAATCGCGGATAGGGGGCGGCGATGGACATCACCGGCCTTCCCGCCCGCCGCGCCGCGCTGCGCATGATCGACGGCGTGCTCCACCGCGGCGAGACGCTCGACCAGGTGGCGCACGGCGCTTGCCAGGGCATCCGCGGCGAGGCCGACCGGGCGCTGGCCCGCGCCCTCGCCGCCGAGGTGCTGCGCTGGCTCGGCGATCTCGACGCGCTGATCGACAACGCCACCCGCCAGCGCCTGGCCGACGACGCCAAGGTCCGCTCGGTGCTGCGGCTGATGCTCGCCGGCTGGCTGCGGCTGGAGACCCCGCCGCACGCGGTGATCGCCACGGCCCTGCCGCTGCTCGCCGGCGGGCCGCGGCGGCTGGCGCACGGGGTGTTCTCGACGCTGGCCAAGCGCGGGGTCGGGCTACCCGCCGAGCCGAGCCTGCCGCCGTCCGTCGCCGCGCGCTGGGGCGAGCGGGCCGGGGCGATCGCCGCCGCGCTCGGCGCGCCGCCGCCGCTCGACCTGACCCTGCGCGACCCGGCGGAGACCGGGCGCTGGGCACGCGAGCTGGGCGGCGTCTCGCTGCTGCCGGGCCATGTCCGCCTGCCCCGCGGCCAGGCGGTGGAGGGCCTGCCCGGTTTCGCCGAAGGGGCCTGGTGGGTCCAGGACCTCGCCGCCGGCCTGCCCGCGCGATTGCTGGGCGCGGGGAGCGGGCGGGCGCTCGACCTCTGCGCCGCGCCGGGCGGCAAGACGCTGCAACTGGCGGCGGCGGGCTGGCGGGTGACGGCGCTCGACGTCAGCGCCAAGCGCCTGCAACGCCTGCGCGACAACCTCGCCCGGACCGGCCTCGCGGCCGATGTCGTGGTCGCCGACGCCCTGGCCTGGGAGCCGGAGGGGGAACCGTTCGACGCGATCCTGCTCGACGCGCCCTGCACCGCGACCGGCACTGCGCGGCGGCATCCCGACGTGCTGCACCGCATCGGGCCGCGCCAGATCGCGGAGATGGCGGAGCTGCAAGGCCGCCTGCTCGACTGCGCCCGGCGCTGGCTCGCGCCCGGCGGGCGGCTGGTCTATGCGGTCTGTTCGCTCGAGCGCGAGGAGGGCGAGGACCGGGCCGGCATGGTGGGGCTGACCCCGGAGCCGATCGCCGCGGCCGAGCTCCCCGCCGGGCTCGCCCCGAGCGCGGAAGGCTGGCTCCGCACCGACCCCGGCCTCCTCGGCGAGGCGGGCGGGACGGACGGCTTCTTCATCGCCCGCCGGCGCGCTTAGAGTTTGATCCACTTGCGTGGATGCGGTGCCGGCCCGCTCCCCCGGCCCGGCCACCCGACAGGATATCTTATGGGTGGCCGGGCCGGGGGAGCGGGCCGGCACCGCACCTGATTCAGCCGCGCTGAATCAGAAATCAGAGCGAAGCGGCCCGCTCAGGCCTTCACCCGGTCGGCGAAGCTCTTGCGCAGCTTTTGCAGCTTGGGCGGGATCACCGCCAGGCAATAGGGATTCCGCTGGCCTTCGCCTTCCCAGTATTCCTGATGGTAGTCCTCGGCCGGATACCAGGTCGCCGGGCCCTCGATGGTGGTGACGACCGGGCGGTCGTGGTCCGCCCGGGCGCGGGCGATCGCCGCCTCGGCCTCCGCGCGCTGCGCTTCGTCGAGCGGGAAGATCGCCGAGCGGTACTGGGTGCCGACGTCGTTGCCCTGGCGGTTCAACTGCGTCGGGTCGTGCGTCGCCATGAACACGTCGAGCAGGTCGCCGTAGGAGAGCCGGTCCGGATCGAACGTCA
>Ga0066256_1000898_pt2 | contig 23674 bp, 25 predicted proteins | sample ThiBio_1000_biof_FD_87107 | JGI IMG/M metagenome (GOLD analysis project Ga0066256, IMG submission 87107) | Wastewater bioreactor microbial communities from Cape Town, South Africa - Thiocy_expt_1000_biof (version 2) | ecosystem: Engineered > Bioreactor > Thiocyanate-remediating >... | reverse complement strand
CCAGCCAAGGCTCTTGAGCGCGAAATGCAAGCCTTAGGGGTCGCGCCAAAGCAGGCAGATAAGGCACGGCAGGCATTTGAACGCTCGGCACGACAAGCGGGATTCTTCGAGGCTGGTGAGGGGCGCCTTGTAAAGCCAAAACTCGAGAACGCTGAAAAGCGTCTCGATCCCTCAAAAACTGACAACGAAGCAGTGCCTGAGAATACGCTGCAACGTGAGCCGTCTAGAAAGGGGGGCGGAGGTGGAGGAGAATCCGACCTCCATCCTTTCATCCAGGGCTTGCTTAAGACGTTGCCGGCCGCATCAACCACGGAGATGCCGTCTGAATGGTCGATGCGCGAACGCGCGAAATGGCTGAAAACTGCCGCGTCTATTTTCGGTCTGATCTACACTGACGAAGGGGGAGGGGAGATAGAAATTTCGGTCAAAGACGACCGATAAAAATGTTCCGGATCGTGAACGAGTCCGGCCCTACAAGGATGTACTAGATCCATGCAGGGCCGGGTTTCACGAGTTCCACCAAAACTGAGAAAGGAGCCTGGTGGAAGGGCGGCATCCGCCCGTAATCGCGTTGTAATTATATAGGATGCTGACTCCCGGTTCAAGGCTCCTTGCAAAAGGAGCTAAATGTGAAGCCTGTGCATGTGCGTGAATACGTCCGTATTCGTTTTCGCCGCCCCGAGAAGGTTCGCGAACATTCGCGCTCCTTCCCTCGCCGCCGCGCAAAGGAATCTCGTCCCATCCAGATGGGGCTTTTCTCTTAGGTGCTTTTGGCGCCGATCGCCGCGGGGCCATGTCCCGCGGTAGCCTGCCCCACCGACTTATTGGTAACAGGCTTTTAGAGTTCGGCCCTACCCACCCCGCATTTCCCCCGACAGAAGTTCCTCCGCTTTGCCGCTGAAGCCCAATACGTTCGCGCTCACCTTCGTTCTCGCGCTGATGACCGCGATGGGGCCGATCGCCACCGACATCTATGTGCCCTCGCTGCCGCAGCTGGCGCAGGAGTTCAACGTCTCGCCGACGCAGGTGCAGTGGACGCTGTCGGGCTATCTGATGGGCTATGCGGCAAGCCAGATTTTCTATGGCCCGTTGTCTGACAACCTCGGGCGCAGGCCTTTGCTCATCGCAGGCTTCGCGATCTTTCTTGTTGCCACCTTCGCCAGCATGCTGGCGACCTCCATGGAGATGCTGATCGCGGCGCGCATTCTGCAAGGCGCCGGCGGCGCCGGTCCGATCATCGTGGTGCGCGCCATCGTGCGCGATCTCTAACGGGGGTCGGGCGCTGGACAACAAAGGTCCGGGGTGGTTCCGGCCATGGGCGGGCTGCCGGTCGTCGGCCCGCCGGGGGGCGGCGCGTTGGGTGTATGGTCCGGTCGGCCGGCCTGTTTCGTCGTGATGTTCGTCATCACCGCCTGTCTGATCACCATCGCGGTGTTGTTTCTGCCGGAGACCTTGCGGCACAAGAGCGACGCGCCCTTGTCAATCCGCGAAATCCTGCGCAGCTTCCGCATCGTCTTCGCCAATCCGCGCTGGCGCGTCTATGGTGCGCTGAACACGCTGGGGCACACGGGTTTATTCACTTTCATCACCGGCTCGCCCTTCGTGCTGCAGGACCTTTACGGACTGACGCCGTTGCAGTTCGGCCTGTTCTTCTCGGTCTGTTCGTCGGCCTTCGTGTTCGGCGCGTGGACCGGCTCGCGACTGGTCATCCGCCGGGGTCTCGACGGTACGATCGCCATCGGCGTCGCCTGTTTCTTCATCGGCGGCATTCTGCAAGTGCTGGGCTTGCGGCTGTTTCCCGGCAGTGCGATCGCGCTGCTCATTCCAGAAATGATCTATTTCGCCGGCGTCGGTTTCGTGCTGCCGCACTCGATCGCCTCGGCGCTGTCGCCGTTTCCCGAACGCGCCGGTGCTGCGACATCGTTGCAAGGCTTTCTGCAGATGATGTTCTCGGCCTGCTTCGGCCTAGGCGTCAGCACGCTCTTGGGATCCAGCGCCGTGCCGCTCGTCGCCGTGACGGTGCTCCTGGGCACCAGCGCGGCGATCCTGTTCGTGACCACCGCGCGGATTCGCCAGCGGCCGCTCTAATTCGACGGCGCAATGCCCTCGATGGCCGCCAGCAGACGCGCGATATCTTCGTCGCGCGACAGGCGGTGGTCGCCATCCTTGATCAAGGTGACAGCGACAGGATCGCCGGCGAGATGTTCGACAAGCTGCATCGCATGCGCCCACGGCACATCGGGATCCTGCATGCCTTGCAGGATATGCACGGGGCTGTGACTGCGGATCGGCCGGCCGTACAGCAGATGGCGGCGGCCGTCCTCGATAAGAGCCTTCGTCACCGGATAGGGATCGGGCGCATATTCGGACTGGCGCAGCCAGACGCCCTTTTCCTCAATGTCGCGGCGCGCCGCTTCCGGCATGTTGCGCCACATCAGCGCCTCGGTGAAATCGACCGCCGGCGCGATCAGCACCAGGCCGGCCAGGCGGCCGGTTTCGCCGCTCTGCGCGAACGCTTTCGCCACCAACAGCGAAATCCAGCCGCCCATGGAAGAACCGACGAGAATCTGCGGTCCATTGGTCAATTGCCTGATGACGGCGAGGCTGTCCTCGAGCCACTGGCCGATGGTTCCCTCTTCGAAACGGCCCTCCGACTCGCCATGGCCGGAATAGTCGAACCGCAGGAAGGCGCGGCCGTTGCGGGCGGCCCATTCGTCGATGCGCTCAGCCTTGGTCGACAGCATGTCGGATTTGAACCCGCCGAGCCAGACAACACCCGGGGCGCTTGGAGAACTTGTCGGGGAACTCGCGGCTTGCCGTTGCCGGAAGGCCAGGCGGCGTGTATGCGGCGCGGTTCCAACAGTTACAAATTGTGGATGGGTCTCGGTCAAATCTGTCACATTCATTGCCATCGGCGGGTCTGGCGGCCCAAAACAGGAAGATGGCGATCCAACGGGTTGGTGCGCCCGCCCGCCTTGTACATCAGAGCAAATGGCGTTTCGACCCAAACGCGATTGTGCCGCAGGTTTTGTTTTGACGCGTTTGCGCAGCGTGCCCAGAGCACGCCGCCAAGCGCCACGATAGGAAAGCGATGCCCTACGGCCCGCATGATCTGATCGAAAGTGGCCAGTTCCCGGCCCTCGCCGGCCGCACGGTCCTGCAGATCATCCCAGACCTCGAGGCCGGCGGCGCCGAACGCACGACCATCGATATCGCCACCGCGCTCACCGAGGCCGGCGCGCGTGCCTTGGTGGCCAGCCAAGGCGGCCGGCTCGTCAGCGAATTGCAGGCGCGCGGCGGCGTCTGGCTGCCGTTTCCGGCGAAAACCAAGAATCCGTTGTCTATGATGGTCAATATCCGGCGGCTGGCGGCGCTGATCGCCCGCGAGCGGATCGACATCGTTCATGCCCGTTCTCGCGCGCCCGCCTGGGTGGCGCTGGGCGCGACGCGGGCCATGCGGGTGCCCTTCGTCACCACCTATCACGGCGCCTATTCGGGCACGTCGAGCATCAAGAACCGCTATAATTCGGTGATGGCGCGGGCCGACTACGTGATCGCCAATTCGGAATTCACCAAGCGGCGCATCCTCGATCAGCATCCCTTCGCCGACGGCCATGTCACCGTCATCCATCGCGGCACGGATTTTCGCGCCTTCACGCCGGCCGCCGTCGATCCGGCCCGGGTGCGGCGCCTGCGCCAGCACTGGGGCGTCGAGCCGGACGAGCGCATCATTCTGCTCGCGGCGCGACTGACCGGCTGGAAGGGCCAGACGGTGCTGGTGGACGCGGCGGCGCTGATGCGCCGGCGGGGGCTCAACGGGGTCAAATTCGTCCTGGCCGGCGATCCGCAGGGGCGCAGTTCCTTCGTCAAGGACCTGGGAAGCCGCATCGCCACTGCCGGCCTTGGCGATCTGGTGAAACTGGTCGGCCCTTGCGACGACATGCCGGCCCCCTTCCTGGGCGCCTCGGCGGTCGCCGTGCCCTCGACCGAACCGGAGGCCTTCGGCCGGTCCGCCGTCGAGGCGCAGGCCATGGGGGCGCCGGTGATCGTCACCGAACTTGGCGCCGTGCCCGAGACCGTGCTGGGGCCGCCGGAAGCCCCGGCCGCCGCGCGCACCGGCTGGCGCATCCCGCCGGGCGATCCGCAGGCCCTGGCCGACGCGCTCTCCGAGGCGCTCGCCATGGGCGCCGTCGAACGCGATGCGCTGGCGCTGCGGGCCCGCCAGCATGTCGAGCGCCATTTCTCGCTCGACCATATGTGCAAACAGACATTGGCGTTGTACGAAAGCATCATTCGCGGTTTCTGACGCTTTGACAGCACGGCCAAGGTTGACTTCCGGCCCGTCTGACCCGATTCTCTATTCGGGTCCGGTCCTGCCAAAAGCAGGTTGAAGCGGTCATCGTGACGCCCGGGTCCGGCTTATTCACAAGAGGAGTTTTGCCATTCGCCGTCCAATGAAAGCACCCGTGGGTCCCCAGAAAGAAGGACCCCGGACCAATCGGGAAATCCGTGTCAGCGAAGTTCAGCTTATCGATGCCGAAGGTCAGAATCGGGGCGCAACCCCGATAGCCGAAGCGCTGCAGCTCGCCGAAGAGGCGGGGCTCCACCTGGGTGAGATCGTTCCGAACGCCAGCCCGCCGGGCTGTAAGATTCTTGATTTCGGTAAGTTCCGTTTCACGGAGCAGAAGAAAGCCGCCGAAGCGCGCAAGCGCCAGAAGGTGGTCGAGGTCAAGGAAATCAAGCTGCGTCCTGGCATCGACGATCACGACTACGAAACCAAGATGAAAGCCGTGAAACGGTTCTTCGACGAAGGCGACAAGGTGAAGGTCACCCTGCGCTTCCGCGGCCGTGAAATGGCGCATCAGGAACTCGGCTATCGCCTGCTTGAGCGCGTACGCCAGGAGAATCTCGCCATCGCGAAATGCGAGGTGGAGCCTTCCATGGAAGGCCGCCAGATGGTGATGATCCTCGCGCCGAAATAACCGGCGCGTCGCATCCGTAACGGGCTGAGAGACATTCCCTCGGCCCCCTTTGCCCGGATCGCGTTTCCAACCAGATCTTTTGACGTTGTGTTTTCAGCATGGCTGCCGTGCGTTTTGCACGGCACCTGCTGGCCCATGGACTCTATCGCCGCTTCGGCCAAACGTCCTATGACGAGGTCGTAGACAAAACAGAGAACCGTGGAAACGCTCGTCAAACCCGCGCCAGCCGCACCGCAACTGACGCACCGCGATACCTTATGGATCGTGGCCGGCGTGCTGTTGCCGGTATTCATGGCCTCCCTCGACCAGGCGCTGGTGGCGACCGCGCTGCCGACGATCGGCCATGCCTTCGACGCGACGGGCCAGCTCTCCTGGGTGGTGAGCGCCTATCTCTTGACCTCGACGGCGGCGACACCGCTCTACGGCAAGATCAGCGATACGCGCGGCCGCCGCGTCACCATGCTGGCCGGCATCGGCATTTTCGTCGCCGGGGCCATCGCCTCGGCGCTGGCGCCCAACATCACCAGCCTCATCCTGGCGCGCGGCCTGCAAGGCATCGGCGGCGCCGGCCTCGTCGCGCAGGCGATGACCGTACTCGGCGACATCGCGCCGCCGAAACAGCGCGCCAAATATTACACCTACTTCTCGATCATCTATACGAGCGCCGCCGGCATCGGCCCGGTAATCGGCGGCCTGTTCGCCGAACATCTGCATTGGTCGCTGGTCTTTTGGATTTCAGTGCCGATGGGCATCGCCGCTTTCGCGATGACGAGCACCTTGCTGCGCAAACTGCCGCGCTATGAAAGATACCATCGCCTCGATATCGCTGGCGCCGTGCTGATCGTCGCCGCCAGCTCGACCTTGATGCTGGTGATGAATACGGGCGGCAAGACCTGGGCTTGGCTCTCGAAGGAGATCGTGACGCTCGGCGTTGTCTCCGCGCTGCTGTGGATCTTGTTCTTCCTGCGTCTGATGCGCGCCGCCGAACCGTTGATCCCGCTTGGCATCCTGCGCAATCCGGTCGTGCGTTGCGCCATCGTCGCCAATTCCTTCGGCTGGGCGGCGATGATCGGCCTCAACATCTATCTGCCGCTCTATCTGCAAAGCGTGCTCGGCCAGACGCCTTCCGAATCAGGCGTCAATCTGATCGTGCTGATGGTGACGATCAATGCCAGCGCGCTTGTCGGCGCGCAGGTGGCGGCGCGTATGGAACATTATAAATTCTATCCGCTGATCACATTGTTCATCTGCATTCTCAGCATCGGCTGGCTCGCCCTGCGTGTCGATACGCTTTCGATGCTGGAATTCGAATTGGTGCTGGCCTTGGCCGGCCTTGGCTTTGGCCCCGTCGCGCCGGTGTCGAGCGTCGCCTTGCAGAACGCGGTGATGATGCATCAGCTTGGCACCGCCGTGTCGGTGATGAGTTTCGCGCGCAGCCTGTTCGCCGCCGTGCTTGTCGCAGCTCTAGGCGCCATCGTGCTGCATGCGGTGGGCAGCGAGATGCTGAGCGGCGCCGCAGCGACGCTTGCGGCCGACCGCGACGGCGCCACCGCCGCCTTCCGCAACCTGTTCTGGGTCACCGCCGGCTGTCTGGTAATCGCCTTCCTCGGCCTCCTTTTGATGGAAGAAAAGCCGCTGCTGACCTCCAACGAGACGCGGATCGAATGAAAATCGGCAATTCGCCCGAATCTGACTTGCGTCAAGACGGCGCACGCTCACTGCGCTATGAGCGAACCTTAATGTGCGGCCGCGCCGCGCCATCCGGATTGATCTGATGAATTTTCTGCTGCCGTTTTGTGCCTTCACCAGCGCCGTCGCGACGCGCGCGATGGACCCGCTGGTGTCGTCACTGGCGACAGAGTTTGGCATCAGCATCGCCGCGGCCGCCCTCGCCGTCACCATGTTTGCGTTGCCCTATTCCATCGGCCAACCCGTCTTGGGGCCGGCCGGCGATCATTACGGCAAGATCCGCATTCTCAAGATCTGCCTGTGGGTGCAGACGGCAAGCCTGATCCTCGTCGCCGTGGCGCCGACTTTCGAACTGCTGCTGGTCGGCCGGTTCATCGGCGGCATCGCCGGCGGCGGCCTGATGCCGATCGCGCTCGCCATCGTCGCCGACAAAGTGGCGCCGTCGCAGCGCCAAGCGGCGATCGCGCGCAATGTCACCGGCTCTTTGTCGGGCCTGATCCTGGCGGCCAGCGGCGCCGGCCTGATGGCGGTGTGGCTGAACTGGCGGGCGATTTTCGCCGTCGCCACGGCGATTTCGCTCACCGCTTCGATTCTCGTCACCCTACAGCTCAAGGAAACCGTGGTCGCGACACGGCACATCCGCCTGTCGGATGCCTTCGACAGCTATCGCCAGATCATCACCAAGCGGCGCGCCTGGATTTGTTTCATCGCCGTGATGTTCGAAGGCATCGCGCTGTTCGGCATGTTTCCCTTCATCGCGCCGGTGCTGCAATCGCGCGGCATGGGCGGCCCGGCGGAAGCGGGCTTCATGATCACCGCCTGCGGCATCGGCTCGCTCATCTTCACCTTCTTGGTGCGGCGCCTGTTGCGCGTGATGTCGCGCTACGGACTGATGATTGCAGGCGGCACGCTGGCGATGATGGGACTGTTGGCCCTGGCTTTCGCCGCACCCTTGCCGTGGCTCGCCTTCTTCTTCGCCCTGTCGGGCTTCGGCTATATGATGGTGCACAATTCCATCCACGCCGAAGTGTCGGAACTGACCGACACGGCGCGCACGTCCGCCTTCGCCTTGCATTCCTGTTTCTTCTTCACCGGCCAGGCGCTGGGACCGCTGCTGTTTGGCGCCGGCATGGGCATGATCGGCGCGTCCGGCATTCTCATTGTTTATGGCGCCATCCTGTTCCTGATCGGGCCGATCATTTCGGTGCTGCTGCGCCGGGCGCGCGCCACCGGAAGCGGCGCGCTGGCCTTTTAAACTTCAACCGTTCGACAGGCTGCGCACCAGTTCGACTTCGTTGGCCGAGCCCAGCACCACCGCGACGCGCTGATGCAGCTTTTCCGGCTTGACGTCGAGAATGGGCGCGTATGCATCCGTGGCCTGGCCGCCAGCCTGTTCGACCAGCAGCGCCATCGGATTGCCCTCATACATCAGGCGCAGCTTGCCAGGCCGATCCGGCTCACGCTTGTCCCATGGATACATGAAGATGCCACCGCGCATCAGAACGCGATGCACGTCCGCCACCATCGAGGCGATCCAGCGCATGTTGAAATCCTTGCCGCGCTCGCCGGTCTTGCCCTTGAGGCAACCGTCGACATAGCGCTGGATCGGCTCGGCCCAATGACGCTGGTTCGACATGTTGATGGCGAATTCCTTGGTGTCCTTGGGAATGTTCAGGCGCTCATGGGTGAGCAGCCATTCGTCCTTGGCGCTGAGCGTGAAGCCGTAGACGCCGTCCCTGAGGGTGAGCACCAGCATGGTCTGCGGCCCGTAGATCGCATAGCCCGCCGCCACCTGATGGCGGCCCGGCAGCAGAAAATCCGCTTCGGCCGGCACGCGGCCGGCAGGCGCGGGCAGGATCGAGAAGATCGTGCCGACGCTGACGTTGACGTCGATATTGCTGGAGCCATCGAGCGGATCGAAAGTGACCAGGAAGCCGCCGGTACGGCCTGTCGTCTCGACGGTCTCCAGCTCCTCGGAGGCGAAACCGGCGACGGGCGCGCAGGAGCGCATCATGTCGCTCAGCATGTCGTTGGTGATGACGTCGAGCTTCTTCTGCTCCTCGGCCTGCACATTGATATGGCCGGCGGACCCGAGATTGCCGGCGATGGCGCCGGCCGAGACGACGCGGCTGATCCCGGTGCAGGCGGAGGCCACGGCGGTGATGACGGATTTCAGTTCGGGCGCCGCCGGCTGACGGCTAAGGAAATCGTTGAGCGTGTTCACGGCGTTCCTTTTGGAGAGCCAGGTACAAAGAGCCAAGTACAAATCGTACCAAGCTCGTACCTGACTGAGCCGAAGCCGTCGAGCGAGGAACCGACCCGTTACGCCCCCTTGCTTTCCCTCCGGTTTTTCCCTTATAAGCCCGGCTTCGAACCGCCCGGCCAGTTAGGGCTGCCGTGGCGGTTCTTTTCGCTCACTTCCGATGCGAATTGCCGAAACCGGCCGGATTTCCGGCCGCGCCGAGGCAAGTAATTGAAATTGGGGCGTTTTCGCCCCACAGGAGAGCCAAATGCCCAAGTTGAAGACGAAATCGGGCGCTAAAAAGCGCTTCAAGATCACCGGCTCCGGCAAGGTGGTCTACGCCCAGAGTGGCAAGCGCCACGGCATGATCAAGCGCACCAACAAGCAGATCCGGAACCTGCGCGGCACCACGGTCCTGTTCAAGACCGACGGCGACAACGTCAAGAAGTACTTCCTGCCGAACGGCTGACGTTTTCTCGCATTTGCCCCCTGTTTCACTTTGAGTTTTAAGGAGATCTGCCATGGCTCGCGTTAAACGCGGCGTTACCGCCCATGCCAAGCACAAGAAGACGCTGAAGGCCGCCAAGGGCTTTTATGGCCGTCGCAAGAACACCATCCGCGCCGCCAAGGCTGCCGTCGACCGTTCGCGCCAGTTCGCGACGCGCGACCGCCGCGCCAAGAAGCGCAACTTCCGCGCCCTGTGGATCCAGCGCATCAACGCCGCCGTGCGCGAATTCGGCCTGACCTACGGCCGCTTCATCGACGGCCTCAACAAGGCCGGCATCGAAGTCGACCGCAAGGTTCTGTCCGACATGGCCATCCATGAACCGGCAGCCTTCGGCGCTCTCGTCGATGCTTCCAAGCAGGCGCTCGCCTATCTCAAGGATGCCGGTACGGCCAACGAGTTTGAAAGCGCGGTTCGTTAACCAGCGCTTCCCACGGCTCACACGCTGATTGAATTCGGGAAACCCGCGCTGGTTTGGGCTGGCGCGGGTTTTTCTTTGGCTTGCTTTCACTGGAAATGCTCCGCCTCCTGATCCCGCCAAAAATCGAACGGAAATGACAATGTCCGATCTGGAAAACCTGAAAACCTCGCTTCTGGCGGAGATTGCCGAAAGCGGCGACGAAGCGGCGATCGAGGCCGTCCGTGTCGGCGCCCTCGGCAAGAAGGGCTCCGTCTCCGACCTCCTGAAGACGCTCGGCGCCATGTCGCCGGAAGAGCGCCAGACGCGCGGCGCCGCCATCAACGCGTTGAAGACCGAGATCACGGAAGCGATCGCCGCACGCAAGGGCGCGTTGAAGGATGCGGCCATCGCCGCCCGCCTCGAAGCCGAGACCGTCGATGTCAGCCTGCCGGTGCGCACCTCGCCTGCCGAACGCGGCCGCATCCATCCGATCAGCCAGATCGTCGACGAGATCACCGCCATCTTCGGCGACATGGGTTTCTCCATCGCCGAAGGCCCTGACGTCGAGACCGACTATTACAATTTTACGGCGCTGAACTTCCCCGAGGGCCATCCTGCCCGCGAGATGCACGACACCTTCTTCTTCAATGCCGACGAGACCGGCGCGCGCAAGCTTCTGCGCACCCACACCTCGCCGGTGCAGATCCGCACCATGGAGGCGCAGAAGCCGCCGATCCGCATCATCATTCCCGGCAAGACCTATCGCCAGGATTCCGACGCCACCCATTCGCCGATGTTCCATCAGGTCGAGGGCCTCGTCGTCGACAAGACCGCGACCGTCGGCCATCTGCGCTGGGTTCTGGAGGAATTCTGCAAGGCCTTCTTCGAAGTGCCCTCGGTGACCATGCGGTTCCGCCCGTCCTTCTTCCCGTTCACCGAGCCGTCCTTCGAGGTCGACATCCAGTGCGACCGCTCCGGCCCGATCGTCAAGTTCGGCGAAGGCACGGACTGGATGGAGATCCTCGGCTGCGGCATGGTGCATCCGAACGTCTTGCGCGCCGGCGGGCTCGATCCCGACGAATACCAGGGCTTTGCCTGGGGCATGGGTCTCGACCGCATCGCCATGCTGAAATACGGCATGCCGGACCTGCGCGACTTCTTCAACGCCGACGTCCGCTGGATGACGCATTACGGCTTCCGCCCGCTCGACATGCCGACCCTGTTCGGCGGCCTCAGCGCCTAACCGGCATCCAAGGAGAAAACCCATGAAATTCACGCTCTCCTGGCTCAGGGATCACCTGGAAACCGATGCCTCACTCACCGAGATCTGCGAGCGGCTGACGGCCATCGGCCTCGAAGTCGAGGATGTCGATGACAAGGCGCTGTACAAGCCTTTCGTCATCGCCCGCGTTATCGCCGCCGAAAAGCATCCGCAGGCCGATCGTCTTCGGGTTCTCAAAGTCGATACCGGCAGCGGCGAACCGGTGCAGGTCGTCTGCGGCGCGCCGAATGCCCGCGAGGGCCTCGTCGGCGCCTTTGTCGCCCCCGGCACCTATGTGCCCGGCATCAACGTGACGCTGGCGGTCGGCACCATCCGCGGCGTCGAAAGCCGCGGCATGATGTGCTCGGAAAAGGAACTCAACATTTCCGACAGCCATGACGGCATCATCGACCTGCCGGCCGATGCGCCCATCGGCACGTCGTTTGCCGCCTATGCCGGCCTCGACGATCCGGTCATCGAGATCAACCTGACGCCGAACCGGCCGGATTGCACCTCGATCCGCGGCATCGCCCGCGATCTCGCCGCCTCCGGCCTCGGCCGCCTCAAGGACGTCAAGGCACCGTCCTTCCCGGTCGAGGGCGAGACCCCGACCAAGGTGGTCATCGATCTGGACGACGCAGCGCTCTGCCCCGGCTTTGCGCTGCGCCTCGTGCGCGGCGTCAAGAACGGCCCGAGCCCGCGCTGGATGCAGCAGCGGCTAATTGCCATCGGCCTGCGTCCGATCAACGCGCTGGTCGACATTACCAACTACATGACCTTCGACCAGGGCCGGCCGATGCATGTCTTCGACGCCGCCAAGGTCAAGGGCAACCTGACCGTCCGCCGCGCGCATGAGGGCGAGACCGTGCTGGCGCTCGACCAGCGCGAATACAAGCTCGGCCCCGCCAACGTCGTCATCGCCGACGACAATGGCGTCGAATCCATCGGCGGCATCATGGGCGGCGAGCATTCTGGCTGCGACGAGAACACCACCGACGTGCTGATCGAATCGGCGCTGTGGGATCCGATGAACGTCGCCCGCACCGGCCGCACGCTCGGCATCATCACCGATGCGCGTTATCGCTTCGAACGCGGCGTCGATCCGGAATACATGGTCCCGGGCCTGGAGCGCACCACCGAACTGGTGCTGGAACTCTGCGGTGGCACCGCCGCCAGGGCCGATGTCGTCGGTTATCAGGGCCACCAGACGAAAATCGTCCCCTTCCCGGTCTCCGAGGTCAAGCGCCTCACCGGCCTCGATATCGACCGCGCCGAGAGCGCCGACATCCTGACCCGTCTCGGCTTTGCCGTCGGCGGCGCAGGCGAGACGCTGTCGGTCGGCGTGCCCTCCTGGCGGCCGGATGTCGACGGCAAGGCCGATCTGGTCGAGGAAGTGCTGCGTATCCATGGCGTCGACAACATCCGTCCGACGCCGCTGGAAAAGCTGTCTTCCGTCAACGGCAAGATCCTGACGACGCTGCAGATCCGCACCCGCACCGCCAAGCGGGCGCTGGCCGCGCGCGGCATGCTGGAGGCCGTCACCTGGTCCTTCATCCCGGAAGCCCATGCCAAGCTTTTCGGCGGCGGTCAGCCGGCGCTCAAGCTCGCCAACCCGATTGCCGCCGACATGTCCGACATGCGCCCGTCGCTGCTGCCGGGCCTGCTTTCGGCCGCGCAGCGCAATGCCGACAAGGGCTATGGCGACGTGGCGATCTTCGAAGTCTCCGGCACCTATGAGGGCGATACGCCCGAGGCGCAGCGGCGCGTCGCCGGCGGCATCCGTCGCGGCACCGCCTCGCTGAACGGCGCCGGCCGCTTGTGGTCGAACGCCACGCGCGGCGGCGGCAAGCCGGTCGACGTCTTCGACGCCAAGGCGGATGCGCTGGCGGTGATCGAAGCCTGCGGCGTGCCGATGGCCAATGTCCAGATCGAACGCGGCGCGCCCGGCTGGTATCATCCCGGCCGCTCCGGAACGATCAAGATGGGCCCGAAGATCGTTCTCGGCACTTTTGGCGAGTTCCACCCGCGCGCGCTCGAAACCCTCGACGTGACAGGCGCGCTCTGCGGCTTCGAGGTCTATCTCGACGCCATGCAGGAGCCGAAGCGGAAAGCCACCCGCACCAAGCCGGCGCTCGATCTCTCCGCCCTGCAGGCGGTCAAGCGCGACTTCGCCTTCGTCGTCGACCGCACGGTGGAAGCCGGCGCCATCCTCAAGGCCGCCGCGAGCGCCGACCGCAAGCTGATCGTCGCCGTCAATGTCTTCGACGTGTTCGAGGGAGCATCGCTTGGCGCCGACAAGAAGTCGGTCGCCATCGAAGTGGTGATTCAGCCAGTCGAAAAGACCCTCACCGACGACGATTTCGACGTGCTGACGGCAAAGATCGTCGGCAACGTCACCAAGACGACCGGCGGCACGCTGCGGGCCTGAGTGGTCGATCTTAAATGGAAAAGCCGCCCGAGTCTGCCGGGCGGCTTTGCTTGTTATTCGCCAGCCAGCAATTCCGGCCTTTCGGAACGCTCCGCGACCTCGATCTGCCGGACCCAGGCGCGAGCCAGCGCCAGACCGGTAGCGTCAGCGGCGGGGCCATGGACCTGTGCCAGGTCGCGATGCTCCTCCAGCCAGCCGGGTCGGCAAACTTCCATCATGTCGGGGAACTTCTGACGCCAATCCTCGACCACGTCGCGGCTGGCTTCGAAATGGAACTGGGTGCCATAGGCGGCGCGACCGATGCGGAAAGCCTGGGCGGAGGCCGCCGGGCTCGAGGCCAGATGCACTGCTTGCGACGGCAGGGTGAAGGTATCGCTGTGCCACTGGAAAATCGAAAAATCCTGTGCGGCGGCGGCCAGAACCGGATCGGCAGCACCTTCCGGCGTCAGCGCGACGTCAAACCAGCCGAATTCCGGCGTCTGGCCGAGCAGGTTGTCGCCACCATAGCCGCGCGCCAGAATCTGGCAACCGAGACAGATGCCGAGCACCGCCTTGCCGGCATCGCCGAAGTGGCGCATGACCTCGGCCAGTTGCGGCAGATAAGGATGGGTGTGGTCGTCGATGGCGCTCTGCTCGCCGCCGAGCACGACGAGCCCATCGAACGCATCAGGGTCTTGCGGCAGTTCGCCACCCTTCCAGGGCTGGAAGATCGTCAGTTCCGCGCCGGCCTCTTGCAGCGCCACACCGACCTGCCCCAGACTCGATACAAGCGTATTTTCAACCACCGCAACGCGCATCGCCACACTCCCTGCTGTCTTTCACGCCGGGACAAGACCATGTCCCGGCGCAAGGTTCAAGGGTCCTGTCAGAACTGCCGGCCGATCCGAGCATCGACGGACCAGGCATTGGCGCCGCGCACGGCGAAATACAGGGTAATCGCCGCCCAGAGGACCGATTTCTCCGCTCCCGCCAATCCGTCACCCCAGGCAAAGCCATGGGCATAGACGGTGACGAGCAGGACGATCGATGCGGCCAATGCCGCCGGCCGCGTCAGGAAACCGAGGGCGAGAAAGATGCCGCCAAAGAATTCGGTGGCCGACAGCAGCGGCGACCAGAAAACGCCGGGATAGAAGCCAAGGCCCTGCACCATATCGACGGCCCCGAAGGGATTGATGATCTTGCCATAGCCATGGACGGCGAGCAGCGCACCGGCGGCAAGCCGCAGCAGCGTTTCCATCGGCGTGCGCAGGCCGGCATAGAGAGACCCGAGCGCGGGGATGATCAGGCGGGGTTCGGTCATGTCGTCTCCTTGAGCTGTCCTTGGAAATACGCTTGAAAAGCGAATGGCGGCAGATCTGCGGGCCGCGGCCGGAATGGCAATCCATAACCCGATCAAAACATGACTATTTCAGTTGAATTTTTCGTGAGCCGCTGTTGTCGTTATCCGGTGGTGCGCATAAAGCTGGAAAAAACATGAAATGGAGACCGTCATGACCGACAAGCCGCGCATCACCATCCTCTACTGCACGCAATGCAACTGGCTGCTTCGCGCCGCCTGGATGGCGCAGGAACTGCTCTCCACCTTCGCCGATTCGCTTGGCGAAGTGGCGCTGCTGCCCGGCACCGGCGGCAATTTCGAAATCCGGGTGAACGGCGAGCTGATCTGGGAGCGCAAGCGCGACGGCGGCTTTCCCGGCCCGAAGGAACTGAAGCAGCGGGTGCGCGACATCATCGAGCCCGGCCGCGATCTCGGCCATACCGACCGCGTCAACCTGGAAAGCTGATTTCCCGGCAGCGACAACAGCGGAAATCCCCTATACATAGAGCAGATGTCGCGGGCGCGACGGCGGCTCGATGCCTCCCGCTGCTTGCGGCCAACGCGGCACAATGCATATTGGGAGTCCTTCCGTGAGCCTGAAATTCGGTACCAGCGGCCTGCGCGGCCTTTCCGTCGATCTCAAGGGCAAGGCGACGGCGCTGTATGTCACCGCCTTCGCGCGCGTGCTCCTGGAAAGCGGCCGGGCGCGTGCCGGCGATCCGATCTTCGTCGGCCGCGATTTTCGCGAGTCGAGCCCGGAGATCGCCGCAACCTGTTTCGGGGCGCTGGCGCGCGCCGGCTTCACGCCGGTCGATTGCGGCGCGGTCCCAACGCCGGCGCTGGCGCTCTACGCCATGAGCCGCAAGGCAGCGGCAATCATGATCACCGGCTCGCATATCCCTGCAGACCGCAACGGCATCAAGTTCTATCGCCCGGACGGCGAGATCGACAAGCAGGACGAAGCGGCGATCAGCGCCAAGGCCGGCGAACTCGCTGAGGGCGAGACCGCAGTCGACGCGACGCCTGGCCGCGGCGAAGATGCAGCGGTGGCCGTCATGGAGCTATTCTGCGCCCGTAACCGCGCCCTCCTGCCGGAACAGGCGTTGGCCGGCCTGAAGATCGGCGTCTACCAGCACAGCACCGTGGCGCGCGACCTGTTCGTTGAAGTGCTCTCCCAGTACGGCGCCGAGGTCGTACCACTCGGCCGTTCGGAGAATTTCATCCCGGTCGATACCGAAGCCGTCTCGGCAGAGACCGTGACGCTGCTGCGGGACTGGGCCACCGAGCACAGGCTCGACGCCATCGTCTCCGCCGACGGCGACGGCGACCGGCCGCTGCTCGCCGACGAAACCGGCGCGCCGCTGCGCGGAGACCTGCTCGGCCTGATGACTGCCATTTTCCTCGATGCCGGCGTGGCGGTGACGCCGGTGACCTCCAATTCGGGGCTGGAAAAGGCCGGCAGCTTCTCGGTGATACGTACCAGGGTCGGCTCGCCTTTCGTCATCGCCGGCATGAACGAGGCCCTGGCCGAAGGCCGCGCCAAGGTCATGGGTTTCGAGGCCAATGGCGGGCTGCTGACCGCTTCCGCCTTTGAGGTCAACGGCCATAGCCTCGATCCGCTGCCGACCCGCGACAGCGTGCTACCAGTGCTGGCCGTGCTTTCGGCGGCCGCGCAGGCGAAAAAGCCGCTCTCGGAGATTGCCGGCAACCACCGCCTGCCCTTCGCCGATGCCGACCGCCTGGAGAACTTCGCCGTCGAAAAAAGCGCGGCAGTGATGGCGCATCTGCGCGCGTCCGACGCCAATCTCGCCTCCTTTCTCGCCCCCATCGGCAAGGTCGCGGGCAAGAGCGACATCGACGGGTTGCGAATCGCGCTCGAGGACGGCCGGATCATCCATTTTCGCCCCTCCGGCAATGCGCCGGAGATGCGTTGCTACGTGGAAGCGGAAACCCCGGAAGCGGCAAAAGCTCTGCTGAAACAGGGCCTTGACCTTATCCGCACATGGGTCGGTGGGGCCATCTGACATTTTTTTCGAGGTTTGAAACAAAAACTTCAAAAACCCCGTTGACTTCCGCCGCCCAGCCCCGTACATCGCTCCTCGTCGCCCAGATGGCGGAATTGGTAGACGCGCCAGCTTCAGGTGCTGGTACTCGCAAGGGTGTGGAGGTTCGAGTCCTCTTCTGGGCACCAATTTCATAACCTAGGTTGTCCAACAGGGCGCTTAGGTACTTCAAAAGGCCCGGGAAACCGGGCCTTTTTGTTTTTGATTGTCCAGGCTCGTCCCGTTGCATCCAGCAGTTTTGTTGGTACCTTTGTTGGCATCACAACGATGCCAACATACTGCGTGGGAGCGATACCAACAGTGGCGCTAACCGACACCGCCATAAAGGCGATCAAAAAGCCCGACAGCCAAAAAAAGCTCAGCGACGGCGGCGGCCTATTCCTGCTGGTCACCCCTTCGGGGTCAAAGCATTGGCGAATGGCTTATCGATTTGAGGGCAAGCAGAAAACATTAGCCTTTGGAAGCTATCCCGCCGTCACCCTCGCTGATGCGCGAAAAAGGCGTGAGGAAGCGAAAGCGCTTCTTGCGAAACAGGTCGATCCCTCGCAGCACGCGAAGCTGGAAAAAATCGCAAAGCGCCACAGCAACGCCATGACCTTCAAAGCGGTGGCCGACGAATTTATGCAAAAAGTCGCCAAAGAGGGAAAAGCAAAGACGACACAAGAGAAGAAAGAATGGCTCCTGAGCCTTGCCATGAACGATCTTGGCGCGCGGCCGGTCGCCGAGATCAGCGCCGCAGAAATTCTAGGCTCAGGACTCATTAAATCAGAGCCAGAAGATGACGGCTGCTGCGATGCATATGCTTGAGAAGAAGGTATGAGCGCATCGGTCGTAGCGTGTTGCGATGCGCCGCCAGTCCTTGAGTTTGACGAAGAGGTTCTCGACCTTGTGGCGTTGTTTGTAGAGCGCCGTGTCGTAGGGATATGGAACCTTCCTGCTTCGGCTGGAGGGGATGCAGGGTTCAATGCCCCTTGCCTGCAAAGCTTCCCGGAATGGCTTACTGTCATAGCCCCTGTCGGCAATCAGCGTCCTGGCTGGTGGCAAAGCATCCAGCACGAGACGCGCGCCCTTGTGGTCGCTCATCTGACCTTCGCTGAGCAGCATAATGATCGGGCGCCCCTCACCATCGCAGACGGTATGCAGTTTGGAGTTCAGTCCGCCTTTGGTTCGCCCGATACGACGGGGAACATCCCCTTTTTGAGCAAGCTTGCTGCCGTGCGATGTGCTTTCAGGTGTGTGGCGTCGATCATGATGCCCTCGGGCCTGGAACCTTCTCCAGCCAGCGCCGCGAAGATACGGTCGAATACGCCAAGGCGGCTCCAGCGGAGGAAACGGTTATAGAGTGTCTTGTGCGGCCCGTAGTCTTTCGGCGCGTCCTTCCACTGCAAGCCGTGCTTGATAACGTAGACAATCCCGCTGACGACACGACGATCATCGACGCGGGGAACACCATGTGCCAGCGGAAAATGTGGTGCAATACGAGCCATCTGGCGTTCGCTCAGCAAAAACAAATCACTCATCACGGTCTCCTTCCAGAAACCGTAAATCAAATCTCAATCCAAATTAATAGGTCCTGAGCCTACATCATGATTCTGTTCACCGATCCGCGCGGTCACCTCATCCTCGGCATTTCCGGGATCTGGATGTCGATCGGCATCTTCGTGATGAAGAACATGGTCAGTTTCGATATCTGACCGGAAGGAATCCCCGCCATGGAGCTTGCCGCCAAACTGACCGACCCGACCTTGATCATCGCGGTGCTTGTCGCCATCGCGGTGTTTGCCTCGTTCTATACGCTGGCCATGCCCTATCTGGAGCGCGGCGATCTCGGCAAGCGCATGAAGACGGTGGCGCTGGAGCGCGACATGATCCGCGCCCGCGAGCGCGCGGCGCTGAATGTCAATGTCGGCAAGGGTTCGCTGCGCCAGCAGAAGAGCCAGCAGGTTCACCAGTTCGTCGAGCGCTTCAACCTGCGCAAGGCGCTGGTCGACGAACAGACGGTCAACAATCTGCGTGCCGCGGGCCTGCGCTCGCAGAACGCGCTGAACGTTTTCCTGCTCTGCCGTTTCCTGCTGCCCTTCCTGTTCCTCGGGCTGGCGATCGTCTGGATCTTCGTGCTCGGCAATCTCGGGCAAAAGCCGATGGGAACCCGCATCCTGGCGACCACCGTCATCGCCTATATCGGCTTCTATGCGCCCAATCTCTATGTGCGCAACCGCAAGCAGAAGCGCCAGCATTCGATCAAGCGCGCCTGGCCGGATGCGCTGGACCTCATCCTGATCTGCGTCGAATCCGGTATCTCCATGGAGGCGGCGATGCGCCGTGTCTCGGAGGAAATGGCCGAACAATCGCCGCCGCTCGCCGAGGAAATGGTGCTGACCATGGCGGAACTGTCCTTCCTGCCCGATCGCCGCCAAGCGCTGGAAAACCTCGCCAACCGCACCCAGCTCGATCAGGTCAAGAATGTGACCCAGGCCCTGATCCAGGCCGACCGCTACGGCACGCCCGTCGCCCAGGCGCTGCGCGTTCTCGCCCAGGAAAGCCGCGACGAGCGTATGAACGAAGCCGAAAAGAAGGCCGCAGCCCTGCCGCCGAAGCTGACCGTGCCGATGATCCTGTTCTTCCTGCCGGTCCTCATCGCCGTCATTCTCGGTCCGGCCGGCATTCAGGTCGCCGACAGTTTCTGAGGCCGGCACCGGAAATGCTCTAGGAACCTGTATCGCAGGGCTCTCACTTTATGCGCGAGTTTTGCTGCGGGATGCTATAACGTCGCTCTCAACTCAAAGAGGGAGTGGATGAGTGCCAACGGCTGATATCCTGCTTGCATTCGTGGTGACGACCGCCGTTTTTGCCTTCATTCCAGGCCCGGCGATGCTCTATGCGGCAGCCCGGACGATGGTGGGAGGGCGCAAGGCCGGGTTGATGGCCGTCCTCGGTATTCATATCGGCGCCTATGGCCACATCGTCGCGGCTGCGGCGGGATTGTCCGGCCTCTTCCATGCCATCCCCGCGGGCCACCTGTTGGTCCAGCTGGCAGGTGCCGTTTATCTGATCTGACTCGGCGTGTCGCTTTTCAGGACGCGGGATACGCGTGTGGACGGGTTGGCCGCCGGAGCGGGCAAGTCGCCGCGCAAAGCATTCCTCGAAAGCATCGCGGTCGAAGTATTGAACCCGAAAACCGCGATCTTTTTCATGGCCTTCCTGCCTCAGTTCGTCGATGGCGCCGCCGGCTTTCCTCTCTGGATCCAGTTCGCCGTTCTCGGGACGATGGTAAATGCCGTCTTCACCTTCGCCGACATTGTCAGCGTCCTGCTTGCGGGGCTGGTCGTCGAGAGGCTGAAGCAATCCAGCATGGCGCAGAGACTGGTGCAGCGGGCCGGCGGCACTATCCTTGTCGGGCTGGGTGCGCATCTCGCCCTGCAGAGAAACTGACTCTGCGAATTGTACGCCCTGGATGAGGGGATCAGTTGGTGCCGTTGTCCAACGCCTTGCCGTCCTTGGCGGCGAGCTTGGCCCAGGCGTTCTGCTGGGAAAGCATGCCGCGCAGATAGGCGACGTTGGCATCGGCCTGCTGTGGCGAAAGTTCGCGACGCGCGATCTGTTCGGCCTCGTCGAAACGGCCCTGCAGGCCGACGACGAGGGCGAGGTTCTGGCGCACGCGGCTGTCGGCGCCCGGCTGCTGCGAGGCCTGGCGCAGATAGGTTTCGGCGGTGCGCAGGTCGCCGGTCAGCACATAGGACATGCCGAGATTGGACAGCACCGAGGGTTCGTTCGGCTGGGTGTCGAGCGCATCGCGGTAGCGGGCGCGCGCCTCGTTGGAGCGGCCGAGCTGGTCGAGGATCGCGCCTTCGGCCGATTTCAGCCGCCAGTCGGGGCGATCAGGCGTTTGCGCCCGCCCGATGGTGCCGAGCGCCTGTTCGAGCTGGCCGGCGGCAGCCTGCGCCTTGCCGTAGGCGGCCAGCACCTCGCGGTCGGTCGGATTGGCGATCGCCACCTGTTGCATCACCGACAGCGCCTGGCCGTTCTTGCCGCTCATGCGCAGGATGTTGGCATAGGTCATGCCGACGGACTTGTCCTTCGGATTCTTGTCGTATCGCTGGCCGACGCTCTCGGCGGCGCGGGTGAGCTCCGGCGCGCTCATCTGTTCGACCGGCTTGCCGGCGATCGGAACCGAACCCGTGGTCAGCCGGTCCCTGGGCGTGGAATTGCATGCCGTCAGCGCAAACGCCATCAGCGCGGCCGTCGTGGAGCGAAAAAGGATGGTGCGGGTCTTGCCGCCGGTCAAGAAGGGGAGTTCCATGCCGCTTTATCCTGCTGATTTCGCGCCGTCCGGGCGAATCCGGTGACGCAACCTTCGTTCCAGCAATAATCTGTTAACCCTAACAGAGTGTTAATGGACCGATTCCAGCGACTGCCCCGAAGGTGACCATGGCTCCCTATCAATATACCGAAAGACCCTCTCCGTTCGCGGCCAAGGCGGGCAAGACCCTGCCGATCTTCGCGGTCACGCCGGCCCATATCGAGACCGGGACCATCGATCCCGTGGCGCTCGATTGGGCCCACAAGTCCGGCTACAAGGCGGATGCCGGCTCGTTGCTGCTCATTCCCACCAGCGACGGCCATCTCGGCGGCGCGCTGTTCGGACTCGGCAGGAACCCCTCCGAATCACCCTTTCTCACCGGCAAGCTGGCGCGCAGCCTGCCGGCCGGAGAATGGCACATCGAAACCGCGCCGCTGACCGCCAACCGCCTGTCGCTTGGTTTCGGCCTCGGCAGCTATCGCTTCGACCGCTACAAGGCCGAGAAGCCGGCCGGGCCGACCTTGCTGATTCCGCAGGATGCCGACGCCACCGACATCAAGCGGCAGCTCGCCGGCGTCTTCCTCGCCCGCGACCTGATCAATACGCCCACCAACGACATGGGCCCGGCCCAGCTCGAAGCCGCCTTCCGGGCGCTCGCCGCCCATTACGGCGCCGAGACCAGCGTCATCACCGGCGCCGAACTGCTGGAGCGCAATTTCCCGCTGGTGCATACCGTCGGCCGCGCCAGCGCGGATGCGCCGCGCCTCCTAGAGCTGCGCTGGGGCAAGAAGGGCCACAAGCGCATCACGCTGGTCGGCAAGGGCGTCTGCTTCGATACCGGCGGCCTCGACATCAAGCCTGCCGCCTCCATGCTCTTGATGAAGAAGGACATGGGTGGGGCCGCCAACGTCATGGGCCTGGCGTTGATGATCATGGACGCCAAGCTGAAGGTCGATCTGCGTGTCATCATCCCCGTGGTCGAAAACTCGATCTCGGCCAATGCCTTCCGCCCGGGCGACATCTATCGCAGCCGCAAGGGCCTGACGGTGCAGATCGACAATACCGATGCCGAGGGACGCCTCATTCTCGCCGATGCGCTGGCCTATGCCGACGAGGAGGAAAACGATCTGCTGGTCGACATGGCGACATTGACCGGCGCGGCGCGCGTGGCGCTCGGCCCCGACCTGCCACCCTTCTTCACCGACGACGATCCCCTGGCCGAGGATCTGCACGAGGCAAGCCTGGAGACCGACGATCCGATGTGGCGCATGCCGCTCTACATGGGGTATGACAAGGACGTCTCCGCCCGCATTGCAGATCTGACCAATGCGCCGGCCGGCGGCATGGCGGGGTCGATCACGGCGGCGCTGTTCCTCAAGCGTTTCGTGACCCGTACAAAGAGCTGGGTGCATTTCGACATCTTCGGCTGGGCGCAGGCGGAACGGCCGCATTCGCCGGTCGGCGGCGAGGCACAGGCGATCCGCGCGCTCTACCACCACATCCGCCGCAGCCTGCGGTAACAGACGGACAAAGACCATGCTGGACAGACGCCTCTTCGCCTATCGCAACGATCTCGCCGAAGCGGCGCTGGAGGGCCGGGTCGAGGCCGGGCGTTTCGCGCTGGGCGAGCAGGCGCGGATTGCCGCGCCAACCGTCCCGCTGCGCCCGCGCCCCGAGGAAAGCGCCGGCATCGATACCGAGCTGTTGTTGGGGGAGACCGTTAGCGTCTTCGACCGCAAGGAAGGCTGGGCCTGGGTCAAGGCGGCGGCTGATGGTTATGTCGGCTATCTGCCGGAGGCGGTGCTGTCCGCGCCGCTTGCCCCCACGCATCACGTCGTGGCCGCCAGGACCTTCATCTATCCCGGCCCCGACCTGCGCCTGCCCGGCGGACGGGCGATTTCGATGGGGAGCCGGCTCACCATCTCTGGCGAGGCGGAAACGCGCGGCACGCGCTATGTTCTGCTCGCCGAAGGCGGCGCCGTTATAGCTTCTCATTGCCTGCCCATAGGACAGTTTCCGTCCAACGATCCGCTGGAGATCGCCGTGCGTTTCCTGGAAACGCCCTATCTCTGGGGCGGCCGTTCCGGCTTCGGCATCGATTGCTCCGGCTTGGTGCAGATGGCCATGGCGATGACCGGCCGGGCGATCCCGCGCGATTCCGACATGCAGCACGCCTTTTTCACGCAGGAAATCGACCGGGCGGCGCTGCGGCGCGGCGATCTCGTCTTCTGGAAGGGCCATGTCGGGCTGATGGAGGATGCGGAAACGCTGCTGCATGCCAACGGCCACACCATGACGGTCGCGCGCGAAAACTTCGACGCAGCCGTCGAGCGTATCGGCTGGCTCTATGCCCAGCCGACCGCCTATCGCCGTCCGCAGTTGTAACCACATGATCACGCGACTGTGCGTTTTGGGTCGCCGGCCGGCATCCTATATACAGGCGACAGACATGATTTCGGACGATGCCCCATGAACCGCCTTGCTTT
>Ga0066256_1002058_pt1 | contig 23746 bp, 18 predicted proteins | sample ThiBio_1000_biof_FD_87107 | JGI IMG/M metagenome (GOLD analysis project Ga0066256, IMG submission 87107) | Wastewater bioreactor microbial communities from Cape Town, South Africa - Thiocy_expt_1000_biof (version 2) | ecosystem: Engineered > Bioreactor > Thiocyanate-remediating >... | reverse complement strand
CGGCCTGCACCAGATTTTCAATATGTTGCTGCAAATTCAGCTTAGTTTCCACCGTGGCAGATTTGGACATGACCACATAGCCACCGAACAACTTGCGCCGTACATCCACCCCGCCCACAATCGCCTGACTGCCAAACACCTCTACCGCTGCGCGGATGGTGTCGGTGGACTCGGTTGCCAAACTGTTAATGATTACCTTTTCCACACCAGAGCGAATCAAGCGCCGGATTTGCGCCAACGTACGCACCCCTCCTCCATAGGACACGGGCATGAAAGCCTCCCCCGCCATTTCCGCAATCAACTCATAGTTGGGCTCGCGTCCTTCGCGTGAGGCATCGATGTCCAGAATGACAATCTCATCTGCCTCTTTGTCACTAAAAATGCGGACGGCGTTGATCGGATCACCCACATACACGGTCTCCTTGAACTTTTTAGTTTTTACAAGCCCATTTCCACGCAGCAGCAGGCAAGGAATTACACGCGCCTGAATCATGGTACCCACCGTGCAAACGAATTCAGCAGCCGCTTGCCAAAGCGATGACTCTTTTCGGGGTGAAATTGCACTCCGGCAATATTGCGGCGCACCACGCCTGCAGCAAAATCGAGGCCGTAATCGGCCTGCAACAACACGTCTGCAGGATCATTGGGTACCATGTAATAGCTGTGCACAAAATAAAAACGCGCTTCTGCCGTCATGTCCTGGACCAGTGAATGGTGTTGCCGTACAGGAAACACATGGTTCCAGCCCATATGAGGGATTCGCAAACCCGGTGATACCGGAAAGCGATGCACCTGCATGTCCATCCAACCCAGGCCGGGCTCTACACCCTCCGCACTACCCTGACCCAGCATTTGCGCCCCAACGCAAATACCCAGCAAGGGTATGCGACGCTGCAGGACCTGCTGCTCTAACACCGGAATCAAGCCACTGGCGCGCAAATTCTGCATACAGGAATCGAATGCGCCATTGCCAGGCAGGATGATACGTTCGGCCTGCTCCACTGCATCAGCGGATGCCGTGACCTGACATCGCAAGCCGAGGCGCTGCAACATGTTCACGACAGCGGTGATATTGCCAATGTCGTAATCAATAATGGCAATCATGCTGCCCTCTTAGGAGCGGTCGGGCCACTACCCGAATCGACATACGCTTGTAGCATGGTGACTTCCTGAACCTCCCAAGCGTGTCGTCTGGCCGTGGCATAGGCATTGGCACGCAATACCGATAAATCTTGGTCCAGCAACTCATCAATGGCATGGTTAATAGCCTGCGGCGTAAAATCTTCAATTACCATCCCCATGGCATTTTGTGTCACCATTGTCGCCATTTCTTTCATATTCGACACTAGTATTGGGATGCCGGCCATAGCATATTCGAACAGTTTATTCGGCATGCAATAGTAATGATTTAGGCAAGTATTTTGTATTAAATGAATTCCAATATCTGCGGACGCGGTATATTCCAACACCACCTCAGGGGCAACGGCAGAATAGAAAAAAATATTAGATTGACACCGGCTGATCGCCTGAATATCTTTTTGCAAGGGACCGTAGCCCATAAAGACAGCGACGACCTTGTCATCCGTACGCGCTTTAAAAGCCTCCAGAATCAAGCGCACTCCACGGCCATGCGCCAAACCACCCTGGTAAAGCAGTATTTTTTGATCTTGCCGTATTCCCAGTTGCTCACGAAAGTGGTTGCGATATTGCAATGCCCGCTGCGGAGGAGCATTCAATACCACAACTGGCCGAGTCATGTTATATGCCTCGGCATACCAGTCCGCAATGCTCTCACTGACCACAATGGTCATGTCTACATGCTTGATTAGCCAATGCTCCAACCATTTGCTCAGCTTTTTTCGCAGACCTGCATTACCGTTTGTTTCAGTTTCCAGCTCGTGTGTGTCATATATCAACCTGGTATTCCATAATTTTTTTAGCATCACACCCAAGGGCAGAAGACCCAAGGAGTGAATATTAATACAACGTATAGCTTCATTTCGGTAGTGGGCATGCACACGAAAGCAAAATTCAACATACTTAATGAACTGCATCGGTAAATTTTTACCGAATTTTCGCGTGAATAGAGGAAATCTGTGCGCGTGAATGTCCGGCCCGTAACCCTCATCGTGCAATAGTCCATCTGAATACAAACCAGCGATATGCACCACCTCCATAGTTTTTGAATGCGTCAACGAAACCACCTCTTTTAAAAGACGGCTTTCATTTCGCAGATCAGTAAGAGTGATGTGGAGAGATTGCATTTAATGCGCCAAGATCCTATTTTTCCCACCAAATCTCATTAATACAAACAGTATGATCACCATCAAGATTATCTGAATGTTATATACAAAAGAACTGAATCCGGATTCCGAAATATTTTTTACCTCTAAAATAATCCAGACATAGAATCCAATAACCACCCCATTTAACTTCATTCTAAGAATGTAGGAGTTGACTTTTGAAATTAAAAAACCCATGAAAAATGCGACTACGGGTATTCCAAACGGTCCAAAATTCGCATACGTCTCGCCCCAAAATACCGTAGGCATAGATCCCACCACTCCACGGATAGCAAGCGATGGGAATACCCAGTTCATCACATCGACGGTGTACCGTACTGGAACATAGGGGAGAATTCCGCCAGGGTTTGGAATAGTGGCCCCATACAAATAGTCACTAACATGGGGGAAATATTCAAGATAAAAGTATGCTGGGGTAATACTGCCCGCAAAAGCCCTAGAAATAATTCGACCCAATGCATCCGAAATACTTTCTGCACCCATAAAATACTGATACATCAAAACTAGGCCAACCGATAAAACAATTAGCAGAGGGATTAGTTTTCCAAACCTCACGACTCCATTATTCTTCAAGAAAATATGCGTTATAAATAGGCCTATTAAGAACCAAATTATCGGGGCTTTTTCGACCGCCACAATTGCAACAAATGCCGTGTAGCAAAAGGAAATCGCGAATAAAATTAAATTTAAACGACTCCTCTTTCCCATCCAGTTCGCCAATAATATATATGTCGCAAATTGACTTACGCTGTGTATAAAAAACCTATACCAGTGATATTTACCGGAAAAATCATTACTCATTTCACTCCGCACTACCCCAGCATCCTCTGCGCCTGAGCTTATTGCGGTAAAAATTGCCAATTCGTTAAAATTAGAAATGTAATCCAAAAATACAATAAAACTTAATATCAAAAAAGTTAATAAAATGAAAATTTGCTTTTTTGTTGGAGGCGCGGCTGAAATAAAATTCGGTTTTTCGCTTAACTTATTATTACTACTCTTCTTTTCAGCGATGACACCAAATAGAAAAAAATTAATATTCAAGACAGAGTATAGAAGGACACTTAATATTATCCCCTGATCCACCACACCAGAATTTGCCCGTGCGATATCCCATTGATAAAAAAGCGGAAGAAGCCCAACCACTGAAAATAAATAGAGAGCGGTCACGGACACACTAATCATACTCACTCTTAAAACTCGCTCCCGAGCAATGCCCAGAAGAAGAATCATCAAAAATGGAGTACAAATATAAACAATCCAAAATAGTACTTCTAGCATAGACAATAAAACTCAACGTGGTTTTGGTTTCGCATATTTATACGACATATAAAGATATATCCCATAGAGAAGCCCATAGCCCAGGGAATATAATTTCACTGCGAAGACGATATTCTCCGTAACCAGAAAAACACCCGCGGTCATTGAAACTAAAATAATTTGCCAAACTAAATCGGAAAATTGTTTATTGGTTATATAAAAAACATAGCTCAACGGACTACTAATAAATTGCATGAAAAACATCGGCGCCAATATAGACGCATACACTCCGGCTTCTCTCCATTCAGCACCAAAGACCAATTCAAACAAGGCACCGGAAAAAAAGAATAGCCCTGTAAAGGGCAAAAATCCAATCAAAACTAGCCTATTCAAAGTTTTAGTGAACGCATCGCGGCACTGTCCCGTTTCCCTGTATTGGCGCGCCGCCTCCTCTTTGAATACCGTAAGCACAGACCCCGCCAGCAGTTTCATCGGTGTCGCCAGCGCTTTGTTAGTGAGTGCAAATTGCCCGGCAGGCAGCGCGCCAAACCGATTGCCGATTAAAAATATCGGTAATTGTCCGGAGAATGAACCGATGGTGTCCGCTGGCATGGAAATAACCGGAAAACGCCAGTGTTCTCTAAAGGTATTTTTCAAATACTCCTTATTGAATAAAGAAAACTCAAGCTTAAATTTTCTTTTGATGTCAATGGTATTCCAAAGGACAATCACTCCTGTAGCAAGAGTTTGCAAAAGAATGATCCCCTGTACGCCCCACCCTGCCCATGCTGCGGCAACTTGTGCTACGGCAACACTTGCGGCCTGAATCACTCTAACAGCAGCCTGCCGCCTAAAATGCGCGCAAAAAATGTAGGCGTTTTGGGCCCCCATGTCCACGGACCAGTTTACCGCCAATATCAAGGCTTCGATCCGCCATTGGTTCAAATTCCATTGGGTGGCTTTTTTTGGTAAAAGATGGCTAAAAATTTCCAACCCTGCATACGCAAGGCCTGCAAGAGTGACAGCGCCAACGACCGATGTTTGTAGTAGGTCCGATAATTCTTGCGGGGTGCGGGTATTAAAAACAGCCACGTCCAGGCGCAGGGAAAATATGACGGACAACACCGTCACAACCCCAAGCCAGATGAAATAGGGTCCCAGTTCGGCAGGGGGTATCAGCCGTGTCAGTATGGGCATCGCCGTCAGGGGAATGATCTGTGCGAGGCCAGTTCCGGTCAAGACGATAAAAAATCGTCGCCAGAAAATGGGTAGTGACTGAAGCATCAGCATTCACCGCAAAAGGTGGAAGGCAGGACGCAAAGGCTTGACCATACCCCGTTCACCACACCCGTACCCCGCCTACCTTTCTTGAGATAACGGCGTGCTCTAAGAGCGAAAACGGGTTGCTGCGGTTGGCGCACACGCCGGCGTTCGCCGTAGGCGACGGGTATGACCAAGTTTGAACGGGTCATTTTTTGGGCAGGGTGACCAAATCACGCGATGGCCTGCAGCAGCGCAGCCACGATGCGGTGCTGGTCGGCCTCGTTCAACCCGGGGTGCATGGGCAGGCTGACCACCCGTTGCGCCACGGCATCGCCCACGGGTAGCTGCACGCTGGCATCGGCCACAGCGGGCTGCTTGTTCAGCGGAATCGGATAGTGCACGGCGGTGGGGATGCCGTCTTGCTGTAGCTGCGCTTGCACCTGTTCGCGGTGGAGCACTTGCACGGTGTACTGCGCCCAGGCGCTTTGGTTGTGTTGTTCGACGTGAGGAGTGGTGGCAATGCCGGTCTTGTTTAGCAGCTGGGCGAAGCGCTGGGCCACTTGCTGGCGGGCGGCCATTTCTTCCTCCAGCACGACGAGCTTGGGCAGCAGGATGGCGGCTTGCAGGGTGTCGAGCCGGCTGTTCACGCCAACGCGCACATGGTGGTAGCGCCGATCCTGCCCATGCCTAGCAATCTGGCGCATCACTTTGGCCAGTTCGTCGTCGCTGGTAAAGATGGCGCCGCCATCCCCGTAGCAGCCCAGCGGCTTGCTGGGGAAGAAGCTGGTGCAGGCAATCGCGGTCAGGTTGCAGCTCTTGCGGCCCTTGTAGGTGGCGCCGAAGCTTTGCGCCGCGTCTTCGATCACGGTGATGCCGTGTTTGGCGGCGATGGCGTTGATGGCGTCGTAGTCGGCGCATTGGCCGTACAGGCTGACGGGGACGATGGCCTTTGTGCGCGGGGTGATGGCGGCCTCAACCAGGGCCGGGTCCAGGTTGTAGGTGCGCGGGTCCACGTCCACGTACACCGGTTTGGCGCCCAACAAGGCCACCGTTTCGGCGGTGGCAATGTAGTTGAAGCCGGGGGTAATCACTTCGTCCCCAGGGCCAATACCCAGCGCCATTTGGGCGATCTGTAGCGCGTCGGTGCCATTGGCCACGGTGATGCAGTGCTTTGCGCCGGTGTACTGCGCCAGCTTTTCTTCCAGTTCCGCAACTTCCGGGCCCAGGATGTACTGGCCGTGGGCGAGTACGCGGGCGATGCCGGCGTCGATTTCCGGCTTCAAGCGTTGGTATTGGGTTTTGAGGTCGATGAAATCCATGGGAACTCTTGAAGTCGGTTGAAAGGCGCCGTCGCAGCCGAAGGCTTAGCGCGCCAGCGTGGGCCAGAGCCTTATAGTTTCTCCACTCGCTCGCCGCGCAAGCGGTAGCGGGTCCCGGTAGCCGGGCATGCGGTTTCGGCATGCCCGCTGAGCGGCAGGTCAAGCTGCTCGCCAAACTCGCTCATCCAGCCGATCTGGCGCGCCGGCACGCCCACGACCAAGGCGTAGGCGGGTACGTCCTTGGTAACCACGGCGCCGGCGCCAACGAAGGCGTATTCGCCAATGGTGGTGCCGCAGACGACGGTGCAGTTGGCGCCCAGGGTGGCGCCTTTTTTCACCAGGGTGTTGCGGTACTCGCTCTTGCGCTCGATGAGCGAGCGCGGGTTGTAGACGTTGGTGAAAACCATGCTGGGACCGCAGAACACGCCTTCTTCGAGCGTGACGTTGTCGTACACGCTGACGTTGTTCTGCACCTTGCAGTGGTCGCCAACGACGACCTTGTTGCCGACGAAGACGTTCTGCCCGAGGGAAACGCCCTTGCCGATGCGCGCGCCGCCGCACACATGCGCCCAGTGCCAGATGCGGCTGCCTTCGCCAATCTCGGCGCCCTCGTCGACGATGGCGCTGGGGTGCACGGTGTAGGGCATGGCGGTCAGGCGCGGAGGTCAGCCACAAAGGGATGCACCTCACCGGCCCCACCCCGTACCGCCTGGGCGGTGCGGATGACGTTCACTGTTTCGATGCAGTGGCGCGCGTCCTCCAGCCCATAGCCCCGGCCGGCCAGAATTTCCTGGTAGCTGGTGGTGTGCAGTTCGGTGAAGCCTTCCGAGAATTCGAGCTGTTCGCCGCTCACGTCGATGTTGCGGTAGGTGGGCTTCTTGCCTTTCACGGCGTCGGGTAAGTCGTTCGCGTCAATGGATAGAAACCAGCGCACCCGGGCACGTTCGTATTCCAGATAGCCGGCCGCCTTGTGGCTGCCGCTCAGGTGCACGTCGTTGCGCTGCAGTTTGCCGAAGACGAAGTGCAGCATGTCGTAGAAGTGCACGCCGATGTTGGTAGCCACGCCGAACGATTTGCGCGGGTCGCCCTTCCAACTCTCGTCGTACCACCTGCCCCGGCTGGTGATGTAGGTCAGCTCAACGTCGAACTTGGTGTCCGCGGGCGCTGCAGCCACCTTTTCCTTGAGCTGAAGAATGGCGGCGTGGTGGCGCAACTGCAGGATGTTGAAGACGCGCTTGCCCGTCTCCTGCTCGACCCGTTGCAGTTCATCGAGCAATTCCGGCGTCGGCACGAGCGGTTTCTCGCATATGACATCGCACCCCAGGCGCAAACCGGCCGCAATGTGCGGGTGGTGCAGGTAATTCGGGCTGCAGATAGCAACGTAGTCCAGCGCAGCACCGGGGGCGCGCTTCAGAGTGTGGGCAAATTCCTGGAAGCGCTCGAATTCGGTAAAGAACGCGCTCTGTGGCGAGATGCTGTCGATGATGCCGACCGAGTCGTTGATGTCGTAGGCCACGGCCAAATGGTTGCCGGTGTCTTTAATGGCACGCATGTGGCGCGGGGCGATGTAGCCTGCAGCACCAATCAGGGCAAAATTTTTCATAGCAATAACGTGAATACAGATAAGCGCTAGCGGTCAAAAACTTGTGATTTTTGTTTGCTAGAGGCGGAAGACGGTAAAGCCCGCAGCAGCGGCAGCATGGCGGTCGTACAGGCTCTTGGCGTCGGCCAGCACGGGCCGCTCGCCCCGGCACCAGCTGCGCAGCTCAGCTGGCGTGGCCGCGCGGAACTCGTTGTGGCCTACCGCCACCACCAGGGCATCCACCGGGTGCGCGGCATCCACTTCGCCCAGCTCGATACCGTATTCGTGCGCCACCTCCACGGCGTCGGCCCAAGGGTCGGCCACCACCACCTGGGCACCCCAATTGGCAAGCTCGCGCACCAGGTCGGCCACCTTGCTGTTGCGGATGTCCGGGCAGTTCTCCTTGAAGGTGATGCCCAGCACGCCCACGCGGCAACGCGGTACGTCCATGCCGTTCTTCAGCATGCGCTTGATGGTGCCGCGCGCCACATAGCGCGCCATGTTGTCATTGATGCGCCGGCCCGCCAGGATGACCTGTGGGTGGTAACCCACCTGCTCCGCCTTGTGCGTGAGGTAGTACGGGTCCACACCAATGCAGTGCCCGCCCACCATGCCAGGCCGGAAGGGCAGGAAGTTCCACTTGCTGCCTGCCGCCTCCAGCACGTCGAGCGTGTCAATGCCCAATCGGTCGAAGATGACCGACAGCTCATTCACAAGCGCAATGTTCAGGTCGCGCTGGGTGTTCTCGATCACCTTGGCCGCCTCTGCCACCTTCAGGCTGCTGGCGCGGTGGGTGCCGGCGGTGATGATGCCGCCGTACAGCGCGTCGACGGCCTCGGCCACCTCCGGCGTGCTGCCGCTAGTGATTTTCTTGATGGTGGTGAGGGTGTTGACCTTGTCGCCCGGGTTGATGCGCTCCGGGCTGTAACCACAATAAAAATCGGTGTTGAATTGCAGTCCGCTGCTTTTTTCCAAAACCGGAACGCAAATTTCCTCCGTTGCGCCGGGGTACACCGTCGATTCGTAAATCACGACATCGCCGCGTTTCAGCGCCCTGCCCACGGTTTCACTCGCCTTGACGAGGGGCGTGAGGTCGGGCCGGTTGGCCCGGTCCACCGGCGTTGGCACGGTCACGATGAAAACTTGGCATGCGCTCAGGTCGGCGGGATCACAGCTGAAATGCAGCAGGCTTGCATTCGGCAACTGGGCGGGTTCGACTTCCAGCGTGCTATCGCGGCCCGCCTGCAACTCGCCGATGCGAGTGGTGTTGATGTCGAAGCCCAGTACGGGACGGTGCTTGCCAAATTCCACCGCGAGCGGCAGGCCGACATAGCCCAGGCCGACGATGGCAATGCGTGCGTTCGATAAGTCCATGGAATCCTGCTAAGAGGAAAAACGAAGAAAAAGCGGCGCCGAGAGCAGCCAGGAACGCATTCTAGGGGTGAGGTCTTTCGAACCAACGCAAACGCCGGCGGCGCAAGTGGGCGCTTTATACTTGTTTCATTGCGCCGCCCCTCCCGCCCACCGGGTTGCGGAGGGCTCCGAAAGGTCCCACACCACTTTATGCTTCATTTTGTTTCTATTCCCCGCCGGCTTGTTGCCGCCTGCGCCCTGTGCGGCCTCGCCTGGGCCCTGCCTGCGGCAGCCCAGGAAGGCGTGGCCATGCGCAGCGACGCCGCTGCCAAGCCCGCCACCGTGGCGCCGGGGTTGGACCCTGCGGCCCGCGCGCTGGTAGAGGCCGGCTCCAAGGCCGGCACGCTGGATGTGGACTACAAGATCACCCCCAGCGACCTGTTGGAGATCGAGGTGTTCGGCGTCAGCGAGCTCAAACGCACGGTGCGCGTCAACACCAGCGGGCAGATTGCGATGCCGCTCATCGGTACGGTGACGGTGGCGGGACTCACCCCGGCCGACGCCGAAGCGCTGATTGCGCTGCAGTACGCCGGCAAGAACTTCCTGCAGGACCCGCAGGTGTCCATCTTCGTGAAAGAGTTCACCACCCAGCGCATCACGCTGGACGGCGCCTTGACCAAGCCCGGCGTGTACCCGCTCACGGGGCAGATCACCCTGCTGCGCGCCCTGGCCATGGCGGGGGGCGGCGGGCAGCTGGCCGATATGGAAAACGTGATGCTGTTTCGCCTGACGCCCGATGGCAAGAGCGAGATGCAGAAGTACGACGTGCTCAAGATCCGCAAGGGCGAGGCGCCCGACCCGATGCTGCAGAACGACGACGTGGTGGTGGTCAACCGCAACGAATCGCGCGTGACGCTGCGCGACTCGCTCTTCCGCGACATCATCGACACGCTCAACCCCTTTGCCGCCAGCTACCGCAACGCCGTAGCCCCCAACTGACCCGCGCCCGCGCTGCGGGCGCTCCCGGGTGGCACGCCGCCCTGTTTGCTTTTTCTGCGCGCCATGTCCCAAGATCCGAACATTCCCCAACCCGACCACCTGCCGGCCACGCCGCGCGGCCCGGCACCCACGCGCGCCCTGCAGCTGCGTGGCAACCACGCGCTGGGCATGCCGGTGCCGCAGGCGCCCGCCCAGGTGGAGGAAGACGACGACACCATCGACCTGCGCGACTTGTGGCGCATGGTGGTCAAGCACAAGGGCTTGCTGGTGTCGGTGGCCATTGGCGGGCTGCTGGTGGCGCTGCTGCTGAGCTTCATCAAGACGCCGCTGTACCTGGCCACCACGACGGTGCAGGTGGACAAGCGCGCCCCGCGCGTGGTGCAGTTCGGCCAGGAGGCCGACGCCGCGGCCGACATGGACGAGCGCACCGCCCTGGGCACGCAGCTCGAACTGCTCAAGAGCCGGGTGCTGGCCGAGCGGGTGATCGACGAGCTGCGGCTGGACCGCCAGGGCCTGCCCATGCCCGTGTCGGCCGGCCCCGAGGGCGAGGCCGCGCCGGTCGGCGTGGAAGGCGAACCCGAGGCGGCGGAGGCGACCGGCTGGCAGGCCGTGGCAGGCAACCTGCTGGGCCGCATCAAGGACAGCTACGGCAAGATCCGCGAGCCGGCGTCGAACAGTGCCGAGCGGCTCAATCGTGAAGAAGTGATCAAGGCCTTCCAGGACACGGTGAAGGTCGAGCAGGTGCGCAACTCGCGCATGATCAAGGTGCAGGTCGAGAACGCCAGCCCGCAGCTGGCCGCACGCATCGCCAACAGCGTGACGGAAGGCTTCATTGCGCTGAACCTGGAGCGGCGCATGGATTCGTCGTCCTACGCCAAGACCTTCCTGGAAACGCAGCTCGGCCTGACCAAGGCCAAGCTGGAGGAATCGGAACGCAAGCTCAACGAATACGCGCGCAGCAAGAATATCCTCACGCTGGACGAAAAAACCAACGTGCTGAACCAGACCTTCACCGAATACTCGACCGCGCTGACCAAGGCCGAGCAGGAGGTGATCAAGGCCGAATCGGACTTCGAAGCCATTCGCACCGCGCCCGATACCTCGCGCCAGGTGCTGGAGAGCAAGACCATCCAGGACTACAAGGCGCAGATCAGCAAGCTGGACCAGGATTACCAGGAGGCGGCCAAGGTCTACAAGGACGACTTCCCCAAGATGAAGCAGCTGCGCGCGCAGATGGACGAGCTCAAGGCGCGCATCAACGCCGAAGTGCAAAGCGTGCTGGCCTCGGTGCGCAACCAGGCGCTGATGGCCAAGCGACAGGAGAACCTGATTCGCACGCGCCTGCAGCAGACGCGCGCCGAGATCATGGCCGCCCAGGACCGCAGCGTCGATTTCAACCTGCTCAAGCGCGAGGTGGACACCAACCGCGAGCTGTACAACGGCCTCTTGCAGCAGGTGAAGGAGGTCGGCGTGGCCGGCGGGGTGGAAACCAACAACATCCAGGTGGTGGACAAGGCCGAGGTGCCGCTCTTCCCCTACAAGCCCAAGCTGGCGCTGAACGCGGCCATCGGCCTGCTGGCGGGCATCGTGCTGGGGCTGGGGATCGTGTTCCTGATGGAATCCATGGACGATTCCATCAAGTTCGCCGACGAGGTGGAAAAGCTCCTGCAGGTGCCGCTGCTGGGCGTGATCCCCAAGGTGAAGGAGAAAACCACCAACCTCGCCAGCCTGGCGCTGCTGGTGCACGAGGACCCGCGCGGCCAGATGGCCGAGGCCTACCGCTCGGTGCGCACGGCGCTGCAGTTTTCCACCGCCGACGGCGCGCCCCGCCGCCTGGTGCTGACCAGCACGACCAAGAACGAAGGCAAGTCCACCACCGCGCTGGCGCTGGCCATCAACTTCGCACAGATGGGCGCCAAGGTGGTGCTGATCGACGCCGACATGCGCAACCCCTCGGTGCACAAGTACCTGAACCTGCCGAACACAGCGGGGCTGTCGAACTACCTTTCGGGCCACGGCAAGCCGGGCGAGATCACGCGCATGAGCGCCATCGACAACCTGATGATCATTACCGCCGGGCCGATTCCGCCCAGCCCGGTCGACTTGCTGACCGGCCCGCGCCTGGGCGAGCTGATGGACCTGCTGGAAGTGCGCGGCGCGCAGTACATCATTTTCGACGGCCCGCCGGTGCTGGGCCTGGCGGACGCCATCGTGCTGGGCAACCAGGTGCATTCCGTGCTGTTCGTGGCGCAGGCCAGCCAGACGCGCAAGAGCCACATCAAGGACGCCTTCCGGCGCCTGCGCATGGCCGGCGTGCTGCCCTGCGGCGTGGTGCTGACCAAGACCACCTCGCAGAACACGGCCTACTACACCTACGACAACTACTACGGCTACGGCGTGGACACGCCGCCCAAGCCGGGGCCGGCGGCCGGTGACCGCACCGAACCCTCGCTGACGACGGCCTAACCCGCCATGCCGAAGAACGCCCTGGCCCAGGTGCTGCTGGATTTCGGCCGCACGCCCGGCCGCTATGCGCTGCGCCTGCGCGAGCCGCGCGAGCTGTACGCGCAGCTCGACATGCTGGCGCTGTGGGCGCAGGGGCGCGTGCCGGAGGAACTGCAGGCCCAGGCGCAGGAGTTGGCGGCCGCCGCCGTGCTGTTCATCCAGCGCGCCTGTTTCGCACCGGAGAACAACCACTACCAGGTACTGGGCCTGACGCCCGGCCCGGTGGATGCCGAGCAGCTGCGCACGCGCTACCGCTCGCTGATCCGCCTGACGCACCCCGACATGGGCGTGCAAGGCCTGCCCAGCAGCGCCGCCGGCATGGTGAACCGGGCCCAGGAGGTGCTGGCGAACCCCGAATTGCGCGAGCGCTACGACCAGCAGCTTGAAGGCAGCCCCCGGCCGAGCTGGCAGGGTGTGCCCCCCCCACCGGCCCCCGCCCCCAGCGCGGACGATGTGCGCCGCATGCAGCGCACCCGGCTGGACAGCCCCCACCACACCAGCCTGGCCGAACGCTGGCGCGCGCTGTGGGCGCGCTACCCGACGCAGGCGCGCCTGCTGCTGACGGCCACCAGCGTGGGCGTTCTGGTGCTCGGCCTGCTGGCCTGGGCCGCCAACGATGCGCCCGGCGGCGCCCTGGTCGTCGCACGCGCGCCCGCGCCCGCGCCGGGCGCGGCGCGCGGCAGCCCCCCCGCAGCGATCGCGGCGCCCGGGACCGCGCCCGCGCGCGGTGCGGCGACGGCGGCGTCCCCTGCGCCCGACAGCAGCGACCCCAATTCGGCACGCCTGGCCTTGTCGCGCGACATGCTCTGGGCGAGCGCACCGACCAAGGGTGCGGCACGTGCCCCGGCCGACACCTTGCTGGCCGCCGCGCCGCCCACCCCTGCACGCACGCGTGCCCAGGCACCCATGGCACAGCCCGAGCAAGCGCCCGCACTGGCGGACGCCGCGCCGCCGCCCGCCAGCCCGGCTCCCAGATCCGCACCGCGCGAAGCCAGCACCACCGCCCTGGCACCGATGGGCACCGACGCCGCCCTGGCGCCGCGCCCACCGCAAGCCGCGGCGGAGGCCGCGCCGGCCCCACCCGCACGCTGGACCACCGCTGCCGCCACCGCCGCCGCGCCGGCTCCGGCGCCGGCGCCCGCCGCTGCCCCTGTGGCGGCGCCTGCACCCGCCCCGGCGCCCGCACCGGCACCAGCACCAGCGCCGCCCCCTGCACCAGCGCCCGCACCGGCACCCCCGGCGCCTCCCGCACCCGCCCCCGCACCGCCGGCCGTGGCGCAGTGGAGCGTGGACGTTCCGGGCGCAACGCAGTACCTGCGCGACCTGATGACGCTGCTGGAGCGCCCGCAGGAGGCGGGCCGCACGCACGATCTGCTGCGCAGCATGAAAGTCAAGGGCAGCGTGCTCGGCCCAGGCTTGCTTCTGGCGCGCGACTACCCGCAGATCAAGGTGAACGCCCTGGCGCTTTCTGAAACCCGCCGGCCCGGCGCGCTTGATTTGCGCGGCACGCTGCTGCTCACGGCGCAGAACCCGCAGACGGCGGCCAGCACCACGGTGCGCTACCGCATCGCGGCGCACTTCGTCGGCGCGGAAGGCGGGACCGCCCTGACGCGCCTCGACATGCAGGACCCCGAATGAGTACCCCGCACACCGCCGCGCGCGGCCTGGCGCGCGCCGCCTGGATCGGCCTGTGGCTGCTGGCGTTCGGCGCCCTGTGCCTGTGGGCCTGGCCCCGGCAGATGGAGCGCGGCTGCTGGCTGGCCGAATGGCCGTTCGAGCAGGGCTGCGCCGACTACAGCTCGGGCAAGCTCGAAACCACCACGCCGAGCCAGCAGGTCGCCCACCTGGAGCGCAACATCGGCGACGGCCGAGCCTACATGTGGCTGACGGCCAACCTGGCCGCGCAGGACGACGAGCTGGCGACCCCGCTGCTGCCCTGGCTGCGCAAGCTCGTGCCGCACGACAACCAGGCCCTGGCGCTGCAGGCCAACGCCCTGCTGCGTGCCGGGGATTACGAGCGCGCCGCCCGGGCACTGGCGCTGCTCGTCGAGCGCGGCGAAGCCAAGGCGCGCGAGCCGCTGGTGGCGCTGATGCTGGCGCCCGAGACGCAGGACGCGGTGCGCGCGCAGCTCACGCCCGAATCGCGCTGGCTCGACCCGGTGCTGGCCTCGCTCAGCGCGCAGGTCAGCGTCGACGCCTTGCAGCCCTTCGTGACCGAGGGCTGGAAGCTCGGCGTGCTGCGCCAGAGCACGGTGCTCGGCCAGATCGACCGGCTCAAGCGCGAGGGCTTCTGGCTCGACGCCTACAGCCTGTGGGTGGCCCTGCTTGGCCAGGTACACGACGGCCTGTACAACCCCGGCTTTGACCGGCGCGCCAGCCTGCGCGGCTTCGACTGGACCTGGCCGCAGCAGCGCGCCGGCAAGGTGGGCGTGCAGGTGGCCCAGGTGTCGGCGGCGCCGCGCAACGGCTACCTGCTGCAGGTGGAGATGACCGGGCGGGCCGCCCTGCCCCAGGCGCTGGTGGCCCAGCCGCTGGTGCTGCTGGGCAGCCAGTTCCGCCTGACGGGGCGCTACATGAGCGACCGCCTGCGCGCGCGCGAAGGCCTGGTGTGGGCGCTGCGCTGCGCCGACGGCGGCGAGCGCTTCGCCCAGAGCGAGGTGCTGGAGGAAACGCAGAAGGAATGGCGCGGCTTCACGCTCGATTTCGAGATGCCGGCCGAGTGCCAGGGCGCCGCCCGGCTGCAGCTGGAAGCCGCCGCCGCGTGGGAGGCGCGAGCAGGAATCGCCGGGGTGATGTATTTTGACGACTTCGAGCTGCGCCCACGCGCGGCCGAGTCTGCCCAATGATCGACCTGCATTCCCACTTGTTGCCCGGCATCGATGACGGCGCGCGCTCGCTGGAGATGTCGCTGGAGATGGCGCGGCAGGCGGTGGACGCCGGCACCACCATCATGGCGTGCACGCCGCACATCTACCCCGGCCTGTACATGAACGACAGCGCCGGCATCGCCGGGCACATCGAGAAGCTGCAGGCCCAATTGGACGCGGCGGCGATTCCCCTCAAGCTGACGCGCGGCGCCGACGCGCACCTGGTGCCGGAACTGCTCGAAGGCCTGCAAAGCGGGCGCGTGCCGACCCTGCACAACTCACGCTACTTCCTGCTGGAGCCTTCGCACCACGTGGCGCCGCCGCATTTCGAGGATTCGGTCTTTCAGATCATGGCGGCGGGCTACGTGCCGCTGGTGACGCACCCCGAACGCCTGGTGTGGATCGAGGACCACTACCCCACCTTCGTGCGCCTGGCCGAGCGCGGCGCCTGGATGCAGCTGACGGCGGGCGCCATCACCGGGCGCTTTGGCAAGCGCGCGCGCTACTGGAGCGACCGCTTCCTGGACGACGGCCTGGTCGCCGTGGTGGCCAGCGACGCGCACAACACCAAGGCGCGCAACCCGCGCATGGACGCGGCCGTCGAGCGCCTGATCGAATGCGCCGGCAAGGACGAGGCGCGCCGCATGGTGCTGGGCCGCCCGCAGGCCATCCTGAACAACCTGGAGCCCGGCGCCGTGCCCGCCGTCCCCGGCCTCGCGGAGGCCAAGGCCAAGGCGGCGCGCAAGCCCTGGTACCGGCGTTTCTTCTCCTAACACCGCGCCGCGGTGCGTGAATGCGTCCGCGCGTGCTATGAAATTCGCGTTCCGGCGTATAGTGCCCGGTTACCGGAATGAAACACCTTTTGAACCTTTTGGCCGCCGTGGCCCTGCTGGTCTGGGGCACCCAATTGGTGCGTACCGGCATCCTGCGCGTGTTCGGCGCCAGCCTGCGGCAGTTCATCGCGCGCAGCGTGCGCACGCCGCTCACGGCCGCGCTCTCGGGCGTGGGCGTGACGGCGCTGGTGCAGTCGAGCACGGCCACGGCGCTCATCGTCTCGTCCTTCGTCGGCCAGGGGCTGATGGGCCTGGCCGCCGCGCTGGCTGTGATGCTGGGCGCCGACCTGGGCACCAGCATCATGGCGGGGCTGTTCTCCCCCGACCCGTCCCGGCTCTCGCCGCTGTTCATTTTTGTCGGCGTGGTGCTGTTCGTTGCGCGCCAGGACACCACCGCCGGGCGCGTCGGGCGGGTGTTCATCGGCCTGGGGCTGATGCTGCTGGCGCTGCGGCTCATCAACGAATCGGCCACGGAACTGACGCGTTCGGAGACGGTGCGCACCCTGCTGGCCGCGCTGACCAGCGACATCATGCTGGAGGTCACGGTGGGCGCGATCCTGTCGATCGTGTCGTATTCCAGCCTGGCGACGGTGCTGCTGACGGCCACGCTGGTCGGCTCGGGCGGCGTGCCGGTCACGGTGGGCCTGGGGCTGGTGGTGGGCGCCAACCTGGGCAGCGGGCTGCTGGCCGTCATCACCACCCTGCGCTCGAGCGTCGAGACGCGCCAGGTGCCGCTCGGCAACCTGATGTTCAAGATCATCGGCGTGCTGATCATGGCGCCGCTCGCCACGCCCTGGCTGCTTTACGCGCGGCCCTACGTGGGCAGCGATGCGGCGCTGGTGGTGCTCTACCACCTGGCGTTCAACTCCGTGATGGCGCTGGTGTGCATAGGCTTTACCAAACCGGTGGCCCGATGGGTCGAGCGCCTGCTGCCGCGCGAGCAGGTCAACCCGACCGACACGCGCCCGCGCCACCTCGACAGCTCGGCCCTGGCCACGCCCTCGCTCGCCATTTCCTGCGCGGCGCGCGAGGCGCTGCACCAGGCCGACGTGGTCGAGACCATGCTGCAGGGCATCCACACGGTGATCCGCACGGCGGACCTGAAGCTCTCGCAGGACCTGCGCAAGCTCGACGACACGGTCGATGGCCTGTACTCGGACATCAAGTACTACATGACCAAGATCTCGCGCGAGGCGCTGGACGAGCGCGAGGGCCGGCGCTGGGCCGACATCATGGGTTTCACCATCAGCATGGAGCAGGTGGGCGACATCATCGAGCGCGTGCTGATCGACATCGAGGACAAGCAGATCAAGCGCGGGGTGAAGTTCTCCGAGGCCGGGATGGAGGAGATCAACGACCTGCACGCGCGCCTGCTGGACAACCTGCGCCTGGCGATGAGCGTCTTCCTGAACGACAACGTGCGCGACGCCACGCGCCTGCTGGAAGAAAAGACGCGCTTTCGCGAACTCGAACGCGATTACGCCGCTGCGCACCTGGTGCGCCTGCAGGACCGCTCCGTCGCCAGCATGGAGACGAGCTCGCTGCACATCGACCTGATCAGCGATTTCAAGCGCATCAATTCGCTGCTGTGCTCGGTGGCCTACCCCATCCTGGAGCAGAACAACGCACTCGCCCCCAGCCGCCTGCGCGGTGGCGGTGCTGGCGGGTGATGGGGAACACCCCCCTGAGCGGCTTCGCCGCTTCCCCCCGCTCTCGCATTGCTGCGCAATGCGGGCAGGGGGACGCAGCCCTCGCTGCGGGGCGGCCCTTGCTCGGCTGCTCTGGGCTGGGCCGCGCCCGATTCATGGGTCGCGGGTAGCGCAACACCCAATGAAGCGCTTATACGTTCGCACGAGTCCCCCTTGCCAACAGCCCCATCCGCCCCGCCCGCCCCTGCCGCCCTGGCCCGGCCCTGGGCGATGCTGCTGGCGCTGATCGCCGGGTTCGCCCTCAGCCAGGCGTTTCGCACCATCACCGCCATCCTGGCGGTCGACCTGCAGGGCGAGTTCGGCCTGTCGCCGCAGGCGCTGGGCACCTTCGCCGGGGCCTTTGCCTTTGCTTTCGGCGCCATGCAGTTGTTCGTCGGCGTCGGCATCGACCTCTACGGCCTGCGCCGCACCGTGCTGGCCGCGTTTCCGCTGGCCATCGCCGGGGCGCTGCTGAGCGCGCTGGCGCCGGCCTACGGCTGGGTGCTGGCCGGGCAGGTGCTGATCGGCCTGGGCTGCGCGCCCGCCTTCCTGGTGTGCACGGTGTTCATCGCGCGGCATTTCCCGCCGCAGCGCTTTGCCTTCGTCTCGGGCGTGGCCATGGGCCTGGGCGGGCTGGGCATGCTGCTGACGGGAACACCGCTCGCCTGGCTGGTGCAGTGGTCGTCCTGGCGCATGGGTTTTGGCGTGCTGGCGGCGCTTTCGCTCGCCGCGTGGCTGCTGATCTGGTGGCAGGTGCACGAGCCCGAGGGCGCGGCGCATGGCGCGGCCGGCGAATCCTTCGGGCGCGCGCTGCGCGGTTTCGGAGCGCTGTTCCTGCTGCCGCACACGGCCGGCATCCTGCTGCTTGCGCTGGTCACCTACGCCTCCTTCCTGACGCTGCGCGGGCTGTGGCTCGGGCCGCTGCTCATCGAGCGGCATGGTTTTTCGCTGGTGCAGAGCGGCAACATCGCGCTGCTGGTCTCGCTGGTCTCGCTCGTCGGCCCGGCGCTGTACGGCCGCGCCGACCCGGGGCCGGCGCGCCGGCGCCGGCGCCGGCGCATCGTCGGCCACACGCTGCTGCTCGGGGCCATCTTCGGCGCCATGGCCGGGCTGCACAGCAGCTGGCTGGACGTGGGCGGCGCGCTGCTCACGGGCGTGCTCTCGGGCTTCATCGTGCTGCAGTACGCCGACGTGCGCGCCGCCTACCCGGCCGCGCTGACGGGGCGGGCGCTGTCGGTCTTCACCATGGCAATGTTCGTCGGCGTGGCGCTGGCGCAGTGGCTGAGCGGCGCCGCCGCCACCGTGGCCATGGCGCACGGCGCCGACCCCTACCGCGCCGTGCTGGGGCTGCTGGCGCTGCTGCTGGTGCTGGGCGCGGCGGCGTTTGCCGGGTTGCCGGCGCCGAAGGAAAAGTTTGATAAAAAATAGCTACCAGCGCTTGCTGGGAGAGGGTTGGAAGCTCATTTTTTGATAGTACTCCCTGGCAAGCCGCGCTGCTACCCGGGCTCTGGGCGCATGACCGGGATCACCCGGCGCCCGTGCCGTCGGTAGATGTGGAAATCGCCGTCCAGCGTCAGAACCCGGCAAGGGTCGTACAGCTCCGACATGCGGATCAGGCAGGCATCGGCGAGCGAAGCGGGCACATTGTCGTAACGCTCGAACAGCGCGCGCACGGCGCTCAACTCGTCGCCCAGCGCCATCGCCACGCGCACCACCCCGCGCTCCACCAGCGCCAGCGCCTTGGCGGGGTCGAACCCAGCGCGCGCCAGCAGGAAGCAGGTTTCCGTCACGACCGCCTCGCAGGTCAGGAAGGGGCCGGGATGCGCGGCGAACTGTGCCCTGGCCCAGTCGTGGTGGCTGTCGCCGCGGCAATGCAGCGCCACCCAGGGACCGGTGTCGAGCAGGAGGGCGGTGGCGGTCATGCCTTGCCGAAGCCGTCCATGTGGCGCGGGTTGGAGGCAAGGTCGGGCGGGCCGCCGTCGAAGCAGCCCACCAGGTCGCCTGCCAGGTCCAACGCCGACACGAAGCCGCCCGCCTCGCCCTCCGGGCGCGCGATGTACGCGACCAACGCCCGCCGCACCAGCTCGGACTTGCTCAAGTGCGTGCGGCGGATCGCCTCGTCGAGCTGCTGCTCCAGGGCAGGTGGGAGTTTGATGGTGAGGACATTCATGGCGGCTGCAATGCGAATAATACGAGACGTCTTACGATATTACTTTTTGCGGGCCATTGTGTCCAGGCAGGGCTCCGACTGCCCGTGCACGATGGGTGGGCACCTCGTCGGTGACAAACGGCTCACAGGCCGGGCTTGCCGTACAGCCAGGGCAGGTCCAGCAGGCGCGCGCCCAGCAGGCGCAGGGCCGCGTCGCGCCCCCAGCGCACGGCGCCCGTGGCGTGGAACACGCGGCCGTTGCGCGCCGAGCGCGCCTGCACGCGCGCGGCGCGCTGCCAGCGGTTGAGGGCGTAGCGGCGCAGGCGCAGGGGCACGTCCAGGTCGTGCATGGCGAGCGCGCGCTGCAGTTCGGCCGCGTCTTCCAGCGCCATGCCAGCGCCCTGGGCCAAGTAGGGCCGCATGGGGTGCGCGGCGTCGCCGAGCAGCGCCACCGGGCCGCGCGCCATGTCGGCCGGGCCGGCGACCGGCGGGCGGTCGCACAGCGGCCACAGGCGCCAGTGGCTCCGGCTGTGCGCCACGGCGGCAATGGCGTCCTGCAAGGCGCCGCAGGTGCCGGCCAGGGCGGCCTGCAGGTCGGACGGCTCGGCGTTGTGGTCCCAGTCCTGCAGGTCGGGCGGCGCCGCGCCGTGCACGATGACGACCAGGTTCTGCTGCTCGCCCCGGCGCACCGGGTACTGCACGGCGTGCAGGCGCGGGCCCAGCCAGGCGGTGATCTGCGCCGTGCGAAAGCGCTTGGGCAGCCCCGCCTGCGGCACCAGGGCGCGGTAGGCCAGGTGGCCGGAGAAGCGCGGTGCGCCGTCGCCCAGCAGCTGTTGGCGCACGGCGCTCCACAGGCCGTCGGCGCCGACCAGCGCGTCGCCCTCGACTTCGCGGCCGGCGGCGGTGCGCACGCGGACGACCCCGTCCGCCTCGAAGTAGCCGGCAATGGCGGTGCCTGGGTGCAGCTGCACCGCCGGCTGCGCCGCCAGCGCCTGGCGCAGCAGGGCGTGCAGGTCGGCGCGGTGCACCGTGGCGTAGGCGGCGCCGTAGCGCGCGATGGCGGTGTCGCCAAGCGGCAGCTCGGCCAGCGCCTGGCCGGTGAGGGCGCTGCGCACCAGCAACCGCTCGGGAAAGGCGGCCACCGCCTGCAAGGGCTTCTGCAGGCCCCAGGCCTGCAGGCAGCGCACGCTGTTGGGCCCGAGCTGGATGCCGGCGCCGACCTCGCTGAACTTGGCGGCGCGCTCGTACAGGCGCACGTCCCAGCCGGCGCGCGCGGCGGCCAGCGCGGCCGCCAGCCCGCCGATGCCACCGCCGGCAACCAGCAGTTGCTCGTTCATGCGCCGCGCCAGGGCGCTGGCGCTCCGCCTGCACCCGCCACGGCCCTAGTGCAGTGTTTCACGCTGATTGGCACTTTCAGAGCCCCGAAAAAGCTGCACGGCTAGGCGCAGCGCGCAGGCAATGGTAGTGCCCTTGCCAAGCGCTGCAACGACGCTGTGCGGTTTTTTCGGAGCTCCCTTTGGGCCAGCGGCCAAGGGGCCATCTGCGTCGTTGCAGTGGCTTGACGTAACCCGCTATGCCTGCGCCCCTACGCCTAGCAGCTAACCCCTTGGCCGCTGGCTGAAAGTCCCAATCAGCGTGAACCACTGCACTACCCTTCCAGGAGCTGGCCGAGCACGAACGGCAGGATGCCGCCCGAGCGGTAGTAATCGACCTCGATCGGCGTGTCGATGCGCAGCGTGACGCGCACCTCGCGGCAGTCGCCATTGGCCGACCGGATCACCAGGCGCGTGTCGCTGCGCGGCGTGAGCTGCGGGTCGGGCAGGACGTCGATGACTTCGTTGCCCGTGAGGCCGAGCGATTCCCAGGAGTCGCCTTCCTGGAACTGCAGCGGCAGGACGCCCATGCCAACCAGGTTGGAGCGGTGGATGCGCTCGAAGCTCTTGGCCACCACCGCCTTGATGCCCAGGAGCTGCGTGCCCTTGGCGGCCCAGTCGCGGCTGGAGCCGGTGCCGTACTCCTCGCCGGCGAAGACGACGGTGGGCGTATCGGCGGCGATGTACTGCATGGCGGCGTCGAAGATGAACATCTTGGCGCCGTGCAGCGGCCCGGGGTTCTGGTACAGCGTGATGCCGCCCTCCTCGCGCGAGCCGTCGGCCGTGGGCGGCACCATCAGGTTCTTGATGCGCACATTGGCGAAGGTGCCGCGCATCATCACGTCGTGGTTGCCGCGGCGCGAGCCGTAGCTGTTGAAGTCGACCTTCTGCACCCCGTGCTGCAGCAGCCACTGGCCGGCGGCGGAGCTGTCCTTGATGGAGCCGGCGGGCGAGATGTGGTCGGTGGTGATGGAGTCGCCGAACAGCGCCATGATGCGCGCACCCAGAACGTTCGGAAGTTTGGGCGATTTTTCGGCCTCCGCGCTTGCTACGCCTTGATTGTTTGCTCTATTTTTTGCAATGAACTCGGCGAAGAAGGGCGGCTCGGCGATGTAGGTGCTCTGCGGCCAGGTGTAGGTCGTGCCGACGGCGCCGTTGATGCGCTCCCAGAGCTTGCCGGGCTCGGTGGCGATGCGCGCGTAGTTCTCGCGGAAGGCCTTGCCCTTCATGGCGAACTTCATCAGCGCCTGCACTTCGTCGCTGCTCGGCCAGATGTCGCCGAGGAACACGTCGCGCCCGCCCTTGCCCTTGCCGACGGGCTCGGTCATCAGGTCTTTCAGCACGGTGCCGGCAATGGCGTAGGCCACCACCAGCGGCGGGCTGGCGAGGAAGTTGGCCTTGATGTTGGGATGGATGCGCGCCTCGAAGTTGCGGTTGCCCGAGAGCACGGCGGCGCAGACCAGGTCGTTGTGGGTGATGGCTTCGTTGATCTCGCTGCTCAGGTCGCCGGAGTTGCCGATGCAGGTGGTGCAGCCGTAGCCGACGACGTCGAAGCCGAGCTTTTGCAGGTAGGGCAGCAGGCCGGTTTCGGTCAGGTACTCGGTGACGATGCGCGAACCGGGCGCGAGCGAGGTCTTGATGTGCGGCTGCACTTTCAGGCCGGCCTCCACCGCCTTCTTGGCCAGCAGGCCGGCGGCCAGCAGCACGCTGGGGTTGGAGGTGTTGGTGCAGCTGGTGATGGCGGCGATCAGCACGTCGCCGTTGCCGATGGAGATGTCGGCGGTGGGTGCAAGGGGGTGGCCTTCGACGTGCGCCGCCGGGCGCAGCGGCTTGTTGGATTTCATTTCCTCCAGGAAGCGCGGCGCGCCTTCCGGCACGTGGCGGTCCTGAGGGACGGGCTCGCCACCCACGGCCTCGCCGGCGCGCAGGTGCACGCGCGTGTGCAGCAGCTCGGCCGGGCGGTTGAAGCCCGCTTCGGCATTGGGTTTGCTGAACAGCTGGGTGAACTGCTCGCAAACGCGGCCGAGCTCGATGCGGTCCTGCGGGCGCTTGGGGCCGGCCAGGCTGGGCGTAACGCTGCCAAGGTCCAGGTGCACGACCTGGGAGTAGTCGATCTCGCCCGAGAGCGGCACGCCGAACAGGCCCTGGGCGCGGAAGTACGCCTCGAAGGCCTCGATTTCGGCCTTGGTGCGGCCGGTGCCGCGGAAGTACTCGATGGTTTTCTCGTCCACCGGGAAGAAGCCCATGGTGGC
>Ga0066256_1002057_pt1 | contig 23755 bp, 22 predicted proteins | sample ThiBio_1000_biof_FD_87107 | JGI IMG/M metagenome (GOLD analysis project Ga0066256, IMG submission 87107) | Wastewater bioreactor microbial communities from Cape Town, South Africa - Thiocy_expt_1000_biof (version 2) | ecosystem: Engineered > Bioreactor > Thiocyanate-remediating >... | reverse complement strand
TGAGCGAGATCGCCGCAGCGATGGGCAAGGTCGCGCCGGTGTCGGTGCGCATCAACCCGGACGTCGATGCCGGCACGCACGCCAAGATCTCGACCGGCAAGAAGGAGAACAAGTTCGGCATTCCGTCTGCGCGGGCGCGCGAGGTCTATGCGCGGATCGCGGCGCTGCCGGGCGTCGAGGCGGTCGGCATCGATATGCATATCGGCAGCCAGATCACCGACATGACGCCGTTCGACCATGCCTATGCGCTTCTCGCCCAATTGGTGCGCGATCTGCGGGGGCAGGGGCACGACATCCGCCATGTCGATGTCGGCGGCGGTCTCGGTATCCCCTACCATCACGACCAGGACGCCCCGCCGCTGCCGAGGGAATATGCCGAGATCGTCAAGCGGCACCTGGGCGGGCTCGGGGCCGAGATCGTGCTCGAGCCGGGCCGGCTGATCGTGGGCAATGCCGGCATCCTCGTCACCCGCGTCGAGTATGTGAAGGAGGGCGACAAGACCTTCGTCATCGTCGATGCGGCGATGAACGATCTGATCCGGCCGACGCTCTACGAAGCGCATCACGACGTACAGCCGGTGCGGCACTCCAATCTGCCGCCGATCACCGCCGACGTGGTGGGCCCGGTGTGCGAGACCGGCGACTACCTGGCGCTCGGCCGCCGCATGCCCGGCGTCAAGCAGGGCGATTTGCTGGCGGTGATGACCGCCGGCGCCTACGGCGCGGTGATGGCCTCGACCTACAATTCGCGCCCGCTGGTGCCCGAGGTGCTGGTCGACGGCGAGCGCTGGCACGTCATCCGGCCGCGCCGCTCCATCGAGGAACTGATCGCCCTCGACAGCGTGCCCGACTGGCTCCGCTGAGCCCGTCGGCTCTCTGGCTCAGTGCGTGGTGTCGCCCTTGCTCATCGAGGCAATCTCCACCGGCCGGCCGGCCAGCGCATCGTCCACCTTCTGCATCAGCGCCTGCAGCGTGAACGGCTTGGGGATCACGTCGTAGATCAGCTGATCGAGTCCATGCGCGCGTTCGCGCTGATCGGCAAAGCCCGTCATCAGCATGATCTTGAGTTCGGGATGGCTCGCCGCGACGCTGAGCGCCAGCGCGATACCGTCCATCACCGGCATCTTGATGTCCGACAGCAGCAGGTCGAACTTCCCATCTTCGGCCACCACGATTTCCGACGCGATGCCGCCATCTTCCGCCTCGACCACCTCGTGGCCGGCATGCAGCAGCGCCCGTGACACGAATTCGCGGACGTTCTGGTCGTCTTCGGCAAGCAGGATGCGGGCCATGGGTCTACTCGTGCTGGACGGCGGCGGTGACCGGAATCTCGGTTCGCCCCTTGCCGTCGTTGAAGGTCAGCCGCACCTGCCGCACCGCCTGCGGCGGCCCGGAAAGCTGGGTGGAGAAATCGATCACGTCACCCGGATCGAGCTGGCGTGTATCGGGCACCACGCTCCACTCGTAGATGGATCGCCCGCTGCCATCGAGCAGGGTCACGACCACGGGGGGCACGTTGGTACGGCGGGCGGCGACGCTGTAGATGCGGGCGTTGACCTGCATGATATTGTTGCCGCCGCGCAGGGCCACCAGCGTCGTCAGGTCGCGGAATTCCAGCCCGATGACGTTCACCCCGAGTCCGAGCGTATCGTAGACGCCCGCGAGGCTCGGGAACTGCCGCACGATATCGGTGCGGAATGCGATGCCGGCCACCAGCAGGGTCAGCAGCGTGCCGACCCCGACAAATCGGGCCGCCCGGCGAATCCGCGCCATCGGCAGGCTTCTCGTCAGCTCTGCCTGGCGCTGGACGAAGTCCTTCTGGCGCCGCCGGTCCGCCTTGGCATCGGGCGGCGGCGCGGTCGCCGCAGGTGCCCGCGCGCGCGGGCCGATCGCCGCCTTGATCTCGGCGATCGTGCGCATGCGCTCTTCTTCCTGCGCCACCGGCAGGGACGAAGCGGCGGCGGGCACGGGAAGGTGGGCTGCGGTGGCTTCGGCACGCTCGGCGTTCGCGAACTGCTCGTCGAGCGCTGCTTCGGAATCCTCGTTGAACAGCTGGTCGTCGCTCTTGCGGGCGGCCGGCGCATCGACCGCGTGGGCCTGCCAGGTCTCCCCGCAATGCGCGCACGAAACCTTGCGCCCCTTCGGGCCGATCGCCTCGGGCGGCAGCTGATAGCGCGTGCCGCAATGCGGACACTCGATCACGACCTGCGATGGGAGCGCCGAAACCATGCGCGAACCCTAGTTTGCGCCGGTTAAAACTCCTCAAACTTGCCCAGCTTGGGCTTTAGGCAGGCGGCCGGCTCGCTATGATGGCCGCGAGGGATGATTCGGAGTGCGCAACCCGGTGATCGAGTTCTCCAATGTCGGCCTGCGATACGGGCACGGCCCGGAGATTTTGCGCGACCTGACGTTCAAGATTGATCCCGGCTCGTTTCACTTCCTCACCGGGCCCTCCGGTTCGGGCAAGACCTCGCTGCTCCGCCTGCTGCTGCTCTCTTTGCGGCCGACGCGGGGCAAGGTGTCGCTGTTCGGCAAGGACGTCTCCGCCCTCGATCAGGATTCGCTGCTGCAGATGCGGCGCCATATCGGCATCGTGTTCCAGGAATTCCGCCTGCTCGAACACCTGACCACCTTCGAGAACGTGGCGCTGCCGCTGCGGGTGCTCGGCCAGAACGAGAGCGCCTATCGCGCCAACGTGACCGAGCTCCTCGATTGGGTGGGACTTGGCGAGCGCATGGACGCCCTGCCCGCGCTGCTCTCCGGCGGCGAGAAGCAGCGCGCCGCCATCGCCCGCGCCGTCATCGGCCGTCCCGACATCCTGCTTGCCGACGAGCCGACCGGCAACGTCGATCCCGAGCTGTCGCTGCGCCTCGTCCGGCTGTTCGCCGAGCTCAACAAGATGGGCACCACCATCATCCTCGCCACCCACGAACTGGAACTGCTCGAGAAGTTCGATTTCCCGCACATGGAGCTGCGGGACGGCCAGGTGGTGTTCGGTGGTTGATCTGAAGCTGCCCCAGCGCAACCGCTCGACCCCGATCGTGCCGGAGCGCTCCGTTGCGGGCCGCACCCTCGTGCTGCTCATCGCCATCATGACCTTCCTGTCCGGCGTCACGCTGGGCGGCGTCGTGCTGGTGCAGAAATCCGCCATCGCCTGGTCGTCGGATGTCGGCCGCGAGGTAACCATCCAGATCCGGCCCGTCGAGGGCGAGGTGATGGAGAGCAACCTGCGCACCGCCGTCGCCCTGGCCGAGCAGACGCCGGGCGTCGAGTCGGCCCGCGCCCTGACCATGGAGGAAAGCGTCCGGCTGCTGGAGCCATGGCTCGGCAGCGGGCTCGATCTCGGCGCCATCGAGATTCCCCGTCTCGTCGTGGTGCAGCTGGGCGATCCGGCCGAAGCCGATATCCCCAAGCTTGAACGCGATCTTGCCGCCGTGAAGGGCGCGACGCTCGATACCCACGCCGCCTGGCGCCAGCAGCTCAACGTCATGGCCGGCACCATCGTGATTTCCGGGCTGCTGGTGCTGACGCTGATCGTCGTCGCCACCGTGCTCGCCATCATCTTCGCCACCCGCGGCACCATGGCCTCCAACCGCGAGATCGTCGACGTGCTCCACTTCATCGGCGCCTCGAACAGCTTCATCGCCGGCGAGTTTCAGGGCCGGTTCCTCTCCATCGGCTTCCGCGGCGGGATCTTCGGCGGCCTTGCAGCCATCCTGTTCTTCGTGTTCGTGGCCTTCGCCGTTTCCGGCGTCCTGCCCAACGAGGCGAGCCAGCAGCTGGGCGTGATCTTCGGGCGGTTCTCGCTCGGCTTCGATGGCATCCTCGGCATTGCCGCGGTGGTGCCGGTGATTGCCGCCCTCACCGCAATCACATCGCGACTCACCGTCAGGCGCTTCCTGAGCCAGGCGTCGTGACCACGCCCAAGGGGCAAGTGACATGCTGACCGTTGTCCAGGCGATCCGATCGGCAGCATTCTACCTCGTCTTCTTCACCCAGACGGCGATCCTCGCCATCATCCTGGGCACCCGGGCCCTGCTGGTCCATCGCCGCACCGCCTTCGGCTGGGCCATCGCGCAGTACTGGGGCAATTCGAACCTGGCGTTCCTGCGCTGGATCGTCGGCATCCGGACCGAAACGACCGGCGCCGAGAACATCCCCGACGGCCCCTGCATCATCGCCGCCAAGCACATGAGCGACTGGGATATCTTCGCCATCCTGCCGCACAGCCGTCGCCCCGCCTTCATCGCCAAGAAGGAGCTTATGGACATCCCGTTCTTCGGCCGGGCGGCCCGCAGCTTCGACACCATCCGCATCGACCGCAAGCTCGGCAGCGACGCCATCCCGCTGATGCTCGACGATGCCCGCGCCGCGCTTGATCGCGGTTGCCGCCTCATCATCTTTCCCGAGGGCACCCGTAAGCCGCCCCTCGCCCCGCACGACTATCGCTACGGCATCGTGCGCATGTACGAGGCGCTGGGCGTCCCTGTGGTGCCGGTTGCGCTCAATTCCGGGCTCTACTGGCCGCGAAACGGCCTCGTCCTCTGGCCCGGCACCGCCCGCGCCCGCTTCCTGCCTGCCATCCCACCGGGCCTTCCTGCGGACCAATTTCACGCCCGCCTCGTCGCCACTATCGAGGACGGCACCAACGAGCTGATTCTCGATGCCTACAGGAACGGCCTGTCGCGTCCGGTTCCGGTGGAGCTGCAGGGCCGCCTCGAGGCGCTGGCCGCCGGCCATCCGCCGCCCCCCGCGCCCCCTCGACCCACTACATCTTGACGACAAACTCGAACAGAACAATAGATGTAGTCATCCGTTCGGCGATCGCTTGACATCGCTTCAAATTTGTTCTATTTTTGTTCTCTTCACTGAGTGCGGGGGAGTTCGAGCAATGGTTCCGGTTCTCGACAGGCGTTTGTCGCTGCCCTCGTTCTCGCGCCCAGTGAACTGGCTGGGCCGCTCCGGCCGCTTCTACGCCCTCAGCGCCGAGCCGCTCGACAGCTTTTCGCTGCGCCCCGGCGAGCTCTATCTCATCGCCCGTGGCGCCCTCGTGCTCTGGGTCGGCTCCAGCGCCGACGTCGTCGATGATCCGCAGTCGCGCGCCCGCTTCCGGCTGGCCATCGCCACCGCCGACCGTGTCTTCCATGTCGAGGCCGGCGAGGACGATGTCGAGCGCATGACAATCGTCTGGGACCTCGAAGGCGCAGCCCCGGTTTCCGGCCTCCACGCCGCCTGACAGCTTAGCCGCAGAGCGCCTTGAGGCTCCGCAGTTCCGGCACCGTCACCATCCGCGTTCCTGTGATCCGGATCACCCCGAGCCGCCTCAGCGCGCCCAGCTGCCGCGACACCGTCTCCAGCGTCAGCCCCAGGAAATCCGCCGCGTCGGCACGCGTCAGCGGCAGCTCGAAGGTGACTTCGCCGCCGCTTTCCGCCGCAGGATCGGTGTAGGTGGCAATCCGGTGCAGCAGGCTCGCAACCCGCTCCAGCGCGGTCTTGCGGCCTACCGTCACCAGCCAGTCCCGCGCCTCGTCCAGCTCGCGCAGCGTCTGGTGCATCAGCCGGTTTTCGAGCGCCGGCTTCTCCGCCATCATCCGCTCCAGCGCCGTCTTCGATACCACGCACAATTCCACCTCGGAGGCAGCCTCGGCGGTCAGCGTATTCTCGCTGCCGAACGGCCGGCCAAGGAAATCGGGCGCGAACTGCAGTCCCACGATCTGCCGGCGCCCGTCCTCCAGCCCCTTGCTGAGCTTGACCACGCCGCGCATCACATTGGCGAAGCTGTCGACGTCTGTGCCGTCGCCGATGAGCTCTTCGCCCGGCGCATGGCGCGCCTTGTGCGTGTGCCGGGCCAGCTCGGTGAGCTCGTCGGAGGTCAGCGCGCCGCAGATGCCCCGGTGCCGCGCCTCGCAGCTGCGGCACAGGACCGGCACGCCGTCCGTATGGATGTCACTGCGCTTGCCCGCCATGGGCGGACTATAGGGCAAAGCCCGGCCGCGTGCAGCAGGCCGAGCGTCGCAGGTCAGCCGTGGTTCTGGTAGGCGACCCAGCCCAGCGTGACGATGAAGACGCCGAAGAACGCAAAAGTGTAGAGCAGGAAGGTGAAGGCCTCGGCAGGCATTTTTGTGACTCCGCGATGTGCATCGCGAACTCACCACGCCTGCCCCGCCCGGGCCTTGATCTGCATCAAGCCCCGCGCCGGCCGCCGGTCGTCCCTCAGTCCTGCTCGTCCTCGCGTGGCGCCGCCTGCATGCCGAGCGCGGCGAGGTAGAGATCGAGGATCGCCTCCTGCTCCAGCCGCTCGTTGCGGTCCTGCTTGCGGATGCGGATCACCTGCCGCAGCACCTTGGTGTCGAAGCCGTTGCCCTTGGCCTCGGCGTAGATTTCCTTGATGTCGTCGGCGAGCGCCTTCTTTTCTTCTTCCATGCGCTCGATACGCTCGACGAAGGCCCGCAGCTGGTCCTGTGCGACGCTGTCCGTCATGTCGAAAAACCCCGTTCTCTGGAGCCCCCGTTCAATCCGGTTGAACGGTCTCGTTCAAGCCCAAAAGCGCGAGCTATCCACATGGCGCATGGCTGGTTCCGCATTTCCGCCAAATCCCCCGATTAGCGATTGACACCTCCCGAGGCGGTGCGCACAACGTGCCACGCCCGTCACGTCGGCAGCACCTGGATTGGGTCATTGCGCTATCTCATGGCCATCGGTGGGTTGCTGGTTGGGGCCGGCGTTGTCGCCGCCGTCTGGCTGGTGATTCCGCGCTCCGAGGTTTCGGCGCAGCCCAATGCGCCCCTCGTGGCTCAGGCCCAGCTCCCGAATTCCGCCGAGTCGAACGTCGCCGACAGCGAAGGCGACGGCACGCTGCGCGTCTGCAACCAGACCGCCAATCCGGTTTCCATCGCGCTGGGCTATCGCGCCGAGCGCGGCTGGCAGTCCGAAGGCTGGTGGGTCGCCGGCCCGAACGAGTGCAAGACCGTCTATTCGGGCAGCGTCGAGGCCCGGCGCTTCTATTACATCTATGCGGCCGACGACATCGGCGGCGGCTCCTGGGATGGGAGCCACTTCATGTGCACGCGCGATGAGACCTTCACCATCTTCGGTGTTGAGGATTGTCTCGCACGCGGCTACGAACGCACCGGTTTCTTTGAGATCGACACCCAAAACCGCAGCTCTTGGATGCTGCAATTGACCGACAACCAGGTTCTGGGGGCTGAACCTGTCGACGGTACCGATGCCGACCTGCCGCTCGAGGGCGACATGGAAGGCGAGGTGCTTGAAGCAGAGCCCGAAACCGATGCGGAAGGCGCTGCCCAATGAGACGGATGAGACGCGTGAAGATCCTTGCCACCCTCGGCCCGGCATCGGGCGAGGAAGCGACGATCGAAGAGCTGGCGCGGGCCGGTGCCGATGTCTTCCGCATCAACATGAGCCATGCCAGCCATGATCTGCTGCGCCAGACCGTGGCCCGCATCCGCAGCGTCGAAGAGCGCATCAAGCACCCCATCGGCATCCTCGTCGATCTGCAGGGCCCCAAGCTTCGCGTCGGCGTCTTCGACGGCGGCTCCATCCAGCTCAAGTCGGGCGACACTTTCACGCTCGACAGTTCCGAGACGCCCGGCACCAGTGTCCGCGTCCGCCTGCCCCACCCCGAGATCATCGAGGCGGTGAGCGTCGGCGATCGCCTGCTGCTGGACGATGGCAAGATCGAGCTGCGCGCTACCCGTGTCGGCGGCGGCTCCATTGAGACGGTCGTCGTCCATGGCGGCAAGCTCAGCGACAAGAAGGGGGTGAGCCTTCCCGATACGCTGCTCGGCGTCGGCGCCCTCACCGAGAAGGATCATGCCGATCTGTTGCAGGCGCTCGAGGTCGAAGCCGACTGGATCGCGCTGAGCTTCGTGCAGCGGCCCGAGGACATCATCGATGTCCGCAAGATCGTGCAGGGCCGGGCCGGCGTCATGGCCAAAATCGAGAAGCCCCAGGCCGTCGAACGGCTCGAGGAAATCATCAAGCTCTGCGACGCCTTCATGATCGCCCGTGGCGATCTGGGCGTGGAACTGCCGCTCGAAACCGTCCCCGGCCTGCAGAAGCGGATGATCCGTATCGCGCGCCGCTTCGGCAAGCCGGTGGTCGTCGCCACCCAGATGCTCGAGTCGATGATCACCTCGCCGGTGCCGACCCGCGCCGAGGTGTCGGACGTGTCCATCGCCGTGTTCGAAGGTGCCGACGCCATCATGCTGTCGGCCGAATCCGCTTCGGGGCAATACCCGGTGCAGGCCGTGGCGATGATGAACAAGGTCGCCATCGCGGTCGAGAACGACGTCAACTATCGCTCGATCATCCGCGCTCAGGCCGCCGAGCCCGAAGCGACGGCCGCCGACGCGATTTCCGCGGCCACCCGGCAGGTCGCCGAAACGCTCGACCTCGCCGCCATCGTCACCTACACCGCGTCCGGCTCGACAGCCATCCGGGCCGCCCGCGAGCGGCCCTCCAAGCCCATCCTCGCGCTCTCGCCCAATCTGCGCACCGTGCGCCGGCTTTCCGTGGTCTGGGGTGTGCATTGCGTCGAATCCGCCGACGCCATCAATCTCGAGGACATGGTCGATCGCGCCTGCATCATCGCCTATCAGGAAGGGCTGGCGCGGCCGGGCGATCGCATCGCCATCACCGCCGGCATTCCGCTGGGCACGCCGGGCGCCACCAACATGCTCCGCATCGCCTTCGTCCGTCAGGACGGCGCCGGCTCCTCCTGACGGCAGGCGTCGTCGCACATCCGCGCTAGGTGCCGGCACCGCCGGCCGCCACGGTCCGCTTGCCCCGCCACGCCGTGGCAGGTAAGCCGCTGGGGCAACCACGAACGGACTGTGCCATGCCGAATGCCACCACTGCCCTCGATGCCGCCCTCGCCTATGCCGATGCCCATCTCGAGGAGAGCCTCGGCCGGCTGACCGAGATCGTCCGCATCAAGTCGATCTCGACCGATCCGGCCTACAAGGCCGAGGTGCAGCGCGCCGCCGACTGGGTAGTTGCCGAACTGGAGACGCAGGGCTTCGAGGCGTCGGCGCGGGCCACGCCCGGGCACCCGGTGGTCATTGGGCACAACCTCGCCGGCAATGGCCCGCACGTGGTCTTCTATGCCCACTACGACGTGCAGCCCGTCGATCCACTGGAACTCTGGAACACCGATCCCTTCGAGCCCACGCTGGTGAAGCAGCCCGACGGCGAGACACATATCGTGGCGCGCGGCACCTCTGACGACAAAGGCCAGCTGCTGACCTTCCTTGAGGCCTGCCGTGCCTGGAAGGCGACCGCCGGCAGCCTGCCGCTGAAGGTCACGGTGCTCTCCGAAGGCGAGGAGGAAACCGGCGGCAAGAGCCTGCCGGCCGTGCTCGAGGCTGCCCGCGCCGAGCTCGACGCCGACATCGCGCTGATCTGCGGCACCGACCTGTGGACCCGGCAGACTCCGGCCATCGTCGCCATGCTGCGCGGCCTCGTCGGCGAGGAGATCGAGATCACCTGCGCCAGCCACGATCTGCACTCCGGCATGTATGGCAACACCGCGCGCAATCCGATCCAGGTGCTCGCCGACATCATCGCGTCGCTGCGCAATCCCGATGGCAGCGTCGCCATCGAGGGCTTTTACGACGACGTGAAGGAGCTGCCCGCCGAGATCGCCGATCTGTGGAAGCGTCTGCCCTATGACGAGGCCGCCTTCCTTGCCAATGCCGGTCTCTCCAGCTCGGCCGGCGAACAGGGGCGCACGGTGCTAGAGCAGACCCGCGCCCGCCCGACCTGCGAAATCAACGGCATCACCGGCGGCTACACCGGCGAGGGCTTCAAGACCGTGATCCCGGCCAAGGCCAGCGCCAAGATCTCCTTCCGGCTGGTGTCGGAAATGGACCCGGTCAAGATCCGCGCCGCCTTCCGCAAGCACGTCCAAGACCGCCTGCCGCCCGACGCCACCGTCACCTTCGCGGAGCATGGCGGCAGCCCGGCGGTCACCGTCCCGCACGATGGTCCGCTGCTGCGCAAGGCGGCCGCGGCGCTGCAGGACGAATGGGGCAACGAGACCGCCATCATCGGTTCCGGCGGCTCGATTCCGGTCGCCGGCCAGTTCAAGAGCATCCTCGGGCTCGATACCCTGCTGATCGGCTTCGCGCTCGGCGACGACCGCATCCACTCGCCCAACGAGAAGTACAACCTGTCCAGCTTCCACAAGGGCATCCGCTCGTGGATCCGCATCCTCGCGGCACTGGCGGATTGATCGGCTAGAGGCGCTCCACCACGGCGGCCACAGCCTTCAGGTCGTTGGCCGCCCACTCGACATCCGAGTCGAACGCAGCGTCGTCCTGCTCCGGCCGCTGGAAGTAGATGGCGACCAGCACCGAGCCTTCTTCATTGGCAATGAGCCGCAACGGCGCCGTGTATTCCAGCGCCCCGGCCTGGGACAGCACCTGATAGTCGAGGACGCCGAACGGGTTGGGCGGGGAGAAGCGCAACACCCGCCGGCCGCGCGGCAGCTCGACCAGCCAGTCGAGACCATTCTCGCTTGCCGGCTCGAACGAAGCCCCCGGCAACGGCGACCATTTGGGATAGTTGCGCGGATCCTTCAGGAACCCGTAGGCCTCTTCGTACGATCGGTTGATCGGAACCGTGAAGACCCTGGTGTTCTGCATCTTCCCCCGTCCCGTCTGTTGCGGGTTTTGCGTAGGGAACAAGGTTTATCGTCACAATTCGGTTCCGCCAACCTCATGGGCTCGGCAAGACCCGAAAAAGACAAGGCCCGCTTGCGCGGGCCTGCAATCGACGACGATGCCGGGCTGAATCAGCCCTGGCGCGCCTTGTAGCGCTTGTCGACCTTGTTGATGATGTAGACGCGGCCGCGACGGCGGACCAGCTTGTTGGCGCGATGGCGGCGCATCAGTGCCTTGAGGGAATTGGCGACTTTCATTTCCGTCTTTCCGAAACAAAAACAGACGCCGCGCGCCTGAGGAATTGGCGCTTGCATAAGGGCAAACGCCGCCTCTGTCAACGTTCTGTCATCCGGAAAACCCCAGCCGCGGCCGCACAAATCCGGCTTCCGGCGGTCACGCCGTCACGCGGAATCGGCTGCCCGCAATTCCAGCTCGCGCCAGCGGTGGCAGGCCACCAGCCGGCCGCTCTTCAGCGTCTCCAGCGGCGGCCGTTGCTGCGCGCAGACCTCGATGGCATGCCGGCAGCGCGTCCGGAAGGTGCAACCCGACGGCGGGTTGATCGGTGAAGGTATCTCGCCCTGCAGCGCATCGATGTTCCGCTGCCGCGCCCGCTTCGGATCGGCGATCGGCACCGCCGTCAGCAGCGCCCTGGTATAGGGATGCTTGGGGTCCTGATAGAGGTCGTCCCCATCCGCCAGCTCGACGATCCGTCCCAGGTACAGCACGAGGATGCGGTCCGACACGTGCCGCACCACCGACAGGTTGTGGCTGATGAAGATCAGCGTCAGCCCGAACTCGTCCTTGAGGTCGGCGAGCAGGTTCAGGATCTGTGCCTGGACCGAGACGGCGGGCGCGGACGCGGGCTTGTCGCAGACGAGGGGTTTGGGCTCGGTGATCAGCGCCTGGGCGATTCGGATGCGCTGCGCCTGACCGCCGGAAACCTCGTGCGGATAACGGTTGATCATTTCCGGCAGGAGACCAACGGCCTCCATAATTCTCAGCCCTTTTGCCCGCCGGTCAGCCGCCTTCAGCTCCGGCATCAGCGTGCGCAGCGGATCGCTGATGATCTCGCCCACGGTGAGCCGCGGATTGAGCGACGCCAGCGGGTCCTGGAAGATGATCTGCAAGTCCCTGCGGCGCCGACGCATTTCCTCGGCCGGCAGGCGCGTGATGTCCTGCCCCAGCCACAGCACCTGCCCCTGGTCCGGCGACAGCAATTGCAGGATGCAGCGCCCCAGAGTTGACTTTCCGCAACCGCTTTCACCAACGATTCCAAGGGTTTCGCCCTGCTTCACGGTGAAGGAAATATCCTCCAGCGCCCGCAGCCGCAACGGTCGCGCAAACAGCCCGGCCGACACCGAGAAGCTCTTCGACAATCCATCGATTCTCAGCAGGTCGCTCATGCCACCTTCCCGTAGCTCAGGGCCCCGTCGTACCAGCAGGCCTTGGCCCGGCCCTCGCTGCCCTCGATCCCGATGAGCGGTGGCCGCTCCTTGACGCACCGTTCGAACCGGAACGCGCAGCGCGGATTGAACGAGCAGCCCGGCGGCAGGTGTTCGAGGCTCGGCGGCAGCCCCTGGATCGGATCGAGCCGCTTGGCCCGCGTCTCCACATGCGGCGTCGAATGCAACAGGCCCAGCGTGTAAGGGTGGCGCGGATCGTAGAACAGCTCGTCCGTCCCCCTCTTCTCGATCGCCCGCCCGCCATACATGACCATCATGCGGTCTGCGACGCCGGCCACCACACCCAGGTCGTGGGTGATCAGCACCAGCGCGGTGCCGAAATCGTTGGTCAGCGACTTGAACAGCTCCAGCATCTGCGCCTGCACCGTCACGTCCAGCGCCGTGGTCGGCTCGTCGGCGATGAGGATCTTCGGCCGGCACAGCAGCGCCATGGCGATCATCACGCGCTGCCGCATGCCGCCGGAAAGCTCGTGCGGAAAGGCATTGGCGCGCTTTGCGGGCTCGGGAATGCCGACCCGCTCCAGCATCTCGACCGCCGCGCGCTCCGCCTTGTCCTTGGCAAAGCCCTGATGCCGCACCAGCACCTCGCTGAGCTGGGTGCGGACCCTGAGGCTCGGATTGAGCGATGTCATCGGGTCCTGGAAGATCATCGCGATATCGCGGCCGCGGTAACGATCGAGCGCGGCGGGCGGCATGCCGATGAGGTTCACGCCATCGAGCATGGCCCGACCGGTCGCGCGGCCGTTCTTGGCCAGCAACCCCATGATGGCAAGGAACGCCTGGCTCTTTCCCGATCCGCTCTCGCCCACCACGGCCAGCGTTTCGCCTGCAGAGAGCGAGAAATCGAGGCCAGAAACGGCCTTCACTTCGGACTTGTGCAGCGCGAAGGTGACGTCCAGCTGCTCAACGGCGAGAACCTTGTCCATCAGCGATCCTTAGGGTCGAGGGCGTCGCGCAGGCCATCACCCAGATAGGTGAGGCAGATGAGCATGAGCACGAGCATGATCGCCGGCGCGAACAGCATCCAGGGCAGCGCCTCGGCAAGGCCCGAGCCCGCCGAGATCAGGGTCCCGAGCGAGGTCTGCGGCTCCTGCACCCCAAGCCCCAGATACGACAGGAAGCTCTCGGTGATGATGATCTCCGGGATCGTCAGCGTCGCGTAGATGACCACCGGCCCGGTAAGATTGGGCACGATATGCCGGAAGATGATGGTCAGCGGCGAAGCACCGCCGGCGCGCGCCGCCTCGACGAACTCGCGCTCCTTGAGGCTCAGCGTCTGGCCTCGCACGATGCGCGCCATCGTCAGCCACTCGATGCAGCCGATGCCGACGAACAGCAGGATCGGGTTGCGACCGAAGATGACGACGAGGATGATGACGAACAGGATGTACGGCAGCGCATACATGATGTCGACGAAGCGCATCATGATGGCATCGACCTTGCCGCCGAAATAGCCCGCAACCGCGCCGTAGACGATGCCGATCGTCACCGACACGAACGTCGCGACGAACGCCACCACGAGGCTCATCTGCGTGCCCTGCAGCAGGCGTGCCAGCATGTCGCGGCCGTTCTGGTCGGTGCCGAGATAGTGCCCCTTGGCGAAATCGGGCGGCTTGCGGATGGCGGTCCAGTCGACCTGGCCATATCCCCACGGGACGAAGTACGGCCCGACAAATGCCACCAGCACCACGACCACGAGGATGAAGATCGAAGCGACGGCCGCCTTGTTGCGCACGAGCCGGCGCATCGCGTCCTGGGTCAGCGAGCGCCCCTTGGGTGCTTCCAGAGTGGCGAGCGAATCCGCGTAGCGCGTCAGCACCGCGTCCTTGCCGGTGATCCCAGCCATCAGCGGTACCTCACCTTGGGATAGAGCCAGGCATAGATGACGTCGACGACTAGGTTCAGCACGAGGATGATCACCATGTAGAGAATGGTCGTGCCCAAGACGAGGCCGTAGTCCCGCGACAGCGCCGCGGTGATGAAGTACTTGCCGATGCCCGGCAGCGCGAAGATCTGTTCAACGACGAGCGAGCCGGTCAGCAGGTAGCTCAGGCCCGGCCCGAGATACGAGACCACGGGCATCATCGCCGGCTTGATGGCATGCCGCGCCAGCACCAGCCGGGTTCCCAGCCCCTTTGAACGCGCAGTGCGGACGAAGTTCGTGCCCAGCACCTCGATCATCGAACCGCGCATCAGACGCGAAATACGCGCCGCCTGCGGCAGCGACAGGATGATGACGGGCAGGACCAGATGGATGAACGATCCGGGCGTATAGCCGCCCACGGGCAGCCATCGCAGGTGCACGCCGAAGACGAGCTGCACGATGTTCGCCATGAGGAAATTGGGAACGACCAGCCCGATCATGACGAGGAAGACGAGGAGATAGTCAGGCCAGCGGTTCTGGTACACCGCCGTGACCATGCCGGTGATGATGCCGACGGTTGTCGCCACGATGAAGGCGGTGAAGCCCAGCATCAGGGTGAACGGCAGGCCGATCCCCATCAGCTGCGAAACGCTGAAATCGGTGTTGACCATGCTAGGGCCGAAATCGCCGCGCAGCACCCCGCCGACATAGATGAAGTATTGCTCCCACAGGGGCTTGTCGAGGTTGTAGTAGGCCTCGAGGTTCTTGAGCACGGCCGGTGGCAGGGCGCGTTCGCCGTCGAACGGGCCACCCGGCGCGAGGCGCAGGATGATGAAACACACCGTCAAGGCGATGAACACGATCGGCAGGGCCGAAAGCACACGCCTCGTCGCATAGGCGATCATCGGAGTCGCACCTTTCCCGAACCGGGGGGCGTGGCCGGCTAGCCCGCCACGCTAGCGGGTGCCGGCGTCCGTTGGGACGCCGGCACGCTGCTTCGGGATCACTCGGACTTGGTCAGCCAGCGAGTGCGGTGAACGTCGGACGCATTGGCCTCAAAGCCCGTGATCTTCGGCGAGATCACGTTCTTGGAGACGTACCAGTAGATCGGGATCGCCGCGAACTCGTCCATGGCGATCGCCTCGGCCTGGTGCAGCTGCTCCGCACGCTTGCCGAGGTCGAGCTCGACCGCAGCCTGTGCCAGCAGGGCATCGAACTCGGCATTGCTGTAACGGCCGTAGTTATTGCCCCAGTTGATGCCGCCGTCCTGCGGAATGCCGCTCTTCAGCAGATCGAGCGTGTTGCTCGCATCAGAATAATCGAGCAGCCAGCCCGCACGACCGACAGCGAAGTCACCCGCCGCAAGCGCGTCGTAGTGCACCGCGACTTCGGCGTTAAACAGCTCGACCTTGACGCCCAGCGGCTCCCACATGGCGGCGATCGCCACGGCGATGCGCTGGTGGTTGTCGTTGGTATTGTAGCGCAGCTGCAGGGTCAGCGGATTGGCGGCCGAGTAGCCGGCTTCCGCCATCAGCGACACGGCCTTGGCGACGCGCTCCTCGTACGGCAGCTCGGACCAGGCCGGCAGGTAGGTCTCGCCTTCGTAATTGGCGGTTCCCGGCGGCACCCAACCATAGGCCGGCAGTTCGCCCGTGCCCAGAATCTCCGGCCCGATCACGTCGCGCAGGATGGAGATCGAGAGCGCCTCGCGCACCCGCACGTCCTTGAGCGCTTCGTTGCTCTGCTGGTTCATCACGTAATAGTAGATGCCCAGGAACGGCTCCACCTGCGCCTGGCCGGGCAGGTTGTCCTGCAGCCACTGGTACTGGTCGGCCGGGAAGTCGGTGAGGATGTCGAGCTCGCCGGCACGGTAGCGGTTGAGCGCGGCCGTCAGATCTTCCGTGTTGTGGTAGATGACCTCGTCAATCTGCACGTTGGCGGCGTCGTAATAATCCTCGTTCTTGACCGAACGGATGTACGAGCCCGGTACCCACTCGACGATCTTGTAGGGGCCGGAAGACACGACGTTGCCGACGGCCGTCCACGCATCACCGACGGTGTCGATGAGGTGCTGCGGCACCGGCCAGGCGGTGTAGTGGGTCAGCGCCTGAAGGAAGTACGGGGTCGAGGCCTCGAGGGTGATCTCGAGCGTCGACGGATCGACGGCACGCACGCCGAGCTGTTCGAAATCGGTGATCTCGCCCGACGCGATCTTCGCCGAATTCTTGATCGGGAACTGCAGGTAGGCGTACTCGGCAGCCGTGGCCGGATTGAACAGCCGGCGCAGCGAGTAGACGTAAGTGTCGGCGGTGATGGCGGTGCCGTCGGACCAGGCGATACCCGGACGCAGCTTGAAGGTGTAGACCGTGCCGTCGTCGGAAACCGTCCAGGACTCGGCCTGCGCCGGGATGGCTTCGCCGCTGGCCGCTTCGGTCACCAGACCTTCGATGAAATCGCCAATGATCCGGTTCTCCCAGTTGCCGGATGCCTTGTGCGGATCAAGCGTCGACGGCTCGCCGCCATTGCCCAGGTTCAGCGTCACAGCGCTGGCTGCGGTTCCCATCAGCAGGGACACTGCGCCGGCCATTGCGACCGCTTTGAGGAGGTTCGTTATTTTCATTGCTCTTCCGTCTCCTTGTGAAATTTCTTTGATTTCCCTCGGCGTATGACGCTCCCGGGATCATACTTTTCGCCAGCGAAAAGGCCGTCTCGCTGGTCGAGGAACCCAATTCGTAGACTGCCCTCGCCCCGGTTGACAAGCACAAGCGACGTAAACGTCAACGAGCAGGGAATCCCCCGTGAACCAGGGACGAGGCGCCAAAACTCCCTGCGGACCGGGCGTGGCAGCCGTCAGGCCGCCTTCTCGACGAGAGCCGCGACACCCTGGCCGCCGGCCGTGCACACCGAGATCAGGGCGCGGCGCTTCTCCGTCGTCGCCAGCAGCTTGGCGGTGATCCCGAGGATCCGCGCGCCCGTCGCGGCGAACGGATGGCCATAGGCAAGGCTGGAGCCCTTGACGTTGATCCGGTCGGGATCGATGGCGCCGAGCGGCGTTTCGCGGCCCAGCACATCGCGGTTGTAGCCGGGGTCCTCCCACGCCTTCAGCGTGCAGAGGACTTGCGCCGCGAAGGCCTCGTGGATCTCGAACAGGTCGATGTCGGAAAAGCTCAGGTTGGAGCGCCGCAGCATCTCGCTCACTGCGATGGTCGGCGCCATCAGCAGCCCGTCGCCATGCGCGAAATCGTTGGCGGCCACCTGCCCCAGCGTCAGGTACGCGAGCACCGGCAGCCCTCGCGCCCGCGCCCAGTCTTCACTGGCCAGCAGCACCGCCGCGGCGCCATCGGTGAGCGGGGTCGAGTTCGCGGCGGTCAGCGTTCCCTTGCCCGACGCCTTGTCGAACGCGGGTTTCATCGTCGCCATCTTCTCGAGGCTGGTGTCGGCGCGGACATTGTTGTCCTTCAGCACGCCGGCGAACGGCACCAGCAGGTCGTCGTGAAAGCCCTCGTCATAGGCGGCGGCGGCGTTGTGGTGGCTCCTGAGCGCCAGTTGGTCCTGTGCCTCGCGGGTGATCCCCCATTCGCGCGCCATCAGCTCGCAATGCTGGCCCATGGAGAGACCGGTGCGGGGCTCCTGCGTCGACGGCGCCACCGGCGACAGCTCCCCGAAGCTGAAGCCCTTGAAGGTCCCGAGCCGCTGCCCGAAGGTCTTGGCCTTGTTGAGGTTGATCAGCCGGTGCTGCAGCTTGTCGCCGACGACGATCGGGGCGTCGGACACATTGTCGGTACCGCCGGCAATGGCGCTGTCGATCTCGCCCGTCGCGATCTTGGCGCCCAGCGCCAGCGCGGCCTGCAGGCTGGTGCCGCAGGCGATCTGGATGTTGGTGCCCGGTGTCCGCGGCGAGAACCCGGCATCGAGCGCCGCCTCGCGCGCCAGGTTGAAATCGCGGCTGTGGCTGATGACGGCACCAGCCATCACCTCGTCGATCTTCTCGCCCTTGAGGTTGTACCTGTCGGCTATGCCGCCCAGCGCCGCGCCGAGCATCGACAGGTTGCCCTCGTCGGCATACCCGGTGTGACCCCGCGTGAATGGAATGCGCGCCGATCCGACGATCGCTATCTTGCGAAGTTCAGCCATCACGCCTTCCCATCCAGTCGTGCCCGCATCGGTCCTCCGAGGAACGGCGCAAAGCCAGTCCCCAGGATGACGCCGATATCGGCAAGGTCCTTGTTGGCCACCACGCCCTCATCGACGGCGACCACCGTCGAATCCACCAACGGCTTCACCAGTTCTCGGCCCAGCCCGGCAAGGTCGGCATGAACGGGCGTTTCGCCCTTCACCGCCTTGCCGTTCTCCCATTTGTAGAAGCCCTGCCCGCTCTTGCGGCCCAGGTGCTTGCTGTTCACCAGCGAAGCGAAGCGGCTGTTGTCGGGCACCGAATGGCCCAGTTCCCTGGCGACGGAGGCGCCGACGTCGAGCCCGACCGTATCCATCAGTTCGATCGGCCCCATCGGCATGCCGAAGGCCACCGCCGCCGCATCGATCAGCTCCTTGCTTTCGCCCCGCTCGCCGCGTTCCACGGCACCCAGCATGTAGGGCATCAGCACCCGGTTCACGAGGAAGCCCGGCGCGGACTTCACCACGACCGGCGATTTGCCGATGGCCAGCGCAAAGCTGGCGCCCCGCGCGATATCGGCATCCGTATTGAACCGCGAGCGGATCACCTCGACCAGCGGCAACTGCGCCACCGGATTGAAGAAGTGCAGCCCGATCAGCCGGGAGGGGTTGCTCATCCCTTCCGCGATGCGTTCGAGCTCGATCGAGGAGGTGTTGGTGGCGAGGATTGCGTTCGGCTTCGCCCGCGCCTCGGCATCGACAAAGATCTTCTGCTTGATGTCGAGCCGCTCGACCACCGCCTCGATGATCACATCGGCTCGCGCAATGCCCTTGCCGGTCACGTCGGCTTCGAGCCGCGCCACGGCGTTGTCCACCTGTGCCTTGCCGCGCAGCCGCTTGCGGAACAGCGCCTTGGCCCGGTCTAGCGCCGGCTTGATGCGCTCCATGTCGAGATCCTGCAGCGTCACGCCCATGCCTCGCAACGCGCACCAGGCCGCGATATCGCCACCCATGACTCCCGCGCCGACCACATGCACGCGCTGGAACACGGGTTTATCAGCCCCACGCAGACCCTGCTTCTTGAGGCCCTCGCTGAGGAAGAATACGCGCCGCAGCTGCTTGGCGGTGTCCGACGCCATCAGCGGCACGAACCGCTCGGCCTCACCCCGCGTCATCTCGCGCCAGTTGTCGCCCGATTTCTCGAACAGGTCGATCAGCGCGTACGGGGCAGGATAGTGCTCCGGCCGGGCCTTCTTGGCCGCCTCGGCGCGCATCCGTTTGGCCACCTGCTCGCGCACGAAAGGCGCCGCCATGAGCCGCTCGGTCCAGCCCGCCTTGCCCGATTTCCGGCTGGAGAGCGCCGCCTTGCGGGCCTCCCAGCGCAACTGGTCGCGATGCCGCACCAGCTTGTCGACCAATCCCATGCCGCGAGCCTGCGAAGCGCGCAGCATCTTGCCGGTCAGCATCAGCTGCATGGCCTCCACCGGCCCCGCCTGCCGGATCGAGCGTCCGGTGCCGCCGAAGCCGGGGAAGATGCCAAGATTGACCTCGGGGAAACCGAGCCGCGTCTTGTCGTCGTTGACGGCCACCCGGTAGTGACAGGCCAGCGCCAGCTCCAGCCCGCCGCCGAGGCAGAACCCGTGGATGCCGCAAACCACCGGCACCTTGAGGTTTTCGATCCGGTCGAACAGCGCATGCGCCCGCTTCAGCGCCATGGTCAGCACGCTCGGCTCGACCATGTCGTCGAACTCGGAAATGTCCGCGCCGGCGATGAAGCCGGTTGCCTTGCCCGACAGCAGGATCACGCCCTTGAGGTCGCCCGCCGCGATCAGGTCGTCGCAGCGCGTCACCAGCGTTTCCAGCTCGCTGATGGCCTCGCGGCTCAGCGTGTTCACCGGGGAGCCGGGCGTATCCATGGTGATCCAGCCCAGCCCCTCGACGTCGGGGCTGAACCGCCAGTTCCTCGTCTCCGGCATCTGCGGCTGCTGCAACTCACGTTCCTCGCTTGCTGGCGGATTGACGAAGGCAGCGTGCCCTCCCCATCCGCTCTTCGGGCACAGTCTTCATTCGGCCGCCGATTCCACCGGCTCGCGCCGGGGCTGCAGCTGGCGCGGCACCAGTTCATCGGGATCGAAATCGTCGACCCGGATCGCCCGGTCGGTCGCCTGGTCGGCCAGCCGCAGCACTGCCGCCTCGGCCTCCGTCAGGACACCGAAATCGACGGCGTCGGTGATCGCGTCGCGATCCAGCCGGCGCTCCAGCTGCCCCTTCTTGATGGCGCGCACGAACTTGGCCTCGACATCCTCGGCCTTGGTCACCTTGATGAAGGCATCCTCGAGGACGCCCGTCACATCCTTGGGGTCCAGCGTCACGTAGGTTCCCTTGGTCAGCCGGTCGCGCAGCGCGCTGGGACGAAGCACCGCCCGCACCAGCCGGTAGGTCTCGCGATCCGAAGCGGGCCGCGCATGCCGTCCGAGCGGGAACACCAGCACCCGCATAAGGTTGCGCAGGAAGAAGTTCGGGAAGTTCGCAAACACCGCCGCGAACGACTGCTCGATGGAATGGATGAGGTCGCGCGCCACCGCATTCACCACCGGCTTGTCCTCCTCGATCCGTCCGTCGTCCTCGTAGCGCTTGAGCGCGGCCGAGAGCAGGTAGAGATCGGACAGGATATCGGCCATGCGGCCCGACAGGCGCTGCTTGCGCTTGAGGTCGCCGCCGAGGAACGCCACGGTCCAGTCGCCCACCAGCGCGAAACTCTGGGAATACCGAGACAACTGGCGATACCAGCGGGTCATTTCGTGATCGACCGGCGACGACGCAAACAGCCCGAAGCTGACCGCATGGAGGAAGCTGCCGGCGATGTTGCGCAGCATGAAGCTGATGTGGCCCGAGAAGGCCTTGTCGAACAGGTCGATGCCACGCGTGCGGTCGCTGTCCTGCGCCGCCTCGATCTCGGCGCGCAGGTAGGGATGCGCGCGCAACGCCCCCTGCGCGAAGGTGATCAGCGTCCGCGTCAGGATGTTGGCGCCTTCGACGGTGATCGCCACCGGCACCTGCGCATAGCCCGAGAACAGATAGTTCGACGGCCCGTCCTGCACGGCACGCCCGCCGTGAATGTCCATGGCGTCATCGACACTCTGCCGCATCGCCGCCGTCGTGCGGTACTTGAGGAGGGCCGACAGCACCGACGGCTTCTGCCCCTCGTCGACCATGGACGCGGTCAGCCCGCGGGCGGCCTCGAAGACATAGGCATTGCGGATCATCCGGCTGATCGGCTCGGCCACGCCTTCCATGATGCCAACCGGAATGCCGAACTGCCGGCGCACCCGCGCATACGCGGTGGTGACGCGCAGCGCATGCTTGATCGAGATCGTGCCGATGGCCGGCAGCGAGATGGCCCGGCCGGTGGCGAGGCATTCCATCAGCATGCGCCAGCCCTGCCCCGCATACTCGACGCCGCCGATGAGGAAATCCATCGGGACGAAGACCCCACGCCCGCGCGTCGGCCCGTTCATGAAGGCCGAGCGGGCCGGGAAATGCCGGCGCCCGATCTCGACGCCCCTGAAGTCGGCCGGCACCAGCGCCAGCGTGATGCCCAGGTCTCCCTTTTCGCCCAGCAGGTGCTCGGGATCGTGGAGGTTGAACGCGAGGCCCAGCAGCGTCGCCACCGGCGCGAGGGTAATGTAGCGCTTGTCCCAGTTGAGCTTCACGCCGAGGGTCTTCTTGCCCTCGAAAAGCTCGTAGCATACCACGCCGACATCGCGCATGCCGGCGGCATCGGAGCCCGCGTGCGGCCCGGTCAGCGCGAAACATGGCACCTCCAGCCCCTTGGCCAGCCGGTGCAGATACTTTTCCTTCTGCGCGGGGGTGCCGTACTTCTCGAGCAGTTCGCCCGGCCCCAGCGAATTGGGCACCATCACCGTGATGCCGGCGGCGACCGAGCGGCTGGCGATCTTGCTCACCACCTGGCTCTGCGCCTGGGCCGAGAATCCGAGCCCGCCATGCTCCTTCGAGATGAGCATCCCGAGGAATCCCTTGTCCTTCAGGAACTGCCAGACCTCAGGGGGCAGGTCATTGCGGTTGTGCCGGATATCCCAGTCGTCGATCATGGCGCAGACCTGCTCGACCGGCCCATCGAGGAACGCCTGCTCTTCGGCGGTCAGCGTCGGCTTGCGGACACCCAGCAGTTCCTTCCAGTTCGGCCTGCCGGAGAACAGCTCGGCGTCCCAGCCGACCGTCCCCGCATCGAGCGCTTCCTGCTCGGTACGGCTGACGCGCGGCAGGATGGTCTTGACCATGCCGTAGGCCGGCCCGGTGACTACGGCCTTGCGGATCGGCGGCACCGCAAACAGCGCCAGCAGCACGCCGGGCAGCAGGGCCAAAATCCAGCCGAACAGGTCGGTATAGACGCCAAATCCCTCGGCATTGAAGCCGAAGCGGCTCAGGACACCAAGCGCCAGCGCGGCGACAGCCCACTGCCAGATAGGGGCCCGCAACATGGCAAGCACCGCGAACGCGATGAGACCGAGTGCAATGAGCGCAAGGACCAACGTGAGCCTCCAACCGCGTTTGGGACGGCGAGTCTAAGCCGTACCCGGCTGTGTTTCCATGAAAATAGGCCCCGTTGCGGTATCCTCACACTGAAGTGTGTTGGTGCGGGCCGGGCCACCCCATGTTTGACGCTTACGGGACGCCAGGGTCTAGTCGGAAAACATAAAGGCGCAGACCGCGCCGGGGGGGGCCCTGGACAGGGCCGCCACCGCCACGCATCCCCGCCCCTGGATCGATCACTACCCCGAAGGCATCCGCTGGGACGCCCCGATCAACAAGACGCCGGTCTTCGAGCAGGTGCTCGCCGCCTGCGCCCGCACCCCCGATGCCGATGCTCTCGATTTCCTCGGAAAGAAGACGAAATTCGGTGACCTTGCCAAGGCCATCAACGCGCTGGCCGGCGCCCTGCAGAGCCAGTTCGGCGTCACCAAAGGCACCCGCGTAGCGCTGCTGTTGCCCAACACCCCGTTCTTCGTCATCGCCTACTACGCCATCCATCGGGCAGGCGGCACGGTGGTCAACTGCAACCCGCTCTATACCATCAAGGAACTGACCCACATCATCTCGAACGCCGGCGCCGACGTGCTGGTGACTCTCGACCTGAAACAACTGTTCGAGAAGGCCGAGGCGCTTGCAGAGGCCGGCCACGTCAAATCGCTGATCGTCTGCCACTTCCCCAACGCCCTGCCAGGGCTGAAGAAGCTGCTTTACACAATTGCCAAGGGCAAGGACCTGAGCCGCATCTCGGAGTCCCGTGTCGCCGCCAAGATCACCCGGTTCGACGACATGCTGGCGCGCAACCTTGCTCCGGGCCCGGTGACCATCGATCCGGATAACGATGTCGCCGTTCAGCAGTATACCGGCGGCACGACGGGATTGCCCAAGGGTGCCATGCTCAGCCACGCCAACATCGCGGCCAACATGAGCCAGATCGACGCCTGGGGCTGCGGCATCTTCTATCCCCCGAGCCGCGTCGTCGCCGTGCTGCCCTTCTTCCACATCTTCGCGATGACGGTGTGCATGAATGTGCCGCTAAGCAATGGCAGCCAGGTGATCATGCTGCCGCGCTTCGAACT
>Ga0066256_1000830_pt2 | contig 23757 bp, 18 predicted proteins | sample ThiBio_1000_biof_FD_87107 | JGI IMG/M metagenome (GOLD analysis project Ga0066256, IMG submission 87107) | Wastewater bioreactor microbial communities from Cape Town, South Africa - Thiocy_expt_1000_biof (version 2) | ecosystem: Engineered > Bioreactor > Thiocyanate-remediating >... | reverse complement strand
TGGAGGGACGTCGGGCGCGAGCTGCTGACCATCGAAGGCGTCAGGATGCCGGGCCAGGGTCGCATGGCCGTGCCCGGCACCCTGAAGGGCGTGATGAAGGAATCGGTCTCGGCTGCGGCATCCTATGTCCGCTCCCGCGCCGTCGATTTCGGCCTCGAGCCGCCGCGCTTCGACAAGTCGGACGTCCTCGTGCACGTGCCGGAAGGTGCGACGCCGAAGGACGGTCCGTCGGCCGGCGTCGCCATGGCAACCGCCATCGTCTCGATCATGACCGGCATCCCGGTTTCGAAGGACGTGGCGATGACCGGCGAAATCACGCTTCGCGGTCGTGTCCTGCCGATCGGTGGCCTGAAGGAAAAGCTGCTCGCCGCACTGCGCGGCGGCATCAAGAAGGTGCTGATCCCGGAAGAGAACGCCAAGGACCTGGCCGACATTCCGGACAACGTCAAGAACAGCATGGAGATCATTCCCGTGTCGCGCATGGGTGAAGTTCTCCAGCATGCCCTGACCCGTGTGCCCGAGCCGATCGACTGGGACGGCGTCGTCGAGACGCCCGTCATCGCCACCGTCGAAGGCGCCGATGATGGCCAGCTAATCGCCCATTGACCGGCATTTGGCCACACTAATGCCAAAATGGCATCAAAACCCCGGAAGGCCGGCATTTTTGCCGGCCTTTTTTTGTGAAAAATAACCGGATGTGCTTGCTTTTCAGGGTTTTGCGGGGCTTTAGAGTTGCGGCGCGCCGATGCTTGGCTATTCTGCGCGCCCTGATACCCAAGACGTTTCAACCAATCAGAAAGGGGTGGAAACATGAACAAGAATGAACTCGTAGCCGCAGTCGCCGAAAAGGCAGGACTGACCAAGGCTGACGCGACTTCCGCCATCGATGCTGTTTTCGAAACCGTGCAGGCGGAACTCAAGAAGGGCGGCGATCTCCGTCTCGCGGGTTTCGGCAGCTTTACCGTTTCCCGTCGCGAAGCTTCGAAGGGCCGCAATCCCTCGACCGGCGCAGAAGTCGACATCCCGGCGCGCAACGTGCCGAAGTTCACGGCCGGCAAGGGCCTGAAGGACGCTGTCAACAGCTAAGCCATTTCAAGGTGGGGGCGGTGGCGGCCATGCGGGCCGGCTGCCAGCCAACCCTGGATCGTCAAGGAGGCCCGGCCGGCAGCGTCGGGCCTTTTTCCGTTCATGCGGCATCGTTGCGCGATTGTCATCCGCCTGTCATCTGCATCGCGCACAAGCCTCCCGTTCCCTTTCACGGAAACAGGAGGTTTCCCTATGACGATCCGTTTTTCCCACGCAGCCCTGACGGCCGCGCTCCTGGCATCGGTCGCCGTTCCGGCAAGCGCCGAGCAGGTTTTCAACCGTATTTCTTCCTTTGCCGTCGCCAACAACATCCCGGCCGATGCCGACAAGGCATCCGTCACGTCGGCTGAAATCATCACGGCCACCGAAGACGGCAATATGCTGATCTATTCCGACAGCCCGTTCAAGTCTATCGGCTTCATCGACATCACCGACGCAAAGGCCCCGAAGGCCGGCGGTTCGCTGAAGATGGGCGGCGAGCCGACCTCCGTGACCGTCGCCGGCGCCAAGGCGCTCGTTGCCGTCAATACCTCCGAAAGCAAGCAGAAGCCGTCCGGCAAACTCTCCATCGTCGACATCGCGACGCAGAAGGAAGAGTCAAGCTGCGACCTCGGCGGCCAGCCGGACTCGATCGCCCTGTCGCACGACAAGACCTTCGCAGCCATCGCCATCGAAAACGAGCGTGACGAAGACCTCAACGACGGTATCCTGCCGCAGATGCCGGCCGGTGACCTCGTCATCGTCCAGGTCAAGGACGGCGCTGCCGATTGCGCGTCGATCAAGCACGTCACGCTGACCGGCCTGACCGAAATCGCTCCGGAAGATCCGGAACCCGAATTCGTGTCCATCAACGACAACGGCGAAATCGCCCTGACGCTGCAGGAAAACAACCACATCGTCATCATCGACGGCAAGACCGGCGACGTGAAGAGCCATTTCTCGGCCGGCACGGTCGATCTGGAAGGCATCGACACCAAGACCGATGGCGCGTTGAAGTTCACCGACAAGCAGGAAGGCCGCAAGCGCGAGCCTGACGCCGTCAAGTGGCTCGACAACGATCGTATCGTCGTCGCCAACGAAGGTGATTACGAAGGCGGTTCGCGCGGCTTCACCATCTTCGACAAGACCGGCAAGGTCCTGTACGAGGCCGGCAACACCTTCGAGCACGCCATCGCGCAGCTCGGTCACTATCCGGAAAAGCGGTCGAAGGCCAAGGGCGCCGAGCCGGAAGGCCTGGAAGTCGGCACGTTCGGCGGCCAGAGGTATTTCTTCGTGCTGGCCGAGCGCGCCTCCATCGTCGGTGTCTACAAGGATACCGGTGCCGAGCCCATCCTGACCCAGCTGCTGCCCTCGGGCATTTCGCCGGAAGGCGCCGTTGCCATTCCGGGCCGCAACCTGCTGGCAACCGCCAACGAAGTGGATCTCGTCGAGGATGGCGGTGCCCGCTCGCACGTGATGCTGTATGAGTTCGCCGAAGGCGAGAAGGCCTATCCGATGCTGCAGTCGGCAATCGTCGACGGCGCTCCGATCGGCTGGGGCGCGCTCTCCGGTCTCGTCGGCGACGCCGAGAAGGACGGCATCCTCTACGCCGTCAGCGACTCGGTCTATGGCAACCAGCCGTCGATCTTCACCATCGACGCCACCAGGAAGCCGGCCGAAATCACCGATGTCCTGCGCGTCAAGCGTGACGGCCAGCCGGCCCAGAAGCTCGACATCGAAGGCATCACGCTGGATGGCAAGGGTGGCTACTGGCTGGCGTCGGAAGGCAACAGCGAGAAGCTCGTCCCGCATGCCCTCTACAACGTCAACGCCAAGGGCGAGATCAAGCAGGAAATCGCTCTTCCGGCCGAGCTTTTGAAGGGCGAGACCCGCTTCGGTTTCGAAGGCATCACCGCAATCGGCTCGGGCGACGATCTGACGCTGTGGATGGCCGTCCAGCGCGAATGGGGCAAGAGCGAGAAGGGCTTCGTCAAGCTCGTATCGTACAAGCCTGCTTCGAAGGAGTGGGGTGCCGTGCACTATCCGCTCGAAAAGGCGGAAAGCGGCTGGGTCGGTCTTTCCGAGATCACCGCGCATGGCGAATACGTCTACATCATCGAGCGTGACAACCAGATCGGCGATGCCGCCAAGCTGAAGAAGCTCTACCGCGTCGCCATCGCCGACCTCAAGGCTGCCCCGATCGGCGGCGAACTGCCGGTCGTTGCCAAGCAGGAAGTCCACGACTTCATCCCGGACCTGAAGTCGGCCACCAACGGCTATGTCGTCGACAAGCTCGAAGGTTTCACCTTTGACAAGAGCGGCAAGGCCTACGCAGTGACCGATAACGACGGCGTCGACGACTCCTCGGGCGAGACGCTGTTCTTCCAGGTCAACCTGCAGGGCACCAACTAAGATCGTTGCCATCCGGCAAAGGAAAGGCCCGGGGTTTGGAGCGCCGGGCCTGTTTTGTTTTTGGCTTATGGTTTTCGCGGGTGAGGGCGCGGGTTATGCGCTCCGCTCCTACCAGCGATGATGCACATGCGGCGCGATCAGCCGTGCGTAGATGTCCTTGGCGGCAGCCATCACGTCGGCCGAGATCGGCGCAAGGTCGCTTGCCGCCGCATTCGCCTTTGCCTGCTCGGCATTGCGCGCCCCCGGGATGACGACCGTCACGGCTTCGTTCATCAGGATCCACTTCAGGGCAAAAGCCGCCATGCCAGTGCCGGCCGGCACCAGCTTGCGCACCTCCTCCACCGCCTGCAGGCCGACCTCGAAAGGCACGCCGGCAAAGGTCTCGCCGACATCGAAGGCCTCGCCGTTGCGGTTGAAGTTGCGATGGTCGTCGCTGGCGAACGCGGTCTCGCGGCTGATCTTGCCGGAGAGCAGGCCGCTTGCCAGCGGCACGCGAGCAATCACCGCGACGTTCTTGCGTTTCGCTTCCTTGAAGAACAGATCGGCCGGGCGCTGGCGGAAGATGTTGTAGATGATCTGGATGCTGACGACGCCCGGAAACTCGATCGCCTTCAAGGCCTCTTCGGCCTTTTCGACGCTGACGCCGTACCCCTTGATCTTGCCGGCCTTCTGCAGCTCGTCGAGTCCGGCAAAAACCTCCTGGCGATAGAGAACCTCGGTCGGCGGGCAATGCAGCTGCACGAGGTCGAGGCTGTCGACGGCGAGGTTCTTCAGGCTGCGGTCGATGAAGGCTTCGAGATTGGCCTTGGTGTAACCGTCGGCGACATGCGGGGCGAGCCGGCGGCCGGCCTTGGTGGCGACCATCGGGCGCGCGCCGCCACGCTCTTTCAGAACGTCGGCGATGATCTTTTCGGAGCGGCCGTCGCCATAGACGTCGGCGGTGTCGATGAAGGTCATGCCGGCATCGAGGGCGGCATTGAGCGCGGCGCGGCCGTCCGCCTCGCTGACGTCGCCCCAGGCGCCGCCGATCTGCCATGCGCCGAAACCGATGTCGCTGACCGTGAAGGGCATGCGGCCGAATGCGTGCTGTCTCATCACTCTCTCCCTTGTGTGTGGATTTCCAAGCCGTTGCGGCGTTCGCCATGAGACGTGCCGCACGGAATTTCTCGCGGCAGCTATCGCACGGCCGGCGCGAAAATCCCACAGGATAGCCGCTCTTCCCCATATCTTTCGGCGGCATTATTTCCTAAATGGAAAGCCTCCGATTGTCCGCATGAGAGCTGATGACGTCTTTCCGTTTTATCCACGCCGCAGACCTGCACCTCGGCAGCCCGTTCCAGGGGCTGGCGCTGAAGGATGCCGAGATTGCCGCCCTGTTCGTCGAGGCCAGCCGCAAGGCCTTTTCCGCCCTGGTGACGCGGGCAATCGAGGAAAAGGTCGATTTTTTCCTCATCGCCGGCGATGTCTATGACGGCGACTGGAAGGACAACAAGATCGGCCTGTTCTTCAACCGCGAGATGGCGCGGCTGGAGCGGGCCGGCATCCCCGTCTACCTGCTGCGCGGCAACCACGACGCCGAAAGCGTCATCACGAAGACGATCACCCTGCCGCGCAACGTCCACGAATTCTCCACCGCCAAGCCGCAGACGTTTCGCATCGAGGCGTTGAAGGTTGCCCTGCACGGCCAGGGATTTGCCCACCGCTCCGCCAACGACAATCTGGCCCTGGCCTATCCGCAGCCGGTGGCCGGCTGGTTCAACATCGGCGTCTTGCATACCTCGCTCACCGGCCGCGAGCCGCATGCGCCCTACGCGCCCTGTTCCGTGGACGATCTCCGCTCGCGCGGCTACGATTACTGGGCGCTCGGCCACGTGCACGATTACGAGGTGGTGGCGACCGATCCGCTCGTCATCTTCCCCGGCAACCTGCAGGGCCGGAATATTCGCGAGCGCGGCGCCAAGGGAGCGGTGCTGGTGAGCGTCGAGGACGGCCGCATCGTCCACGAGCGGATCATCGTCGACGAAGCGCGTTTTGCCGAGCTGGATGTCACCGTCGCCGCCGAAGATACTCTCGCCGCCATCCTGCGCCGTATCGAACTCTCTGTCGAACCCGTCGTCGCCGGCATGGACGGCAAGCCGCTGGCGCTGCGTGTCCGTCTTTCCGGCGAAAGCCTGATGCAGGGCGAGCTGCTCGCGCGTCGGCAGGATGTTCGCGACGAGGTGCAGGCCGCCTGCCATCGCGGCCACGAGGAAATCTGGCTGGAGAAGCTGGAACTGCGCCTGGACCTGCCGAAAACCGCCGCGGCTGCCGATCATGGCATGCTCGATCTTGAGGAACTGCTGCCCGTAGACGAGACGCCGCCGGAATTGCTGGCCGCGGCCGAGGCGCTGATCAACGATATCACCGCCAAGCTGCCGGGCGGTTCGGCTGCGGCCGACTTGCCGCTCGAAGCGTCGGCGGCCGAGCTTCTGGCCGAGGCGCGCGCGCTTCTGAAAGCGCGTGCCGGCGGCGGAGGGCTTTGAGATGCGGTTCGAGCGCCTCGACATCCTGCGCTACGGCGCTCTGACCGACCGTTCGCTGGTCTTCCGGCCCGGCGCCGGCCTGCATGTCGTCTACGGGCCGAACGAGGCGGGGAAATCCTCGGCCTTGTCGGCAATCGGCGACCTGTTGTTCGGTTTCCCGCGGGCGACGCCCGGAAGCCCGCCGCCCTACACTTTCCTTCACGATGCTCAGCAGTTGCGGATTGGGGCCAAACTCGTTTCACGCGACGGAGCTACCATCGATTTTCGCAGGCGGCGGGCAAAAAATGCCCTGCTGTCAAACGATGAGCGGGAAAGCCTGTTGCGGGAGGATGCGTTGGTGCCGTTTCTCGGCACTCTTAATCGTGAGATCTTCAAGCGGGCCTTCGGCCTCGACACAGAAGATCTGCGCGACGGGGGCCAGGCCATGTTGCAAAGCGGCGGCGAGATCGGCAACCTCCTGTTTTCCGCTGCCTCCGGCCTGCTGGGCCTGACGCGGCTTCGGCAGTCGCTGGAGGGTGAGGCCGGCGGCATCTTCGGCCCTCGAAAGAAACAGGATCACAGCTTTTACCAGGCGACCGACCGCCACGACCAGGCCCGGCGCGCCGCGAAGGAAAACGAGCTGAAATCCACCGACTGGAAGCGGCTGGTGGCCGAGGCCGAACAGCTGGAAAGCGAGATTGCCGCGCTGCAATCCGAACGCCGGAAGACCAAGACCGAGCTGGAGCGCCTGCGGGCGCTGAAAAAGCTGCAGCCGCTGGTCATCGACATCGACGGCGAATTGCAGGAACTGGCCGCCTTCGACGATCTTGCCGGCCTGCCGGCGGATTTTGCCGCCGATCTTGCCGAAGCGCTGCACGCGCATGCGTCCCTTGCCGGCGAAGTGCGCAAGGCGGAGGAGGACACGGAACGTCTCGGCGACGAGATAAGCCAGGTCCATGTCGAGCCGGCCGCTCTTGAGGCGGCAGCGGACATCACCACCCTGTTTGCCGAAACCGGCGCCTATGCCAAGGCCCGGCGGGATCTGCCGGCGATCGACCGCGAAGTCGGCAGCTACGATGCGACGCTGACCCAGCTTGCCCGCCGCCTCGGGCTGGAGAGCGCTGCCGAACTGGAAAAGCGCCAGCCTTCCGACGCCGACCTCGTCCGTATGCGCCGGCTTGTCGAGGAGGGGCAGGAATTGCTGCGGAGCCGCGCCGACCTGCAGCGGCAGCAGGGAGAAGAGGGCGACCGTCTGGCCACGCTGGACGCGCAGGGTGACGGCGGCCGGCTGGTCGATCCGAAACCCTATATCGATCAGCTGGCGGCCTTGACTGCGGACCTTTCCGACATTGCCCGCGGTGATGCCCTGCTGGTCCAGGCGGAGCGGGCAGAGGAAAACCTGCGCGCCGCCGCCTTGCGACTGCGCCCGCCGGTCCGCGATCTTGCCGCGATCCTGGCAATGCCGCTGCCCGACGTCGCGGCCCTGACGACACGACGGGCGGCCATAGAGCAGGCCACGCTCGCCCGGAATGCCGCGGTGGAAAAGGTTGCCGCGCTTGCTGCGGAGGTTGCCGAGATCGCCGAACGGCTGCACGAGGCGGAACGGGATGGCCCCGTGGTGACGCGCGAAGAAATCGCTGCCGCCCGCGAACGGCGCGATGGCCGGCTTGCTGCATTGGGTGAGGGGCGTTTGCCGTCGGCAGACGAGTTGACGCTTCTGGGCGGTCTTGTCGCCCATGCCGATCAACTGGCCGACACGGCGCTGACCCATGCCGACCGCCTGTCGCGCCATGCGGAAAACCGGCTGCGCCAGGACCGGGCCGAACACCGGCTTGCCACGGCGCGGGAGCGCCTCGCCGCGGCCGAGGATGATCTGGCGTGGGCGCAGCAGGATTTTTCCGATATCATCGCGGCGTCCGGCCTGGCGGCCCACGGACTGGTGTTTTCCGACCCCGCCGCCGCCATCGAGTGGCGCCGGGCAGTGGATGGCCTGGCGAAGGAGCGCGCCGCCATCGATCCGATGCGGGACCAGCTTGCCGCCATCGAGCTGAAACAGGGTCGCATCAGGCCGGTGCTGAACGCAATTGCCGATGCCCTCGGCATTGACGTGGCCCACCTGCCGTTGGGGGCGCTGTCTCAGGCGATCGGCCGGCATCTCGACGGGCTTTCCGAGCGCTGGTCGCAGAGCCGCACACGCGAGGGTGAACGTAATGCCGCCCGCCAGCGCCTGGGGCGGCTGACCATGCAGGTTGCCGATGTCGCTGGGAAAATACAGGAATGGCAAACGGCCTTTGCCGCCGCGGCACCGACCATCGGTCTTGCGGCGGAGAGTGCGGATATGGCAGGGCATGCGGCCATCGACATGGCGGTCGCTGCGCTGGATGCGTGGAAATCGCTGCCGGAAACGCTGCTGGAACGGGAAAACCGCCGCCGCCGGGTTGCCGGCATGCGGCGCGATATAAGGGACTATGAAGAAAAGGTGGCGGCAGTTGCCGTTTCCGTCGATCCCTCGCTCGAACATGTCGGCGCCGACCTGGCGATCGAAACCCTGCACGAAATGGCGATTGCCGCCCGCAACGCTGCCCAGAAACGCAAGATCCTCGGCCGCGCCCTGGCGGATGCGGGACTACGCCTCGAGCGTGCCCGCGAAGCCTTCTCGGAAGGCGAGGCGCGGCTTGCGGCACTCGCCCATCGCCTGCCGGAACAGGCCGATCCCGAAACGGCGCTCGCCCGCCTGAAGGATCGCGCCCGGCTGGTGGAGCGCCTGCGCGAATGCCGGTCGCGGTTTCTGGCGCAGGCCGAAGGGCGCGGCGAAGCCGATGTCCGTGCGGCTCTGGATGGTTTCGACCGGATCCAGGCGGAGCTGGATATCGAGACGCTGACCGAGGCCGAAAACGGCCAGTTCGAACGCCACGGCGACCTCGTTGCCCGCCAGGCGCAGAATCGCAAGGAGCGGGAAGCGCTGGAAACCGGCGTCAGCGCCGAATATGCCGTGTTCGAAAAACGGTCGGCGGAAACCGAGGCGAAGGATCTGGCCCGCCAGTGGGTGGTGCTGAAACTGGCCGCCGGCCTGCTGGCGCATTCGATGGAGCGTTATCGCGAACGCCATGCCGATCCGGTCATGCAGCGTGCCGGCGCGCATTTCTCCGTGCTGACCGGCGGGCGTTTTTCGCGGCTGGTGCAGGAATATGACGAGAAGGACGAGCTGCATCTGCTGGCCGAACGCGCCGGCGGTGAGAAGGTGCCCCTGGACGGATTGAGCGAAGGCACCGGCGACCAGCTTTTCCTAGCGCTCCGCCTGGCGTTCCTGGAGGACTATGCCAGCCGCAACGAGCCGGCGCCGCTGATCGTCGACGACATCTTCCAGACGTTCGATGACGAGCGGACAGTGTCTGGCCTCAAGGCGCTGGCGGCGACGAGCGGCACCTTCCAGACGATTCTCTTCACGCACCAGAAAAGCGTCGTCGACCTGGCGCGGCAGGAGCTTGCCGCGGGGGTCGATGTGATCATGCTGTAACGCATCCTGCCCTATGGCCGTTTGTCGAAGACCGTATCGCGACGGGCGACCGGGAAAAGATACCGGCCCATGCGGGAGGTGATGAGCACCGTGCCGTCGGGCATGCGGGTCATGCGGTCGCGGGCGCGCACGACTTTTTCGCCGATATCGACATCGTAGGTGAAGCGGGCCGTGTCGCCCTTGACGCGGATCATCGCCTTGCCGTTGATGCAGGTGCAGGTGGCGATGTAGCGGCCGGGCTCCACCTTGCTGATCCGCCAGATGCCCTGCCGGCGCTCGCCGTCCTCGTAGACATAATTTTCGCGCAGGAGCAGGGCCTGGTTCGACCATTGGCCGCTCATGCTGCCGCTAAAACGGCGCTCGCCGCTGCCGAGGCCGGAAATTTTGCCGTTGACCGCCGTTCGCCCGACGAAAAAATCTTCCAGCCGGAATTCCTGGGCAGCGGCGGGAAAGGTAAGGGAAAACAAGGCGAAAAGTGAAAACAGAACGCGGATGAAATGACGCATCGCCGATGGCCCCTGTGATGGCGTATCGGCACTATAACGGATGGCGTCCCGCTTGGTTGCGCCGCCGCGCGATTTTTCACGCAGCGGCGGCGATCGTCATCACCACTCCGCGACGCTGCCGTCGGCATGGCGCCAGATCGGATTGCGCCAGCGATGGCCTTCCTTGGCGCGTTCGATGACATAGGCTTCGTCCACCTCGACGCCGAGGCCGGGACCCTGCGGGATCGACACGAAACCGTCGGCATACTGGAACACCTCCTTGTTGGAGATGTAGTCGAGGATGTCGTTGCCCTTGTTGTAGTGGATGCCGAGGCTCTGTTCCTGGATGAAGGCATTGTAGGACACGGCGTCCACCTGCAGGCAGGCGGCCAGCGCGATCGGACCCAGCGGGCAATGCGGCGCGAGCGCCACGTCGTAGGCTTCCGCCATGGTGGCGATCTTGCGGCATTCGGTGATGCCGCCGGCGTGGCTCAGATCCGGCTGCAGGATATCGACGTAACCCTCTGACAGGATTCGCTTGAAATCCCAGCGCGAGAACAGCCGTTCGCCGAGCGCGATCGGCGTCGAGCAATGGTTGGCGATCTCCTTCAAGGCTTCGTAATTCTCCGAAAGCACCGGCTCCTCGATGAACATCAGCTTGTAGGGTTCCAGTTCCTTGGCAAGAACCTTGGCCATCGGCTTGTGGACGCGGCCGTGGAAATCGACGCCGATGCCGATATGTGGACCGATCGCCTCGCGGATGATGGCGATGGTCTCGACCGCCTTCTCCACCTTCTCGTTGGTGTCGACGATCTGCATTTCTTCGCAGCCGTTGAGCTTGATCGCCTTGAAGCCGCGGGCGACGACCTCGCGGGCGTTGTTGGCGACGTCGGAGGGGCGGTCGCCGCCGATCCAGGAATAGACCTTGATCTTGTCGCGCACCTGGCCGCCGAGCAGCGCATGGATCGGCTGGCCGAGTGCCTTGCCCTTGATGTCCCAGAGCGCTTGGTCGATACCGGATATGGCCGACATATGGATGGCGCCGCCGCGGTAGAAGCCGCCGCGATACATCACCTGCCAGTGGTCCTCGATCAGCATCGGGTCCTTGCCGATCAGGTAGTCGGAAAGCTCGTGCACGGCTGCCTCGGTTGTCAGCGCCCGGCCTTCGACAACCGGTTCGCCCCAGCCGGTGACGCCTTCATCCGTCTCGATCTTGAGGAAAAGCCAGCGCGGCGGGACGACATAGGTGGTCAGCTTGGTGATTTTCATGGGATCAGGCTTTCTCTGGACGTCAATGAAACGGGGAGCGGGCCGCGGTCAGACCGCCGAGCCTTGCGCTTCCCGATGGTGCTTGAGAGCCGAGGCGAGATCGCGGGCGGCGAGATCGAGCATGCGGCTGGAACAGTCGCGCGCCGCCGCCTTGTCGCGAAGCCGCAGGGCCTCGACGAGCTGGCGATGCACGTCGATCGCCTCGTCGCGTTTCTCCACGGCTTCGTTGGAAGCATGCAGCGAGAATTTCAGCGCGGCATGGATGATGGCCGAAAGCTGGCGGAAGACCTGATTGTGGCTGGCCTTCAGCAACGTCGTGTGAAAGGCGACATCGGCCTCGGTAAAATCGTTGATGTCGCCTTCCACGTCGCGCATCTGCTGCCAGGCGCGTTCGAGGTCGGCGATTTCCTGCGCGGTCGCCCGCTCGGCGGCAAGTTCGGCGGCGAAGGGCTCGATGGCGCGGCGGGCTTCGAGGATGCAGCCGAGCAGGTTGAAGTCCATGATGCGCGGGCCGATCCACTCCAGCACCTGCTGGTCGAGGATGTTCCAGTCGTCCTTGTCGGCGACGATGGTGCCGATCCGCGGCCGGCCGCGCACCATGCCCTTCGATTCGAGCACTTTCAGGGATTCGCGAATGACCGTGCGGCTGACGCCGTAGCGTTCGCACAGGTCGTTTTCGCGCGGCAGGGGACTGCCGCCGGGAAAGATTTCCTCGCAGATTTCCAGCGCGATCGCGGCCGTGATGTTCTTTTGCACGCGGGGCCGCTTTGCCGGTTTCTCCGTGGCGGCGGTCTCCCGCAAGTTCACTCCTGGTTCCACCCTTCGTTTCTCCATCCCCGATCGAAGCACCGCATGCCGGTCACTGCGATCGTTATCCCAAAAACCGATCCAAGGCGACAGCCGGCGACCCTGTCCCTCCACAATCATATGACATGAATACATCAATCATCATACACAGGCAATTGACTGGTATGATGATTTATCTTATCCGTTAAGCACTGCAAGGGAGCAGTCCAATTAGGGAGAGAGACAATGCGCTTTTTCAAAGCCGCCATCCTGGCGGGTACCGTTGCCGTTATCGCCGCAACGTCGGCCTTTGCCGCCGATGTGAAGATCGGCTTCGTCGTCAAGCAGCCGGAAGAGCCGTGGTTCCAGGACGAGTGGAAGTTCGCTGAAGTCGCCGCCCAGGAAAAAGGCTTCACGCTGGTGAAGATCGGCGCGGAAGACGGCGAGAAGGTCCAGTCGGCCATCGACAACCTCGGTGCCCAGGGCGCCCAGGGCTTCATCATCTGCACGCCTGACGTCAAGCTCGGCCCCGGCATCGTCGCCAAGGCGGAAGCCAACCAGCTGAAGCTGATGACCGTTGACGACCGTCTGGTCGGCGCCGACGGCAATCCGCTCGAAGACGTGCCGCACATGGGCATCTCGGCCACCAAGATCGGCGAGGCCGTCGGCCAGGCGATCTCCGACGAGGTCAAGAAGCGCGGCTGGAATCCGGCCGAAGTCGGCGTCATCCGCGTGTCCTACGACCAGCTTCCGACCGCCGTCGACCGTGTCGAAGGCGCGCTCTCGGTGCTGAAGGCCAATGGTTTCGCAGCAACCAACATTTTCGACGCGCCGCAGGCGAAGACCGATACGGAAGCCGCCCTCAACGCCTCGACCACGGTTCTCAACAAGAATGCCGGCATCAAGCAGTGGGTTGCCGTCGGCCTGAACGACGAAGCCGTGCTCGGCGCCGTCCGCGCCACGGAAAGCGTCGGCATCGCCGCTGAAAACGTCGTTGGCGTCGGCATCGGCGGTGCGGACTCGGCCATCAACGAGTTCAAGAAGCCGGCCGCGACCGGTTTCTTCGGCACGGTGATCATCTCGCCGAAACGCCATGGGTATGAAACCGCGCTCAACATGTACGAGTGGATCGCCAACGGCAAGGAGCCGGAAAAGCTGATCCTGACCGCCGGCCAGCTCGCACTGCGCGACGACTATCAGGCAGTTCGCAAGGACCTCGGCATCGAATAACATCCTCCCAGGATGCGAATGGTCCGGCGGCTCGCCAGCGAGTCGCCGGACGGCGATTGGCCGGACGGATCAGATCATGACGGATTTTCTTCAATTCAACGGGATCTCCAAGGGATATCCCGGGGTTCAGGCGCTTTCGGACGTTTCTTTCTCGGTGCGCAAGGGCGCCGTGCACGGGCTGATGGGCGAAAACGGCGCAGGCAAGTCGACGTTGATCCGCCTGCTTTCGGGCGACCAGCCCGCCGATGCCGGCGAGATCCGCATCGACGGCCAACCGCAGCATTATTCTTCGGTTCGTGACGCGTTTCAGGCGGGCGTCATCGTCATCCATCAGGAATTGCAGCTCGTTCCCGAACTGACGGTGGCCGAAAACCTCTGGCTCGGCCGCTTCCCGGGCAAGGGCGGCGTCATCAACAGCCGGACCCTGATCGAAACGGTACGGCAGAAGCTTGCCGAGATCGGCATCGATGTCGATCCGTCCACCAAGGTCGGCCAGCTTTCCATCGGCGAGCGCCAGATGGTGGAGATCGCCAAGGCGGTGATGCTGGACGCCCGCGTCATCGCGCTTGACGACCCGACCTCGTCTCTGTCGTCGCGCGAAAGCGAAATTCTCTTTGCCCTCATCGCCAAACTCAAGGCGAAGGGCACGATCATCCTCTATGTCTCGCACCGCCTCGACGAGATCTTCCGGCTCTGCGATAGTCTCACGGTGCTGCGGGACGGCAAGCTGGCCGCCCATCATCCCGATATCGGTGAGGTGACGCGCGACCAGATCATCTCCGAAATGGTCGGGCGCGAAATCAGCAACATCTGGGGGTACAAGCCGCGCGAAGCCGGCGCCGTGCGCCTCAAGGTGCGCGACCTCTCGGGCTCGAAACTGCCGGTGCCGATCAGCTTCGACGTGCGCGCCGGCGAGATCCTCGGCTTCTTCGGCCTGATCGGGGCAGGGCGCAGCGAAATGACCCGGCTCGTCTACGGCGCCGACAACCGCCGCAGCGGTTCGGTCGAGGTGGACGGCGTCAAGGTGGCGCCCGACAGCCCGCCGCAGTCGATCCGCTCCGGCATGGTGCTCTGCCCGGAAGACCGCAAGCATGACGGCATCGTGCAGGGGCGCTCGATCGAGGAAAACATCGCGATTTCCTCGCGCCGGCATTTTTCGCCCTTCGGCATCCTCAGCCCGCGCAAGGAGGCGGATCTCGCCGATACCTTCATCGCCAGGCTGAAGGTGCGCACGCCGTCGCGCAAACAGGACATCATCAACCTCTCCGGCGGCAACCAGCAGAAGGTCATCCTCGGCCGGTGGCTGTCGGAACAGGGCGTCAAGGTGCTGATCATCGACGAGCCGACACGCGGCATCGATGTCGGCGCCAAGTCCGAAATCTATGAAATCCTCTATGACCTCGCAGCCGGCGGCATGGCGATCGTGGTCATATCGAGCGAGCTTCCTGAAGTCATGGGCATTACCGACCGCATCATGGTCATGTGCCAGGGCAGAGTTGCTGCCGATATCCCGCGTACCGAATTCGACGAGCGCCGCATCCTGGCGGCCGCTCTGCCCGATACGTCCCCCGTTGCCGCCGCCCAATCCTGACAAAGGTGTTTCGACGATGTCCTCTCTCAAAAAACTTCTCCTCGGCGAACAAGGCCTGGTCGTCATCTTCGCGCTCGCCTTCGTCATCGTGTCGCTGACCGTTCCGAACTTCCTGACCGAGCGCAACATGCTCGGCCTGCTGCAATCGGTGGTCACCATCGGCATCGTCGCCTGCACCATGATGTTCTGCCTCGCCTCGCGGGATTTCGACCTCTCGGTCGGATCGACGGTCGCCTTTTCCGGCATGGTCGCGGTGATGGCGTCGAATGCCACCGGCTCGATCATTCTCGGTCTGCTGGCGGCGCTCGTCTGCGGCGGCGTGGTCGGCCTGGTCAACGGCGTCGTCATCGCCCGATTCCGCATCAATGCGCTGATCACCACGCTGGCGACCATGCAGATCGTTCGCGGCTTGGCGCTGATCGCCTCGGACGGCCGCGCCGTCGGTATCAACGATCCGGCTTTCTATCAGCTCGCCTTGTCGAAATTCTTCGGCGTCCCGACACCGATCTGGATCATGGCGGCCCTGTTCGTCGTGTTCGGCTTCGTGCTCAACCGCACGGTGTTCGGCAAGAACACGCTGGCGATCGGCGGCAATCCGGAAGCCTCGCGGCTGGCCGGCGTCAACGTCATCACCATGCGCATCTGGATCTTTGCGCTGCAGGGCCTCGTCTGCGCCATCGCCGGCGTGCTGCTCGCCTCGCGCATCACCTCCGGCCAGCCGAATGCGGCGACGGGCCTTGAGCTGTCCGTCATCTCCGCCTGCGTGCTGGGTGGTGTGTCGCTTGCCGGCGGCCGGGCGGCGATGACGGGCGTCATCGTCGGCGTGCTGATCATGGGCATTGCCGAGAACGTCATGAACCTTCTCAACATCCAGGCCTTCTATCAATATGTCGTGCGCGGCCTGATCCTGCTGATCGCCGTCCTGCTCGACAACCTGCGCTCCACCGCCGTCGGCCGGCGGGGCTAAAGGTCAACGAAAGCTTGGGGAGAAGACCATGGCCGAGCGGCTGAACGGCAAACGTATCCTGATCACCGGTGCGGCGCAGGGCATCGGCCTGGCCATGGCCGAAGCGTTTTCCCGCGAGGGCGCGCATCTTTTCCTCGTCGATCTCGACCGTGTCCTGTTGCAGCAGGCGGCGGAGCGGCTGCGGGAAAGGGGCGCGACGCTCGGCTTCATGGCCGGCGACATCGCCGATCCGCTCGCCATGCGCGCCGCGGTGCAGCAGGCCGACCGTGAGATCGGTATGCTGAATGCGCTGGTCAACAATGCCGGCGTCAACGTTTTCGCCGAACCGCTCCGGACCACCGACGAGGAATGGCAGCGCTGCTTCGACATCAATCTGAAGGGCGCATGGAACTGCTGCAAGGCGGTGCTTCCCGGGCTGATCGACCAGGGTGGCGGCGTCATCCTCAACATCGCCTCGACGCATGCCTTCACCATCATCCCGCACACCTTCCCCTATCCGCTGGCCAAGCATGCGCTTCTGGGGCTCACCAAGTCTCTCGGCCTGGAATATGCGTCGAAAAATGTCCGCGTGAATGCGCTGGCGCCGGGTTATGTCGCGACGCAGAAGGTGATCGACTACTGGAACAGTTTTGAAGATCCGGCAGCGGCGAAGGCGGAAACCATGCGCCTGCATCCCGGCGGCCGCATCGCCACGCCGGAAGAAATCGCGCTCGCCGCGGTCTTCATGATTTCGGACGAATGCCCGTTTATGAACGCCACCTGCCTGACCATCGACGGCGGGCTGAGCGTGCAGCAGCATCCGGCGTAATTGCGGGCTGGAACAACCGGCCTACCGCCGCGCGCCCTTGCGCAGTTCCGAAGGCGCTTGGCCGAACTGGCGGCGGAAGGCCTTGTTGAAATAGGAGAGGTCGCCGAACCCCACCTCATAGGCAATGGCGCTGATCGGGCGGTCTTCGCTGCTGCGGCCGATCATCTGTTGCGCCATGGCTAGGCGCCGCTCCAGCAGATAGCGGGAAAACGTCGTGCCTTCCTGCTGGAAGAGTTTCTGGATGGAGCGCGGCGTCACGCCGTTGAGACCGGCCAGCGTGGCGACGTCGAGATCCGGATCGGACAAATGCGCGTCGATATAGGCCTTGATGCCCTGCATCCGGTCGCTGCCGGGCACGCTCGCCTCGGCATCGAGATAGGCCAGCACCAGCGGCAGGATTTCGTGGAAATGCACGTTCGCCATCTCCGCCTCGCGCGGTCCATGCGGCCCGCGCATCAAAAGGTAGGCGCCGTAGGTGATCAGCAATTGCAGCGGCGGAAAGTTTTTCGGCACCGGCCGCAGCAGGATGCGCTGCAATTGCGGCGGCGGCAGGCGGAAGGAGGCCAGCGGCAGGCTGCCACAATCGAGGCGTCCGCCCGAAGGCAGCGACCATTCGAACGGCTCCTCGCCGGAAACGAACAGGAAATCGCCGACATCGGCCTCGACCGTGCGCTTGCCCTGCTGCACGGCAAGCGGGCCTTCCATGCTGCGCACCATCAGCGCACGCCCGCTTTTCGCCCGGCCGGAACCGGTGATGCGTAACGGTTCGGGAGCGAAAAACGCCGTCATCACGGCAAGTTGCGGCAAGGCGCACTGGATGCCACGGCTGCCGGCGAGTGCTGCCGCATCGATCTCCACGGGTCCGATGACCGAAGACAGCATCGTCCTTGTCAACGAACGGCTTTCACGTTCGGCAAGGCCGGCGGTGTCGAGGTGTTGAGGGCTGATCATTTCGGTCATGAAAGGTATCGTTAAGTATGTGTCAAAAATGCAACGCCGGTGCCTGCTTTCCGGCAAGTTCGCTACAGGCGTGGTGGCTTTCGTCTCCGACCAAGTCGCCAGGGCATCGCTTGGGTAAACCTGACTGGTATAGACATGTTTAACCGACTTGGACGTCGCAAACCAGAGGCCTGCCTTTCGCGGGCGAGGTTTTCCGCAGCCTCAAGTCGAATGGAGAGATCTCGATGCGCCACGCCGCCTTGCTTGCCGGAACCTGCCTCGCCCTGATGCCGCTGTTTGCGATGCCCGTTTTTGCCCAGGACCCGGCGACGGAAGGCGAGGCCACGGAGCTGAAGCCGCTGGTGATCACCACCGCCACCCGCACCAGCCGTCCGGTATCGAGCATTCCCGGCTCGGTCATGGTCATCGAGGGTGAGGAGCTGGAACAGCAGAAGAAGCTGGCCGCCAATGCTTCGGCTCTGGTTTCGAAACTCGTTCCGGGCTTCTCCGTATCCAACCAGACGCTGTCGGGCGCATCCGAGACGTTCCGCGGTCGCGGCGTCCTCGTGCTGGTCGACGGCGTGGCGCGCAATACGCCGCTGCGCGACGTTTCGCGCGTTTTGGCGCTGGTGGATCTCGCCAAGGTCGAGCGCATCGAGGTCGTCAACGGCGCCAGCAGCCTCTACGGTTCGGGAGCCACGGGCGGTACGATCAATTTCATCACCCGCAAGGACGCCACGGACAAGCCGTCGGTGACCGTCGAAACCAAGGTTCGTGCTTTCACCGAGAACCTGGGCGAATCGGCAGCACCCGAAGTTTCCATCTCGGCAACCCAGAAGCTCGGCAATTTCGACTACCTGTTCTCGGCCAGCGGTCGCAAGGTGCGCCGCACCTATGACGGCGACGGCCGCGAGCTGCCTTCGGACGCCATGCTGGGGCAGGGCGGCGGCGACCGCACCGATTTCGGCAATCTGTATGCCCGCCTCGGTTTCGAGGACGAAAGCCGACGCTTCGAGATTTCAGCCGAACTGGTAAAGATGAGCCAGGACCCCGACTGGTTCACCAATTTCCTCGCCAACCCGGCGGTTCCCGATTTCACCAGCCCTTACACGGGCAGGCCGGTGACCGAGGATTCGAAATATTTCACCGCCCGCTACAGCGATTCGGCTTTCGCGCTCGGCGAACTCGAGGTCAAGGCGTTCCACAACGACATGGAAAAGCGTTTCCCCTTCACCCGCTTCGACACCGCCGTCAACAACCAAGTCTATTACTCCGGCGATCCGCGCAATCCGCAGGCCGATTACGCCCAGGGCACGCTCTACAGCAAGCGCACCGGCATCAACGCCACGGTCGCCACGCCGCTCGATTCGATCTGGCAGGACATGGTGCTGACCTGGGGCCTCGACTTCCTGCATGACGAGACGACGCAGAAGATCCAGAATGGCTGGGACATCATCAGCCCGATGCGGCAGAACTCCGTCGCCGCCTTCGCGCAGCTGCAGGCGCCGATCACCGACCGGCTGCAGATCCAGGGCGGCGTGCGCTACGAACGCTTCTTCCTGAACGTCGCGGATTTCAACCGGCCGGCCATCTACTACATCAACCGGCCTTATCCGGCGATCGACGTGCTCGGCGGTTCCTTCGAGTATGACAACTGGACCTTCAACCTCGGCGGCACCTTCGACCTGACGCCGGAACTGCAGGCCTTTGCCGGCTTTTCCCAGGGCTTTTCGCTGACCGACATCGGCGGCTTCACCCGCCGCGCCGGCGCCAACTCCTCGGCGGAACTGTGCGATGCCTACGGCGCGCTGGCCTGCCCGGGTGCGGGGGCGCCGGACTACACGGTCAGCTATGCCTCGATCGCGCCCGATCCGCAGGTGGTCAACAACTACGAAATCGGCATGCGCGGCGGCTGGACGGATTTCGGCGGATCGCTGTCGGCCTTCGTCTCGACCTCGGATGACGGCGTCAACTACGATGTCGCCTCCAACCGCGTGTCGCAGCAGAAGGAGAGGATCTGGGGCCTGGAAGCGACCGGCTGGTGGCAGGCGACCGACAACTTCACGGTTGGAACGGTGCTCTCCTATCAGGAGGGCCGCTACGACGCCGATCGGGACGGCGACATCGACAGCTGGCTGCCGAACAACGGCATCGCCACGCCGTTCCGCGGCATGGTCTACGGCACCTACGTGTTCGAGAACGGCCTGAACCTGCGCGGCGAAGTGGTGTTCTTCAGCGGCCGCGACAAGATCACCACCGTTCCGGAAATCGAGGGTGCGGCGCTGGTCAACGTCATGGCGAGCAAGAAGGTCGGCGAGGGCGAGCTGAGCTTCGGCATCGAAAACCTCTTCGACCGCGACTACATGAACCCGACCGCCAGCGCGACACGCAACAATGTCGTCAACGGCGAGGGACGCACCGTATCGCTGAGCTACAAGATCACCTTCTGATGATCAGTTTTTCGATCCGGGGAGATGGTATCATCCATCTCCACCTCTGTCCCCCCTATGCCGAAACGGACGAGGAAAGCTATCTTGCCGCCCTCGACCGCATCGGCGAGATCGAAAGACCCTACGCCATGGTGGTCGATATCTCCGGTCATGTGCATCTGTCGCGCGAAGGCGAACTGCGCCAGGCGGCGTGGGCCAAACGAACGCGCACGCAGATTTCGGCCCATTGCCTTGCGGTGGCGCTGGTGCGCGAAACGCCCAATCCACGTTCGCAGCAATCCTTCTCTCGCCTCTGGAACATCCCCGTGCACGTCACCAGCGACAGCGACGAGGCGATGCGGTTTGCAACCGGTCATCTCCATGCTTCCGGAAAGCGTCCATGAGCGCTGCCGCCCTGCGCCGGCCGCCCGCGGCCGGCCGTTTCTCCGCAGGCCGGATGCGGCTTTTCGCCGTGCTGGCCGGACTTTCCCTGGCGCAGGGCCTTCCGGGATACCTGCTGGTGGCGGCGATCCCGCCGATCATGCGTGGACTCGGCGTCTCGCGCACGGCGATCGGCATGCTGGCGGTGCTGATGATCCCGCTGACGATAAAGTTTCTCTGGGCGCCGCTGGTCGACCGCATCAAGCTGATGTCGATCGGCCACCGCCGCAGCTGGATCCTGCCGACGCAGTTCGGCACCGTGCTGGCGATCGTCTCGCTGATCTTCGTCGAGCCGAACAATGTCATGGCGATCTTCCTCATTGGCCTCGTCATCGCCATCCTGACCTCGACGCAGGACATCGCCACGGACGGTTACGCGACGCTGGCGCTTCGGGAGGAAGACCGCGCCGTCGGCAACGCCATCCAGGGCGGCGCGGTGGCGGCAAGCGTCATCGTCGGCGGCACCTTCTCGCTGGTGCTCTATGAATGGATCGGCTGGCAGCCGATGATCCTCACCATAGCCGCCATCTCGACGTTGCCGCTGGTGGCGATCGCCTTCATGCCGGAAGATGCCAACACCGCCGTCTTCCAGCCCGCAAAGCGCCCGTCGCTCAAGGCCTTCGTCAAGCGGCCCGAGGCGGTGACCGCACTGACCGTTGCGCTGATCTACCGGGCCAGCGAAGGCCTGGTGAAGTCGATGGAGGGTTCCTACCTCGTCGATGCCGGCCTGCCGCTGTCGTCGATCGGTTACCTCAGCGGCATTTCGGCGGCAACGGCCGGGATCGCCGGTTCGGCGATTGCGGCGATACTGGTGCTGCGCACCGGCGCCAGCGGTACGCTGCTGTTGCTCGGCGGTTTGCGGACCTTGTGTTTCCTACTGTTCAGCCTGCATGCCGCCGGCCAGCTTTCGGGGCTGTGGGTGTTGCTCGGCGCGGCCGGGTTCCAGACGCTGATCCGCTACATGGAGATCGTCGCGCTCTACAGCCTTTTCATGGCCGTCGCCTCGAAGAACCAGCCGGGTCCCGATTTCACAATTCTATCCTGCGCCCAGATCATCATCTATCTCCTCGGTTCGATGATGGCGGGCATGATTGCCGATCTGCTCGGCTATCCCGTGCTGTTCTTCGCTGCGACCGCCATTTCCGGTGTCGCGGTCATCGTCACGTTCCGGCTGCTGACGACGTTGAAGCGGCGAACCGAGGAAGCGGCAGGTGACGGCAGGGCGTGACGGCGGCCTGTCGTTTTTTCCTTTGTCCAACCCGGCGATGCGCCGCCCGTGCGTCCGGGTTCTCGGTATTTCCCGCCCGAGCGGCAAGCGCATGACAATGCGATGGAACGAATATACTGTTTGGTGAGAACCATCGTTTATTCTTGAAAGTCGAGTTGGGCCAGGGGCGCAAAACAAACGGTAAACGGGAGGTGTTCCGCCTGGTTGCCGGGGACGAATGACCATGTCTCGCTTGAATTGTCCGCTCCTGGGCATCGGGATGATTTTGGGATGAGCCATTCGAACAATGCCGGACGTCGGTCCGATATCAGGATGCGGCCGGCGGACGAGGCGGATAGCTTCGGCCAGACGCGTGAAACACTCGATTTCTGGACCAACTGCATCGGCGCCCCGGTTCTCGTCGTCGACCGTTACGAACGAACGGTGCGTTTCGGCAACCAGAGCGCGGCGTCTTTTTTCGGGCTGCCGGTCGAAGCTCTGGCGAACCGGCCGATGGCCGACCTGCTCGGCGAGGAGTGCGCCCAGTTCACGGATCACATCTGGAGCAACGCCCCCGTCGGGACGCCTGGCGAACCCTTCATCCTGAATGCGGTCGTCAAGGCCGAGCAGCGGTCCCTGCTGATGCGCCTGACGACCGTCGTCGTCGAAGGCGAGGCGCTCCGGCTCTTTACCATCAGCGATGCACCCGTCGGCGGTGCGGTGGCATTGGCAAGCTGGCAGGAAAACCTGATCTCGCTGCTCAACTGGCTTCCCTTCGGTTTCGAGATCGGCAATCTCGACGACGAGATCCAGTTTTCCAATGCGCAATGCGTCGAACTGTTCGGGTATGAGCAAAGCGATTTGCCGACGCCGGAGGATTGGTGGAGGCTGGCTTATCCCGATCCCCACTACCGCCGCTTTGCCCGGGAGAAGTGGGAAAGCTCGATTGCAGCCGCCCGGGCGGAGAACCGCGAAATGACGCCGTTCGACCTGGAGGTGACCGCCAAGGACGGCTCGACACGGACGATCCAGTTCCGCCACCGCACGATCGGCAACTTCAACATCAACCTCTTCCTCGACGTCACAAGCGAACGCGCCTATGCGCGGGAACTCCAGCGTCTGGCGGATACCGACTCGCTGACGGGCGCCATGACCCGGCGCCGCTTTTTCCAGGAGGCGGAAAAGCGCTTTGACGCCGCGCAGGCCAACGCGCCTCACGCCATCCTGATGCTCGATATCGACCATTTCAAGCAGATCAACGATGCTTTCGGCCATGGAACCGGTGACCTGGTGCTCGAGGAGTTCACCCGTCGTTGCCGCAGCGTGATTGGCCGCGACGATCTTTTCGCCCGCGTCGGCGGCGAAGAGTTCGCCGTGTTGTTGCGTTACGACGATGCGAAGACGGTCGTCGAGATGGCGGAACGCATTCGTCGCACCATCGATGCCACACCTTTCGAGGTCGGCGCCGTAGCGCTTGCCGTGACAGTAAGTCTCGGCGTGGCGATGCGCCTGTCTTCCGAGCATGCGGTCGATCTCACCATTTCGCGCGCCGACAGGGCTCTCTACGAGGCGAAGACCACCGGCCGGAACCGGGTGGCGATCGCCGCCGCCCAGATGGAATGACCGGGCCCCACGCCGCTCCGAAACACCTGATCAAGGAAACTTTGTCAGAGAGGGAACTATTTCCCTCCTGGCTGGTTCCATGCGATGGATCAGGGAGGAAACCATGTCGTATAACATCGATCCCAATGTCATCGACGTCACCACGCTGCGCCACGTCTGGCCGATCCGGGACTTTTGCCAACAATACAATCTCGATCTCGAAAACGAGAAGCGTTTGCGGATCTTGTTCGGCGAGTATGCCACGGCGATGGAATTGCTGATGAATATCGTGCGCAGGCCGCGCTACCGCTAACCTTTTCGACGGCTTGACGAAGGACGGCCGGGGTAGGCCGCCTCCTGCCGTTCCGGTGGGCTGCGTGTTCTGTCGCGTCCCAGGCAACGCACGCCTCTGTGCAGTGCAAAGGCGGCGTCCGTCTCCGCAGGGCCATTTGCCATCTATTGGCCCATGCCCGTCCACTTTGCATGAAAGGTGAGGGAGCCGCAAAAA
>Ga0066256_1002056_pt1 | contig 23772 bp, 23 predicted proteins | sample ThiBio_1000_biof_FD_87107 | JGI IMG/M metagenome (GOLD analysis project Ga0066256, IMG submission 87107) | Wastewater bioreactor microbial communities from Cape Town, South Africa - Thiocy_expt_1000_biof (version 2) | ecosystem: Engineered > Bioreactor > Thiocyanate-remediating >... | reverse complement strand
CCGGTGATGAAGTTGAGCGTGCGCGGCATCTCGCCCTTGCCGTAGCGCGCACGCGCCAGCCGCATGACCGATTCCAGGTCGCCGCCTATGTCGGCCGCGTCGACCACGACGATGTGGTGGTCGGGCAGGAAGTTGAGCGTGGTCGGGTTGTCCTTGCCGGAAAACAGCGCCAGCGTGCCGGTCTCGGCGATTGCCGCCGCCGCGTGGCTGACGCTCGCCTCGTCGTCGCCGTCGGACGGGCCGTGGCGCACCTGCAGCGTCCGCTCGTTCACCCACGGCATCGCCTTCAGCCGCCGGTCGCCGCCCATGCGCACCTTGGCCGGCAGGTTGCGCGCGCGCAGATAGGCGGTGACGGCGGCCGGCACGACCTCCTCGCCCGCCACGCGCGCGACCGTCGCCGCCGCCTGCGTCGCCATCCTGCAGAACAGCTCGACGCGGGCCTCCGGATCGAGTTGTGCCCGCGTGGGGATGATGCCGGCCGGCGCCTCCATCAGCCGGTCCCACACATTGTCCAGCCGGCCGGCATTGCCCGAGGCGTCGAGCGCCTTGCGCACCTTGCCGAGGATTGCCTCGCGCGCGCTCACAGCGGGCTTCCCTGCTTGAGCGCGTCGCGGTCGCGCCATTGCTGCATGAAGGTGCGGCCCTGCGGCGCCGGCATGTCGCGATGGCGCACCCAGCCGCCCGCCAGCGGCAGGAAGCCGAAGCGCCGCTTGCGGCCGCCGGCGACCGCCAGCAGCGGGAAGGCGAGCCAGGTGGTGAGGTGGTAGAGCGCCGGCCGCCGCGCAAACCACGCCCAGAATTTCAGGCCGGTGCGCGCAGCCGTCGGGTTCAGCCCGCGCTCCCATTCGCGCTCGCGCCAGTGGCGCATCATCTTCGGCAGCGGGATCTTCATCGGGCACACGCTCTCGCAGCGGCCGCAGAAGGTCGAGGCGTTGGGCAGGTGGCCGGCCTTGTCGACGCCGATCAGCGACGGCGTCAGCACCGCGCCCATCGGGCCGGGATAGACCCAGCCATAGGCGTGGCCGCCGACCGCGTGGTAGACGGGACAGTGGTTCATGCAGGCGCCGCAGCGGATGCAGCGCAGCATCTCCTGGAACTCGGTGCCGAGCATCGACGAGCGGCCGTTGTCGAGCAGGATGACGTGGTATTCGTCCGGCCCGTCGGGATCGTTCGGCCGGCGCGGGCCGGTCGACACGGTGGTGTAGACGCTCATCTCCTGGCCGGTCGCCGAACGCGCCAGCACGCGCAGGATCTGCGCGGCGTCCTCCAAGGTCGGCACCACCTTCTCGATCGAGGCGATGACGACGTGGACGCGCGGCAGGATCTGGCTGAGGTCGCCATTGCCCTCGTTGGTGACGATGATCGAGGAGCCGGTCTCGGCGACGAGGAAGTTGGCGCCGGTGATGCCGATGTCGGCCTCGAAATATTTCTGCCTGAGCACGCGGCGCGCCTCGCCGAGCAGCGAGGCGGGGTCGGACAGGTCGCGCTCCGGCGGCAGGTCGGTGTGGACGCGGCGGAAGTCGGCCTCGACCTGCTCCTTGTTCAGGTGCACGGCCGGGGCGATGATGTGGCTCGGATGCTCGCCGCGGAGCTGGATGATGTATTCGCCGAGGTCGGTCTCGACCGGGCGAATGCCCGAGGCCTCGAGAAAATCGTTGAGCTCGATCTCCTCGGTGATCATCGACTTGCCCTTGGCCACCGTCTTGGCGTCGTGCATGCGGCAGATGTCGAGCACGATGCCGCGCGCCTCGGCCGCGGTCTCGGCCCAGTGGACCTTGCCGCCGGCGGCCAGCACCTTCTCCTCGTAGGCGGTCAGGTAGAGGTCGAGATTGGCGAGCGTGTGGTCCTTGATGGCGCGCGCGCTGTCGCGCAGCGCGTCGAACTCGGGCAGGGCCTCGACCGCATGGCTGCGCTTGTCGATGAAGCCGGAGCGCACATGCCCCATCGCCTTCTGGAGCTGCGCGTCGGCCAGCGCCTCGTGGGCGTTCTGCTTGAAGGCGGGGGAGGTGATCAGCATGGGCGAACTGCCTGAGCAGCAATCTTTGATGCTGGCGTTCCTTCGCGCCCCCCTCTGTCCTGCCGGACATCTCCCCCACAAGGGGGGAGATTGGCTTTCGTCGACTGTTTCGCCAGCCTTCGACGATTGGCGAAATCAATGCGGAAGTCTGATCTCCCCCCTTGTGGGGGAGATGTCCGGCAGGACAGAGGGGGGCAACGTAGAACGCCTGGCCGCGAACGGGTTTCCATCTCCTTCACCTCCCTCCGATCGGCGGGGGGTCGGTCATGCCGGCGAGCACCTCGGCGACGTGGCGGACCTCCGTCGCCGAGCCCTGGCGCCCGAGCTTGCCGGCCACGTTCATCAGGCAGCCGAGGTCGCCGGCCAGCAGCATGTCGGCGCCGGCCGCCTCGATGTTGGCCGTCTTCTTCTCGACGATCGCGTTGGAGATCTCGGAATACTTCACGCAGAACGTGCCGCCGAAGCCGCAGCACACGTCGGCCTCCGCCATCTCGGTGAGCTTCAGCCCGTCGACCGAGGCGAGCAGCGCGCGCGGCTGGCGCTGCACGCCGAGCTCGCGCAGGCCCGAGCAGGAATCGTGGTAGGTCGCGGTGCCGGGAACGGCGGCGGCAACGTTGCGCACGCCGAGCACGTCGACCAGGAAGCTGGTCAGCTCGTGCACCTTGTCGGAGAAGGCGCGGGCACGCTCCTCCCACGCGGCGTCGCCGCGGAACAGCGCCGGATAGTGCTTCTTCAGCATGCCGGCGCAGGAGCCAGACGGCGCCACCACGTAGTCGAAGCCCTCGAAGGCCGCGATCGTGGCCTCGGCGATGGCACGCGTGTCGGCCCGGTCGCCCGAATTGTAGGCGGGCTGGCCACAGCAGGTCTGCGTCATCGGCGCGTCGACCGCGCAGCCGGCATCCTCCATCAGTTTGACGGCGGCGAAGCCGACGCTCGGCCGGAACAGGTCGACCAGGCAGGTCACGAACAGCCCGACATTCGGGCGCCCGGTCCGGCTGCTAGGGGTGGGTTCCATGCCTGGCCATCCTGCTTGGCGTTTGCTCTCGGGTCTGCGGGGCAGGCTATCTGGCCAGCCAGTCCTTGCCAGCATGCGTGATGTCGCGCTTGCCGCACAAGGCCATCGTGATGTCCATTTCCTTCCGGATGATTTCGAGGGCCTGCGTCACGCCTTTCTCGCCGCGCGCGCCGAGCCCGTAGAGGAACGGCCGGCCGATGAAGGTCCCCTTCGCGCCGAGGCACAACGCCTTGAGCACGTCCTGGCCGGACCGGATGCCGCCGTCGAAATGGATCTCGACCCGGTCTCCGACCGCATCCGCGATCTCCTCCAGCCTGGAGATGGAGGAACTGGCGCCGTCGAGCTGGCGGCCGCCATGGTTGGACACGATGATGGCGTCGGCGCCGGTCGCCGCGGCCATCTCCGCGTCTTCCCGGTCCAGTATGCCCTTGAGGATGAGCTTGCCGCCCCACTGGCGCTTGATCCACTCGACGTCGGACCACGACAGTTGCGGGTCGAACTGCTCGGCGGTCCAGGAGGAGAGCGACGACAGGTCGGTCACGCTCTTGGCATGGCCGACGATGTTGCCGAACGTCCGCCGCCGGGTCCGGAGCATTCCCATGCACCATGCCGGCCGGGTGGCCATCTGCCAGATATGCTTCGGCGTGAAGCGCGGCGGCGCCGAGAGGCCGTTGCGCAGGTCCTTGTGCCGCTGGCCGAGGATCTGCAGGTCGAGCGTCAGCACGAGCGCCGAGCAGCCGGCCGCCTTGGCGCGGTTGATGAGGTTGAGCACGAAGTCCTTGTCGCGCATCACGTAGAGCTGGAACCAGAACGGCTTGCCGGTGGCGGCCGCCACGTCCTCGATCGAGCATATGCTCATGGTCGACAGCGTGAACGGGACGCCGAATTTTTCCGCGGCGCGTGCCGCCAGGATCTCGCCGTCCGCGTGCTGCATGCCGGTCAGCCCGGTCGGGGCCAGCGCGACCGGCATCGCGACCTTCTCGCCGATCATCGTCGATTCGAGCGTGCGGTTCGTCATGTCGACCAGCACGCGCTGGCGCAGCCTGATCTTGCGGAAATCCTCCTCGTTGGCCCGGTAGGTGCTCTCGGTCCACGAGCCGGAATCGGCGTAGTCGAAGAACATCTTCGGGACCCGCCGTCTGGCGAGGTTCTTCAGGTCGGCGATTTCCAGCGGCTGGGTCATCTATTGTATCCACGTGGGGAGAAGTCGGGAACGGGAAAATCGTGCGGCTCAGCCGCCGCCCCGCTGCTGCAGCCGCAGCCGCGAGACGCGCTGCCATTCGCTCGCCCGCTCGGCCTCGGCGGCCGCCTGCTCGACGAAGTCGATGTGCGCGCGGGCGGCCTTGCGCGCGGCTTCCGGGTCCGCCGCGCAGATCGCGTCGCGGATCGCGCAATGCTGCTCCAGCAGCCGGTCGCGCGCGCCGGGCAGCACGTAGATCAGCGACCGGTTGTAGAACACGTCGTCGGCCAGCAGGCGGTAGCAGGAGCGCAGCGTGTGCAGCAGCACGATGTTGTGCGCGCACTCGCCGACCGCGTTGTGGAGATCGACATCGGCCTCGGCCTCGGCCTCGAAATCGGCCGCCGCGTGCGCCGCCTTCATACGCTCGACGATGCCGGTGAGCAGAGCGCGGTCGGCCTCGGTGGCGCGCCGCGCCGCGAGCTCGGCCGCCACAGACTCGATCTCGCGGCGGTATTCGAGATAGTCGGACGCCGCCTTTCGGTGGCTGCGGATGAGCTGCGCCATCGGCGGCGCGAACACCTCGCCGACGATGTCGGCCACGAAGGTGCCGCCGCCATGGCGCGATTCGATCAGGCCGCGCGCCTCCAGCGCCTTCAGCGCGTCGCGCAGGATCGGCCGCGACACGTCGAAGCGCGCCGACAGGTCCCTCTCGCCCGGCAGCCGGTCGCCGGCGCCGAGCACGCCTTCGAGGATGAGCCGCTCGATCTGCTGCAACACCTCGTCGGCGGTGCGCGAATGCTCGATGCGGGTGAAGATCTCGGTCAAGGAGCACGTCCCAAGCGTCGCCCTATTCCATAAGGCCGGCGTCCTGTCTGGTCAATTCAGTTGTCCAGTGGGGGCTTGTGCGCCGCGATACCGCTGGGGCGGAGCCGCCCGGCGTGCGGCCACTACCGAATCTTAGGGGTTTCGGCCTAGACCGGCCGCGAGATGCAGACGCCTGCTTCCATAGGCCCCGCGGGCGAGGCGCGCACGGCCGCGCAGCCCCGGCGCTTCCCGGAGCTCGATGCGCTGCGCGGCCTCGCCGCCCTCGCCGTGGTGTTCAACCATTTCGTCGTCCTGTGGCGCGGCACGGCGAGTCCCGCCGTCCAGATCGCTCTCGACGCGGTGCCGCTGCGCTTCATGTGGTCGGGGCACCACGCGGTCCTGCTGTTCTTCCTCATCAGCGGCTTCGTGCTGACGCTGCCTTACATGTCCGCGCCGCCGGCCTATCCGGCCTTCCTCGCCCGCCGCATCTGCCGCATCTGGCTTCCCTATCTCGCGGCGCTCGCCCTCGCGGTGGCCGGCGCGGCGGCGTTCCACAGCCCGATCCCGGCGCTCGGGCCGTGGTTCAACCAGACCTGGAGCGCCATGCCGACGGCCGACGCTGTCGTCGACCACGTCGCCTTCGTCGGCCGCTATCCGAACGTCGTCTTCAACACCGCCTTCTGGTCGCTCGTCTACGAGATGCGGATCTCGATCGTCTTTCCGCCGATCGCGTGGGCGGTGCTCAGGTTCCCGCCGGCGGTCGTCCTCCCGGCGGCCTTCCTCGCCTCCATGCTCGCCGCCTGGCCGGCGTCGAGCCCGTCGCAGGGCGACTGGCTGCCCCCGATCCATTTCGCCGCGCTGTTCGTCGTCGGCGCGCTGCTGGCGCGCAACCTCGACGCGGTGCGCGCCTTCCACGACCGGCTCGGCCCGCGACCGCGCCGGATCGCGACATGCGCGGCGCTGCTGCTGGTCGCCTATGACCTCGCGCCGCCGGAGCGCTCGATCGGCGCGCCGCATGACTGGCTGGTGGTGCCCGGCCTCGCCTGGCTGCTCATGTCCGCCATCTGCCACGACGGCTGGCGCCGCGCCCTGCTGTCGCCGCTGCCGGCCTTCCTCGGGCGCATCTCCTACAGCCTCTATCTCGTCCACGGCACCGTGTTGTTCGCGCTCGTCCACGTCGCCTGGGGCCACGTCGCCCTGCCGTGGCTGCTGCCGGCCTACGTGGGATTGAGCATCGGCCTGGCCGTGCTCGCCCACCGCCTCGTCGAGGAACCGGCCAAGGCGCTCGGCCACGCGATCGCGGGGCGCCTGGCGCGGAATGACGCAGGCGCTGGCCGGCCGGCCAACCGATTTGCCATTCGCGAAGCCGGGCGATAAAAGGTAAAAAGAAATTCCCATTGGATGCGAGGCGTCGCGATGTCCTCACTTGCCATGCCCGCGCCGGACGCTGGCACGCTGGCCCGCCGGGCCGAGATCGTCTCCGACATGAAGATCATCGTGCCGGGCGAGGGCGTGGTCGACCACGTCACCGGCATGCGCGCCTTCGAGACCGACGGGCTGACCGCCTATCGCCAGCTCCCGCTCGTCGTCGTCCTGCCCGAGACGGTGGCGCAGGTTTCCCGCATCCTGAAATACTGCAACGACCGCAACATCCGCGTCGTGCCGCGCGGCTCAGGCACCTCGCTGTCGGGCGGCGCGCTGCCGCTTCAGGACGCCGTGCTGCTCGTCATGAGCCGCTTCAACCGCATCCTCGAGATCGACCTGCCGAACCGCGCCGTCGTCGCCCAGCCGGGCGTCACCAATCTCGGCATCACCCGGGCTGTCGAGGAGGACGGATACTATTATGCGCCGGACCCGTCCTCGCAGATCGCCTGCTCGATCGGCGGCAACGTGGCGGAGAATTCCGGCGGCGTGCACTGCCTGAAATACGGGCTCACCACCAACAACATCCTCGGCATCGAGATGGTGCTGATGAGCGGCGAGGTGGTGCGGCTGGGCGGCCGGCACCTCGACGCCGAGGGCTACGACCTGCTGGCGCTGATGACCGGCTCGGAGGGCCTGCTCGGGGTCGTCACCGAGGTGACGGTGCGCATCCTGAGGAAGCCGGAGACGGCGCGCGCGCTGCTGATCGGCTTCCCGAGCAGCGAGCAGGGCGGCCAGTGCGTCGCCGACATCATCGGCGCCGGCATCATCCCCGGCGGCATGGAGATGATGGACGCCCCGGCGATCCGCGCGGCCGAGGATTTCGTCCAGGTCGGCTACCCGCTCGACGTCGAGGCGCTGCTGATCGTCGAGCTCGACGGTCCCTCGGTGGAAGTCGACCATCTGATCGGGCAGGTCGAGGCGATCGCCTTGAAGAACGGCTCGACCACCTGCCGCATCTCGGCGAGCGAGGAGGAACGGCTGGCCTTCTGGGCGGGGCGCAAGGCGGCGTTCCCGGCGGTGGGCCGCATCTCGCCCGACTATTACTGCATGGACGGCACGATCCCGCGCAAGGGGCTGGCGCGGCTGGTGGCCGGCTGGCGGGGCCTGCCGGAGGGCTACGGCCTGCGGGTCGCCAACGGCTTCCACGCCGGCGACGGCAACCTGCACCCGCTGATCCTCTACGACGCCAACAAGCCTGGCGAGCTGGAGAACGCGGAGGCCTTCGGCGCCGACATATTGCGGCTGTGCGTCAGGGTGGGCGGCGTGCTGACCGGCGAGCACGGGGTGGGGGTGGAGAAGCGCGACCTGATGCCGGAGATGTTCGGCCAGGCCGACCTCGATCAGCAGATGCGCGTCAAATGCGCCTTCGACCCGAACCACCTGCTCAACCCCGGAAAGGTCTTCCCGCAACTCCGCCGCTGCGCCGAGCTCGGCCGCATGCACGTCCACCGCAGCGAACTGGCGTTCCCGGACATTCCGAGGTTCTAAGGGATGGGTGTGCGCTCGCAGGATCAAGGTTCCTCGCCCCCGCGTAGCGGGGGAGAGGTGGCTCGGGCGGAGCCCGAGACGGTGAGGGGAGCACGAGGGCCGACTTCGAGGGCCACCGGCGGTAGAGGGGGGCCCTGCCCGCCTAGGCGCGGGGGGCGGCCCTGTCGGCCGTGCTGCCCGCGTATCCGGGTTCGCCGAGCACGCCGGGGGGGGCGGCCCGGCTGTCCCGGTCGGGGCCGGGGGCGCGCTGGCTTCGCCGCGGCGACAATATGGGGGAAGCCGTCCTGTGGAATGAGTTGAAGGGCCGCAAGCTGGGTGGGCATAAATTCGCCCGCCAGGTTCCGATCGGTCCCTACTTTGCCGATTTCTGCTGTCGCGAACGGCGCCTCGTCGTGGAACTTGATGGCAGCCAGCACGCGGAGAGCGACTATGATCGCCGACGCGACGATTTCATGTGTGAGCGGGGCTTCTCGGTGCTGCGTATGTGGAGCGCGGACGTGTCGCGGGACCTGAGGGGTGTCGGCGAGACAATCCTGGCGGCGGTCGAGGGGCGGCTGGAAACGGTGACCACGAGCGAACTAAGGTTTGTGAAGGCACGACGCGAAACGGGGAAAGTCCGGTGAACCGGCCACGGCGCTCCCTCTCACCGGCTCGCTGCGCTCGCCACCTCTCCCCCGCTGCGCGGGGGCGAGGAACCCAGTTCCTGGGCGATCTCGCATGACCACCTTCACCCCCTCAACCGCCGGCGAAGTCCGCGAGGTCGTCGCCTGGGCCGCGGGCGAGGAAAGCCCGCTGGAAGTGCTGGGCCACGGCTCGAAGCGCGGCATCGGCCGGCCGGTGCAGGCGGCCCCCGCGCTCGCCCTGTCGGGGGGGGGGGGCGTCCCGGCCTCGGAGCGGGGGGGGCTTGTGCGCGCCGCGAGGGCGGGCACGCCGCTCGCGCGGATGGGGGCGCGGCGGGCGGCCCGCAACCAGCAGCTCGCTTTCGAGCCGATGGACTACGGCCCGCTGCTCGGCGGCCCGGCCGGGCGCGGCACGCTGGGCGGGGCGATTGCCGCCAACCTGTCCGGCCCGCGGCGGCTGAAGGCGGGGGCCGCGCGCGACCATGTGCTCGGCATCGACGCGGTCTCCGGGCGCGGCGAGGCGTTCAAGGCGGGCGGCCGCGTGGTCAAGAACGTCACCGGCTACGACCTGTCGAAGGGACTTGCCGGCTCGTGGGGCACGCTCGCCGTGCTGACCGACATCGTCGTCAAGGTGCTGCCGGCGGCGGAGACCGAGGTGACGGTGGCGCTGCGCGGCCTGCTCGACGAGCAGGCGGCGGTGGCGATGGCCGCAGCCCTCGGCTCCAGCGGCGAGGTGTCGGGCGCGGCACATCTGCCGGAAGGCGTTTCGGGCGGCATGCTCGGCGGCGGGCTGGGCGGCGCGCCGGCCACGTTGCTGCGGGTCGAGGGCTTCGGCCCGTCGGTCGCCTATCGCGTCAAGCTGTTGCGCGAACTGTTCCCGGGTGTGGCGGCCGACGAAATCGGCGCGGAGCAGTCGCGTGGACTATGGCGCGAGATCCGCGATTGCATGCCCTTCGCCGATGGCACCGACAGGCCGGTCTGGCGCGTCTCGGTGGCGCCGACGCAAGCGCACGGGCTGGCGCTGGCGCTGCGCATGCAGGTGCCGGCGACCGTCTTCTACGACTGGCAGGGCGGGCTCGTCTGGATCCGCATGGAGGACGGCGAGCCGCAGGCCGAGCTGCTGCGGGCGCTGGTCGCGCGCTGCGGGGGAGGCCACGCCACGCTGGTGCGCGCAGCCCCCGCGGTCCGCGCCGCAGTCGCCGTGTTCGAGCCGCAGGCGGCACCGCTCGCGGCCCTTTCGGCGCGGCTCAAGGAGCAGTTCGATCCGCTCGCCATCCTCAATCCGGGCAGGATGATCGCGGCTGCATGATCGGCTAGTGTGAGGCAGAGCAACGAGGAGAAGCGCCATGACCGACCAGCAGCCCACGCCGCCCGCACCGCGCCAGACCGATCGCTGGCTGGAGCCGGGACCGGCGAACATGCAGGTGATCTACGTCCTCTATCTCGCCGGCTTCGTCATCGGCATCACGGTGCTGATCGGGCTGGTGATGGCCTACGTCAACCGCGGCAAGGCCGGCGGCTGGATCGAGACGCATTACACATGGGCGATCCGCACCTTCTGGATCGCGCTGCTCGGCGGCTTCGTCTCGCTGCTGCTGATGCTGGTGGCGATCGGCTTCCTCTTGGCGCTGGCGGTCGCCGTCTGGGTCATCGTCCGCTGCGTCATCGGCCTGCAGGCGGTCAGCCGCGGCGAGCCAATCAAGAACCCCGAGAGCTGGTGGATTTGAGGTAGGTCGACAGCCGGAGTGACCACCATGGATATTGCAGACATTCTGAGCTCCGATCCCGAAATCGTCTCGGGGGCGGTGGTGTTCAAGGGAACGAGGGTCCCGGTCGATGCGCTTTTCGAGTATCTGGCCAAAGGTTCCTCCCTCGAGGAGTTCCTGGACGATTTTCCGACCGTGGAGCGGCGGCTGGCCAAGGCCGCGCTGAGGCTGGCGTCGGAAGATTTGAAGGGCTTCTTCGGGAAGCAGGCGGCTTGAGAGCGGTCGTCGATGAAGGGGTACCGAGGCGCCTTGCCGGCACGTTGCGTTCCCTTGGGCTCAAGGTTTCGCCCTTTCCACCCGAATGGAAGGGTTTGAGCAATGGCAAGCTGCTTTCCGCCGTCGAGGAGGCCGGCTTCGACTGCATGCTCACCTGCGACCGGAACATCAGGAACCAGCAACGGATGTCCGGTCGGTCGGTTGGATTGCTCGTGCTTCCGGCGCAGCGTTTCGACGACCTGCTGCCCTTCGTCCCGGTCATCGCAAGCGAGCTGACGAAGTTGCGTAGGGGAGAAGTGATCGTGATGGAAAGATCGCTTCCTGGCGAGGGCACGTAATGCAGACTTCCTTCACGCTCGCACAGCTTGCCGACCCCAACGTCGCGGAGGCGGACAGGATCCTGCGCGCCTGCGTGCATTGCGGGTTCTGCACGGCGACCTGCCCGACCTATGTGACGCTCGGCAACGAGCTCGACAGCCCGCGCGGCCGCATCTACCTGATCAAGGACATGCTGGAGGGCGGGCGGCCGGCGGACGAGGAGATCGTCACCCATATCGACCGCTGCCTGTCCTGTCTGTCCTGCATGACGACCTGCCCGTCGGGCGTGCACTACATGCACCTGGTCGACCATGCGCGCGCGCATATCGAGGAGACGTACAGGCGGCCGCTCATGGACCGTCTGACGCGCGGCCTGCTCGCGGCGGTGCTGCCCTATCCGGCCCGCTTCCGTGCCGCGCTGCGGCTGGCGGGGCTCGGGCGGCCCTTCGCCGGCCTGTTCCGGGCCGTACCGGCGCTGAAGCCGCTCGCAGCGATGCTCGACCTCGCGCCGGCCCGCGTGCCGCCGGCCTCGCCCGTCTCCGCGCCGGCCACGCACGCAGCGTCTGGCGCGCGGCGCGGCCGCGTTGCGCTGCTGACGGGCTGCGCCCAGTCGGTGCTCGACCCAGGCATCAACGAGGCCACCGTCAGGCTGCTGACCCGGCTGGGCTTCGAGGTCGTCGTGCCGGAAGACGAGGGCTGCTGCGGCTCGCTGGTCCACCACATGGGGCGCGAGCGCGAGGCGCTGGCGGCCGCCCGCCGCAACGTCGACGCCTGGATGCGCGAGATCGCGCGGGGCGGCCTCGACGCCATCATCGTCACCGCGTCGGGCTGCGGCACCACGATCAAGGACTACGGCCACATGCTGCGGCTCGATCCGGCCTATGCCGGCAAGGCCGCGCAGGTCTCGGCGCTGGCGAAGGACGTGACCGAGTTTCTCGCGGGGATCGACCTGCCGGCGCCGGACGCCGCGGGCGGCCGCACGGTCGCCTACCACTCCGCCTGCTCGATGCAGCACGGCCAGAAGATCGTGCGCCAGCCGAAGGATCTGCTGAGGAAGGCGGGTTTTCGCGTCGTCGAGCCGCGCGAGGGGCATCTGTGCTGCGGCTCGGCCGGCACCTACAACATCATGCAGCCGGAGATCGCCGGGCGGCTGCGCGACCGCAAGGTGAGGAACCTCGCCGCCACCGGCGCCGACATCGTGGCAACCGGCAATATCGGCTGCATGACGCAGATCGCCGACCGTGCCGGCATGCCGATCGTCCACACAGTCGAACTGCTCGACTGGGCCTGGGGCGGCCCGGAGCCTGCCGCGCTGTCAGGCGGCGGCCGCGGCTGACCGCCAGCTCCGCATCCACAGCACGATCGGGATGCTGACCAGATACATGGTGATGCCGTAGACGCCGGACGGCAGGCTGACCGCCGGCAGGGCCGACGCGCCGCCGGCGATCAGCGTGCCGACCGTCATGCCGAGCGCGGCGTTCTGGATGCCGCATTCGATCGAGATCGCCTTGCCTTCGGGCAGCGACAGCGAGAACAGCCGCGCCAGCCCGAGGCCGAGCGCCATCAGCAGCACGTTGAGCAGCACCAGCGCCGGCCCGAGCGTGGGCAGGTTGTCGGTGAAGATCGACCAGTTGGAGGCGAGCGCCCAGATCACCACGCCGGCGAAGAACAGCACGGCGATGCGCGAGACGATCTTCTCGAGCCGCAGCGCGAAGGCGGGGCGCGCATAGCGCAGGCCGAGGCCGGCCGCGACCGGCGCGAGCGTCAGCAGCGCCAGCGACAGGCCGAGCGAGGTGACGTCGACGGACGAGGCCTCGATCCCCATGAAGTGGTCGGCCGCAAGCCCGGTGAGCACCGGCACGGTGAAGATGGCGACGAGCGTGGTGACGCCGGTCAGCGAGATGGCCAGCGCCACGTCGCCGCCGGCGAGCTTGCTCATCAGGTTGGAGCTCGGGCCGCCGGGCGCGAAGCTCAGGATCATCATGCCGACCGCCAGCTCCGGCGGCAGCCGGAAGAGGATGGCGAGCACATAGGCGACGACCGGCAGCAGGACGATCTGCGAGAACGCGCCGAGCAGGAAGGCCCGCGGCCTCAGCACCACGCGCTGGAAGTCGGCGAGCGTGAGGCCGAGCCCGAGCGAGAACATGATGATCACCAGCGCGATCGGCAGCAGCAGCGAGATGACGAGTTCCAAGCATTCCCTCCTGATCACCCGATTCGCACGACGATAGCCTGCGACCGCGGGTTGGGAAGAAGCAATCTGCGCCGAAGGCGCGCCGGCGGCGGGGCGAGGGGGGCGGCGCGGCTTGCCGCACCGCCCCCGCCCGGGTCCCCGGTCTCCCCTCGGCCGGGCCCTTCAGGCGGATGCCGGGTCAGATGACGTGGACGGTCGTGCCGACCTTGACCCGCTCGTAGAGGTCGACGACGTCCTCGTTGCGCATGCGGATGCAGCCCGACGAGACGTTGTGGCCGATCGTCCATGGCGCGTTGGTGCCGTGGATGCGGTAGAGCGTGTCGCCGAGATAGAGCGCGCGGGCGCCGAGCGGGTTGGCCGGGCCGCCGTCCATGACGGCCGGCAGGACGCGGCCCTTCTTCTTCTCGCGCGCGATCATCTCCGCCGGCGGCCGCCATTCCGGCCACTGGCGCTTGTTGACGACCTTCTCGGTGCCCTTCCACATGAAGCCCTCCTTGCCGACGCCGACGCCGTAGCGCCGCGCCTTGCCGCCGGACTCGACGAGGTAGAGGAACTTCTGCGCCGTATCGACGACGATCGAGCCGGGCTTCTGTGGCCCGTCATAGTCGACGGTCTGAGGCAGGAACCTGGGGTCCATCTGCATGACCTCGCGCGCCGCTGCCGGCGCCGAGACCTGCTGCGCACGCGACGGCGGCGCGATCTGCTGGCGCACGGCAGGAGCGACGACCCGCTGGCGCGCGGACGCAGGCGCGACCTGCTCCGCCGCCGGGCGGCTGCCGTAGACCACGACGCGCTGGCGCGGCGCGACCCGCACCACCGGATCGGGCGCCACCGTCATCGCCATGCCGGGCGCGGCGCGGCGCACGGTGCGCGTCTCGACCGCGACAGGGCCGCGGCGGAGCTGCATCACCCACGGCGCGGAGAGGTCGGGGCTGACCACCAGCGGCGGCGGCTCCGCATAGCGGTCGTTGGCGGCGGCGGGCAGGCAGAGGAGCGGCAGCGACGCGGCCGCGGCGAGCAGAAAGACAATTCGTTTCATCGACGGACTCTTCAACAACACGCATCGAGGGCGCGGGCCGTCGAGGCCTCGCGCATGCGTCCAGTCTCGGGCCGCAGCCACACCGAAAGATGAATCGAATTGAATCGAATGCCGTTTTGTCAGGAAAGATTCCGGCGTGGTTACCGGCCGGTTCAGGAATCTGGTAAAGCGCCGGTAAAATCGCGGAAAAGGAGCGGGGCATGGCGGAGGAGCTGCGGGAGGGGCTGATCGCCGGGCCGGACGGGCGGCCGCGCTGCTTCTGGCACGGCAACCTGCCCGACTACCTGCACTATCACGACCACGAATGGGGCCGGCCCGTGGCCGACGACCGGCGGCTGTTCGAGAAGCTGTGCCTGGAGGGCTTCCAGTCGGGCCTGTCCTGGCTGACGATCCTGCGCAAGCGCGACAATTTCCGCGAGGCCTTCGACGGCTTCGACTTCGAGCGCGTCGCCCGCTACGGCGAGGCCGACGTCGAGCGGCTGCTCGGCAATGCCGGCATCATCCGCCACGGCGGCAAGATCCGCTCGACCATCAACAATGCGCGCCGGGCGATCGAGCTCGCCGGGGAGCACGGCTCGCTGGCGCGCTATTTCTGGGCGCACGAGCCGCAGCCGCGGGAGCGCCCGGCCGTGCTCGACCTCGCCACGCTCAGGGCCAACCCCAAGACCGAGGTCTCGGCGCGGATCTCCAGGGACCTGAAGAAGCGCGGCTGGACCTTCGTCGGCCCGACGACCGTCTACGCCTTCATGCAGGCGATGGGCCTCGTCAACGACCACATCGAGGGCTGCTCCTGCCGGGCGGAGGTGGAAGCCGACCGCCACCGTTTCGCGCGGCCCTAGCCATTCACCGTCGACAGGCGATCACGCCGCCCTTGACACGGATTTTGCCAGGTCATATCTGACCGGCACGTTGGCACTCGCCCAAGGGGAGTGCTAACAGCGGTCCGGCCCCGGGCTGGACGACAGGATTGCTCAAACATCCGATCAGGGATTGAACAACATGGCAAAGACGAAGTTTCGCCCGCTCCACGACCGGGTCGTGGTGCGCCGGCTCGAGTCCGAGGAGAAGACCAAGGGCGGCATCATCATCCCCGATACCGCCAAGGAGAAGCCGCAGGAAGGCGAAGTCGTCGCCGTCGGCTCGGGCGCTCGCGACGAGGCGGGCAAGCTGGTTCCGCTGGACGTCAAGACCGGCGACAAGGTGCTGTTCGGCAAGTGGTCGGGCACCGAGGTCAAGCTCAATGGCGAAGAACTCCTCATCATGAAGGAGTCGGACATCATGGGCATCATCGGCTGAGCATCGGCCGCACCCTTCTTACCAATCGAGGACGTGGAGCTGCCCGGAGCAGCGGTCCGTCCAACAGGAGCTGAATAATGGCTGCCAAAGACGTGAAATTCTCCCGTGACGCCCGCGAGCGCATGCTGCGCGGCGTCAACATCCTCGCCGACGCGGTGAAGGTGACGCTAGGCCCGAAGGGCCGCAACGTGGTCATCGACAAGTCGTTCGGCGCCCCGCGCATCACCAAGGACGGCGTCACCGTCGCCAAGGAGATCGAGCTGGAGGACAAGTTCGAGAACATGGGCGCCCAGATGGTGCGCGAAGTGGCCTCGAAGACCAACGACATCGCCGGCGACGGCACCACGACCGCGACGGTGCTCGCCCAGTCGATCGTGCAGGAAGGCCACAAGGCCGTGGCCGCCGGCATGAACCCGATGGACCTGAAGCGCGGCATCGACCTGGCCGTCGGCGAGGTCGTCACCTACCTCAACAAGACCACCAAGAAGATCAAGACCTCGGAAGAGGTCGCGCAGGTCGGCACCATTTCGGCCAACGGCGAGTCCGAGATCGGCCAGATGATCGCCCAGGCGATGCAGAAGGTCGGCAACGAGGGCGTCATCACCGTCGAGGAAGCCAAGACCGCCGACACCGAGCTGGAAGTGGTCGAGGGCATGCAGTTCGACCGCGGCTACCTGTCGCCCTACTTCGTGACCAACCCGGACAAGATGGTCGCCGAGCTCGAGGACGCCTACATCCTCCTGCACGAGAAGAAGCTCTCCAACCTGCAGGCCATGCTGCCGGTGCTGGAAGCCGTCGTGCAGACCTCCAAGCCGCTGCTCATCATCTCCGAGGACGTCGAGGGCGAGGCGCTCGCCACGCTCGTCGTCAACAAGCTGCGCGGCGGCCTGAAGATCGCCGCCGTCAAGGCTCCGGGCTTCGGTGACCGCCGCAAGGCCATGCTCGAGGACATCGCCATCCTCACGGGCGGCCAGGTGATCTCCGAGGATCTCGGCATCAAGCTCGAGAACGTCGGCCTGAACATGCTCGGCCGCGCCAAGAAGGTGTCGATCTCCAAGGAGAACACCACCATCGTCGACGGCGCCGGCAAGAAGGCCGAGATCCAGGGCCGCGTCGCCCAGATCAAGCAGCAGATCGACGAGACCACCTCCGACTACGACCGCGAGAAGCTCCAGGAGCGTCTGGCGAAGCTGGCCGGCGGCGTCGCCGTCATCCGCGTCGGCGGTGCGACCGAGGTCGAGGTGAAGGAGAAGAAGGACCGCGTCGACGACGCCCTCAACGCGACCCGCGCGGCCGTCGAGGAAGGCATCGTTCCGGGTGGCGGCGTGGCCCTGCTGCGCGCTTCGCTGGCGGTCAAGGCCTCCGGCGCGAACTCCGACCAGCAGGCGGGCATCAACATCGTCCGTCGCGCCCTGCAGGCTCCGGCCCGTCAGATCGCCACGAACGCCGGCGCCGAGGCGTCGATCGTCGCCGGCAAGATCCTCGACAACAAGTCGGCGACCTACGGCTACAACGCCCAGACCGGCGAGTATGGCGACATGATCGCCATGGGCATCGTCGACCCGATGAAGGTCGTGCGCACGGCCCTGCAGGACGCCGCTTCGGTCGCGGGCCTGCTCGTCACCACCGAGGCCATGATCGCCGAGGCTCCGAAGAAGGACGCCCCGATGCCGGCAATGCCCGGCGGCGGCATGGGCGGCATGGGTGGCATGGACTTCTAAGTCCGGCAGCCCGGACCCACGGTTCGGAAATGCGAGGGGCGGCAGCGATGCCGCCCCTTTTTCGTGCGCGCGCGATTTTTTTATCGTCGGCCGGAACCTTTCGCCGCGCCGCTCGTTATTCGCTTGTCCAAGGCAGTTCAAAAGGCAGCCAAGGACAAAGACGCCTCCAACACCCTCAAAAGTGCTGGAGGCGTTTTTGCATTTGCCGTTGACGGGCGCGCGCACGCCCTGCACATCGCGGCGTGTCCGTTTCCAGCCTCGCAGCCCTCGCCGTCTCGGCCTTCACCTCCGCCACGATCCTGCCCGGGACGTCCGAGGCGCTGCTGCTCGCGCTGGCGGCGGCGGATGCGGCGCCCGGCTGGCTGCTGCTCGTCGTGGCGAGCAGCGCCAACGTCGCCGGCTCCAGCGTCAACTGGCTGATCGGCCGCTTCCTCGCGGCGCGGCTGCGCGGCACGCGCTGGATGCCGGACGAGGCGGGGCTGGAGCGGGCCGCGCGCTGGTTCCGCCGCTGGGGCAAGTGGTCGCTGCTCGCCTCGTGGCTGCCGGTCGTCGGCGACCCGCTGACGCTCGCGGCGGGGCCGCTGCGCGTGCGCTATCCGGTCTTCCTCGTGCTCGTCGCCATCGGCAAGACCGCGCGCTACGCGGCGGTCCTGGCGCTGGCGCGGCAGCTCTGAGCTACGCCCCCGGCTCCCCGGCGGGCTTCGGCACCGCCGCGCCGCGCGGCGGCGCTGTGCGCTCGGGGATCAGCCCCTGTGGCGCGAAGCGCAGCACGAGCAGCAGGATCAGGCCCATCAGGAACAGCCGCATGTGCGGCGCGGCGTCGAGCAGGCGCGCGCGCAGCACGCTCGACGGGTCGAGCCCGGCCGTCAGCGTGTTCATCACCAGGATGCCGGCGGGCTCGGCCTCGACCCAGACGAACCAGATCAGGAAGCCGCCCAGCACGGCGCCCCAGTTGTTGCCCGAGCCGCCGACGATCACCATCACCCAGATCAGGAAGGTATAGCGCAGCGGGTTGTAGGTGCCGGGCGTGAGCTGGCCGTCGAGCGTCGTCAGCATGGCGCCGGCGAGGCCGACGACGGCCGAACCGAGGATGAACACCTGCATGTGGCGGCGGGTGACGTTCTTGCCCATCGCCTCGGCCGCGTCGCGGTTGTCGCGGATCGCCCGCATCATGCGGCCCCAGGGCGAGTTGAGCGCCTTCTCGGCGAACCACATCAGGACGACCAGCACGGCAGCGAACAGCAGCGCGTAGCAGATCTTGACGAAGATCGACGAGAAGATGACCGGGTTGGCGCCGACGAGCTGGGCGATGTCGAGGAACCACGGCTCCTGCTGCAGCCCGATCTCGTAGGGCACCGGGCGCGGCATGCCGGTGACGTTCTTGACGCCGCGGGTGAGCCAGTCCTCGTTCTTGATCATCGCGATGATGATCTCGGCGATCCCGAGCGTGGCGATCGCCAGATAGTCGGCCCTGAGCCCGAGCGTGATCTTGCCGACCATCCAGGCGGCGGCCGCCGCGAGCAGGCCGCCGACGATCCACGACAGCAGGATGGGCAGGCCGAGCCCTCCGAGATAGCCGGTCTGCGCCGGGTTGTAGCGCTCGATGGCGTCGACCGCCGGGTCGAACACGGCGCGGATGACGAAATAGCCAACGAGGCCGACGAGGATCATCGCCGGCCTGCGCCATGGCCGCGGCACGACGCGGCCGGCCGCCCACACGGCGGCGATCGTGCCGATCAGCGCCAGCAGCGACAGGCCGATGCCGGCCCCGCCGGCCGCCCACGCGCCCGCGACGGGCGGCATCGAGACCAGCACGGCGGCGAGCCCGCCGAGGGCCGCGAAGCCGACGATGCCGACGTTGAACAGGCCGGCATAACCCCACTGGACGTTGACGCCGATCGACATGATCGCCGACAGCAGGCACAGATTGAGGAGCTGCAAGGCGACGTTCCAGCTCTGGAACATGCCGACGAGCACGATCAGCAGCGCCATCACCGCATAGAGGACGAGACCGCGCGAACCCATCACAGCACCCTCCCGCGGAAGATTCCGGTCGGCCGGATCAGCAGCACGATGACCATGATGACGAAGGACACCGCGAACTTGTATTCGGTCGACAGCAGCTGCACGAGGCTCTCGGGCGAGAAGCCGAGATATTCGAGGAAGCGCTTGAACGGATAGGTGAGGATGATCTCGGAGAAGGCGATGACGAAGCCGCCGGCGATCGCCCCGAAGGGCTGGCCGATGCCGCCGACGATCGCCGCCGCGAAGATCGGCAGCAGGAGCTGGAAATAGGTGAACGGCTTGAAGCTCTTGTCGAGGCCGTAGAGCGTGCCGGCGATCGTGGCGAGGCTGGCCGCGATGATCCACGTCACCATCACCACCCGCTCGGGATTGATGCCCGACAGCAGCGCCAGGTCCTCGTTGTCGGAATAGGCCCGCATCGCCTTGCCCATCCGCGTCTTCTGCAGGAACCAGAACAGCCAGACGACGACCGCGGCGGCCACGACGACGGTGATGACGACCGGCAGGCGGATCGTCAGCGCCTCCGCGAGACCCGTCATCTCGCGCCAGCCGCGCGCGTCGATGACGAAGCGGGCGCCGTCGGCGAAGCGCTGGTCGTCCGGGCCGATGGCGAAGCGCACGATGCCGTTGAGCATGAACATGACGCCGACCGAGGCCATGACGACCACGATCGCGGGCGCCTTGCGCACGCGGTAGAACCGGAACACCGCCCGGTCGGCGAGCAGCGAGAAGGCGACCGCGCCGGCCATGCCGACGGGCAGGGCGAGAAGCGCCGTCGGCAGCGGGCCGAGCGTGACGCCGAGCGACTGCAGCCACCAGGTGACCAGGATGGTGATCATCGTGCCGAACGCCATCAGGTCGCCATGCGCGAAATTGGCGAAGCGCAGGATGCCGAAGACGAGCGTGACGCCGAGCGCGCCGAGCGCGAGCTGCGCGCCGTAGGCGAGCCCCGGCACCAGCACGAAATTGGCGAGCAGCACGAGCGCGTTGAGGAAGTCGGTCATGCTCAGCCCCCCAGGAACGAGGCGCGGACGTCGGCGTTGGCGAGCAGCGCCTGGCCGGTGTCGGTGTAGCGGTTGCGGCCCTGCACGAGCACGTAGCCGCGGTCGGCGATGTTGAGCGCCTGGCGCGCGTTCTGCTCGACCATCAGGATGGCGATGCCGGTGGCGGCCACCTCGATGATGCGGTCGAACAGCTCGTCCATGACGATCGGCGAGACGCCCGCCGTCGGCTCGTCGAGCATCAGCACCGACGGCTTCGTCATCAGCGCGCGGCCGACGGCGACCTGCTGGCGCTGGCCGCCCGACAGCTCGCCGGCCGGCTGGCGGCGCTTCTCCTTCAGCACGGGGAACAGGTCGAACACCTGCGCCATCGTGTCGGAGAAGTCGTCCTCGCGGATATAGGCGCCCATCTCCAGGTTTTCCTGGACGGTCATGGTGGTGAAGACGTTGTTGGTCTGCGGCACGAAGCCCATGCCGGCCTTGACGCGGTCCTGCGGCGACAGCGCGGTGATGTCGCGCCCCTCCAGCGTGACGCGCCCCTCGCGCAGCCTGAGCATGCCGAACATCGCCTTCATGGCGGTCGACTTGCCGGCGCCGTTCGGCCCGACGATGACGGCGATCTCGCCTTTCTCGACCGAGATGTCGCAGCCGTGCAGGATGTCCGCCCCGCCATAGCCGCCCGTCATCTTGTCCCCGGCGAGGAAGCTCATGGCCGCGCCCCCGCCTGGCGGGCGGGCCGGTTCTTCAGCCCGCGCCCGAGATAGGCCTCGATCACCTGCTCGTTGGTGCGCACCGCCTCGGGCGAGCCCTGGAACAGCAGCCGCCCTTCCGCCATCACGATCACCGGGTCGCAGAGCTGGGCGATGAAATCCATGTCGTGCTCGATGACGCAGAAGGTGTAGCCGCGCTCGCGGTTGAGCCGCAGGATGGCGTCGGCGATGGTCTTGAGCAGCGTCCGGTTGACGCCCGCGCCGACCTCGTCGAGGAAGACGATCTTGGCGTCGACCATCATCGTGCGGCCGAGCTCGAGCAGCTTCTTCTGGCCGCCCGACAGATTGCCCGCCAGCTCCTCGGCGACGTGGCTGAGCTGGAGGAACTCGATCACCTCGTCGGCGCGGCGGCGCACCTCGGCCTCGCGCTCGCGCACCCTGGCCGGCCGCGTCCACACCGAGACCAGCGATTCGCCCGGCTGCCCGCCCGGCACCATCATCAGGTTCTCGCGCACCGTCAGCGTCGAGAATTCGTGGGCGATCTGGAAGGTGCGCAGCAGCCCCTTGGCGAACAGCGCGTGCGGCGGCAGGCTGGTGATGTCGTCGCCGTCCAGCCACACCTTACCGGACGTCGGCCTGTAGTGGCCGGCGATGACGTTGAACAGGGTGCTTTTCCCGGCGCCGTTGGGTCCGATCAGCCCGGTGATGGACCCCTTCGCGATCTCGATGCTGACGCCGTCGACTGCCCTTATCCCCCCGAAATGCATGTGCAGATCGTCTACACGTATCATTCGGTTCCCCATGTGCGCGGACGGCCCGGCCTTCTGCGGGCCGGGCCGTCCTGTTCAGTCCACGGTCAGTGGAACTTGACGGTCTCGTACTTGCCGTCCTTGACGACGTACTCGCGGTAGGTGCCGGCGGCCTCGCCGGGTCCGATCAGCTCGACGTTCGTGGCGCCGACATAGTCGATGTCCTTGCCGTCCTTGAGAAGCTGCAGGCCCTTGGCGAGCTCGCCGGCCAGGATCTTCTCGCCGGGCGCATTGGCGACGTCGAGCACCGCGTCGCGGATCGCGGTGCGGTCGTGCGACTTCGCCTTCTGCATGGCGAGCGCGATCAGCGCGGCCGCGTCGTAGCTCTGGCCGGTGTAGGACGAGGTCGGGTCGATGTTGGCGGCCTTGGCGGCGGCGGCGAACTTGTCCGCACCTTCGCCCTCGGCGGCCGGGATCAGGCCGACCGTGCCTTCGAGATCCTTGCCGATCGCGTCGATCAGGCTCTGGCCATACATGCCGTCGCCCAGCGCGAACTTCTCGAACGCGCCCGACTCGGTGGCCGCGCGGATGATGCCCACGCCGCCCTGGTCGACATAGCCGAGCACGACGAGAAGGTCGCCGCCGGCGGCCTGCAGCGCGGCCACCTCGGCCGAGTAGTCGCCCTTGCCGTCCTCGTGCGGCGCACTGATCGTGACCGTGCCGCCGGCCTTCTTGAAGGCCGCGCCGAAAGCATCTGCGAAGCCCTTGCCGTAGTCGTTGTTGGTGTAGGTCACGGCCACGGACTTGACGCCCTGGGCGACGAGCATGTCCGTCATCACTTCGCCCTGGCGGGCGTCGGACGGCGAGGTGCGGAAGAAGAAGCCGTTGTCCTTGGCCTCGGTCAGCGCCGGCGAGGTCGCCGACGGCGAGATCATCACCACGCCGTTCGGCACGGCGACGTTGTTGAGTACGGCGGTCGTCACGCCCGAGCAGTCGGCGCCCATGATCGCGGCCACCTTCTCGGCCGTCACCAGGCGCTCGGCGGCGGCGGTCGCCGCGGCGCTGTCGATGCAGGTCGAATCGACGCGCACCGGCACCAGCTTGTCGGCCAGCAGGCCGCTGTCGTTGACTTCCTTCCAGGCGAGCTCGGCGCTGGCGGCCATGCCCGGCGTGATGGATTCGAGCGGGCCGGTGAAGCCCAGGATGATCCCCACCTTGACGTCCTCGGCCGAAGCGGCGCCGGCCGCCAGGACGAAGGTTCCGGCCACGGAGGCGGCCAGGATGTTGCGGATCGCAGAACGCATGATTTAACTCTCCCTGTTGCCCGTTTTTCTCGACAAACCCCGTCATTCGCGCGGGGTTTCGGAGGAAAACGCGATACTCGTCTTGCCCAACCCGTTTGTAAAGCGCAAGCGCATCATCCGAAAGTTTGGATGGCCTGCGGCGCGTTGCCACCGACGCCGCGATGGGCGATATGAGCGCCGGGAGACATGACGCGATGACCACACGTACCGAGACAGATACATTCGGCCCGATCGAGGTGGCGGCCGACCGCTACTGGGGCGCGCAGGCGCAGCGCTCGCTCGGCAACTTCCGGATCGGCTGGGAGAAGCAGCCGCTGCCGATCGTCAAGGCGCTGGGCGTGGTCAAGCGCGCCGCGGCCGAGACCAACATGGAGCTCGGCCGGCTCGACCCCAAGCTCGGCAAGGCGATCGTCGCGGCCGCGCAGGAGGTGATCGACGGCAAGCTCGACGGGCACTTCCCGCTGGTCGTCTGGCAGACCGGCTCGGGCACGCAGTCCAACATGAACGCCAACGAGGTGATCTCGAACCGGGCGATCGAGATGCTGGGCGGTGAGATGGGCTCGAAGAAGCCCGTGCACCCCAACGACCACGTCAACATGAGCCAGTCGTCGAACGACACCTATCCGACGGCCATGCACGTCGCCTGCTCGGTGGAGATCGTCGAGCAGCTCCTGCCGGCGCTGAAGAAGCTGCACGGCGCGCTCGACGCCAAGGCGAAGGCCTGGACCGGCATCGTCAAGATCGGCCGCACCCACACGCAGGACGCCACCCCGCTGACGCTCGGCCAGCAGTTCTCCGGCTACGCCGCGCAGGTGGAGAACGGCATCGCCCGCATCGAGCGCACGCTGCCGGGCCTGATGCAGCTCGCCCAGGCCGGCACCGCC
>Ga0066256_1001993_pt2 | contig 23779 bp, 16 predicted proteins | sample ThiBio_1000_biof_FD_87107 | JGI IMG/M metagenome (GOLD analysis project Ga0066256, IMG submission 87107) | Wastewater bioreactor microbial communities from Cape Town, South Africa - Thiocy_expt_1000_biof (version 2) | ecosystem: Engineered > Bioreactor > Thiocyanate-remediating >... | reverse complement strand
GTCGGTCGTTGCGCTCGCATCTTTGTCGCTGGCTGTTTCCGGATGCCAGAAGAAGGCTGAAGGGCAGGTCGTCGCCATCGTCAATGGCGAGGCAATCACGCTCAGTGAGCTGAATGCGGAGATCGCCGATCTCAACATACCGGAGACGGCCGACAAGAACGCCGTGCGCAGCCGCGTGCTGCAGCGCATGGTCGATCGCCGGCTGCTGGTGCAGGCGGCGAAGGAAGCCGGCCTGGATCGCGACCCGGCCTATCTGACCCAGGAGCGCCGCATGCAGGAGCAACTGCTCGTCAGCATGTATGGCCGCCGGGCGATGGACACGATCAAGGTGCCGGACGCCGCCGCGCTCGACAATTTCATCGCCACGCATCCCAACGCCTTCAACCAGCGCAAGCGCTACAAGCTCGACCAGCTGCAGATCGACATGCCGTCCGATCCGCGGCGCCTGCGCGATCTGGAAAGCGCGCACTCGCTTGAGGAAGTGGCGAAGCGCCTGACCTCCATGGGCATCGCCTATCAGCGCGGCACCGGTAATTTCGATTCCGCCACCGTCGCTCCCCAGGTGCTCGCGCGCCTTGAGGCCCTGCCGGCGGGCGAGCCGTTCATCGTGCCGAGCGGGAACAAGATCATCATCAACGCGATCACCGGTTCCGAGCCGATCGCCGTGCCGAGCGAGCAGGCGCGCCAGATGGCCGCGCAGGCGATGCGCAACGAGGAGCTCAACAAGATCGGCGAAACCCGCCTCAAGGAAGCCAAGGCCAAGGCCAAGATCGAATATCAGACCGGCTTCGAGCCCAAGCCCGGCGAAGCCAACGGCAATGCGCTGCCCGGCCTCCCCGCCGATGGCGCGGCAGCACAGAATCCCGCCGCCGTGCCGCCGGCCGCCGCCAACGGATCCGCGCCGGCCGCGCACTGACCTGGGGCAGATGATAGGGAAAGGGCGTTCTCCATATTGGAGACGCCCTTTCTTTTTGCCCTTGTCGGGCGCCGCCCGGCATCGCATCGCTGAGCTGGAGCGGAGACAACCATCGTGATCCTCGACATTCTGGCCTGGATTCTTGCGGCGATACCGGCCGTGCTGCTTGCCGTGCTCGGCATCGAGCTGCTGCTCGGCGTGCTCACGTCCGATCGGCGAGCGCCCGCGGCTGCCGGCTCCCACCCAAGGGCCGCGATCCTGATGCCCGCGCACAATGAGGCGGGCGGCATCGCCCAGACGCTGGCGCGGCTGCGGCCCGCGCTGGACGAACATATCCGCCTCGTCGTCATCGCCGACAACTGCTCGGACGAAACCGCTCGCATCGCGCGCGCAGCGCTGCCTGAGGCGCTCGTCATCGAGCGGCACGACAGCAGCCAGCGCGGCAAGGGACATGCCCTCGCCTTCGGTCGGGAAGCGCTGCGGGCCGATCCGCCGGACTGCGTCGTGGTGCTCGACGCGGACTGCGAGATATCTCCCGGCGACCTGCGCCTGCTGATCGAGGCGGCAGCCGCGTCCGGCCGCCCGGTGCAGAGCTGCTATCTGCTGCGGTCACGCGCCGAGGATCGGCCGATGACGCAGATTTCCAATTTCGCCTTTCTCATCAAGAACCTCATCCGCCAGCGCGGCGCCACCGCGATTGGAGCGCCGGCCATATTGGGCGGCACCGGCATGGCTTTCCCGTGGGGGTTGATCGCGCAGGCGCCGCTCGCCACCAGCCATCTGGTCGAGGACCTCGTCCTCGGCATCGATTATGCCCGCAAGGGGCAGGCCCCCCTCTATCTCGGCCAGGCCCGCACCTGGAGCGCCGCCGCCAGCCAGCAGGATACGCTCACCCAGCGCACCCGCTGGGAGCATGGTTACATCCAGACGGCGCTCCGGCACGGCCTGCCGCTTGCGCTGGGTAGCCTCGCGCGCGGGCGCCTGTCGCTCGCCTGGTTCGGCCTCAGCCTGATGATGCCGCCGTTGGCGCTGCTGATGGCGCTCAGCCTTGCCGTGCTCGTCGCCACGGCTCTGCTCGCGTTGCTCGGCGCCAGCGCGGCGCCCGCCCTGCTGCTGCTTGGCCTGCTCGCCCTTGTCGCCCTTCTGCTCGTGCTCGCATGGCTGCGCGACGGGCGTGAGATGGTGAGCGCCGCCACGCTGGCGCGCATCCCCGTCTATATCCTCTGGAAGATCCCGGTCTATCTGCGGCTGGTCAAAAAGCGCGAAACCGAATGGGTGCGCACCAAGCGCGCAGGAGAGGAATAGCGCGGACGGCGCGATATCGTCCGACATAATGCGATCCCACACCGACGCCGTCACTTTCCGCTTGCAACGTTCCACCGGAAACGCCCTATTGCGACCCGCCGACGACAGTGGAGAGGATCAGCTTGAGCGAACGCACCGATAGCCCGGCGCGCGGATGGGGCGGCTTTCTGCTCATTCTGCTATCCCTCGTGGTCGAGGGTTTCGACCTGCAAGCCGCCAATTTCGCCGCGCCTTCCATCGTCGAGGCCTTCCGCATCAGCCGGGCCGAGATCGGTCCGCTACTGAGCGCGAGCCTGGTCGGCGTGCTGATCGGCGCGGTATTCATCGGGCCGCTGGGTGATCGGCTGGGCCGGCGCAAGATCCTCATCAGCTGCTGCATCGTCTATGGCCTGCTCTCGCTGCTCGCCGCCTTCGCCACCAGCATCAGCCAGCTGGTCGGCCTGCGCTTCCTGATCGGCATTGGCCTTGGCGCCGTGCTCCCCAATGCGCTCGCGCTGGCCGGCGAACTGGCGCCGCAAAAGCATCTCGCCCGCGCCACCGGCCTCGTCGGCATCGGCATCACGTTCGGCGGCGTGGTGGCGGGCGCGGTCGCCGCGCAGTTCCTTCCCACCCATGGCTGGCCGGCCCTCTTCCTCGCGGGGGGCATCCTGCCCATCGCCATCGCCCTGCTGCTCTGGATCGGCCTGCCGGAAAGCCCCGCGCTCAATCTGGCGAAGGAGGAAGCCTCGGGCGTGCGCGCCATCCTTGCGCCCGCCCAGCGCGCGCAGACCATCGCGATCTGGATCATCTTCGCGCTCGTGCTGATGGTGGTCTATCTGCTCAGCGGCTGGATCCCCCTCCTCATCAAGGATCAGGGCTATTCCACCGCCACCGCCTCCTGGATCGCCACCGCGTCCCACGCCGGCGGCGTGGCCGGGGGCATCTTCGCCAGCCTGATGCTCTCGCGGCGGAGCTGGCCGGTCGTCGCGATCTTCGCGGGGATGGCTGCGGCCGCCCTGGCGGTGATCGCCACGCGGGACTGGGGCATTGTCGGCCTCAGCACATTGCTCATCCTTGTCGGCTTCTTCAGCACCGGCACCCAGAACGGGCTCAATGGATCGTGCGGCGCCACCTATCCGGCCGGTATGCGCGCCTCCGGCCTTGGCTGGGCCCTCGGCATGGGCCGCATCGGTTCCATTGCCGGGCCGCTGGTGGGCTCGCTCGCGCTCATCCTCGGCCTAGGCCATCCGCGCCTGTTCTTCCTGATACCGGTCCTGCCGCTCGCCATTGCCTGCCTGCTGGCGCTCTGGCTGGCGCGGCGGACCGCACGCCCCCCCTCAAGCTACGGAGAGTGAAGATGCCCAAGATGCGCAAGATGCGCAAGATCGCGACGGAGGAAGCCTGGTCCATCCCGGAAGTCGCCGAGGGCCTGCGGCAGGTCTCGCGCGGCCCTTCGCAGAGCCTGGACAAGCTGCTGGTGGCCGGCATTTACGATCCGCCGGCCGATGCGACCGGCTATTCGGCGATGAACTTCCTGGATGGCCTGCTCGACGTGGAGGGCAAGCGCCTTGCGGAGATGGACGAGCTCGGCGTCGACATGCATCTTCTCTCGCTCACGGCACCGGGCGTGCAGATGTTCGACGCGGACACCGCGACGGATCTGGCCGCGCTCGCCAATGATCGGCTGGCGGAGATCTGCGCCAAGCACCCGACCCGCTTCGCCGGCCTCGCCAGCTTCGCGCCACACAGCCCCAAGCGCGCCGCCAAGGAGATGGAGCGCGCCACCAACGAGCTGAAACTCCACGGCTTCATCCTCAACAGCCACACCAATGGCGAATATCTGGACGATCCCAAATATTGGCCCGTGCTGGAAGCCGCTGAAGCGCTCAATGCCTGCATCTACATCCACCCGCGCGCGGCATCCGACACGCTCAAGGGCCCGCTGCAGGATTATGGCATGGACAGCGCCATGTGGGGCTATGGCGTGGAGGTCGGCACCCATGTCGTGCGCATGATGGCGGGCGGCGTTTTCGATGCCTTCCCCAAGCTCAAGATCTGCATCGGCCATATGGGCGAGGCGATCCCCTTCTGGCTCTGGCGCATCAACTTCATGAACAGCCGCGCCCAGCAGATCGGCCGCGCGCCAAAGACGAAGCTCAGCATCGCGGAATATTTCAAGCAGAACTTCGTCATCACGACCAGCGGCGTCGAGGATCCGCTGGCGCTGCGCTATGCGATCGACAAGCTGGGCATCGACAATGTGCTCTGGGCGATCGACTATCCCTATCAGCCGCAGAAGCCGGCGGTCGAGTTCATGGATGCCGCGCCCGTCACCGAGGAGGAGCGCCACGCGCTCTACCACGGCAATGCCGAGCGCATCTTCCACATCGCGCCACTGAGCGAGTGAAACGATAAGCGCCCTCCGCCGCGAGCCACCAACAGGCCCGCGGCGGAAGGACCGAACAAGCAGGACCAGACAAGCAATAGGAGAGACGCATGACCGGCCCCAGCACCGAAGACCGCCTCGCTATCTTCGAACTTTACGCCCGCTACAGCTGGGCACTCGATACCGGAGACACGGATGGCTATGTCGCCCTGTTCACCGAGGATTGCGAGGCGACCGAGGAGGCGAGCAACGGCACGCTCGAAGTGATCAAGGGCAAGGCGGACATCCGCCGGCTCGTCCTCAAATTCCACGACCGCCCGGATTTCCCCGGCCACCAGCATCAGATGGCGCAATTCGTGTTCGAGGCCGATCCGCAGGGACGGCCCGATCACTGGGTCGTGCGCTCCTATGCCTGGGCGACGATCAACCACCCGCCCGAGCCGCCGCATCTCCACTGGTGCGGCCATGTCCGCGATGTGGTCGCGAAAGTGGATGGCCAATGGCTGATCCGCTCCAAGGACATCATGGGCTGGGCCGGCAAGGTGCTGGAGCGGTTCGACAAGCGCTAAGCAAGGGGGCGCCGGGACAGCCCGGCGAAATCGCGACCTGCCCTATTTCTCCGCCACCAGCGCGGCATAGGCCCGGCGCAAAAGGGCGATCAGCGTCGCCAGCTCCGCCTCGCTCAGCGCGTCGCGGATCGGGCGTTCGACCGCCATGGCGCAGCCGATCATCTCGTTCATCAGCGCCTCGCCCTCCGGCGTCAGCGCCAGGCTGTTGCGGCGGCGGTCGGCGGTCGAGCGGCTCCGCATCGCGAGGCCCCGCTCTTCCAGCTCGTCGATGATGGCGACCATGGCGCTGTCGTCCATCGCCACTTCGCGCGCGATCTGCGACTGCGAGCAGCCGGGATTGGCGCTGATGAGCACCATGGTGGAGAGCGCGCCGGAACGCAGGGAAAAGGGCGCATAGGCCGCCATGATGCGGTCCGTCAGCTCGTTGCGAAGCAGTCGCACGCCGGTGCCCACGCCGTTGCGCAGCAGGCCCCAGTCCATGCCGGGCACCTCCAGCCCATCCTGCCCCGTCCGTTTGGCCATCTTGCTTGTCATCCGCACCGCCAATATTTCCTGCGCGAAGCAGCTGTCTGGCGGATCGGGTGGGGCATTTCAATGGTTGCAATCAACAACCATTGCCTCAGGCGGAACAAATCCAGCGCCGGAGGTCAGCCCCTCCCCAAAAGGAGGAGGAGCTTGAGGGAGCGGCTCACTCGAAAAACGCGATGCTCCGGCACTCGATGCTCTCGCGCACATTGGCGCCCGGCAGGCTGTTGTCCCAGAAGGCGGTGTGCGGCGTGCGCCAGCCGACGCTGCGGTCGCTGTCGTGGAACTTGAACATGAGCGCCTCGTCCTTCACCATGTTCGAGAAATACCACCAGCGATGGTCGGGATTGTGGCGGAAGATCGCAGCCGCCATCTGCTTGTCGTCGTCCATCGGCGCGAACATCTCGTCGCCCTGCGGAATCTTGTCGACCACCCAGAGCACGTTGGGCGTGCCCTCATCGTCGCGCACGCTGCGCGCGTCGCACACGGCGAGCGGACATTCCTGCGGCGGCGGCGAGAAGGTGCGCCAGAAGCTGGAGATGATGAAGCGCTTGTAGCCCGGCCCGTCCGGCCGGGCCTTGGCATAAGCGCGCTCGGCCGCGGCCGGCTGCCGCCCCGGTTCGGTGTCGACATGCACCTCACCCGCTGCGGGCTGGATGCCGCCATAATGGCGATACGGTCCCTCGCTCTTGGGCTTGGCAATGTCACCCGAGGTGCGGATCATCCAGCCCATGGGTACAACGAAGCTGGCGCCGTAGGCCTCCTGGACATAGCGCGCCACCTCGGCCTGATATTTCGCCTCCACCTCGCTCTTGTCGTGAAAGTCGTTCACGGCGGTTGGCGCATCGAGCAGGCGGAAGCCGTGCGTATCGAACGAGAAATGGTCGCGAATGGCGCGTCCGTCCCGGATCGTCGTCGGGAAAGGGCCGTAGCGGCCGGTGTTCACCTCAACCCCTGCCGAGACGAATCGGCGGTTGATGTCAGGGCCCGGCAGCAGATAATTAAGCTCGGTCCGGACCGAGCGGACTTTGTCCTCGATATCGAGCGCCGTCGTCGCCATGCCTCTCCCTCTCCTTCCAATTTTTTTGGACTAACTCAACGTCACTATGACAGGCGGCGAGCGCGTTGCAAGCGCGAGCGCGGCTCACGCCCCGCCGGAGACGCGGGCAATGACTGCCTGTTCATACCGCAGCGGTAGATTGAACGAACATTTTTCGGCCTCCCCTTGGCGAACGGGCGCGGCGCTGTCATTCCCATGGGGAATGTCTTCGAAAGCTAATGATCACAGGGAGGGGCCAGCGCCCGCCGAGCCAGGCGAGGAGGGGCTGCGCCGCGCCCGGGTGACGGCGATCGTCGTCGCGGCCACCATGTTCATGGTCGGGCTGGACAGCACCACGCTCGTCACCGCCCTGCCGCGCATCGACGTCGTCACCGTGTCACACAACCACTACGACCACCTGGACGCCGGCACGGTGGCGGCGCTGCTGGCGCTGCCGCAGCCGGCCGGGAGCACGGCGCGCATCCAGTGGGTGGTGCCGCTAGGCGTCGGCGCCACGTTGGTGTCCATGGGTGTCGCGGCGGGCGACATCCACGAGCTGGATTGGTGGGGCAGCGTGACGCTGCGCGCCCGCGGCGGCAGTGCGCCCGGTGCCGCCGCAGCAACGGCTGCTGCGGCTGCGCCCCTGCCGGAGACGACCATCACGTGCGTGCCGGCGCAGCATCACTCGGCGCGCACCCTGCGTGACCGGTATGAAACGCTGTGGTGCGGGTTTGTGATGTCGCACCAGCCGTCGGCCGCCGGCGCGGCACCGGTGCACGTGTACTTCTCGGGCGACACGGGGCTACGCAGTGTGGAGGACGGCGTGGCGCCGCTGTCGGCGGAGGAGGCGGCTGCGCCGCGCTGCCCTGCCTTTGAAGCCATTGGCGCCCGGTTTGGCGCCATCGACCTGGCGCTGCTGCCCATCGGCGCCTACGCGCCGCGCTGGTTCATGTGCGCACACCACCTGTCGCCCGAGGACGCCGCCGACGTGCACCTCGCCATCCGCGCGCGCGCGTACGTTGCCGCCCCCTGCTGTGGGTGTTATTGACTGTGTTGCATCGCGCATCCATCACACGCCACGCCACCACAAAACACCACTGCAGGTCCATTGGCATGCATTGGGGCACCTTCCCCATGACCGATGAGCCCATCATGGAGCCGCCGGCGCGCCTGGCGGCCGCGTTGGTCGCGAAGGGCATCGCGCCTGACGCGTTTGTGACGGTGAACCCCGGCCAGACGTGGCCGCTGCCCCCTGCATAGGTGTGACTATTACAGCTGGTTGCGCCACTTGATTCACGCATACTGTATTGAATGTAACTGCTGCACGCACGCGGCGGCAGGGTCAGGGTGGACAACAAGGGGGCCGTCACCAGCAACCGCCTACTTCTTTGCGTTGCCGCCACTCTGCGCCGCCGCCGGCTCGCGGATGACGGTGGTGATGGGGAAGAAGCAGGTGTCGGCCGGCTTGTCTGCTGGCGGGTCGCAGCAGCCAGCGCAGGTGCACAGCTTGGCGTTTACCTTGGGCATCAGGCCCGCCAGCTTGGTGACGATGGCTGTGGACAGCGCGGCGCACTGCACAGGGGTGGCGGTGGTGGTGCGGTGCGCGACGTGGCAATATTACATTGCAAATCAACCAAAGCGCCCGCACACGTACCCGCTCCTCTAACGACGAGAATGCGCCACCGCCGCCGCCCTTTGGCGCCGCCGGCTTGCCACCAGGCGCGGTGCCGGCAGCACTGCTATCCTTGCCGTCCTTGTGCGGCAGCACTGCCGCGCCAAAGGCGCACTTCTCAGGCGTCGGCTTCAGCTCGATGGACAGGCTGGACTTGCAGCGATCGCACGCCGTGCGCGCCGCCTTCTCGTCGGAGGCGTCGTGCATGCACGGCCCGATTGGCAGCTGCGTTGACGGGGAGTGGTGGGTGTGGTGAACCGTGAGCAAGCAACAAATTGACGCAGGCTGCGAGCGCACACCAACGACGCACCAGCGCAGTTGGGAAGGTGTCGGCATACGCATAGCCGTCGACCCAGGTGTACAGGTCGGCGTCATTGGCACAACACTTGAACTCCTCCGCGCACGCCCACGCCTTCACTTGTGCGCACAGCGCCTGCAGGGGGTTTGGGTGGCCGTGGTCAATGAAATGTACATCAGTGTGTCATTGCGCTACCGGTGCCGGTCGTGCACGTACCGCCTTCTCTGGCGCCGTGATGGCGGCTGCCATGGCGCCGGTGGCCTTGACGGTGCAGTCCCACGCGGTGGTGAGGCACAGCGGCGAGCAGAAGAGGTCGTTGCACTGCGCCGTCACGCGTTCGCAGTCGTTCGCCTCGGACGCGGGGCACGGCTTGCACATGTCGGTGGCAAGCTTCAAGCAGCCACCAGCGCCGGTCAGCTTGGTCGCCCGCCCACTGGCGCTGTCCAGTACCCATGCTGCGGCTCGATCGGCGTCGGTGGCGGCAGACAACACGCTTTGCAGCGCCGCCCCCGCCGCATTGCGGTGGTGGTCGCTTCCCGTGGCTGCGACGGCGCCCACCACGACGCAGCAGCAGCTGGCCAGCGCGAGGTGGAGAGCACCTAGGTTCAGCATCGCGGCGGGGCGGCAGTGTCGTCCACCGCCGCCTGTTAGCACGGGCGCTGTTGGCGCCATCCCTTGTGGCCCGGTACCCGTGGCTTTTGAAAGACGGCCCCGGATGGTCCGTGCCAATGCACCGATAATCTGAACTTATTCCACGTCGAGAGTTACCACCGACACCGCTACACACATCAATGTCATGAATATAGTCTATTGCAACGCGGAGGTTGTTGTACGGCGTGTTTTTCAATGTAAATCTGCGACGTACTGCGGCTGGGTACCAAGCACGCTGCGGTGCCACTTGTCAGGCTGGTGGCCAGCTGCTTGCTACCACTGCCACATGATTGGCACCGCCGCAGCGCCCGGAACGGGTACCAACCGGTATACGCAGGCGCACCAGGTGGAAAGTGATTGTATGCATATGTAAGCAGTGTGGTGGCGTGGTATGCCGGTGGCGCTTCATGGATTTTCCGGTTCCGCCGCTGGTGGATCACATGCCACGCCAGCTGCAGCAGCGTGCACCGGATCATGGTGCGCCAGACCTGCACCGCCACGGCCCCGCCGCGCACCCAACGAGACAAGGAATGGACCATTCAAGACCATAGTGATCAATGAGTACAACATGCAACCATAGGCGCACAACGCCGCATCCGCGCCATGCAGCGTCGCGCCAAGCCCACGTGGCGGCCACGGACGGCTGTCACACGGAACGGCGACAGTCATCACGCAACCGCAACGCAACGGCAACACCAACACCAACCGCAACCGCTACACCTTGCGCGGCTCTGTGACGGCAAAGCCGGGGCTTGTGACGCCGTACGCCAGCAGCTCGGGCGTGATGAGCTGCTCCTCCATCATGGCTTTGCGGAATGCCTCCGCCTCCGCCAGGCTGCCAAATGACGCAATGCACCGCGTGCCCGCGCCGCCGCGCGCCGGCGGCAGGTCCACCACCAGCGCGTCCAGCAGCCGGTGCGCCGCAATGACGGATTGCGCCACGCGCGTCACGCCGGCGCCGTCGCAGGTGCACTCAAACCGGCCCTCCATGTTGTTGGCGGACCGGTTGTGTGTAGTGTTGTGATGTTGGTTGGTTGGATGTGGATGCGGTGGTGCAAGATCTGCCTTGTGTGGCTGGCCACCCGCGCCGCATGTCCGCCGCCAAGTTGCCTGTAGCAGGTAATGTGGCTGCCGCGGCGATGGCGCTGCGGTGGTTGCGGGTGATTTGCGCCGCCGATTTCCCGGCGTCTTGTGTGTGTTGTGGTGCCGGATCAGATTCGGGTCACGAATCGGGTGGTATCCGGACCGCGCGTCACCGTTCGATCTGTTCCTCGTCAGGCCAGGCTGTGTCACAGAACCGCCATTCGGCGCCCTACTGAGCCTTCTCGTACGGTGGAACCGGCAAAGTGGCGGTAAACACTTGCACAAAGTTAAAGCGCTGCCCGGCTGCTACCCGGGCCTCGGCGGTTGAATCGAATGGCAACAATAGTGCCAACAGTCGGCAACTCGTGATGTAATAATATGTTCAAAAGTGTGCTAGGGGCTGCGGCGATGCCGATGGGTGGGTGAGGCGAGTCGCCAAGTGTGGCGGGGCTACCTTCGTACCAGGGGGGGCCCTGCCCGCGCGGCCCGGCCCCGCGGGGGCCGACACCTTGAGGGGCGCGGCGGCCGGGCGGGGTCGGGCGGGAGCACCACCCATGTCGCCGTCGGCCCGCGCAGCAGTGAAGCTGCTCAGGCCGGCGACGAGTACGGTGGGCACCCGGCGCGCCCCAGATCCAGCGGCGGCCAGTGAAGATGGAGACGGGCGACGGGAGGTGAAGAAGTTGGCGAAAGGGAACGGGGTTCTTCAGGCTAGGAAACACTCCCTACGCCCTACCGACTTACGAAGTTACGACCTATGGAACTTCGGACACTCCTCTGCCAAGTGCCCGTACCTACAACACGACATACACCAGGCATCCACCGCCTTGTCATGAAAGTAATCACACGACGTGCTCTCTGGGCGCTTACCGCCGGACACCCACTTGCGGCAGGTGACTCCAGCACTGCACATGGTTGTCTTGCGCCTCGGGTTGGCACCGTTGACGCACCCGCGGCGGCTCCTCTTAAGGTGCTCAAAGTACCCCTTATGCACATCGGTGTGGGCAAGCATGCAGTCCAGGCCGAATTTGCAGTTGAGCGCGAAATTGCACACACGGGGACCGCCCACTATCTCTAACTTGCCGTCCCCACCACTTGAACCGCCCGCTCCGCGGCCTCCACCACCGCCGCCGCCACCGTCGTCCGCGAACTCGGGTGCCACCAGGCACCTACCGCTGGGAGGGGCAGGAGCTGTCACCTCGAGCGTGATGCTGGGACCCACAAGGGCGACGGTGACCCCCACCTCAGCTGCAACTGTGGCGAGGGCGGTGGGGGGCCGGAGTTGTGAAAGCAGGGCAGTTAGCGCGGCAGCAGCAGGACTCGTCGGGGACTTGTCGGTGCCGGAGCATGTAAGCTCAAATAGCCAGCTGCCGACGCGCCAGTTCGGCGAGTCGGGCGCCCAGTCAACATTGATCGGCCACGCTGCAAGGCGGCTGAACGCAGAGGCCAGCGCCTCCCCATGGGCCACGGCCACTCTGCGCGCGTGCGCATCAGTGGTGCGCACAAATAAGGAAGTGTGGGGCGACACCGCGTCGCGTCGCATGCCCCCTGCTGTGAGCGGCGAGTCCTCCTTCAGGAGCGAAAACCGAAAGAAGCCGAACGCGCGGGGGGAAGGCGGCGTCGGCAGCACGTGGTCGTCCAAGTCATGTAGGCGAAGGACCCCAGGGCCGAGCTTGGCCGCCAGCTCGTCGTACACGCCCGATCGGGAGTCCTTAAAGCTCCACACCTCTGACGCCCACTTGAAGTGTGCAGCCGCGCGAATGACAGGTGCAAAGTCCCGGTCGCCTGCGACGATGACAATGATGTCCTTGGCGTGGGACTTTTCAGTGGTGATACGAACCGTCGCGTCCACTGCCAGCTGCACGTCCACCTCCTTTTCATGTCCCGCCGCGCTCTTCGCAAAAAACTCGACCCCAAACCCCTTCTCAACTGCCGCCTTGCGCACCGCAGCAACCGACGGCGACAGCGCCTCATCAGAACCGTACAGCTTGGCGAATGACAGCTCGCGGGGTGTGCCCGGCTCAAGGCGGATGCAATCGAGCAGCTTGCCATAATCAATGCGCCAGCGCGGGTCATCCTTCACTTCAGCAGCAAACTTCTGTGCGCGTGCAGCCACTTTCTTGCCCGTTATCCACAAGTTGGAGTTGTCCACGAACACATGCAGGTGGGCAGGGGCTTCAGGTACTTCAGGTGCAGGGGTAGGGACAGGTGCTTCAGGTGCGGGTGTAGGAACGTCAGGTGCAGGCGTAGGCACATGTGTAGGTGCAGGCGCAGGTGCAGGTGCAGGCGCAGGTGCTTCAGGTGTCGGGACAGGAGCTTCAGGCGCAGACGCAGGCACAGGCGCTTCAGGTGCAGACGCAGGTGCTTCAGGTGTCGGTACAGGCGTAGCGTCAGATGCAGATGCAGGGACAGGTGCTGCAGGTGCAGGCGAAGGCGCAGGTGCTTCAGAAGCAGGCGGAGGCGTAGAGACAGGTGCTTCAGGTGCAGGCGCAGGTACTTCAGGTGCAGGCTGCGCGGGCGCTTCAGGTGCAGCCGCAGGGACTAGAGCATGGGGGGACGGGGCATGTGCAGGGGAAGGCTGCGCAGGTGCCGACGCATGGGATGGCGAATGGGCAGGTGTAGGTGCAGGAGCACCGGCAGGAGATAACGCAGGGGCAGGTGCAGGGGCACCGGCAGGGGATGAAGCAGGGGCAGGTGCAGGGGCACCGGCAGGAGAAAACGCAGCGGCAGGTGCAGAAGCACCGGCAGGAGAAAACGCAGCGGCAGGTGCAGGGGCACCGGCAGGAGATAACGCAGGTGTAGGTGCAGGAGCACCGGCAGGGGCGACAGCATGGGCAGGTGCAGGAGCACCGGCAGAGGCGACAGCATGGGCAGGTGCAGGGGCACCGGCAGGGGCGACAGCATGGGCAGGTGCAGGAGCACCGGCAGGAGATAACGCAGCGGCAGGTGCCGGAGCATGGGCAGGCGCAGGGGAAGGCTGCGCAGGTGCAGGGGCATGGGGCGATGGGGCATGGGAAAGGGATGGCGCGGGTGCAGCCAACGCAGGCGCAGGCGCAGGGGCAGGAGATGGAGTACCGGTACCGGTACTGGTACCGGCAGGGGTCAGAGCATGGGGAGATGGGGTACCGGTACCGGTACCGGCAGGGGGGGGTGGAGCAGGGGGGGGAGGCGCAGAGGGTGCGCAGTCACTGGCACCCTCCATCATTTTGGTATGTCAAAAAGGGGGTCGGCTGCAAGCCAGGTGGGTATGTCGGTTGCAACAAACAAATTGCACAGCGGCGTGCGCGCGTATTTATTGTTTTCCGTGTATCACTGACTTACTGACTGACTGAGCGACGACCAGCGTGCACAAGATATGGCAGAGGGCCTGGGCGTGTCGAGGCCTGCTGCACATGCAGCCTGGACGTGTCGCGGGCCCGACTCGTGGCCTGCCAGCCCTGCCCGGGCCAGTGCCCGGCCCCTGCCGACAGGCTGCCGTGTCGTGGCGGGCCCACGGTGGCGGGCCGCCGGGGTGGCGGCTCGAGCCTCGTGGCCTGCCAAGCAGTGCCAGCCTGGACGTGTCGCGGCCTGGGCTGCCTACTCGTGACACGCTGCACGCTATGTACAGTGTAATGGGCACAATGGTACATTCAACGGAGTGCCAAACACGCGCAGCGCCGCGGCACAACACGCCAACGCCGACGCAACAACGCGCGCCGTGCAAATACAATACTAGCGCCGCTTGCTGCCCGCACCACCGCCGCCGCCGCCACCACGTGCGCCACCGGCCGCCGCCGCCGTCGATGCCATCATCGCATCCATGCGGCGCGTCGCTGGCCCTGTTCGCTTGATGGCGTCCGCCTGCACAATATCGCGTTAACGGGCGTGGTGTTAGGAGGGCAAGCATCGTGGGAACGCGCGCAAACCAAACACGCAGCAGCCACGCACCACCTTCAGCGCGTCCTCCGCGTCGCGCAGCGCCGCCTTCATCATGGGCACCTGGTCCTTGTACGACGCCGTCACGTCCGCCATAATCTCCTTGGAGATGGCTGCCGGGGTATTGTGACGGTGGGAGCGGGCGTGTGGTGATGTGGCGCGTGTGCAATTGCATTCTCGGCGCACCCAACCAACGCCACGTACCCATGCCCAGGTGCACGCCGCCGTCGCCGCGCGCCTCTGCCGCCGGCGGAGCGGGCGGCAGCGTCGCCAGCGCGTGTGTCACCGCCGCCGTCGCCGCCTCACTGCGCGCGCGGTACCGCGTCCGGATCTGCTGCGGCCCCACCAGCGCGGTCTGTATAGGGGGGGGGGGGGTGAGAGTGGGTTGGTGGATTGAATGGAATTTCTTGACAACACCCAACCACTTTGCGTACCACTCGGCGCTCCATGCGCACACGCGACGCCAGCTCCTTGGCCTCCGCCTCCAGGCTCACAATGCGCTGCGCCGTGGCGCGCGACAGCGGCTCCACGTCGGGTGCAGGAGCGGCGGCGGCGGCGGGGGCGGCGGCTGGTGGCGCGCGGGCCAGCCACGCCCCCGTCGCACGCAGCGTCATCTCCCACGCTGCTGCCAGCGCCGCCTCCACTGCAGCCGCCTGGGCAGCGGACAGGTGGCTAGCGCCCGAGGCTGCCGCCACCTGCGCTGCAAATGCGTCGCCTGCGTATATATAATTGGGAGGGGTGGTGTGATGGTTGTGTCGTGTGGCCCGCTCGTCATGTGACCAACTGTGCGGTGGCCGCTCGTACCAATGCTGGCCAGCGCTGCTGCAGGATCCGCGCCAGCTGCCGCAGTGCTGCTGCCACTGCTGCCGCTGCTGCTCCCCGATACCACCGACGACTTGCGCCCCATGGTTGCTGCGCCTGCCCGCGTTGCGGCCAAGTTCAGCAGCAGGCCACGATGGAGCTCGCTATGCTCTCCAATGCGTTGCGTAGCTGCAATACTAGGTACCAGCTGCAATATGGACCAGTACCACCTGCGTCGCACCACCGCAGCAGCTACAATACTAGGTACAAGCTCTGTACTCAACTACGTCGCTACGATCCCACAGTACGTCGCACCACAGTGTTACCAGCAGCGATTGAGGTTAGTAGCGGTAGTAGTAGGCAGCCGTTGGCGAGGGGGGTCGGAGTGGTCGTTCGCACCCACAATAAAATAACGGATGCCACGATATCACAGTGATATAAATACCCAGATCCGAATATTTGAGGCAGGGCAGTGCAGCGCCACTAGTGGTGTGTTACAAGATTGCGACGCCATCAAGAAATGATTATGGTGCTACATGCCCTGGGATGGTAGTCGTGAGTGACCAACGGATAAAACCTTCCGACGCACATTTCATTGCATTTAACACACACTTGGCGCCACACTCACACCTCCATCAACACATTCTATACCTACCTATACTAATGCATATTAATACCTTTATTTACCCCACGGGCGGGTGAGATGGGGCGGGTCAAAACCCAGTAGGCGACGAGAGAAACGTCGGGCGACAAGAATTTGACGGGGGCAGTGGTAGTACCCGCCTACTGCCGCGTGTAATTACATGACACCAAAACGACACAATCACGATATTACGTGCAAATACTGGTATTTGTTATACAAAACGTTTACTCTATTGATGAATTTATTGGACGTGCCACCATGGCCGCGATCGGTATGTAACTACTTGCACAGTAGTCGGTAGGAGTAGCAGAGGGAGAGAGACGGCAATGACGGCGATGGTGACTGGCAGCGACCAGTCGAGTGGGAGGAAGGTTGGATGGGAACGGAGAGACGTAGTTCAACGGCAGCGGCGTTTACGCAACCCACACCCAAACACCACCCCACCCCACACCCCCCACCCCCCCCCGGCCCCACTGCAGCCTTCACAGTGGACCTGGGAGGTCCCCCTCACCCCCGCAGCCGCAGCATGCCCACACCCGCGGCCCCCGCCACCACCGCCAGTGCTGCGCCGCCGGTGCTGCGGCTGGAGCGGTTTGCGCCGTCCGCGGTGATGGAGTATGGCACCGTGGCGGTGGGTGTGCCGGTCACGGCGACGTTGGTGCTGGAGAACCCTGCCACCGCGCCGTCAACCGCGATTGTAACGCTGGAGAAGATGCTGCCGCCGGCATTCCATGTGGCAGGTCTGCTTGGCGCTGACGGCACCGCGCTGACGCTGGCACCCGGTGCCGTCGCAACAGTTACAGTGGCGTGGCTGCCAGCCGGCGTGGGCGGCATGCGCGAGACGCTGGCGCTGCGGGGGAACGGGCGGCAGCGTGCCGCCGCTGTCCTGTTTGGTACTGCTGTGCTGCCTGTGGCGCCGTCCGCGCCGTCTCGCCGGTTGGCGCTTCGTGAGCGCGCTGCAGATGCAAATGTGCCGCCGCCGGTCGCCGCCGCCGTGGCTGCCGTTGCCGCAGCATGCACACCGCTGGTGCCGGCACCAGACCGCGCCGCAGCAGTGGCAGGCGCACGCCGCCGCTCCGTGACAGACGTGCCCATTCAGCTGTTTGTTGGGCGCGCTCCTGTGGTACCCGCAGCAGCTGCAGCTACGATGGCGACCGACGCTGCACCTGGCGGCATAGGTTCACCCGCTGCCGCTGGTTCCGTCGCCAGTTCGCCGTCGTCTACGCCGGGCTCGGCATCCTCGAAGCATCGGCGCCGCAGTATCGGTCGGCGCGTTGTTGCAGCAGGCCCGCCTGCCGCCTTTCTGCAGTGCATGCGTACGTTTGAGGCGGTGCGCGAGGCGCACATTGCGACGCTGGCAACTGAGGTCGCCGCCGCACCAGCGCCAGATGCTGCTGCTGCTGTCGTCGCCGATGGTACCACGGCCGCTGCGGCTACGGCCGCTGCGGCTGCCACCACGACTCGTGGCGGTGCAGTGCGTAGCCGCCGGCACAGCGGTCTCAGCAGCCCGCCAGTTACCATTCTGCTGCCCAAGGCGGCACCGCCCACGCTGCCGGTCGCCACCGCGCCGATCACTTCTGTGACTGCCGTCGCCGCGTCTGCCTCCTCGCCGGCAGCAACCGAAGCAGCAGCCGGCGGCGCTGGTGCTGCGTTTACGCTGGCGTTTTCGCCGCCGGCGCCAACGCGCGGCCGGCGGGCGTCCCGCTCTGGCCCGCCTGCCCGCCTGATGCGCCACCAGTTTGCGCTGCGCGCGGCGGTGGCGGCAGGTGGCGGCGCAGCGGCGGCACCGTCGGCAGCTGCGCCTGTGGTGGCGGCGACGCCTGGTCCTGCCACCAAGCGTGGCCGTGCACCGGTGGCAACCGGGCGGCCCTCGCTGGCACCACGCATTGCTGCCGCCTTGCTGGCACGCGCGCCGCCTGCCAAGGCGGCATCCGCCGCGCACCCGGCACCACCTGCAGTGCCGGCAACACCGGCTGGTCTGGGCGCTGCCACGCCGGCACGCGGCTCGCGGTTTGCACGCGTCATGGCGGCGCGTGCCCGCGCCCGTGGCCGCCGTGCAGGCGGCGCTGCGGGTGGCGCCAACGCGCGGCCGGCCGGGCTGGTGATGCCGGTCACACACGCGGACGGCGAGCGCAAGGCGGAGATGGCGCTGCTGGCATCTTGGCTCAATACCCTGCTGCTGCGCCGTGACGCGCTGACAGGCACTGCACCCGGCACCCCTGCTGCCGCGGCCGCCAGTGCCGACCTGGCGGCAGCGCGCCTGGAGGCGCGCGTGCGCATGCAGGCATTCAAGGTGTACCACGGCCCGTCACAGGAGGGTACGTTGATTTGGGGGGCGCAGCGCGGTCATTTTGTCACACTCAATCTGTTACACCTCTCACCCCCCACCCCCCTCTCCCCACCTGTGCAGCCATCCGGGCCACGTTGGCAGCTGAGATCACGCGCGGGCGGCTGGCAGTGCGCGCGGACAAGGAGGTGCATATGGACCAGGGGCTGAAGACGCGCCTGTGCAGCCTGCTGATGGCATACAACCCGGAGTGGCTGCGGCTGGGCTTGGAGATGGTGCTGGGCGACAGCATCACGATCTCGCAGAAGCCTCCGGCGGCAGCGGCTGTGAGCAAGGCGGCGCCGGCCCGGCTAGCTGCCACGCGTGTGGCACACCTGCCGGCACGGTCACTGCCACCTGCGTCACGCCGCGGTGCGGGTGGTGGCGCAGCAGCTGGCGGGGCGGGTTCAGCATCCAGTGCCGAGCGTCCGGCCGCTGCCACCACCACTGCTGCCGCTGCAGTGCCAGGGGGTCTTGCAGAGCGGCTGCGCCGGCGTGCTGCCAGCTTGATGCCACTGCAGCGCCGCCCGCGCTTGGATGCAGCACGCGCTGCCGCCGCAACCACCGCAGCTGTTGCACCGGCACCAGCACCCACGACAACAGCGGCGGTGGCACCACCAGCTGCTGCAGCCAAGTCAGCCGCAGAGATGACGGAGGGTGTGCTGCGGCGGGTCATCGTTCCCCGCCTGCTGGCGGACCGCCGCGTAACGGCGCGGTACGCGCGGTCGCGGCGCGGCGTGTTTGACAAGGAGCACGGCGCGGAGCAGGCGCGGTTGATGCTGGGCCGCGTGCTGGCACTCATCCTGTTCCTGGATGCCGCGCGCGGCGCCGACATTTTGGACGGCCGCTGCCCCTGCCTGTTTGTGCCGGCGGCGGGCATCAAGTCCAGCCGCGAGGTGCTGGTGGCGTTTTGCAAGGAGGTGCTGCGCGGCGAGGGCGACCCGCTGCGCCACCTCATCAACCTGGGCTACAGCGTGACGCACACGCAGACGCGGCTGGAGGAGGCAGAGTGGGGCGTGACAAGCCTGGCAGTGGACCTGCGTGACGGCCTGCGCCTGGCCCGCGTCACGGAGCTGCTGGCGCGTGCGGCGCCCATGTCGCTGTGCAAGGTACGTTGCTACTGTTGGGGGTGGGTGGGTAAGAGGGGGTATCCACAACGCCGCACGTACACCATCACACCACCCCCAACCCCGATTGCAGAGCCTACGCCTGCCGGCGCCGTCGCGCACCAACAAGGTGGCCAACGTGACCGCAGCGTTTGCATACATGATGTCGCTGCTGAACCTGCGGTTTGAGGGCATGCACGCGCTGCCCGAGGCGGCGGTGGCGGTTCTTGCATCTGCGCGGGGCGGCGGTGGCGGCGGCGGCGGGGCAGCGGCAGGTGCGCACGACGCTGGCGCACGTGGACGCGCCGGATTGACCGCGTTCCTTGCCGCCGCACGTAACGCAAAGAGCGCCGCCGCAGCTGCGGCTGCCGCTGGCACCGTCGCCACCGGGCGCAAGTCTTTCTTGGGCCGCATGTCAGTACACGGCGGCAAGCGCGGCGTGCGCCAGCTGACTGCCGGCCCAGCTTTGCGCGTGCCTGTTGCTGCCACAGCAGCGGCCGCTGCTACCACCGCTGACGTTGTGGACGCGAGCGCCACGGCGACCGCGGTGCTGCGCATTGCACCCAAGGACATTGCTGACGGGCACCAAGACCGCACACTGGGTCTGCTGTGGGCGTTGTACGAGGGCGCGTACGCACCCACCGTGCTGAACCTGGCTGCAGTGGCGGCAGAGACGACACGGCTGCGTTCCCGCATGGCCGCCGTCCCGGCTGCTGGCAGCGCAGCGCCCGACGCCACCCTGCGCTCCACCCTGCTGGCGTGGCTGCAGGCGGTGTGCGCGGCTGGCGGCCTGCGGGTGAACGACTGGACGTCATCGCTTGCGGATGGGCGGTACGTCCGCTTGCCGTTCATTCCACCACATACTCTCGGCCGTGCACACACACACGTACACCACCCATCCCAACCAACCCGCAATGTGCAGTGTGCTGGCGTTTGTGATCAGCTACTACAACCCGGGCGTGCTGGCGCGCGCGTCCATTCAGCAGCGGACGGCGGGCGCGCTGGCGGCGGGCGTGGTGGCGGGCGCGGCAGGCGGGAGCGGCGCAGGGGTGGCATTCCGGCCAGGAGTGACACCAGCGGCGGTGGCCGCTGGTGTGGCGCTAGAGGGTCGCAACTGGGCTGCCATCCATGGCGCGCTGGGTGCGTTGCGGTGCGGCTCGCACCCGCCGCTGCCGTTCAATACGCTGGCGCCGCCAGACAGCCACGTCATGGTGGCGGTGGCGGCGCAGCTGGCACGCGTGCTGCTGGAGACGTCTGCGGAGCTGAAGGCGTGCCTGGCGGTGCAGCGGTGGTGGCGCATTGTGGCAGCGCGCCGGTTTGCCGCTCGCCGCCTGGCGCTGCGCCGCATCCGGCGCAGCATGCGCGCACGACAGCTGCAGCGCTGGTACCGCGCCGCCCTGCCCGACGCGCCTGCGCGGTGGCGCCGGCGTGCCGCGGTCAAGATCCAGGCGGCGGTGCGTGGCATGGCGGGCCGGCGGCTGGCTGCCGCAGCACGCGCTGCGCGGGACGAGGAGCGCGCCGCTGCACGCGCCCGCTTCCGCGCCGCGCTTGCTGCTGCGCATGACGCGCGGTGCGCTGCCGCCACGCACATCCAGGCGGCATGGCGCGGCGCGGCGACGCGCGCACACCTGGTGCGCACCGTTGCCTTGGCGGTGGCAGTGCAGACCGCGTGGCGGGGTTACGCCGTCCGATGGCGCCTAGTTTCTGCTGTGGTGCCGCACGTGGCCGGCGGTGGGGCAGCAGCCGCAGCGGCTGCGGGCGCACCTGTAGCACGGCGTATCTGCGTGTCAATGGCAGCGTCCATGGCGGCTGTCCGGCGGCTGCAGCGTTGGTGGCGGTGTGTGTTGGCGGCGCCGGTGCCAGCTGTTGACGAGACGTTTGCATTTGCTACCACGCCCGCCCCGGTCGCGGCGGCGGTTGCGGCTGCAGCTGCAGCGGCATTCGCTACGCCGGCGTATTGCCCGCCGCTGCATGTCGCCATGCCATTCAGCGCGCGTACCAGTCTGCCCACGTGTGGCACCGCTGCGTCGCGGCTATCGGGGCGGCCGTCGCTGTGGGCGCGGCACCGCGCGGCCGCGTCGCCAAGCAGCAGCTGCATGCTGCAGCACGGCGCCGCGTTCACCATCCAGTGCGCGTGGCGGCGGCATGTGGCGTACGTGGTCGCAGCGGAGCGCGCGCTGGCCGCTACCCTCATTGCCGCTGCGTGGCGCCGGTACGTGGCGGCGGAGCGGTATGCCGCGTTGCAGTTCGGTGTGCGCGCCTTGCAGGCCGCGTACCGCCGCCGCCGCGACACCAACATGGTGCACACGGCGCGGGTGGCTGCCGCGGCCACTACGGTGCAGGCGTTCCTGGCCATGGCGGCGGTGCGCCTGGACTTCCTGCAGACGCGCGGCGCTGCCCTCGTGTGCCAGCGCTTTGCGCGTTGGTGTGCGTTCCGCCTTGGGTGCCGCCACGCTGCCGCCGCTCGCCACACCATTCGTGGCTTCCTGTCCGCCGCAGTGTCCCGCCGCCGCGCTGCCGCCCGCACCGCCGCCGCCGTCACGCTGCAGTGCTGGGCACGTGGCCTGGCTGCACGCGCCCTCGCGGCACGCGCAGCAGCGCGCCGTGACGTTGCACGTGCCGCGCTGGCAGCCGCGCGCATTGCTTTGGGCGCGCCTGCACCGCTCCCTGTCGTGGCGACAGTTGCACCGGCAGCGCCCATTATTGCGACCACCCCTGCTACAGTGGCAGCAGCGCCAGTAGACGCGGATGATGGTGAGGATGCTGCGCTGATTGCGGACGGCGCTGCCACGTACATTCAGGCAGCGTGGCGCGGGCACCGCGCACGCACTGTAACGTTGCCCGCTGCCATGGCTGCATGGCAGGCGGCCACGGAAGCTACGGCAGCCACGATGATCGCAGCTGCATGGCGTGGTTATGTCGCCCGCATGCTCATTGCGATTCAGCATGGCGCCGCAATGCGGCTGCAGGCGTGGTACACCCACCGTGTCGCTGCCCGCGCCCTGTGTGCCGCGCTGGATGACCGCATTGCTGCCCTCCGTCGTGCGGCGGAGGAAGCGGCTGCTACAGAGGCGGCGGTTGCAGCTGAGGCGGCGGCTGCTGCTGCAGTGGCGGCTGCTGCTGCGGAGGCGGCTGCGGAGGCGGCGGCGGCTGCGGAGGCGGCGGCGGCTGCGGAGGCGGCTGCTGCTGCTGCAGAGGCGGCTGCGGAGGCGGCGGCGGCTGCGGAGGCGGCGGCGGCTGCAGAGGCAGCGGCTGCTGCAGAGGCTGATCGGTCGGCAGCAATGCAGCGCGCTGCGACCACCATTCAGGTGGCGTGGCGTGGACGGTGCGACCAGCTGACGTTCCTGTTGACTCGCTACGCAGCGATGACGGTTCAGCGCGTCTGGCGCGCACAGCTTGCCATGCGCCGTGCCCGAGCTGCTGTGCGTGAAGCAGAGGCGGCAGCGGCAGCGAAGGCGGTGGAGGAAGCGGCCGCGGCAGTGAAGGCTGCCGAGGCAGAGGCAGCAGCGCGAGCGGCGGAGGCGGCAGCGGAGGCGGAGGAGGTAGCGGCGGCGGCGGCGGCAGGGAAGGCCGCCGGGGGGGCAGCGGCAGAGGGTGAGGCGGCGGCGCTGGCCGCGGAGGCGGAGGAGGCAGCGGCACAGGGGGAAGCAGCGAGTACTATTGCAACGTGGTGGCGCGCGCGTGTGGAAGTGGCGGTGGCACGGTACACTGCTGCGACGGTGCGGCGCGGCGTGACGGCGCTGCAGGCGCGGTGGCGCGGCGCCGTTGTGCGGCGGACGCGCAGCCGGGAGGTGGACATTGCGGCGCGGCGCATTGCGATTGCGACACGCGACCGGGAGCGCGGGGTGACGTCGACGCTGGGCGCGCGCACGACGGCGGCGCTGCGCGTCATTGCCGGGTCGCGCGCGCTGTCAGCGGTGCTGGCCGCGTGCGCTGAGTTGGAGGTGGCAACGCGCCTGTCGCGTGCCTGCTGCTCCGCTTGCGTTACCGTTAACGCGCCGCCCGCCATGTTTGCGCTCATCCGCTCCTGCAACCGCTCCACGCCGCACGCGCATCTCATTCGCAAGGCGCTGGGCGTGCTGCGTAACATTGCGGGCCACCGCAAGTATGTGGGCGGCGTGGTGGGCGCGGCGGAGAGCGTGCCGGTGCTGCTGGACACGCTGCAGATGTTCCGTGACAACCTGCCGGTGGTGCGCCCCGCGCTGGACCTGCTGGCCACGGCAGCGACTGCCTCCTCGCGTGTGGCATCCACCCTGGCGGCAGACGCCTCTGCCATGCGCCGCCTTGCCGTGCTGCGTGACAGCTACGCGCGTCGTGCGGCGCACGTGTCGGAGGATGCTGCTGCTGGTGGTGCTGGGGGTGGAGGTGGTGCAGCGGCGGCCGCAGCGGCAGCACCTGGTGCTGGGAGTGACGGCTTCACGCTGCCGGGCACAGTGCGCGCGTACGACGCACTGCTTGCAACCCTTGCGGCTGCTGCCCCGCTCCGGCCAGCACCGCCAGCTGCTGCTGTGGTGGCTGCCGTTATTGGCGGCGCTGGGGGTGGGGGCGGGCCCGGGCCCCGGCGCACC
>Ga0066256_1002054_pt1 | contig 23787 bp, 20 predicted proteins | sample ThiBio_1000_biof_FD_87107 | JGI IMG/M metagenome (GOLD analysis project Ga0066256, IMG submission 87107) | Wastewater bioreactor microbial communities from Cape Town, South Africa - Thiocy_expt_1000_biof (version 2) | ecosystem: Engineered > Bioreactor > Thiocyanate-remediating >... | reverse complement strand
GCGGGTATGGCGGGCTACTCGGCGGACGTGGACCCGCCCCGGGCGTGGGCGGACATAGGCGCCCCTGTAGCGCTGGGCGCCTGAGTAGGGGGCCTGGTGGGAGACCGCGGGGGCCCCGCCGATCGGCGCGGTGTAGCGGCCGATCTCGTTGGGCGTGGGGCTGATGCACCCTTCCAGGCCGACGGCTGCCAGCAGCAGGACCAGGGGCTTGATCAGATGTTTACGTCCGCGGCGAGTCATGGGAGGGGCTTCCCTTCTTCTTTCGTCTTAGTGCGTATTCAGTTCGGCGGTCGCCGTCTGATTTCCGTTGTTGATCTGCGTCGAGTCGATAACCGTGGTGTTGCGCGAACCGATCACGACGACGCTGAGCTGGTTGCCGATCGCCGTGGCCTGTCCGTAAGCCGATCCTGCACCCCCCGTGCCAACTCCGGCGCCGGCATACTGGGCGCCGTTGTTGTTGGAGTAGATCGAGGACTGGAACTGGCCGTCCACGCGGGTCAGGTTGCCGTTGCCGTCGCGGACCGAATAGTTGGAGGCCTGGTTTTGGGTATAGGCGCCATAGCCGTTGTACATGGCCGAATTGGTCCAATCGCCCGCCTGGGCCGCGGTGGCGGCGCCAAGGGCAATCAGAACCGAGATGCCGAACCAGAGGGGTTCATAGCTGAGCGTCGCGGGCATCCGCATGGCGGCCATGCCGACATAGTGCATCGCGAGCACGCCCGAGCCGATCAGCAGGCCGGTGGCGACGATCCTTCCCTGGGATACCGACTGCCAGTTCAAGGTGGCGAAGCCGACGCCGGTGAACCCGAGCGCGAGCGCAAGGGAAAGCAAGGTGAGCCCGAAGTCATAGCTCATCCGCATGCCCGGCATGTGGAAGGCCAGCATGGCGACGAAATGCATCGACCAGATGCCACCGCCCAATGCCGCCGCCGCGGCCGAAATCCATACGCGTCGCGTCCAGCCCGTGGAGGATCGGATGCGGCTTGCCAGGCTGAGCGCAGTGAAAGACGCGAAGATCGCAATCAGAATCGACAGCATCACCAGAAAGGCATCATGGCTGCCGGTCATAATCATGATCTGCTAAATTCCACGCCGCAGGAATTCTTGCAATCGGCAGGACATTGATTTTCATGTCCGAAGTATTTGGTCTGGCCCATTATGCGACGTCGCATCGGGAAAATACAGATGAAGAAACCCGGGCCGATGCTGTCTGACGATCGCCGGTGCGATGCGCGTTGCCAACAACCGCGACGGCAACCCCTCGCGCTCGTGCCGGAGGGTCGGCCGCCCGGCCCTCGCCTCAATGCGCGGGTGCCGCGGCCGCGGGCGGGTTTGCAGCGGCCCCGCCGCCGGCCGGTGGCGGGGCGCTGGATCCGCCGGACGCGCCTGCTGCCGGCGCCGCGGGAGCCGGTGCGGCGCCGCGCGGCGTGACCGGCGCCAGGGCCGGCGCGGTCACCGTCTGCGCCGGCGCCAGGCCCGTTCCGCCGCTGGCCGCGGCCGGTGGATTCGCGGCCCCGCCGGCGGTGATGCGCGCGCGATCGGTCTGGGCCGCGATCTGTGCCTCGCGCTCGGGGTTGAGCGTGTTCAGCCGCAGCCGTTCGACTGTGTTCTGCGATGCGATCCGGTCGAGCGGCACCTGGTCGGTGCGGAAATGCAGTTCGACCGAGCTGTCGAGATCGGCCGAGACGTTGGTGCTCTCGTTGGTGGTCACGTCGTCGGTCCGCACATAGCCGATGGTCGAATTGACCGATGCCGACGCGCTCCAGAATCCGAACCCGCCCGATGCGCTGGCGGCGAGCGAGGTGCGGGTGTCGAAGCCGCTATGCTCCTGCTCGCGCGCGGCCGACTGGGCGTCGATATGGAAGCGCATCGACGCGGCGATCCTGCCGGAATCGATGACGATGCGCTGCATGCCCATCTGCACCATCGTCGCCAGCATCTGCTGGCGGTTGCGCGCCAGCGAGCTGCGCACGAAGGGGATCAGCTCCTGGGCGCCGGTGCCGGGGATCGCGGCGTCGGGCTCGAGGTTGAGCGCCGCGCGCACGGCATCGATCGTCGGCGGTGCGCACGCCGGGATCAGCCGGATCGGATCGGGTACGTCCTCGGGGTCCGGCACGTCGCGCGGATCGGGCGGTTCGGGCTCCTCGATGCGGAAGCTCTGGGGAAATTGCTCGGCGAGCCAGCGCTTGGCGGGATCGTCGCTCGATCCGCCGGTCGAGGCGAAGCCGTCGAGCGACTGCGAGACGCCGCGGACGAGTTCGATATATTGCCGGAGCTGCTGCTGGTTGGTGTCGACCATCGCGCGGAAGATGCCGTTGATCAGTTCGGCGACGAAGCGCGGGAAGCTGATCGCGCGCAGGACGGCATGGGTGGTGCCCGCGACGCCCGCGACGGCGGTGCCCGAGACATGATCGCCGGCGTTCATCCCGGCAGCGAGTGCGGCGGGTTTCCGCGGCGCGGCGCCGGTCCCCGCTTCGGCCTCGAACAGTTGCGCGGCGTGCGCGATCCGCACCAGCGCATTGGCGATCTCGTGGCGGTCGCGCGCGTCGAGATCGTCGAAGCCGCTGGCCGCGGTGAGCGAATCGCGGATCGCGCCGCGCACCGCCGGCGAAGGGGTGGCGAGCGCCGCCGCCACGGCTCAGCTCCCCAGGTCGCGCCAGCTGGTGCTCGCGCCGCCGGGAGCGGATGGGGGATTGGGCGCCGGGGGGGCGCCGCCCTGCCCGCGCACGATCGACAGCGTCTCGTCGACCCAGTCGACTGCGGAATCGACGACGGGATCGCTGGCCTGGACCAGATTGCCGCCGGCGGTCTCGATCGTGTCGACATGCTCGGCGAGCCAGGCGAGCACGGCCATGCCGGCGCGGCCCCGGCGCAGCAGCGTGAGCGTCGGCCGCGGCGTGCGGCGGAACTTGCGGTCGATCGCGCCGACCGCGTCCCACAGGGTACGGGCATGCAGCAGCGCGCGCACCTGCGCATTGTTGAGGAGGGCAATGGCCTGGGAAAGCGTGTCGAGGATCTGGCGCGCGAGCATCAGCACCATGCCGCTCGCCGCGCCGGAGACATTCTCCGCGACCTGGATCGCGGCCTGGCGGGCGCGCCCCTGGCTGCCGCCGTCCGCGGCCTTCATGATCGCATCGCACAGGTTGAGCAGCAGCTCCTCGAAATCGCCATTGGCGCGGGCGCTGGCATCCTCCGGGCCGGTCGGCGCACCGAATAATCGCCCGAACAGCGACAGCCGCTCGGCTTCGCTGGGCCGCTGGTTCCGGCCCTGCCAGAAGCGTTCGATCGCGGGGGCCGCATCGCCGATGTCGCCGTCGAGCGCGCCGGTGCGCATCAGCCGAGTGAAGTCGTCCGCCGCCTGGATCAGGCCCGCCATCTCCAGCGTCGAGGCGAGATAGAGGCTGGCGATGGCGCGCACCTGCATCGCATCGGCACGCGCGGCGGGCGGCAGTTCGATATTGCCCAGCTCGGCGAGCATCGTCGCATGCGCATGGACGGCGAGGAGCAGCCGCTCGGCATCGTCGACGGCGCGGATCAGCCCATGCGGCAGGGGCGGCCGGGCTTCGAGCGCAAGGGCAAGGCTGGTCATGTGCTGCATCGCTCAAGGCCCCGCCGGCACGGGCGTGGGTGTGGGCGTGGCAGCGCCGGGTGCCGCCGGCCGGGTGCCGCCGCGCGGCGGGGGCGGTATCGAATTGCCCTGGATTGCGCCGATCATCTCGGGCGTGGCCATCTTCTCGAGCGGCAGATAGTCGGACTTGAAGTTCACCCGCACTTCGCCCTGCATCTTGGCCGCGAGCTCGAGCTTGGACTCGCTGGTCTCGTCGACGCTGGTGCTGACGGTGGCGACATGCGACTGCTCGTTGACGTTCACCGAGCCGCCGCCAAAACCCAGGAAGCTGCCGCCGAACGCACTGACGTTGCGGTTGCGGCTCGACTGGCGGTCATAGGCGGCGGCGCGATAGTCGCGCTTGGCTTCGTCGGTGGCGCGCATGTCGAACTTCACCTTGGCGGTGATGGATCCGTCGGTGACCACGATCCGGTTTATGCCGAGCATCACCATCGAAGCGAGCAGCTGCTGGCGCGACTTGGCCATCACGATGCGCGCGGCATTGACGAACGCGGCCTCCGTCTCTTCCTCGCTCAGGTCGGTGGGGGCGGGCCCCGCCATGCCCAGGGTCGCGTGGATCTCGCCGAGCGCGGCCTCCTCGTCCTCGCCGGTGACGCGCAGCTTCGTCTTGCCGCCGTCCGCGTCGACATCGAGCGCCAGCAGGTCGGGGAAACGGTCGACCATATAGTCGCGGCCCTGCCCCATGCCGATATTCTCGGCCATATATTCCTCGGCGGTCTTGGCCACCGCGGCGATCAGTTCGGCATAGGCGCGCATCTGCTCGATCGTGGTTTCGACGATCGACTTGAAGACATTGTTGATCAGCCCGCCGACGAACGCGGGGAAATCGACATTGTGGACGAGGTTGGTGAATTGCTGCGTGCCCTGGGCCGCGGCGCCGGCGACGAAATCCTTCCCCGCGAAGCCCGGCGACCTGGAGAGGTTCTGCCGGGTGCGCTCATTGGCCCCCGCCGTGCCGCGTGCCGGCGCGGTCGCCGCCTGCCCCCCCCCGCCGGCGGGATCGTCGATATAGGCGAGGACCTTCCCCATGTCGTTGGCGAGCTTCGTCTGCTCGGCCGCGCCCAGCATCGCAAAGGCGGGGATGCCGGTGAGCATCGCCTGGCCCCTGGGGCGCACCCGCGCGATCGCCGCGGGGGTCATGCCGCCCGGCCCGCCATGGAGCGGCGGCGATTGCGGCTGCGGATCGGAAGGGAGCGGCGGGGCCATGGTTCAGGCACGGGCCGGCGCGGGGGCGGGGGCAGGCGCGGGCGCCGGTGCCGGTGCCGGCGCGGGTGCCGCGGCGGCGGGCGCGGGCCCCGGCGTATATTGCGGCTTGTTGTGATCGACCGGCTTGGAGCGCATCTGGATCGCCGCGATCATCTCGGGCGTCGCCATCTTCTCGAGCGGCAGATAGTCGCTCTTGAAATTCACGTCGACGGTGCCGGCCAGGCTGGCCTTAGCGGTGATCTGGTCGGCGCTCTGGTCGCTCGCCACCGCCTGGGCGGTCATCACCGGCTTCTGCGAATATTTGTACTTGCCCTTGGTATAGTAATCGGAGTCGTAATTGCCCGTGTAGGTGCTCTTCCCGCTTTCATAGCTGTTGTTATAGTCTCCCTTGCTCTTGCCGCTGCGCTCGCTTTCGCCTTCGCCGTCGGTAGTGACCGCAAGGTTGCCCGAGGCGTCGCGCGCATAGTCGCGCGCCATGGCGGTGCGCGAAAGCGTGCGCTGGCTCGACGCGTTGAAGTCGTAGAGGATCTTCGCCTGGATCTTGCCGTTGGTGACGACGATCCGCGACAGGCCCATCATCACCATGGTAGCGAGCAGCTGCTGGCGCGAAGTGGCGATCTGGCCGCGCGCGGCCTTGATCAGCGTCTCCTGCACTTCGGGATCGGTGACGTCGATCGAGTCGATCTCCTTGTCGGCATAGCTGCCCAGCGCATCGCGCACGTTCGACAGCCCGGCATCGAGGTCCGCGCCGTCCTTGACGCGCAGCTGGGGCGCTCCACCGGAAAAGGAGTCGGCGCCGATGTCGAACAGATCGGGGAACTGCTCGCAGAGCTGGTCCTTGCCGTCGTTCGACGTCGTGTTGTCGTCCCGGAACTGGTTCAGGGATTTGGACACGTCGGAGACCATCTTCGAATAGGCCTCCATCTGCTGGATGTTCGAGGTGATGATCGAGTTGAACACGCCGTCGATCAGCCGGGAGGCGAACTCGACGAATTTCCCCGGGCGAATGCCCCCGCCCGCCGCCGGGCCGCCGGCCATCGGCGCGCCGGGGGAGATTTGCTCCTCGCCGATATCGTCGACCGCCTGCTTGTCGGACTCCCACTGCTCCTGCCCCGTCGGCCCTTGCGCCATCGGCTGCGCGGTGACCGACTGGGCCCCCGCCTCGGCCTTGCCGACCAGCGCGTCGGCGATCAGCGCGGTATCGCGCGCCACCTGCATCTGGGTGTCGGGGGGCAGCTGGTGGAAGGACGGCGTCGCGGCGAGCATCTCGCGCACCTTGGCGCGCACTTCGGGCCGCGGCGTTCCCTCGGCCGGCGCCACGGGCCCGGGGGCGGCGATTTGGGCGGGAGCGTTCATTTCTTCGGTCCTTGACTGGCCGGCCGCGATTCAGGCGGCGACGGGAACGGGCGGCGCGGCGCTTACCAGCGAGGCGGCGGGGGTGATCTCGAACTCCACCGGGCGCAGATAGAGCTTCACCCTGGGCGGCCCGCCGGGGCCGACGCGGATGCCGAGGATGGTGAAGCGGCCGGGCCAGATATCGTCGGCGGGCGTGAATGCCTCGAGGAAGCGCTCCAGCGCCGCCAGCTCGCGCGGCCGCTCGCGCAGGTTCATGGTCAGCAGCTGGAGGAAATTGGGCGGCACGTCCGGGATCGCATCGAGCATGATCTGCAGGTCGAGCTCCACGCCCTGGGGGCTGCGCCCGAAGGCCACGAGGGCGGCGCCGTCGGGCACGTCGAACCGGCCGCCCAGCGCGACGCCGACGATCTGCAGGATGCTCGCCAGCCGCTCGCCCAGGCCCAGCTCGTCCAGCATCGGCCGCATGTCGGCGATGCGGAAGCGGTTGGTGAGCAGGAAGGTGATCCATTGGCTGCCATAGTCGCGCCCCGCCACCAGCGTGGTGAAAACCGGGCGCAGGCCCGGCATCGCCGCCATCGCCTGGCCGATCAGCCGGGCGAGCGCCGGATTCACTTCGGTCATCGGATTGCCGCCGCCGCCCTCATAGGTGACGGTGGCGCTCTCCAGCCCGTTCTGGTCGAAGCTCGATCCGAAGAATGCGCCGTAGCGCAGGCCCCCGGAGCGGGTGAGGCTGCGATGGCTCTCGCTCGCGCCGTCGAACCAGTACAGCGCCTCGCGGCCGAAATTGTCGCCCACCAGCCGCCGCATCTCGCGGCTGGCCATGTCGCGCCGCTCGCATCCCGATGCCTCGGGGCCGAGCGGCTCGAGATGGAAGGCGAGCGCGCGGCTCTGGTTCGATCCGAACACCGGTTCTATCGGCGCGGCGCCCGGCACCAGCGCGTTGGCGGCATAGCGCGGATCGCCGAGGGGCAGGGGAAAGCTGTCCTCCAGCATCCGCCCGACAAAGCCCATCGGATTGGCGGTGCGCAGCTTGCGCGAGGCGCTGACCAGCCGCCCCTTCACCTGCGTGCTGAGTGGTTCGTAGCCCATGGCCTTCTCCTCCAGCCCGCGCTCAATAGCCGGCGTAGCGGGACGGGGCGTGCCCGTTCGCCCGCGGCGCCTGGTCATAGCCCATGCCCATGCCGAGCCCGGCGCTGTCGAGCAGGTCGCGCGCGATCGACGGGATCTGGATCGGCCGGCTCGTCATGTTGGGTGCCTCGCGCGGCTGCGACATCTGCTCGATGCGGCCCTCGTCCATCGCCGAGTCCGCGAGCCACATCTCGCAGGCATTGACGAGGTCATAGTCGTTGGGATGCGACACCGCCGACTGGCCGCGCGGGCGGGTCGGCGGGTTGCCGACGATGCCGAGGTCGACCATCGGCGAGGTGGGATCGCGCAGCCGTTCGGTATTGCCGGCGATCCATGCGGTGATGATCGCGCCGCTGGTGGCGAGCATCCGGGATTTGGAGCTGTTGCGCGCGCCGCCCAGTTCGGTCTGGGCGACCTGGTCGATCACGCCCCACATGTCGTTCGCGCCGAAGGCCGAGAGCAATTCCCGGTCCTGCAGCAGCGCGATCATGTCGTTGATCTGCTTCTGGAGGTCGGCCGCGGCATAGAAGGCCATGCCATAGCCGTGCAGCGACATGTTGGTGGCCAGGTCGCGCGCCGCCTTCTTCACCTGTTGCTGGTTGACGGCCATCGGCGTGGCCGCGCGGATCAGCGCGTCGACGCGCGCTTCCCGCACCAGCGTGGAGACCGAGGAGACGAAGCGCAGCCACAGATCCTGGAACTCGGTGTTGACCTTGATGCCGGGCTGGCCGGTCGGCAGGCCGAGCATCATCGCGTAGAAGCCTTGGCGTTCGCTCTCGCTCATCCGGTTCGGCGCCTCGCGCCAATAGCTGTAGAGCTGGGTGCCAGCAGGCCCCTTGACCAGCGCGAGATCGCCGCGCTGCGACATCTCGACCAGCTTGTCGACCACCTGGAACGCCTTCAGCTCCTCGAAGGCGGAAGCGAAGATGAACGAGCCCATCAGCTTGCAATGGCTGGCGACGACTTCGAACGCCGTGGTCGCCTCCAGGTCGGGCAGGTCGATCACGATGTCGTGCATCGCCTGATCGTCGCCGAGCGCCTGGACCTTGTCGAACTGGTCCTCGACCAGCCGTTTCAGATTGACGTCGCCGGCAGTCACGCCGCGATCGACCAGCCCTTCGAACACGCGCGCATATTCGGCGGAAGAGACGCCGGGCTGCTGCTTGTCGCCCTGGATGTTGACTGCAGCGGCGACCTGCTTGAGCGTGCGCTCGGCGAGCTCCAGCCGTCCCGCGATGCGGCCCACCGCCTTGAACAGGCCCTCTCCGAAGGCCGCGCTGTTGGGATCCGCCGGATCGGGCCGCGGGGTCTTGAGCTTGCTCTGCTCGACGGCGATCAGCTGCGGCAACGGCGTGCCGTTATACTGGAGCAGGCCGAGGATCAGGCCGACGCGGGCGACTTCGGCATCGCGCTCGGCCTCGGTCGCGTTGTCGCCGGCCATTTCCGGGAATTTGAGGACCCCGCCTTCATGCTCGACGTCGCGCGGCCGAAGCCCGGTATCGGCCGAGGCGAGCGCGGCGCGCACCGTCGCGAAGAGGGGATCGAAATAGAGCCGGTTCTTCTGGGTGCCGTCGATCAGCGCCTTCAACTCCTTGACGCGTGCCAGTTCGGCGGCATCCGCCTGGCTGAGCTGCCCCAGTTTGGCGAGCCGGGCGGTGAGATTGGCATGGCTGTCGAGAATGGCGTCGCGGGCGGCTTGCTCGCGCTTGGCGATGTCGACGAAGCGGATGGTCGGGATAAGGATGTCGGCCATTTTCAAAGTTCCTTTTCGAGATCGATGTCCTTCGTTGGAGGCGCGGGGGGCGCTAGCGCGCGGGGCGGGGTCTAGCCGTCATCGGCGCCTCCCAAGTCGGTGGTGTCGTCGGCGTCGATCGCGCGATCGAGCGAGGCGAGCGCATGCGCCGCATCGAGGATGCCGGCGCCGTTGCCGTCGGCGATGTCGGCGCGGTGGGGCTGGGCGCTGGCGATCAGCACTCTCCGGATCGTTTCCGGATCGAGCGCGGCGGCGCGCTCCTGCGCCCGGGCGACGAGCAGGGCCGCGGCGCCGGCGACGAAGGGCGCCGCGAAGCTGGTGCCGGTGGCGCGCTGATAGCCGTCGAGATCGGCGGTGCGGATATTCACGCCCGGCGCGCACAGCGCGACATGGTCGCCACTGGTCGAGAAGCCGGCGACCCGGCGCTCGGCATCGATTGCGCCGACGGCGATCACCTGGGGAAAGGCGGCGGGCCAGTAGACGCGCCGGTCGCCGCTGTTGCCCGAGGCGGCGACGAGCGTGCAGCCGCGCTCGGTGGCATAGGCAACGGCCTCGGCATGGGGCTTGGGCATGCCGGGCTCGATCGCCTCGTCATCGGTGCCGAAGCTGCAGTTGATCACGTTGGCGCCGAGCTGGGCGGCCATCACCAGCCCCATGTCGAGATCGCTGATCGCACCGATGCCGATGGGCTTGTGATCCGGCAGCTGTGCCGCACCGAGCGAGCGGATCGGCAGCAGGCGGCAGGCACCGGCGACGCCCGGCGGCAATCCCGCGCCGCTGCCGCCGATGATCGCGGCGCAGGCGGTGCCATGGCCGACATAGCGATCGGTGGGATCGGTATCGGCACCCTTGTTGTCGCCGAGCAGCCGGATGCCGGTGGCGAGCTGGCCTTCGCTCAGCTGCACCGTGTCATAGCCGCGGCGGAGCCGATCGCCCGTGTCCAGCGCCTGGCTGGAGAATTCGGGGTGATGCGGGTTGATGCCGCTGTCGACCACGCCGACGATCACGCCGCCGTCTCCCGCGCAATAGGCGAGCGCCTGGCGCGCATGGATCATGTCGCGCGGGTCCCAGCCCTGATTGTCGTCATCCTCGTCGCGGCGGGGAGGATGGGCGGGCCCATCCAGGCCGACCGTGCAGAGATAGTTGGGCATCGCCGATTCGACGATGTCGAGCTGCATCAGCGAGACGGCGAGCGAGCCGATATGGGTGTCCGGCTCCACGTCGAGGCGCAGCACGCGGGCGATGCCGCTGATCTCCTCGGCTTCGCTGTAGCCGCGGTTGCGCGCGCCGATCGCGTGGAGCGCCTGGGCGGCGGCGTGGAGGCGGGAGACGCGCAGCGTGCCGCCGAACGACTTGACCACCCGGTCGAGTATGTCGTGCCGCGTGGTCTCGGCGGGCTGGGCGGCGCGGCGGCGGACGTCGAGCGCGGCGGGGATGCCGGCGGGCACTTCGCCCAGCTTCAGCCGCACGAGCAGGCTGCCGGGCGCGGCATAGGCGCCGGCGCGGTGCGCCCAGGGCTGGACGAGGCGGCCGAGCCGGGCGGTCATGGCTGGCCTCCGTCGAAGCCGTTGGAGGGCGGAGTGGAAAGGGCGCGGCGCGGCGCCTGGTCGAACCACAATTCGGTCGGCGCGCGGGGGTCGTGGGTCAGGCTCATCTGCCCGGCGAGCTGGTCGCGATCGGGGGCCAGGACGAGCTCATGGTCGTGCGCCTGGACGATGTCGACCGGGCGACCGGCAATCGTCACCTGGGGCGGCATCCCGCCGCGCAGCAGGTTGCGGCCCTTCACTCGCAGCCGCTGGCGCAACGCGTCGGCCTGGTCGCCATCGTCGGCGCCGTCGCGGCTGACATCGTCGACCATCGGACGCGAGGCGCGGGCGAGCACCTGCTCGAGCTTGTCCGGCGCCAGCCGGGTGATCCGGCCGACCGAATTGGAGAGGCCGCGGCGCTCGAGCTCGTTGAGCTTCTCGACGGTCCGCACGCCGATGCCTTCCAGGCGGCGGCGCTCGGCGGGGTCGAGCTCGTCGCCCAACGCCGAGAGCGGCACGTCGTTCTTGTCGTCGACCGAGAGGGGGACGGCATTCTCCTCGATCATCGGCTTGGTGATCGCAGTGAAGACGAGATGGAGGACCGTGGGGTCCTTGTCGCTGGGGCCGGCCGGGCGGATGCGCAACTCGCCCTGGTTGAGCTCGAGATGCGCCTTCAGGTCCATCGAGATGTCCCGGATCGCGAAGGTCAGGGGCAGCCGGTCGTTCTGCGCCTTGAGCGTCATGCGGGCCTGGGCGGTATCGAGCTGCGACTGCACCGCCTGGATGAAATCCTCGAGCGCCACCGCTTCGCCGGTCTCGCCGATCATCGCGCCTCCTCCACCGGCAGCGTGCCGATGCGGAGCGAGAGGCGGCCGACCGGGCGATCGAACCAGGTGCGGGTGCGGGTGCGCGGCAGGTCGGCGCGGACCAGCGGGCCGGCGGGGCCGGTATCGACCCGGGCCTCGATCGGCAAGTCGAACGTGATGCCCGTCGCGCGCACCCCGACCGTCGGCAGCGCGGCGATACCGTCGAGCAGCTCGCCGATCAGGTCCTCCAGCGGGCGGGGCGCAGCCTGGGTCACGCGGCGCCTCCCGGTGGCGCGACGGGCGGCGCCGTCGGGGCGGGAGCCGCGGATGCGGGGGCGGGAGCGGGCGCAGGCCCCGGTGGCGGCAGTGCGGCGGCGGGCGCCTTGGCAGCTATCTGCGCGGGGCGAGCGGCGCGTTCGAGCAGGGTGCGCCGCGCATCGTCGACGAACCGGTCGAGCGGCAGCGTCTCGCTGGCGAAGTTGATCTTCACTTCGCCGAACAGCTCGGCGTTGAGCTGGCTGTCGGTCTGGGCGTTGACGCCGACGGTCGAGACCTTGGTGACCGGCGCCTGATACGACGTGCTGCCGCGCGTCGACCAGCTGCCCGACGGCGTCGCGTTGCCGGGATCGTCGCTCACTGCATAGTCGACCGCGGTCTTGTCCGCCGCCGCGGCGCGGAAGCGCAGGCGCGCAGTGATCGAGCCGTCCTTCACGACGATGCGGTTCATGCCGAGCATCACCAGCGTCGCCAGGGTCTGCATCCGGTCGCCCGCCAGCCGGTCGCGCGCCGCCGGGACGAGCTGCTCCTCGATCAGTTCCGGAGTGAGCTCCTGGCCGCCCAGGCCGAAATCGGAGAGCCAGGCCGGCGCATTGCTCTCGCCCGACTCGCCATTGGCCTTGCGCGGCACCAGCGTGCCCTCGGCATCGCCGCGGGCCAGCCCGATATCGCCGGGATATTGCGCGATCAGCCAGTCGCGCGCCTGATTGGCGGTGACGTTCTCGTCGCGGAACTGGGAAAGCGGCTTCGATATCGCCGCGACCAGATCGGCATAGCTGTCCATCTGGCGGATCGAGGAATCCACCATCGCGTCCCAGGTGCCGTGGATCAGCGAGGCGACGAAATCGGGAAAGTTGAGTTCGTCGGAGAGCGCGCCGGCACGCCGGCCGATGGTTTCGGTCGCGGGCGGTGCCTTGCCGGCTCCGGATGGCGCGCTCGCTCCCGGCGCGTCCTGCGGCGCGGGCTGCGGCTGTGCGCCGTCATTGCCCCAGAACGAGCCCGCCATGGCGTGCGCGGGCGTGGCGGCGTGGCTCGCCTGCCGGGACGTGGCCGCCGGAGGCGGCGGAAGGGGGCGGGCACCCGGCATCGGATCACGCGTATGCGAGCGGGCGGGCTATGCTGGTCGGCGTGCCGCCGCCGGGCCGCGAGTGCTGGACCCAGCGGCTCTCGATGTCGTGGGTGCCGTCGGCGTAGAGCGTGATGCGCGAATGGGCGACCTGATCGTCGGCGATGACCTCGTCGAACGTATAGGTGATGTTGACGTGCAGCGCCGGCACCTGCGCCGGTCCCGTCGCGCTGGCATGCGAGCTGCGGGCATAGAGCCGTGCGTCGTCCTCGATCGTCGCATTGACGGTCAGGCCCCAGCCGGCGGCATCGTCATGGCCGATATCGTCGATATAGATATGGCCGAGCGAGGTGCCGTTGTACTGCCAGCGAATCCGCAGCCAGCAATAGATGTCGTCCAGCCCGAAGGTGCCGCCGACCATCGGCCAGTCGCGCAGCTCGATGGCGCCGTCCTGGAAGGCGGCGGCGCGCGCCGGCGCGCGGTCGCCCGGATGCTTGATGCCGTTCCAGCTGGCGAGGTTGGTGTGGATGTCGCCGCTATTGGCCGCGATGATCTGCACCGCGGTGCCCGCGATCGTGGCGGCGGCGCCGATGTCCAGCGCGCGGGTGCGGGCGGGCGGCGGCGCGGGCAAGGTGCGGGGAGCCGCCATCGCATAGCCGGCAGGCGCGGTGGTGCCGCCGTTGATCTGGCGCCCGGCCGGGACCCCGCCACTCAGGATCTGCACATTGACCGGATTGCTGCCCGAGGCCGCCATCTCATACTCGGTCTGGAAATCCTCGTAGCGCAGGATGTAGCGGCTGCCGCGCGCATGGGTGGGGGCATAGTCGCCCGGGCTGCCGGGGGTGCCGACCGGGCGATCCCAGGGATCGGCGATGCGCACGAAATAGTCGCCGCCGCTCGAATACATGCCGACGACGAGCACGGCATGGCCCGACAGGATCGTCGAAGTCGCGATCTTGCTCACATAGAGCGGGCCGTTGTTCTCGATCAGCGCGGCGAAGCCGTCGGGCGCATAGCATTGCGGCGGATGCGCAGTGAGGCCCAGCCTGGCAGCGGCGGCGGCATGCTCGGTCCAGGGCAGGCCCTGTTCGATGTCGTTGCCGCAGCGTTGCGCGATCGATTCGGGCGAGACGCTGCGTTCGTCGCGCCAGCCGAGCAGCATGGCGATGGTGGTGGCCCAGCAGCCATTGCCGGTGGGCTGCGGGATGAGCTGCACCCCGTCCCAGTTGATCGACCAGTCGGCCGCGGCCATCGCTCCGGCCGGGCGCGCGGCCGCCATGGCGGAGCCCGAGTGCGCCGCGGCGCCGGTATCGGGCTGTCGGGCCGCGGGGCCGCCGGCATGGATGTTCTGTATATCGGGGGTGCTGCCGTACGCCGCCATCTCATACTCGGTCTCGAAATCCTCGAACCGCAGGATGTAGCGGCTGCCGCGCTCGTGCGTGCTGGCATAGGCGCCGGGTGCGCCGGGCGTGCCGACCGGGCGATCCCAGGGATCGACCACGCGGACATAATATTGGCCGCCATCCTCGTACATGCCGACGACGAGCACGGCATGGCCCGACAGGTTGGCCGCGCTCGCCATCTTGCCGACATAGAGCGGGCCATGGCGCTCGATCAGGCTGAAAAAGCCCTCGGGAGTGTAGCATTGCGGCTGGAGCGTCCCCAGGCCCAGCGCCGCGGCGACGGTGGCACGCTGATCCCAGGGGAGTCCCTGCTCGATGTCGCGGCCGCAACGCTGCGCGATCGTCGCCGGCTCATAGCATTTCTGGTCCTTCCAGCCGATCAGCATCGCCAGCGTGGTCGCCCAGCAGGCATTGTCGTTGGGCTGGGCGATCCAGTCGACGTCGTTCCAGTTGATGCTGCGGCTCGTCGCCTGGGCGCGGGCATAGGCGAGCGCGCTTGCCGAGGCGCGCAGCGGATCGGGCCGGCTCGCGCTCTCGAGCCTCTCGAGCAGCGGCGTGACCGCCGCTTCGGCCAGGCCGAGGTCGAGCGCTTCCCCGATCCGCGTGGCGAACGCGCCGCCGATCCGGCTGGCCCGGTCGCGCGCGCCGAGGCCGGGCAGGGCCGGGGGCACATAGGCGGCCCCTTCCTGCCCGAATTGCAGCGCGAAGCCCGCGCCGATCGAGACCGCGCCGCCGATGCCCTGGTCGGCGCCGTCGAGCCACAGCTCGGCGCCGACCACGAGCTCCTCGCCGACATTGAGGGCAGCCACCTTGCGCAGGCCGGCAAAGCCGTCGATGCCGCCGGCATTGTAGCCGAGCTTGAACCGGGCCTGGAGCGCGAGCTTCAGATGCTCGATAAAGTCGCTGACGCCCTGCGCGTCGAAGCTGGAATCGGCAGTGCCGAACAGCGCGGCCTGGCCGTCGGGCGCGAAGACGGCGCCCACGCCGCCGCCGAATACCGGCGTATCGAGTGCCGGGCCGACCGAGATGGTCACGCTGCTGCGCGCCGCGAGCTGGGGCAGCGCGGCGAGGAACGCGTTGAGCGGGTTGATCAGCCCGGTGATCCCGAAGCCCGCCTGCCATGCGGCGACGAAGGTGCTGCTGGCGGCGCCGAACCGGTAGAGGCGGGGCGGATTGACTTCGCTGCCCGCCGTCGCGGCGGCGGTGCGCACCTTTTCCATGATCCAGCCGAGCGCATCGCCGGCGCCGAGCCCCGATGCCATGTTGAGCGCCACGTTGCCGCGCGATCCCGCCGCCATGGGTGCGGACCGCGCGAGGCCGGCGCTCTTCGCGGGGATATCGGGCATCGGGCCGAAGCCGTCGTCATAGGTGCCGTTGCCGCCCGGGGCCGCCGGCGCGCGCGTCGCGGCGATCGGCGCGGAAGCCGCGGGCGGCGGCGCGGCCGCGCGGCTGCCGGGCTGCGGGGCGTCGCCCGCCCATTCGAGCACCGGCGTGGTGCGCGGAGCCGTATAGCTGCGGCGCAGGCTGCGCCCGGTGAAATTGCTGAGCGCGACATAGGGGCTGCCCTCACGCGGCAGCGCGTCCACGTTCAGCCCGCCATTGCCGGCATGGCCGGTCGCGAGCCCGAAATAGATCTTCTGGCCGCCGATGAAGCGCGCAAGCACTTCGGACGGCACCACGAACACGCCGTCGCCGCGCGGTACGCTCAGCCGCCCCTGCTCGTCGCTGCAATAGAAATTGGCGGCGGTACGATGCGGCTTGTTCGCGGGATCGAACAGCGAGACATCGGTTGCCAGCACTATCTGCATCTCGACATCGGGCCGATCGACGCGAACGGCGAACCCCAGCATCGGGAACCGATCGCTGACCTCCATGCGATTGGGACGGATCTGAGCAGTCATGGATCACCTGTCGTTGCTGGAAGGGGAATTGCGGCCGGCATCGTCGCCGGGAGCCGCATCGGATCGCGTGCGCGCAGCGCGCAGCGCGCGGGCGCGCTCCTCGAAGTCGCCGATCGAGGAGAGGACGATGTCGAAGGGGCAGCTTTCCTGGCCGATCTGGGCGACCGGCCCGTTCTCGCGCTCATGTTCGTGGACCGAGCGGGCGAGGAGTTCGGAAAGCATCTTCGCATAGGGCGGGGTGAGCACCAGCCGCGTGTGGATGGCGATCGCGCCGACGCCTTCGTTGCCGCTCGGATAATATTGGCCGAGGTCGATCAGGAATTCGAAGGGGTTCTGGCCGAGCTCGAAATAATTGACGTAGCTGGCAGGCGCGCGGGATGTCTCGGCGCGCATCGCCGGGTCCGCATCCCTGTCCGCCACGCTGCCCTGATTCATCCGGCATGCCTCCTGACGGATCAGGAGCAAACCGCGTGCCAGACGGTGAAATGACTTTATAACAAAGGGTTGGCCCGTCAGCCAGCATAGCGCTGCGTAACAATGGAACGGTGCGGGCGTATCAGGGTTACGCGCGCCCGTTACAGCGCGGGACCGTCCTCGAGGCCTTCGGGGCCGCCGCGGGTCATCTCGTACTTGGTCATCTTGCGGTAGAGCGTCATCCGCGACCAGCTGAGCGCGCGCGCGGCCTCGGCGCGGTTCCAGTCGGTGCGGTCGAGCGCGGCGCGGATGCGGGCGCGCTCGTCCTTGCCCGAGCGATCGAAGCTGCGCTGCAGCCGCACAAAGGCATCGGGAATATGGTCGCGCCGGATCGCGCCGCGCGGGGGATCGATGAAGACCGCCTCGACGAAGTTGCGCACCTCGCGGACATTGCCTGGCCAGTCATAGTGCATCAGCAGGTCGAGCAATTCGGCATCGGGCGCGGCGACGTCGCAGCCGCAGCGGCGATTGAAGCGTTCGATGAAGTGCGTGATGTAGAGCGCGATATCCTCGGTTCGCTCGGCAAGGTCGGGCAGAGTCACCCGGGCGACATTGAGCCGGTAATAGAGATCGGCGCGAAAGCTTCCTTCCTCCACCTGCTGCTCGACGTCGCGGTTGGTTGCCGCGATCACGCGCAGATCGACCTTCACCGGTTTCTCGCGCCCGATCGGCTGCACTTCCTTCTCTTCCAGCAGCCGCAGAAGCTTGACCTGGCTGAACGGCGAGAGCTCGCCCACTTCGTCGAGGAACAGCGTGCCGCCGGCGCCGGCGATCACCGCCTTGCCGGTCTGGCTGCGCACCGCCCCGGTGAAGCTGCCGCGTTCGAACCCGAACAGCTCGGCCTCGAACAGGCTGTCGGGAACCGCACCGCAGTTGATCGCGACGAAGGGCGCGCAGCGGCGCTCGCTCAACGCATGGATGGTGCGCGCGCAATGTTCCTTGCCGGTGCCGGTGGAGCCGGTGATCAGCGCCGGAGCGTCGCAGCGCGCGATCTTGGGAACGATGGTGCGCAGTCGCACCATTGCCTCGCTGTCGCCCAGCAATCCGGTCACGAGATTGTCCACGCCCGCTCACCCGACAGCATTGCGCGCCCGCCCCGGAGCGATACCGGGGACGTTCGACCATGAGAACACGGAAAGACGCGGCGCGTCTCCCGGAACTGGCAATGTACATGTGAAGCAGCCGCGACCCCTTGGCGGCCATGATATCTAAGGCGACTCGACAGGCTGTGGATAACTTTAACAGACCGGACAGTCGACTCCTATTAATGGTGGATACTTCGTCCACTCTTCCGCCGATATCCGATTTCGGAATCGAGACCGTGCGATTCGGGAAATCCGGCCGGGCCGGATCTTTCGTCGGGCGCATCGACGCGAATGGCGGAAGATCGCCCCTGCGATCCCCCGCCATTCGTGTCGATGCGCGGCCGCGCGATCAGTTCGCCGTGAAGACCGTCGCGCCCGCAGGGTTGTACTTCACGGTGACGTAGGAATTGTCGCACACGTTGATGCCCATCCATACGCTGTTGCTGTTGTCGGCGAAGTTGAGCTTCAGGTCGTACTTGCAGACGGTGCCCTTGTTGAAATGCACTGTCATCCGGGCGCCGGGCTTCACCGTCGCATCGTCCTTCTTGAAATCGGGATCGACCTTGTTGGGTTGCCAGGTGGTGGTGCCCGTCGGCGCGATCTCGACCGTCTTGATCGCCTTGCCGGTGTTGTTGATCAGCACGAAATCCCAATCGTCCGCCATTGCGGGCGTTGCGATCACGATTGCGGCAATTGTCGCCAGACCCAGTTTCAGCATGAAATGCCCCTCCTGCTTTTGCCGGCAAAATGCGCCTGTCCGCGACACTCCGCAAGCCGATTCAGAGGGGGCGGACCAGGCGGATCGCTTCGGCGATCCAGGCAGGGTCGGCCACCACTTGCTGGCGGGCGCCGGCGCCGAGAGGGAGGAGGGGGAGCCGGTCGCCCCCCCGCCCCATCATCCGCCCGGCCGGGCTCCACCCGGCGGCCACGGAATCCCCCCCCGGCGCGACCGTCGCCCGCCCCCGCCCCCACCGCTACCGCGGCCATGCCCGGCTCGGCATGCGGGGGCACCATTGCCGCCGGCCTGCGCGGGGCCTGGGCGCCGGCATTGTCGAGCATGGCCGCCACCGGGATCTCCGGCCGTTCGGGCAGCCTGACCAGGTCGGCGCTGTCCACACCGAGCGCGGCGGCGATGCGATTGAGCCATCCAACCGAAACGGTGCGGGTGCCCATCTCCAGCCGGCCGATCGTCTGCGCCGTGGTGGCGGGCACGCAACGCGCCGCCACTTCCTCCAGCGTGAGCCCCTTGGCGCGGCGCACTTCGCGGATGGCTGTGATCATCGACACGTCTCCTAACCAAATCGGTTTTCTTCTTTCCTACAATCGAGCCTTCATGGCAAGAGTGCGAGATTGGAACAAAAGGAGATCATCAATGCGCGAGCTGGTGGAGCGGACGATCGAGGATGGGGCGGGACTCCGGCGGCGGGTCGCGGTGAACCAGGCCGAATCGCCGCTGGCGTGGCTGGCGGCGCGCGGCTATGTGTGCGGGCGGCAGCTCGAGGCGGGGGAAAGGCTTCGTGCCGATTACGAGATGGCGGCGCTGGGGCCGCGCGTGACCATGCGCTGGGACGCCGCGTCGGCGGCGCGGTTGCCGGGCGGCATGCCGGAACGGCTCGACCCCAGCTTGGCGCAGATCGCCGCGCGGCGCCGGTTCGACGGCGCGACGACGGCGGCTGGTGCCGGGCTGGCCGACATATTGTGGCGCGTGGTCTGTGCGGGCGAGGGATTGGGGCCGGCGGAGAAGGCGCTGGGCTGGCCGAGCCGGGCGGGCAAGCTGGTGCTCTGCTTCGCGCTCGATCGCGTCGCCGATTTCTACGGCATCAGGTGAGCGGTTCCGGTGCCGCGGCGCCCTTGCCGACGAAGCGGCCATAGGCCCAGCCGATCCCGATCAGCGCGATGCCGAGGCCGAGGAAGGAAAGGACGCGCAGCAACCCGTCGAGCGCCGCGGCATCGATCAGGAAGACCTTGAAGGTGACGCCGGTAAGCGGGGCCGGGCGGAGCCCGCGCGGGGCGCGGGCGCGGGGGGCGTGGCCCCGCCATAGCCAGAACAGTGCGAGCGCCAGCATCGCGGCGCTGTATCCGCCATTCTCGCCGGTTCCGATCGGGCCGGTGAGCAGGTTGCCATGCGCGGCCTGGCGCACCGCCGCCAGCACGGCCAGAAGGGCGAGCAGCGCCGCGCCCGGCCGCCAGCGCGGGGGCAGGGTCCACAGCCAGAAGCTGGCGAGCGCGAGATGGAGCACGGCGGCGTTGAGGAGCGGCAGCGGGCCGACCGCCTGGGGCTCCGCCAGCGGCGTGAGCAGCAACAGGTCGAACCACAGGATCCGGAACAGGCCGAGCGCGAGCAGCACATGGCCGAGCGTGACTGCCCTGGCGCGGCGAAGGAGCAGCCAGCCGGCGGCGAGGCAGGCCTGGGTGAGCAGCGCGCGCTCGACGAAGCCGAACGTCTCGAAACGCGGGAGGGTGGCGATGGCGAGCGGCTGCTTGGCGAGCGCATAGAGCAGCAGCACGCCGAGCGTGACGGCGAAGAGCGACGCGACTCGGCGGACCCGGCCGAACTGCGCGGGATCGAGGAGCAGCGCGGCGGCGAGCGCCACCGCCAGCGCCAGCTCCCGGAGCGGCTCGGGCAGGGCGCGGAGCAGCGCATAGGTGAGCCGCTCTCCGGGCAGCTAGCGGAGGATCACCAGGCGAGGGCGGCGGCGATGCAGGAAAGGGGCAGCGCGAGCCAGTCGCCCGGTACGAACTGGCCCAGGCCAAGCCCCGCGAGGAAGGCCGCCAGCGCAGTCGCCGGGACGAGCAGCGAATGCGTGCCGTCGGCACGGCTCCGCCAGGCCAGGCCGAACACCGCGGCTGCAGCCGCCAGCTCGATCCATCCCCATTGCATGGCGGATAGCAGCTCCGGCGCGCGCAAATGGCCGATGAGGAGCGGACCGGCGGTGCCGAGCAGCGCGATCCCCGCCCAGAGCGGATGGCGCCGTGCCAGTGCATGGCCGGGCATGGCGAACAGCCCGGTGGCGAGAATGGCGGCGACCGGCGTGAAATTGGGCGCGCGCAGGTCGATCGCGAGCATTTCCAGCACGAGCAGCAAGGCACAGGCGGCGAGCGCGCCGGGAAGATAGACCGTATCGCGCCAGGCGAGGAAAAGCGCGGCGGCGGCGAGAGTGAGGTAGAGGCTCCAGGCGAGCCAGCCGAAATCGAGCGCGGGGGCAAGTATGGCGAGTTGCAGGCATCCTGCCACCAACGGGGCCAGACGAAGCCAGCGATTGCCCGCGCCGGTCGCCGGCAGCGCCGCGCTGGCGCCGATCGCGAGCAGCATGGTGAAGGCGCCGACGGCGGAAAGATCGCCTTCGCGCGCCACCAGCATCGTGATCAGGAAGTTGACCCAGGCAAAGCCCGACGCACAGGCGGCCAGCGCCAGCCAGACCCAGCCGCGATGGATGGCCAGGCCGAACAGGGCGGCAGTGAACAGCGCGAGATAGACGAGCAACGGGCCGATCCCCGCGGCGTCGAACCCGGCGACCAGGGGTGCGGCGAACCCGCCGATCAGCGCCATCGCCGCGGTGGGCGGTCCGTGGCGCAGCGCCAGGGCGAGCGCGCCGCCGGTGATCAGCAGCACGAACAGGAAAGCGGCGGGCGGTGCGATCAGATGGTAGAGCGCCGCCGCCATGTAGAGCGTGCCGTAGAGGCTCGCGATGCCCGCCCCGGCCAGGGTCTGGGCCCCGCGTGGATCGTCGGCGGGGGCGCGCAGGCGCCGCACGACCCCGCTGCCCGCGATCAGTGCCGCGCCGCACAGCGCCGCGAGCACGGTTCGCGGTCCCGGCCCGAGCAATCCGCTCTCGATGGAATAGCGGACGAGGAAGAAGCCGGCGAGCACCAGGGCGGCGCCGCCGATCCAGATCGGCAATCGCCCGCCGATCAGCGTCTCGAGGCTGAACTGGGGCAGGGGGCGCGGCTCGACTCCCGTCCGTGCGGGCTCGTGCTCCGGCTGGGCTTCGGCGACCCGGCTCGGCGCTTCGATCGCAGGGGCGGGCGGCGTCGAGAATTCAGGCCGGCGCGCCGGTGTCTCGGGCGCGGCATGGTCGCGCGCGGCGATCAGCGATTCGACACGGCGCAGTTCTTCCTCCAGAAAGGCGATGCGCCGCAGCACGACATAAAAGGCCGCAGCCGCGCCCAATATGAGGAAGAGAGTGAGAGCAATCACGCATCCCCTCTTCGCATAGTGGAGCGCACCTGTCGCGCATTAACCAGTTGCAAATGGCAACTGATTTGATAGCCTGATGCCCAAGCCGAGGAGAGGTTGGCATGATCGTGTTTGGTTCGACGCTTTCGCCCTATGTGCGCAAGGTAATGGTGTTCGGTGCCGAGAAGGGGCTGGATCTCGAGCTGCAGGCCGCCGGCATGGGCCGGGGCGGGCCGGAATTCATGGCGGCGAGCCCGTTCGGCAAGATGCCGGGCTTCAAGGACGGCGATTTCCTGATCTCGGACAGTTCGGCGATCGTCGCCTATCTCGATGCCAAATATCCCGAGCCGAGCCTGATCCCGGCCGAGCCCCGCGCGCGCGCGCGGGCGATCTGGTTCGACGAGCTTGCCGACACGATCATGATGGCAGCCGGCGGCGCGATCTTCGGCCAGCGCTTCGTGCGCCCGCGGGTGCTCAAGATGGAGTGCGACCATGCCGCGGCGGACGCCGCCGAGCGCGATCTGATGCCGCCGATCCTCGCCTATCTGGAAACCGCGATCCCCGAGAGCGGCTTCCTTGTCGAAGATCGGCTGACCCTGGCGGACATCGCGGTGGCGAGCCCGCTCGCGACGCTGGGCTGCATCGGCGTGACCGTGGATGCCACGATCTATCCGCGACTGGCGGAATGGGTTGCGGCGATGCACGCGCGGCCGAGCTTCGCCGCCATCATCACCCGCGACCGCGCGATGATCGATGCGATGGGTGGCCCGGTGCAGCGCGAGGTGCTTGCCGGCTAGCCAGCGCGGCCCGGCGTGCCTAGATGGGCGCCATGCGGCTCGCCTTCATCAAATGTCACGGCTCGGGGAATGATTTTCCCCTGATCGACGCGCGTGCGCTCGATCTGCCCGATGCGGATTGGGCGGGTGTGGCGCGCGCGCTCGCCGATCGTGCCGGGCCGGTCGGTGGCGACGGCCTGTTGCTGCTCACCGCGGGGGACGATGCGGGCCATGATTTCGGCATGCGCATGTTCAATTCGGACGGTTCGGAAGCGGAGACCTGCCTCAATGGCTTGCGCTGCGTCGCGCGGCTGGGATTCGAACTGCTCGGCGTCGATGCGGCGCGGGTGCGGCTGAAGACGAGCAGTGCCGAAGTGGCCCGTGCCGAACCGCTCGCGCCGGGCGTGGTGACCATTTGCGAGACTGCCGGCCCGGCTTCCACCCGCACCGGTGCCGTCGGCCTGCGCATCGCGGCGGAGACGGTGATCGATGCAGCCATCCCCGGCCTGCCCAGCACGCGGGCCTTCACGGCGGTCGCGATGCCCAACCCGCATCTCGTCGCGTTCGTGGACGCGGTGGACGAAGCCGAGCTGACAGCGCTGGGCGACTGGTGCGAGGCCGGGCCCGGCCTGATCCCGGCGCGCGCCAATGTCTCCTTCGTCGAGCTGCGCGGGCAGGATTTGTTCGTGCGCACCTATGAACGCGGCGTCGGCCTGACCGACAGTTGCGGCAGCGCCATGGCCTCGGCGGTCTATGCCGCCGGCCGCACGGGCCGCGTGCCGTTCGGCACGACGATGAAGGTGTTCAACAAGGGCGGGCTGGTGATGGGATCGTCGGACGCTGCCGGCATGGTCACGATCCTCGGCAACGCGACCTTCCTCTACGATGCGAGCATCGAAGTCGACCCGGCATTGGCGACGGCCGAGCCACCGCTCGTGCATGCCCGGCGCGAGGACGAAGCCGCCGCCTGGGCCGCCGCCATCCCGGCCTAGCCGCCCCGGCTATCCGCCAACGAACGCCGCAAGATTGGCGAGCGACGACTTCAATCCCTGGAGGTGATCCTGCTTGCGGATGCCCTGCGGCACGTCCTCGCAGGTGATCGCGACGCGCGTGCCGCCTTCGGCCGGCTCGAAGGTCCAGGTCATCCGCATCGTCCCGGCAAAGGCCGGATCCTCCGAATCGAACACCGCCGACTGGACGATGCCCCTGCCCGGGTTCAGCGAGAC
>Ga0066256_1001831_pt1 | contig 23789 bp, 25 predicted proteins | sample ThiBio_1000_biof_FD_87107 | JGI IMG/M metagenome (GOLD analysis project Ga0066256, IMG submission 87107) | Wastewater bioreactor microbial communities from Cape Town, South Africa - Thiocy_expt_1000_biof (version 2) | ecosystem: Engineered > Bioreactor > Thiocyanate-remediating >... | reverse complement strand
ATATCGACTATAGCTTGAGAAAACCTTTTGCTTATTTGATAGACTTTACCAACACAGTGGTTGATAGAGCAGGAGTGGCTTTTCCTTTTAAACCCTTTTTTACACCTAAAAAATTGCCAGAAATTTATTTAGGTTTGGACAAAAATGATTTAGAGTGGGGAGAGCAAATTAAAGGAGTAAAAATTAAGATAGCCTTGTACTTAATCGATTTTTTTCATCATCATCTTCCTGAGGGTACGTCTTTAGTGCGTGTGGATGTTTCTCATGCCTTTGATGATAGTTATGGAAATCGACAAGTGGTGGTGATATTGGAAGAGTCTTTAAATTTAAAAATGCATTCTGAGAATATAGCGTCTACACTTCCACACATTTTAAGACTAAGTTTAGAGAATTACAAACAAGAAATTTCTAATTATTTAGCGTTGCGTCCCTTGATGATAGAGAGAGGTGCTTCGAAAATAAAAAATCAATCAACTCCTTTGGAGCCATTGATTATAGATTTACGAATTTCAGGTTTGGCTTATATTTCTAATGGATAACCGATGTTTAGTCTAAAGTTTTATAAACCGAATAATCATTTAAGAATTCAATAGATGGGGGTAAGAATGTCACAATTCATAGAGATCCACTGGACATGTGGGAATTTAGATGAAGCTCGTAAAGTATCTCGCTATCTTGTCCAGGAAAGACTGGTGGCGTGTGCGCAAATCATTCCTTGGATTGAATCAATTTTTATGTGGAATAACCAAGAAGATACGGTTCAAGAAACAAAAATATGTCTAAAGACCCGTCACGGGCATTATGAGAAAATAAAGAAAATTATTCTTGAAAATTGTGCATACGAAGTTCCTGAAATTACGTATAGTTATATTGATGGTGGAAACGAAGAGTATATGCGCTGGTTAGAAGAGAGTACTCCTGATTTTTCTGAGAGATCCTCATAGAATGAGGTTTTTTGATGCATTCGTCTATAGAACTTGAGTTTTATTCTATTTGATGCTAAAAAATCTGTATAGTATGTGCAAATGAACTCCAAAAAAGTACTTTGATAGTTTCTATATTTCTCAAACAAGTGAGAATTTTATAAGCGTATTCTTGAAAAAATTTGATAAAAAGTCCTGATAGTCTTTGAGTTCAATGATGCATAAAACCCCAAACTATATTTATAATTACTATGAAAGAATTTGTTGAATATATCGTAAAAAACTTAGTTGATACTCCTAATGATGTGAATGTAAATTGTTATGAAGGCGAACGTGGAATGATCGTAGAAGTGCGTGTTAATCCTCAAGATATTGGAAAGGTTGTAGGCCGTAAAGGAAATACAATTAAGGCTTTAAGAACAATATCTATGATGATCTGCGCGCGTCTAGGTAGGCGTGTAAGAGTTGAAATCGTTGAATAAGTTAAATTTAAGATGATTCTTAAACGCAAGTTTTTGAGTCAAAATTAAACAAAAAAAAATGCGTCCCTCGTAAAACATGTAAAAGTCAATTTTTTTCTTTATTAAAAAAAAAAAACCTCCGCCCGCCGCAAAATACCTTTAACTCAAATCTTCATGCAGGCGGGCTCGCAATGACGGAGGAGGGGCGTATCGTCATATCGAGTACCAAACCTGATTCAGGAAAAATATAAGGAGGACATTTGCTTTCTTTCTACAAACAGTTGGCCGCTATGCGGCAGGATGCCGGTTACAGCTTATAAGTTCCCGGCTTACCGGTTGCATTATTCGGTGGTTATTTCACAGAGGTACACGAAGGATAAAGAGCAGCAAAGAATAATAAAACGCTCTGTGTAACTTTGTGTATGCTTTGTGGCACTTTGTGTAGCAAACCTGTTTCGCCGATGCGAACACCGGAATTGGTGGCAGGAAATATATCAGGGGTTATTTAAAATAACTTCGGGCATGCCCAATATGCAGAATGGAACACGGATAAAACGGATGTGGCGGATATTTACGGAATGTATCGGTGTTTATCAGTATCATCAGTGTATTCCGTGTGCTATTCTATAAAAAGTATTTGTTGTAATGCTAAATCATTATACACACGGCGCAACGCAGGAAACCTGTTTTTCAATTCATCCGTAATGATGTCATTATAAACGAGCAACACGGGAACTTTACTATCATCGTTCTTACGCGAGTGAGATACCAGCCTGCGGCAGGCAGGTCTGCCGGGGCACTGGTACTAATGCTCAACTTTTGTACTACAGCCCAACAGATTTACCCTCGGTGAGAAAAGTTCTCTCCCGCCATAAGTTACCTTCAGTTCAGTTTTTATGAGGGGCGATCGAATACTGGAATGTTTATCTTTTGACACTAAAATATCTTTTTAAAAGCGAAATTTCTGCCCTTAGTGTTATTCACCTGCTTGGGTAATTATTTTTTAAATATTTTCGCTGCATGCATACCGGTAGACGTTACAGTCCTTATGAATTTTTCAGGTGGACATTGCGGGATACACTGCTGCTGCTTTGTATAGCCACGGTGCCGACAGTTCTGTATGTGATGGGTTTTCATTTTATCGCCTTGCCCTGGCCGCCAATTGCCATCCTTGGCACAGCCCTGGCATTTATTGTAGGATTTAAAAATAACGCCAGCTATGGCAGAATATGGGAAGCCCGCCAGATATACGGCGCTATTATAAATGGTAGCAGGAGTTTTGGCTACACCTTACGGGATGCGCTGGGTAAAGAATCTGCCGTGGTTAAGAAAATGTTTTACCGCCATTTCGCCTGGCTTACCGCGTTGCGCTTTCAATTGCGTGAGCCACGCAGTTGGGAAAACATGCGCCGCAGCAGCAACCGGCAATATAAGAAGGGCAGGTATATTGTTCCTGAATGGGAAACTAAAGCAGAAGATGAGCTTGGAAAATATTTGCCGGCAGATGAGCTGCAATATATTCTTTCTAAAAAAAACAGGGCTACGCAGCTGATAGCTCTGCAGTCGGAAACCCTGGCGGAATTAAAGCAATCCGATGTTATCAATGATTTTCAGTGGAAAGAACTGCAGGATGGCATTATTAAATTGACGGATAACCAGGGCAAGGCTGAGCGGATCAAGAATTTTCCTTATCCGAGGAATTTCGGTTCTGTAGCCACATATCTTATGTTCATTTTTGTAACGCTGTTGCCTTTCGGGCTTTTAAAAGAATGCAGCAAAATAGGAGACGGAACATTGCTGGAAGGCTACACCATCTGGTTTAATATTCCTTTTTCAGCTATTGTTGCATGGGTTTTTCACGTGCTGGATACCATTGGTGAAAGCTCGGTAAATCCCTTTGAAGGCAGCGCCAATGATGTGCCGGTCACACAGATAAGCCGCACCATTGAAATTGATATGCGTGATATGCTTGACGAAACCGCGCTTCCTGAGCCAATTGTGGCTCAGCATAATATTGTATTATAGCTATTGGATAGTAAATGTTGTTCCAAATCGCAATATTCCTGAATAGACCACGGGTAATTCTTCCCCGGTACTCCGGCAATATTCTGTTTAAAGGATAGTGTCACCCTCGAATTGTGCAAGGGAAAAATGAGGGCAGCAACAAATGCTGGTAATTTTAATAGTTTTACATACAGCTTACAACTTTGATAAAATGTAAGCGTAGGTGCTGCCGGTCAGCCTGCTGTTTTACTCTTCTCCGCCCAGCAGTTCCCTTTCCACCTCCTCCATCTGCACAATATCCCAAGCCTCGCTTTCTGTAGGGGTATAGTTTAGGATATCCAGTAAATCGGCTTCCTTAAACACATCCTTTATGGCCTGCTGCATCCCGCAAATCACGAAGGATCTGCCCTGTTCGTAGGCATTTTGCTGCTGCTCAGCTATAAAAACTGCCACGGCCTGATCAATTTTTTCTACAGGCGCCAGGTCCAGAACAATATGTTTAACATGATTTTCTGTAACTTCATTCAACTTTTCGCGTATTTCTTCTGTCATATTAGCAGATATTGAAGGCTGAATTATCGTTATGACATGAAATTTTTCCTTGGTATCTATTTTGACGTTCATAAACGAGTTCTTTTGATAGATTGATTTTATGAGCAATGAGTTTACCGCTATTCATTACTTGCCTGAATATGTAAATGGTGTTTAAAGTTACCGGGTTCCGCTTTTCTAATAAGGAGTCCTCAAATCTTTAGTTGTCTACATATTGTGTTCAGCACAATAATTCACACACCTTCAATGTTCTATTTATCAGAAGTCAAAATTATTCGTTATTATTGTACAGATCACTTTTAAAATGTATTAAATGGATAATAATTTTTCTACCCAGGTAAAAGAAATTATTTCTTTCAGCAGGGAGGAAGCTTTGAGGTTGGGAAATGATTTCATTGGAACGGAGCATTTGTTATTGGGATTGATCAGGGAAGGGGAAAATATGGCGGTTAAGATTTTGAAGAACCTGAATGTTGACCTTTATGAACTTCGCAAAGAAGTGGAATTGGCGGTTAAAGATAAAACCGGAAAGAATATAGCTAATATTAATAGTCTGCCTTTAACCAAACAAGCCGAAAAAGTAATAAGGGTTACAGTTCTTGAAGCTAAAGCGCTGAAAAGCCCCACTGTAGAAACCGAGCACCTGATGCTTTCGATTTTAAAAAACAAAGAGAATATTGCTACTCAGATTTTAAACCAGTTTGATGTAGACTATGATCTTTTTAAAAACGAATTAGGTATGGTTAAAAGCAACGATGTACGCAGCGAGTATACAGACGATGCCGATGATGATTTTGACGATGAAAAGAAAAGCTATCAGCAAAAATCAAAATCACAGGCAGCCAATGCAAAAAGCAAAACGCCTGTATTGGATAATTTCGGACGTGATATTACCCGCCTGGCAGAAATGGGCACATTAGACCCGATTGTAGGCAGGGAAGAAGAGATTGAAAGAGTATCGCAAATACTTTCACGCCGTAAAAAGAATAACCCTATTCTTATTGGAGAGCCTGGTGTTGGTAAAACAGCCATTGTTGAGGGGCTTGCATTAAGGATAGTGCAAAGAAAAGTATCAAGAGTATTGTTTGATAAAAGAGTGGTTTCATTAGATCTTGCAGCGCTGGTGGCAGGTACAAAATACCGCGGTCAGTTTGAAGAAAGAATGAAAGCCATTATGAATGAACTGGAGAAAAACCGTGATGTGATTTTATTCATAGATGAAATTCACACTATTGTGGGTGCCGGTGGCGCCAGCGGTTCTCTTGATGCATCCAATATATTCAAGCCTGCGCTTGCCCGTGGTGAATTGCAGTGCATAGGCGCCTCTACCCTTGATGAATACCGTATGTATATTGAAAAAGACGGTGCGCTCGACAGGAGGTTCCAGAAAGTGCTGGTTGATCCGCCAAGCGTGGATGAAACCATCCAGATATTGCAGAATATCAAGCCTAAATACGAAGACTATCACAACGTGACATATTCAGAAGATGCTATTGATGCTTGTGTAAAGCTCAGCGACCGGTATGTTACTGACAGACTGTTGCCGGATAAAGCTATTGATGTAATGGATGAGGTGGGAGCAAGAGTGCATTTGAAAAACATTAATGTGCCTAATGAAATAGTGGAGCTGGAAAAGAAGATTGAAGATATTAAGCAGGAAAAAAACAAGGTGGTAAAAAGCCAGCGTTTTGAAGAAGCTGCTTCTTTAAGGGATAATGAAAAGCGTTTGCAGGAAGACCTGGAAAAAGCAAAAGCGCAATGGGAAGAAGAAAGCAAACACAAACGGTATCCTATAGACGAAGAAGCTATTGCTGAAGTAGTGAGTATGATGACCGGTATTCCGGTGAAGAGGATGGTGCAGGCTGAAACGGAAAAATTGCGCAGAATGGCAGATGATCTGAAAGGCGCTGTTATAGGTCAGGACGAAGCGATTGTGAAAGTGGTAAAAGCTATTCAGCGTAACCGCGTAGGTCTGAAAGATCCTAAAAAACCAATCGGAACATTTATTTTCCTGGGCCCTACAGGTGTTGGTAAAACCGAGCTGGCACGTGCGCTGGCTAAATATATGTTCGACTCTGAAGATGCATTGATCCGCATTGATATGAGTGAATACATGGAAAAGTTCACCGTAAGCCGTTTGATTGGTGCGCCTCCCGGATATGTAGGTTATGAAGAAGGTGGCCAGTTAACAGAACGTGTTCGCCGTAAACCATACAGCGTGGTATTGCTGGATGAAATTGAAAAAGCGCATCCTGATATCTATAACATTCTTTTACAGGTACTGGATGATGGTCAGTTGACTGACGGATTAGGCAGGAAAGTTGACTTCAAGAATACGCTTATCATCATGACATCAAATATTGGTGTACGCCAGTTAAAAGATTTTGGTGAAGGTGTAGGTTTTGCAACCGCGGCACGCCAGCAAAGCGCTGATGAAAATAACAAAGCGGTTATTGAAAAAGCGTTGAAGCGTACATTCAGTCCTGAGTTTTTAAACAGGATTGATGATGTGATGATATTCAATACGCTTACGCAGGAGCATATCTTCCAGATCATTGATATTTTAATGAAAGGCGTGATGAAGCGTTTGAGCAGCCTCGGATTTTCCCTGGAGCTTACAGAAGAAGCCAAAAAGTTCATATCAGAAAAAGGATATGATCAGCAGTTTGGCGCACGTCCGCTGCACAGGGCAATACAAAAGTATCTTGAAGATCCGCTTGCAGAAGAGATATTGAATATGAATGTGAAAGCAGGCGATATATTAATCGCTGATCTTAATGCCGACAAGTCGCAGTTAACGTTTACGTTAAAAGGTGAAGGCAAAAAAGAAAAATCTGAAGCGTAGTATTTTTTGAATAGAAAAATATGAGAGGTTGTCTGAATAAGGCAGCCTCTTTTTGGTTTATAGTTACAGGTTTCAGGTTGCCGGTTTGTAGCTGGCACAAACCATAAACTACAAACTACAAACCACAAACTTCCACTCTTCTTTTTTTCGCATACTATACCTATTTTGCATCAGCATTCATGAAAAAAATTATCATTACTATAGATGGCTGGTCTTCGTGCGGAAAAAGCACTTTGGCGAAGCAGTTGGCCAAAGAGCTGAACTATGTATATATTGATAGCGGAGCTATGTATCGTGCCATTACCTTATACTTTTTGCGTAATTCCATTGACTGGAAAAAAGAAAAGGCTGTAAAAGAAGCTTTGGAAAACATACAACTCGAATTCAGGACAAACGATGTGACTAAGAAAACAGAGATATACCTGAATGATGAAAATGTAGAATATATTATTCGTGACCTGGTGGTTGCTGAAAAAGTGAGTGAGGTAGCTGCTATAAAACAGGTACGTGATTTTGCCGTGGCTCAGCAGCGCAAAATGGGCGGGAAAAAGGGTATCGTAATGGATGGAAGAGATATTGGTACCGTTGTTTTTCCCAAAGCAGAATTAAAAATATTTATGACTGCTGATAATGCCATAAGGGTTGAGCGGAGGTTTAAAGAATTGTTTGCACAAAATCCTAATATCACCATTGAAGAAGTAAAGAATAATCTCGAAATGAGGGATTATATAGATTCACACCGTGAAGTAAGTCCCTTACGACAGGCAGAAGACGCGATGGTACTGGATAATTCCAATATTACTCAGGAGCAGCAACTGAAGAAGGCATTGGAGTGGGTAAAAGAGAGAGCCTGAATGCTTGCTGGTTATAATAGTTAAAGAAAAAGATAATGCGAATAATTGTTTTATTCACAATATTAATTTGTTCCGTCAGGAGCGAAGCTCAAACGTATATTCTTTCTAATGAGCAGGTGGTATTTTCTTTTCAAACCATAACCGGAAAGGAGGTAATAGTTGCAAAAGATACCGGTAATAAATATTTGGTCTACAGATTTGGTACTGCCGGCAATATTGAATTTGAATTTCCGGATAGCAAAGAGCATAGTTGGGACAAGTTTGAATATTCATTTTACCTGAGAGGCGGCGGCAGGCAAAACGAAGGCATGGATCTTAATTATTTGCAATTCACAAATGAAGGATATAAGTATTGTTTACAATACATACTTCGCATCTGATAATAAAAGTAGGGTTGGAGTAAAGGTTATTCAATTGAGCAATAACAAAATCATTAATATACAGGGTTTGGTAAAATCCCGGAAAGGTAGTTTGGTTGATTTCAGGGATAATGAAAAAATACGGCAGGGAGATGAGTTGTTTGATTAAATTCCCCAATTATTCAACATAGAGAGGCATTATATGGTTTTTTCGGTCATTTCAAATACCTTTGCGGTCGTTTTAAAAGAAGCCGTTAAAAGTTTCAATTAACTAATTATCAATCAACTAATTAACTTTCTCAAATATGCCAGGCGCATTAAAAGAGGTTCGTAATCGTATAAAATCAGTACAAAGTACACAGCAAATTACCAAAGCCATGAAAATGGTGAGCGCGGCAAAGCTGCGCCGTGCCCAGGATGCCATTATCCAAATGCGTCCTTATGCACAGAAGCTGCAGGAAATGCTGAGCAATATCGTGAGTAATACAGATGGCGATACCGGCGCTGATCTTGCGGTAGAGCGTACCCCTGAAAAAGTGTTATTGATTGTAATTTCTTCCGACAGGGGATTATGTGGCGCTTACAATGCCAATATCATCAAATCTGCCCGTAATGTGGCGCAGGAAAAATATCCAAGGCAACTTGCAAAGGGCAATGTGATTGTTTGGCCGATTGGCAAAAAAGCATACGATTATTTTCAGAAAGCTAAATGGACTGTAATTGATAAGTATAGAGATATATTCCTTTCTCTTTCTTTTGAACATGTGCAGGAAGTAGCCCAGTCTGCTATTGAAGCCTTTTCCAAAAAAGAATTTGATGTGGTGGAGGTTGTGTACAGCGAATTCAGGAATGCAGCTACACAGCGTTTTGTAGTGGAAAGATTTTTGCCTATTCCTAAAGTAGAAAACAAAGGCAATACCACAAAGGCTGATTTTATTTTTGAGCCTGATAAACAAACGCTGATTGCAGAACTGATGCCGAAAATATTAAATACACAATTATATAAAGCTGTGCTTGATGCCAATGCCAGCGAACACGGTGCAAGAATGACGGCGATGGATAAAGCCAGCGAAAACGCAAATGAGCTGTTGAAAGGTTTGAAAATTTCTTATAACCGTGCACGCCAGGCTGCTATTACAACCGAGCTTACCGAAATTGTAAGTGGCGCGGCAGCATTGCAGGGATAACCTGGATATTGGCATAATAATGAAATGAATTATGCCCGGCACGATTTTTTGAGTTTATATATTTGAGTTAGCCTCTCATGGAAATTTCACAGATCATACCACATATAGAAGCATTGATATTTGCCAGTGAAAAGCCTTTAACAAGTCTTGAACTGGCTGATCTTGTAAACCAGGCTTTGGGTTTTATTGAAGACCGGGCTACTATGGACCAGGTTGATTCAGCCATACAGGGTATTCGCGAAAAATACGCCAGTGAATTTTATCCTTTTGAAGTAAGGCAGAGTGGGGGAGGATGGCAATTTCTTACCAAAGCAGAATACCATAAAACCATTGGTCAATTAAATGGTGATAAGTTTTTAAAACGGCTTTCAGCCGCAGCAATGGAAACTCTTGCCATTATTGCTTATAAGCAACCTATTACAAAGGGAGAAGTTGAAGCCATACGCGGAGTAAACTGCGATTATGTTGTGCAAAAACTTTTGGAAAAAGATCTTGTGGTTATTACCGGCAGAAATGAAGAGCTTCCTGGTAAGCCATTGATATATGCTACCTCCAAATCCTTTATGGATTATTTTGGTATCAACTCTGCTGATGATCTTCCTAAAATAAAAGAAATATTAGCTGAACAGGTTGTAGAGCCAACATTGGTAAATGCTGAACATTTTGAGGTAGAAGCCGAGAGTAATTTAAGAGTAGGGGAAAATGGTGAATTGCTGGAGAAACAACTGGATGAGGCGAAGCCCTATGATAATGTGATTACTGATGATAGTAACATCACCAATGAGCAGGATAATAGCGAAATGGATGATGATAATACTGATCAAACGCAGGAAGATGATAATACCAGTAAGGATGAATAGTTGAGATTTCCTTACAGGTATAAAATAAGATACAGAAGCCGCCGGTTATTAACGGGCGGCTCTTTTATTTTTAAATTTCTGTCGGATATGTATGAATTGCAGTTCTATCCTTTGTTTACATGATATTATTTTTTTATTAACTAAGTATAATTTGCATTTTATTCTGAAGATTAAATAAAAGTTAAGCCCGGAATTACATATTTTTGCTTTCATACGATGAAAAAAATCATTGCAATATTTTTATTATTGCTTTTTACCTTCCAGAGTTTTTCTTACGAGGTAATAAGCTTTGTTTTTTCTAAAGGCTATGTTTTAGAAGAAAAATGTTGCAACACATCCTGTAATGAGGATGCTGTGAATAAGGCTGTTAAAGCCGATAGTATAACTGAGCCATCAAACTACAGGTTTCAGTTCCAGGGTTTGGCAAATGAAGACATGGCGTTGCGTGTTATTGCACAAGAGCCTCTTCTTTCTCACCTCTATTTCGAAATAACTGTCCCGCCTCCCAATTGTTTTGCGTAATAAGATAGGTTCCTACTGTATTTATTATTCATTTATTTATTTACCTGAACTGAGTTTCAGGTCTTATTACACATTATATGGCTGAAAAAAAATCCTTATTTGCATACGCAAAAAAAGACATCGTTTCCGGGCTTATAGTTTTCCTTATTGCATTACCACTTTGTTTAGGTATTGCGCAGGCGTCTAATGCTCCGCTTTTCTCAGGAATAGTGGCAGGCATCATTGGTGGTATTGTTATTGGTTACCTCAGTAAATCGCAGTTGAGCGTTAGCGGGCCCGCGGCGGGTTTGGTGTCAATAGTTGTTGGTGCTTTAGCAGAGCTGCAGGCATTTGAAATTTTTGTATGCGCTGTAATGCTGGCCGGTCTTTTTCAGGTAATACTTGGTTTTTTAAAGGCAGGTACATTTGCTAATTTCTTTCCTTCCAGTGTTATTGAAGGGATGCTGGCAGGTATTGGTCTCACTATTATTTTTAAGCAGTTACCTGATGCTGTAGGGTATAACGGACCTGATCAGTTGATTGGTATGCGTGATGGTGAACGGGGTATGAATTTTGAAATTCTTACCGGTATTACAGATCATATTAAAATCGGGGCACTCCTGATCACAGTGATCGGAATAGCAATACTTGCTTTATGGCAAACAAAAAGAATGAAGAAATTTCAATTGATCCCGGCAGGGTTACTGGTTGTTTTAATAGGTACATTCCTGAATATGCTGTTTAAAACTACTGCCGGAACGCTTCATCTCGATGATGAGTTCCTGGTACAGCTTAATGTTCCTACTTCTGCCAAAGACTTTTTTGCACAATTCAGCTTTCCGGATTTCAGCGGATTTTTAAATCCGAAAGTATGGCAGTTCGGAGCCATCATTGCGGTGGTGGCATCAATAGAAACATTACTCTGTATTGAAGCAACTGATAAGCTCGATCCTATGAAACGGAATACATCGGGCAATGCGGAATTGAAAGCGCAGGGAATTGGTAATATGCTTAGCGGTCTTATTGGGGGCTTACCTATTACATCTGTAATTGTGCGCTCAAGCGCCAATATTAATGCAGGCGCCAAATCTAAACTCTCCGCTATTTTTCATGGTGTATTGCTTTTAACTTGTGTTGCATCTATTCCGGCCATTTTAAATTATATACCAAAATCCGCCCTTGCCGCCATTTTGATATATACAGGGTTCAGACTTGCCCGTCCTGCATTATTCAGGCATATGTATAAAGTAGGACCAACAGAATTTATACCGTTTGTGGTAACTGCCGTAGCTGTAGCACTTCCTTTCCTCGGCTTATTAAAAGGTGTTGCAATAGGATTTGTGATCAATATATTTTATTTATTAAGGGCTAATATGCGGATACCTTACTATTACCGCAGGGTGCAATCTGATAACGGAGATATTACCCGTCTTGAGTTGGCACAGGAAGTATCTTTCCTGAATAAAGGAAGTATAAAAGAAACATTTGGCTCAATTGCTGATGGAAGCACTGTAATTATTGATGCTTCTAAATCGGAGTATATAGACTATGATGTGCTTGAAGAGATCCGTGAGTTTCACGATGTGCAGGCGCCTAACAGGAATATCACTGTTTCGCTGGTAGGGTTCAGGAATGATTATAAAATTCCCCAGGGTTCAAATGTACACTACCAGATGATGGACGAACTGGCTTCAGATAAAACTGCAAAAACATCAGCAGGAAAACATAAAAAATTACTCAGGGAGCTGAATGCAGGAAGGCCTCCTGTAAATGAATGATTGTATTTTTTTTATATGAATTGCCGGTTGTACTCAACCGGCAATTTTTTTGGGAAAAGTGTGCAGAGTATTCATTCTATATTACATTTTAGATACATTTTCTCTATAATCAGGGATTTACTTACTTTCATGTCCTGATAATATCCGCCTCCTGGTGGTAACAAATAACTGTTATGAGTGATATATTACCCTTCATTCCCCAACGGCCTCCATTTGTAATGGTTAGTGAAATTATTAAGGCAGATGCACAGGCTTGTACAACAAAATTTCTTGTTGACGCGGATAATATTTTTATGAACAATGGGTTTTTAGGCGAACCGGCTTTGGTGGAGAATATAGCTCAAACTGCAGCAGCTCATACGGGTTATCTCTGCAGTAAAAAAAATGAACCCGTGCCGGTAGGCTTTATCGGGGCAGTACAACAGTTGGAGGTATTTGCACTTCCTTCAGTTAACGATATACTTGAAACGGAAATTACTGTAAAGAACCAGGTATTGAATGTTACGCTTATTTCCGGCAAAATAACCTGCAGACAAAAACCTGTAGCACAATGTGAAATGAAAATTTTTATTCAACCTCATAAATAAATATGCAATATGAAACGTATACTCAAATCACCACTGCTTTTGCTTTTTATAGTACTGGTTGCAGGCATTCAGCAAGTTTCAGCCCAGTCTCTTAAAGAGTTCTTTAATTCATCTGAAGTGCCCCTTACTTATCTCGGCGTTGATTTTACCAAAGCCAAAATTTTGAATGAGGTTGCAACGAACAACATAGACATAAGAGACAGGCAGTTGCCGGCTATTAACCAGGTAATTATTAATGAACCCAAGAAATATGATTTTCAGAAAGCATTTTCAAAAACTACTGTTAATAATGATATTGCGTTGGTGAATGCAAAAAACGCAAAAATTGATGCTGAAAAGATGGTTGAGGCAAGCTCTGATGCGGTACACCTGAAAAAAACCGATATTGATGCGATAGTTAAAGGTTATGACTTTGGCGGTAAAAAAGGTATTGGCCTAATGTTTATTATGGAAAGCATGAATAAAGCAAGCGCAGAAGCCTCAATGTACGTTACGCTGATCGATTTGTCGAGCCGTAAAGTTTTGCTTACTGAAAGAATGACAGCTAAAGCTGCTGGTTTTGGTTTTAGAAACTATTGGGCTAAAACAATATATGAAGTACTCGATGATATAAAAAAATCGAAATACAAAGAATGGAAGGCTACTAATTGATATTATATATACTTTTAAAATACGAAAGTGAAAGATTTACAGGCATCTTTCACTTTTTCATTTAATTTAGTGCCCTTTTAAAAGCGTTCAGTCACACGAAAGAATAATTTATAAATGCAAAAGACCTTATCCGGCAGGATTGAAATAAATGTCAGGTTTAATGAAGCAGATCCGTTGGGTATAGTGTGGCACGGGCACTATGTTCGTTATTTTGAAGATGGCCGTGAAGCCTTTGGCAATGAACATGGTATTGGTTATCTTGATTTTTATAAAAAAGGCTATATCATACCAATTGTAAGTATTCAATGTGATTATAAACGCTCTTTAAAATACGGTGAAAGAGTGATTGTGGAAACGACTTTTGTTCCCTGCGATGCGGCTAAATTAAAATTTGAATACAGGCTGTTTAATGCCGGAACCAAACAGGTTGTAGCTACAGGTTCTTCTGTGCAGGTGTTTTTAGAAAAAGAAAATTCGGTATTGCAACTAACTAATCCGGATTTTTTTGAAGAATGGAAAGCGCAAAATGGACTGATATAATTTTTAACCAGACTAATGAACCCGGTTTATATTATTGCTGAAAATATTGTTTCACCGATTGCTGATACCGCGCAGGATAATTTCGCGTTATTGAAAGAAGGCATATCCGGCATAAGACAGCATAATATTCCACGCTTTTCTCCTGAGCCTTTTTTTGCCTCATTGTTTCCGGAAGAAAGTTTTGCAAGCGATAATGTATACACGAAGTTTGAACAGTTGCTGCTAGCATCTGCCAGTAATGCATTATCGTTGACAAATATTGATCCTTCTGATGAGAGAACGGGTTTAATTATTTCCTCTACTAAAGGCAATATCAGTTTGCTTGAAACCAGTACGCAGAACGAAGCGCTGGTGAAAAGGATGTCCCTGCCTGTATCTGCAAAACTTATTGCGGAACACTTTAAGCGTGTCAATAAACCCATAATTGTTTCTCATGCCTGTATTTCAGGATTGGTTGCATTGATCACAGGTATGCGCATGATTCAGTCAGGCAAATATGATCATGTAATTGTTGCCGGCGCGGATATCATCACGCAATTTATACTTTCGGGTTTCCAGTCTTTTCATGCCATCAGTAACCAGGCTTGTAAACCTTTTGATGCAAACCGTACTGGCATTAATCTGGGCGAAGCAGCAGCCACTATTATTCTTTCTTCCCAAAAACCCAAAGGAAAAGAAGCTATAGTGCTCAGTGGTGGTGCTGTAAGCAATGACGCCAATCATATTTCAGGTCCCTCAAGAACCGGTGAAGAACTATACCGGGTGATACAGCAGAGCGTACAGGAAGCCGGGATTGATGCTGCCGCGATTGATTTTATTTCGGCACACGGCACAGCCACAATGTATAATGATGAAATGGAAGCCAGGGCCTTTAACCTTGCAGGCTTGCAGGATGTACCGTTGAATAGCCTGAAAGGATATTATGGACATACGCTTGGCGCTGCAGGATTGATAGAAACAGTTGCATCTGTTTTATCTTTAAAAGAAAACGTAGTTTTACCCACTCCCGGCTTTGATACACCAGGCACAACCAAACCCGTTAATGTGAACAGGCAATTGAAGCAGGGAATATATAATGCATGCCTTAAAACTGCCTCTGGTTTTGGCGGCTGTAATGCGGCAATAGTTTTGAAAAAAATAAATATATAAAAAGATAACAGAACCCTTTCATGGAATTTTATACAAAAGATACTAAGACAGCACTAGAAGCTAAACATCTCGCTCAATTTATAGCATTCGGACCCGTGGTTTTCCAGGTGGCAAAAGTGGTTAGAGATAACGGTATTTTAAAAGCAATTGAAGATAGCGCCAGTAATGGTTTAACTATTGAAGAGATCATTGAAAAAACCGGTATATCGCGTTATGGCGTAAGGGTATTGCTTGAATCTTGTTTGGGCATTGGTTTGATACTGCTGAATGATGACAGGTATACTATTACAAAAACAGGTTATTTTATCCTGCACGATCCGCTAACAAAAGTGAATACGGATTTTGTGCATGACGTATGTTATAAGGGCTTATTTCATCTTGATAAAAGTATTGAAACCGGTAAACCCGAAGGGTTGAAGGAGCTCGGCAATTGGCCAACAGTATATGAAGGTTTATCTCAACTGCCACCACATATTCAGAAAAGCTGGTTTGGCTTTGATCATTTCTTTTCAGACATCGCTTTTCCTTTGGTGATTAAGCATGTATATAAAGATGGCATTAAGAACCTGCTTGAAATTGGAGGTAATACCGGGAAGTGGGCCATTGCTTCTGCAAAATATGCCGATGATATACATGTTACCATAATGGATTTGCCGGGCCAACTGGATATGGCAAAAAAGAAAATGGAAGAACTCGGGCTTTCTGACCGGGTATCATTTCACCCTGTAAACATATTGGATGAATTCCAGCCTTTTCCAAAGGGATTTGATGCCATCTGGATGAGCCAGTTCCTGGATTGTTTTTCTGAAGAAGAAATTGTGTCAATATTGAAACGTTGCGCAAATGCCATAGATGAAAATGGCTATGTGCTTATCCTGGAAGCATTCTGGGATACACAGCGTTTCGAAACCGCCGCATTCTGCCTGCAGCAAACATCCATTTATTTTACAGCACTGGCAAATGGTAACAGCCAGATGTATGATTCAAAAGTTTTTAAGCAATGTATATATGATGCGGGTTTTGAAATTGTGGAGCAGGTTGATAATATCGGGCTTAGTCATACATTGCTGAAATGCAGGAAGAGGAAATAAGGGTAGCGGTCAGCAGTCAGGTATCAGCAGTCAGCTATCCGGCCTCGGCCAATAGCAAACTGTTAATCGCTGAAAGCTGACAGCTGATACCTGACTGCTGATAGCTAATCGCCAATCGCTTTAAACTAAATATATGCAAACAGAAAAAACAGATGTACTGGTAATAGGTGCGGGGCCTTCCGGAACCGTTGCCGCATCTATCGTTCACCAGGCAGGCTACAAAGTAAGGATAGTAGAAAAATTAAAATTTCCCCGCTTTGTAATAGGGGAAAGTTTGCTGCCGCGATGTATGGAGGCATTGGAGGAAGCTAAATTCCTTGATGCGGTGAAGGCGAGAGGGTTCCAGGAAAAAAACGGAGCCAAGTTTGTTAAGAATGGTAAGGTATGTGATTACCAGTTTGCAGACCAGTTTACACAGGGCTGGAAATGGACATGGCAGGTTCCCCGTGCAGATTTTGATAATACGCTTGCTACGGAAGTTGAAAAAATGGGTGTGCCTGTTGAATATGAAACTACAGTGACCGGTATTGTTTTTAATGATGACGGAAGATCCGTAACAACGGTTGAAGATAACAACGGCAATAAGAAACATATTGAAGCAAGATTTATTATAGACGGGAGTGGCTATGGAAGAGTAATACCAAAGTTGTTTAACATGGAACGTCCTTCCAATCTTCCGCCGCGTAAAGCATTGTTTGCACATACTATTGATAAAAAGCGTTCAATGGCAGACGAGCCGAACCGTATTACGATTGTAGTGCATAAAAAAGGTGTATGGATATGGATCATACCATTTTCTAACGGCATTACATCGGTTGGCTTTGTGGGCGACAGGGAGTTTTTTGATGGTTTTGAAGGAACGGACGAAGAAAAATACCGGGCAATGCTTGCAGGCGAAAAAGATATTGCTGAAAGATTTAAAGATGTTGAACTGGTATTCCAGCCAAGAACATTAGAGTCATGGTCTGCCACCACAGATAAATTTTATGGAGATGGTTTTGTGCTTACAGGCAATGTTACCGAGTTTCTTGACCCGGTATTTTCATCAGGCGTTACATTGGCAACGGTTTCAAGCCAACTGGCAGGAAAACTTGTGGTAAGAAAACTGAAAGGCGAAACAATAGATTGGAATGCATCATATATGGATATTATGCTGCAGGGTGTAAATACATTCCGCTCATATGTAATGGCATGGTACGAAGGCACACTGGATACTATCTTCTTTGCAGACGATCAGGATCCTTTGATCAAAAGCCAGATTTGTTCAGTGCTGGCAGGATATGTTTGGGATACCACAAATCCCTATGTAAAAGATCATACCACCGCACTGCATAAATTGGCGCGCATTATTAAAATGAGAGATGGTTTAAGAGCAGGCGGAATGAAATAAGCGTGGTGGAAGGTATAGCGGCTAAGGAGTTACAGGTTTCAGGTTGCAAGTACATACACCAGCTCACTATTTAGCAATATGTTTTTAGTTTAGGTACCTGTAACCTGAAACCCGTAACTTGCAATCTTGCAGCCATTGCCTATTCACTATTGACCATTGCAACACATCACCACATATAGCACTATTTCAGGTAATGCCGCTTCAAAAGACGGTACTGTTTTGTTTGAGGAGCAATCATTATCTCCGCAAGAGTTCCTTCTTTCCTTATACAAGTATCTGCAGGTTGATTATCCAAAATATTATAAAATGGATAATCTGTGTAAGCTTGGCTTTTTAGCTACGGAAATATTGTTGCAAAACAGGAATGTTGCGGAAGAATATGGAAAAGCAGGAGCGGGTGTTGTGCTGAGTAATGCCAATGCAAGCCTTGATGCGGATATTGCATATTTTGAAACAGTGAAAAATATTCCAAGCCCTGCCCAATTTGTGTATACTTTGCCTAATATTGTGATCGGCGAAATCAGCATCAGGCATGGTTTAAAAGGAGAAAATGCTTTCTTTGTGTCTGAAGATTTTGATGCGGCATGGCTGGAGTTTTATGTAAACGATCTGTTTAAAAGAAAAACAATAGATTGCTGTATTGCAGGCTGGGTAGATTTTTTAGGAGGGTCATATAAGGCTGTACTTTATTTGGTGGAAAATCGCTCAACAGAACGATCTTTGCCGTGGAAAACTGAACATATTAATAAAATATACGAGTTAGCAAATGGAAAAGTTAATGGCTGATCTGAAGCGACAGATCATTGAACAGTTGAACCTGAAAGACTTAAAACCTGAGGATATTGGTGATGACCAGCCTTTATTTGTTGAGGGACTTGGACTGGATTCTATTGATGCCCTTGAACTGATCGTATTGCTTCAGCAGGAATATAAAATTAAGCTCGCCAGCGCTGAAGAAGGACAAAGCGTGTTCCGTTCAGTAAGAACAATGGCGCAATATATTACGGAGCATCAACCGAAAACGGTGTAGTGAGGTAGAAGGTGTAAGTAGGGTAGAAGGGAAAGGGTTTTGCGTTTGTGGTTTGTAGTTTACGAAACCTCTATCCATAAACAACAAACCATAAACCACAAATATCTCAAATTTCAAATTTCAAATCTTCTTGACTAAACCGGTTTTTATTACAGGTGCAGGCGTAATATCTGCCATTGGCAACAATGTGCAGGAAAATCTTGCTGCACTTGAAAATGGAAAAGCCGGTATGGCAAAGATGGAATATCTTTCTTCTGCTCATAAAGAAAAGTTGCCGGTAGCTGAGGTAAAGATGAATAATGAAGCGCTGGCAGCACTGGCAGGAATGCCTGCACATATCAGCCGCACGGCATTGCTTTCCGCTATTGCTGCAAAAGAAGCAATACAAAACGCGGGACTGGAAAGCCTCAAAGGTTTACGCAGTGGCTTTATCTCTGCCAACACAGTAGGCGGGATGGATAAAACAGAAAATTTTTTCAAGGATTTTTTAAGTGATCCACAAAAAGGAAGATTAAGAAACCTGGTACATCATGAATGTGGCGCTGCAACAGAACTGGTGGCTGATGTGCTTGGTATAAAAAATTATGTATCTACAATAAGTACAGCCTGTTCATCTTCGGCCAACGCGGTGTTCTATGCTGCAAGACTTATCAAACAAAATATCCTGGATATTGCTATAGCCGGTGGCACGGATTCGCTCACAAAATTCACCCTCAATGGTTTTAATACATTGATGATACTTGATCAGCAGTATTGCCAGCCTTTTGATGAAAACCGGCGTGGACTGAATTTGGGTGAAGGGGCAGGATATGTTGTGCTGGTTTCTGAAAAAGTAGTACAAACGTTAAAGCAAAATCCTGTTTGCACATTAAGCGGGTATTGTAATGCCAATGATGCATATCATCAAACTGCATCTTCACCTGATGGAACAGGTTCTTATCTTGCTATGAAAGGAGCACTTGAACAAAGCGGGCTAAGCCCTGCTGATATTGATTATATTAACCTTCATGGCACAGGCACACAGAATAACGATATAGCTGAAGGCACAGCCATTAAATTATTGTTTGAAGGTAAGTATCCGAAGATGAGCTCAACCAAATCATTTACAGGGCATACACTTGGTGCAAGTGGTGGTATTGAAGCGGTGTTTTCTGTACTGGCATTACAGTATGGGCTGATTTATCCCAATCTCCGTTTTGAAACGCAGATGGCAGCGCTGCCTTTTGCTCCTGAAACCATTTTCCGCAAAGGAGAAAAAATAAATCATGTGCTGTCAAACTCATTTGGCTTTGGCGGTAATTGTTCTTCACTCATTTTTTCAAAACTGCAGGCATAATGTATATTAAAGCGGCCGCAGCCATATCACCCCAGGTTTCGTTTGAGCAGATACTGCAATCACCGGCATCCTATAATAGCAACAGGTTGAATTGTGCAGAGCCTGATTATACCAAATTATTTGATGCACGCATGATAAGGCGCATGAGCCGTATTATTAAAATGGGCGTTGCGGCAGCGAAAGATTGTTTACATCAGGCAGATGTACAAAGCCCCGGTGCAATTATAACCGGAACAGCTTATGGTTGTCTTGCCGATACGGAATTGTTTTTATCTAAAATGGTAGAGCATAAAGAAGAACTGCTTACACCTACAGCATTTATTCAATCTACCCATAATACCGTTGGTGCGCAGATAGCGCTGATGCTTAAATGCCATAACTATAATAATACATTTGTGCATCGTGGGTTTTCCTTTGAAAGCGCTATGCTGGATGCTATAACATTATTACTTGAAAATGCAGTTGAAGATGTATTGGTTGGTGGTGTGGATGAAATAACAGATACCAGTCATACATTACTGAGCCGTTTCGGTTTATATAAACAACATGCTTTTTCTAATCTTGATTTATATAATAACCATTCAAAGGGAACTATAGCGGGCGAAGGAGCAGGGTTCTTTTTGTTGTCAAAAAAAACTACCGGTAACAGCTATGCAAAGCTGGATGATATGGCTACTTTGTATAAACCTTCTTCACCCGGAGAAGTAGCTGGTTTCGTGAATGATTTTTTGCATAGAAATAATATCAAGGCAGGAGATATCGGTTTGCTGGTATCCGGCGAAAATGGAGATGCCGCTAATGATAAATGGTATGGAGATGTGAAGAAGATATTGTTTAATGATACTGCAACCCAAGCTTTCAAACATTTTTGCGGCGAATATCCAACAGCACCGGCTTTTGCATTATGGCTGGCTGCCAATATTATGAAAACGGGTAAAATACCCGCGCATAAAAAAATAAAAGCGCCCGGAAAAATATTGATCTATAATCATTATCTTACTATTCATCACTCATTATACCTGCTTTCCGCATGTTAAAATTCAATACCATCACCGCTATATTTGTTGTGCTGCTGATAGCGCTTATAGGTATACATTTTTTCTACGGATTTTCCTATTATGTGTTTGCCATACTGCTGGTGCTGTATGCGGCAGCACTCGCCTATGGGAGTTATAATGTACGCTCCAACTTTTATGTAAAAACCATCAGTTCTGCCAACACACCGCTTAAACAAATTGCTATCAGTTTTGATGATGGTCCTGCTAAAGATTATACCCCACAGATATTACAGATACTCAAAGAACATGAAGTGAAGGCAGCTTTTTTTTGTATAGGCAAACGTATTAAAGAGAATGAAGACTTACTGAAACAGGTACACGAAGAAGGGCATATTATCGGTAATCACAGTTATTCGCATGATCTGTGGTTTGATCTTTTTTCTGCTAAAAAAATGTATGAAGATCTGCAGATGATGAATAGTGTGATGGAAAAAACCATTGGCAAAAAACCTAAACTTTTTCGCCCGCCTTATGGTGTTACCAATCCAAATTTGAAAAAAGCCATACAGCAGAGCAGGTATATTACAGTTGGCTGGAATATACGCTCTATGGATACAGTGGTAAAAGACGCCCGCAAATTACTCGCAAAAGTTACGGCTTCGTTAAAACCCGGCGCCGTGGTTTTATTTCATGATACTAGCAAAACTACGCTGGATATACTTTCCGCGTTCATTAAGCAAGCCAGGGAAATGGGGTACGAGATTGTGCGGTTGGATAAATTGCTTAATTTGGAGCCTTATGCGTAGCATTTTTTTATTAGGATATATATTGATGTCTAGCCTTGTTGCCAATGCGCAATATTCTGGTTACAAACCTGTGGCAGACGCTGCCGCTTTTAAAGTGCAGTTTGCGGAAGCATCTAAAAAAACAAACGCTATTAAAAGTGATTTTGTGCAGGAAAAGAACCTGAGTTTACTGGCCGAAAAAATCACATCAAAAGGGAAGTTCTGGTTTAAGAAAGATAATCTTGTGCGCATGGAATATACACAGCCGTTTCAATACCTCATGATATTAAATGGCACCAATGTATATGTAAAAGACAGCCAGAAGGAGAATAAGGTATCTGTAAAATCAAACAAGCTGTTTCAGCAGATCAATAAAATAATGGTGGATTGCGTAAAAGGCGAAGCTATGCAGAGTGGCGACTTTACCGTAAAAGTTTTTGAAAATAGCAGTTCCTATCTGGCGGAGCTCATACCTGTAGATAAGAATATGAAAAAGCTTTTCAAAAATATCAACATGATCATTGAGAAGAAAAGCTTTGGCGTTACTGCAATTGAAATGCATGAGCCTTCGGGTGATAATACTGTTATCAATTTTGTGAATCGTGAACTGAATACCAATCTTCCTGATGCGTTATTTACTATTCATTAGTATAGTTTTATGCTGCACAGCCTGTTCATCTTCCTACAAAGCATTGCAGCGCACGGAAGCAAATCCTTCTTGTGTAAAAAAGTTTAAACCTGCATTTGCAACCGCTTTATATACTACACAGGTTGATGTGATCGGTAAACATTTAAGCGGCTTGCTTATTATAAAAACAATGCCCGACAGTAGTGTGCGTATAGTATTTTCCAATGAAGCAGGGTTTAAATTTTTTGATTTTGGATTCGGGCAGGATGACTTCAAAGTGTATTATGTTTTCGACCAGATGGATAAAAAAGCTGTGATTAAAACATTACGCAAAGATTTTGAGCTGGTATTGATGCGTCATCTTGATGCACAGCAATCGTATACGGCAAAAGAAAGCCAGGGTTTGTATCATGTTTTCCCGGATGGCAGGGACATATACTATTATATTACCGACGGTGCCTGCGATAGTTTAATACGTATGGAACGTGGCAGCAAACGTAAAAAAGTAGTAGAAGCTTTTATTCAGCCGGGAGCTGATAATGTGCCGGATAGCATTGGAATAAGGCATTATAATTTTAATTTTGATATACAGCTAAAACGCCTGCAAAGAGATGCTCAATAATGATTTTTTTTATACAAGATCAATCAGCAATGAGGATAACAATATTATTGCTGAATTGCAATTGAATCCTGCGCACAAAATATTTGAAGGACATTTTCCCGGTCAGCCGGTAGTGCCCGGCGTTTGCCAGGTGCAGATGATAAAAGAAATCCTTGAAACAGCTTTGGACTATAATCTTCAGCTAAAATCAGCCGATCATATAAAGTTTCTCTCTGTTATAATTCCTGATCATTCTGCTGTTATTAAGGCGGTAATAAAGTATACCGAAGAAGAAAATGGCCTATCCGTAACGGCTTCCCTTGCAAAAGAAGACAGGATTTGTTTAAAGTTCAAAGGAATATTTAAATCCTGAAGTATTACTCAGTAATTGGGTGCATTTCAAATTTTCGCATATAGGTACTACTGCTACAGCAGCCCCCTCGTGCCTGCCAATGACACTTAAGCTACAGCCTGTTTTTCAACAAGTTCGAAGTTGTGCTTTTTGGCAAGTTTAAATAAGGAAGCTTTTTCCCTTTGTTTAATTTGTTCTTTATATTTTTTCGTTCCCTGTTCTACATACTCTATTCCTTTGGTAAGAGCATTGTAATATGCAATGGCTAATTTCCTGGCACCTGCTTTAATAGCGATAGCTGAGTCTTTCTTTGCTCTTAGCTTACGC
>Ga0066256_1002052_pt1 | contig 23823 bp, 22 predicted proteins | sample ThiBio_1000_biof_FD_87107 | JGI IMG/M metagenome (GOLD analysis project Ga0066256, IMG submission 87107) | Wastewater bioreactor microbial communities from Cape Town, South Africa - Thiocy_expt_1000_biof (version 2) | ecosystem: Engineered > Bioreactor > Thiocyanate-remediating >... | reverse complement strand
AGACGCCAAAACAGTGCCACCGGTTTTAGGAAAGACCTTAACACAGGCACAGGAAATATTGGATAAGGCCGGATTTACCGTTGAAATTCAGGATAGCGTATATATTGACACGCTCAAGCCGTTTCAGGTAGTGAGGCAGGTGCCCGATGAATACGAAGTGGTGAAATCGAGTCGTACTATTTATTTAACAGTTAACAGGGGTATGCCACCCCTCATTGAAGTGCCGAACGTAATGGGTTATAGCCTTCGCAATGCGGAAATGGTTTTAATTAATGCCCATTTGAAACTGGGTGACACAACGTTCAGACCCGATTTTGCAAAAAACTCCGTTCTTGAACAATTGTATAATGGTGTGCCGATTCAACCCGGCGCCAAGGTAAGGCAAGGCAGCGCCATCAGCCTTGTAATTGGCAACGGCCTTGGCGGCGCCGTAATGGGCGTGCCTAACTTGGTAGGTATGACATTTGCGGAGGCAAAAGCATTGCTGGATAGTAATGGAATTATGCTGGCATCAGTAATCCCGGCGGCAGATGTTAAAGACCAGGAAAGTGCATTTATATATCGTCAAAACCCTGATAGGTTTGATGAAGAAGGAAATTTGAGAACCATTCGGCCCGGTCAGGTGCTCGATATTTGGTTAAGCGTAGAGCAGCCCGAGATTAAACCTCCTACGTTTAAGAAAAAGAGCATTGATAATAGTTTAAAGGATGAGAACGAAGAGGAAAAAACCGGCGATCCAAGTAAGGACACAACTCAGTAAATTGTATTTTCTAACCCGTGAGTAACTATTCATTCATTCATTCATTCATTAAATAAATAAAATGGAAACCATAACAGTTCAGGAGCTTAAACAAAAAATTGATGCGGGCGAAAAAATAAATTTAATTGATTGCCGCGAGCCCGCAGAATACGAGGAGTATAATATTGGCGGCAAATTAATTCCGCTGGGCCGCTTTCAAAATATGGATGTGGGTGAATTGGAGGGCCTCAAAGAGGAGGAAGTGATCGTTCATTGCCGCAGCGGCAAACGCAGTGCTGCCGCCTGCGCTATATTAGACACAATGGGTTTTACAAAAACCGTAAACCTTGAGGGTGGCGTATTGGCGTGGAAGGATGCGTTTGAGCCTGAATAAGTTTTTGTATGTTCCAGGTCTCATGCGATCCCCCCTTTTATTTAAAACGTTCCATTAATTGCTGAACTGTTAATTTAAAATTCGACAGTTCTTCTTTTTGCTCTTTTATGAAACCGTTGTCATCAAGCGTTCCCACAACACTTTCCATTTCGTCCTTTGAATCATAAACCATGTTGCGGAAAGAGTTTTTGTAATCTTTAGCTTTTGATTCATAAACTTTTTGCGTGACCCATTCTTTGGTATCAAGCATTCTTTGCAAAATATTTCTGATAAATGCATTGTCAATATCCGGGTAACCGATATTTTCAAATTGTAGCAAACAGGCCAACGCATGTGCGAGTTTATTGTGATGATAATTCGCAGATTGGGATTTATAAAAATTGTGAATATCATCCCAGGAATTAACCGTTCCGGTTTTGATTGCGGCTAAAAATTCATGTACGTCTTTTTCAGGAACCAATTGGCTGCCGATATTCTCCCAACGGTTGATTGAAATATTTGTTGGCAACTTTTCCTTTAATTCTTCTGCTGCAGAGATACTCTCGTTCATTATAAATTTAACAAGCTGTGTGTGGTAATAATAGGCCAACATATTCTTATAAATATCATAGGCCTGCTGACCTTTAATAATCTCGCCCTGTCTCTCAGAATTTTCGAACCTTGAAGCCATAATCTTTAACTGGTTTACAACGGGTGAAGCATGTTCTAAAAGGGCTTTTCCTTTTTCAATACAATCGGCAGCACTGGTATTCTCCTCCTCCTTTTGTAAAAAGGCGTGACCCGTAAATTTTTCGAGCAGCCCCACAGCGGCTATTATTTCGTTTATAGTATCCGGTGCTAAAAAGTCATATTCAATTTCCTGCAGTTTTTCTTTACGTTTATCACGCGCAGCAAATTTTCCTTCATTCCGCAGGATGGCGTACATGTTATACATCATCCAGTAAGCCGGCATTATGATCAAAGTGTCGCTATGCACTTCGTTGCTTACAAGCGAAAAAGGTAGAGGAATATCCAGCTCGGCAGGAAAATCTCCTTTTGCAATCATCGTGTATGATGCAAACCTCGAATTATGTTTGAGGCTGACACAAAGTCCGGGCCAGAAACCGCGCCCTGCTTGTATTTCGCCATCTGCACCCCGTGAATTGTGGTTTGAGCCTATCGTTGCACCTGCAGCCATATTGCTTTGCCCCATCAGCAAAGCGGCGCATAAAAATGAATTGTTATGATGCTGTTCATGCGCCGGAAAAATAAGCGAGTTTAATACCTCGCAGCATGATATCGTGGAGTTTTCGCCGAGGTGGGAATTGATCAATCTTGCGCCGTATTTTAATTGCGAAAAATCACCTAAAATAAAACGTACAGCCTTTACGCCATAAAACGACCGGCTGCCGTAACCCATGATGCCGTTCACCATTTCGCAACCTTCACCTATTTGTGATTTAGCATCGGAGGAAGAATTGACGGTGAGGTTTTTTAATTTGTTAGCGCCTTTCAAATAAGCATCACTGCCAACTTTTACATCTTTTATAATATGGCAGTTTTTGATTACCGTCCTCGCACCAACGGTTCCGTAATATCCGCGCAGGGAGTCAAATTTCTTTTCGGTGAATTTTTCAAAAGCTTTCATCAAATCCTTATCACCACGATATTTGCTCCAAAGCCAGGCATCTCCGGTGAGCATTCCATCAAAAGGTAAAACTTTTCGCCCTGCGTTTTCATTACGAAGTTCAAGCCAGATGCGCACGTCTTCTTTTTCGCCATCTTTAATAACACCGTTACCAAACTTACTGTGCGAGGTGACCGACATTTCATTCACGTTGGCGATCATTACTTCATCTTCTAAAATATAATGACTGAGGAACTGTACGTTTTGAATGGAAACATTGTCGCCAATATCACAACTTACTATCAGGCTGCGGTACAGGCCAACAGGCACACGCAGTTCGGAAAATTCCATATAACAGGGTTCGAGTTTGCCAATTCTCACGAGGCCGAAAAAAGTACACTCTTCAATCAGGTTAATGTTGATACCGTCACGCACCAAAACATTATCCCAATTGTTGCTACGATTACCATTTGAAACAAGAATCGTTAGCTCCTGTCTTGTAAGCTGCCTGTAGTCTGTTGCTGGGTTTTGTTGAAAACGTAAATAATATTCATCTTTCCCTTCGGGCAAATATTGCGGGGGGATAAAATTGTAGCCCAGGTTTTCAATCGGGTATTTTTTTATATTGTTCATTAACTGAATAATGGGTATTAAAGATGGGTTTAAACTTTTCGATAGTTAACGATTCAGCCTAAAGGTTATTCAACTGTTACACTTTTTGCCAGGTTACGGGGTTTGTCAACATCAAGGTTTTTAGCTACGCCGATATAATACGATAATAATTGCAGTGGAATCACAGTGAGCATCGGCGCGACAATTTCGTCTGCTTCGGGTATCGAGATCACATCGTCGCTTATTTCTGTGATCGCTTCATCGCCTTCGGTTATTACGGAAATGACCATGCCCTTCCTCGCTTTTATCTCTGAAATATTGCTCACTATTTTCTCATGGTAGGCATCTTTTGTAGCCACAAAAACCACCGGCAGTTCATCATCAACCAGGGCGATGGGGCCGTGTTTCATTTCTGCCGCCGGATAGCCTTCGGCATGGATATAGGAAATTTCTTTAAGTTTTAAAGCACCTTCCAAAGCGATTGCAAAATTATAACCGCGCCCGAGATAGAGAAAGTCCCGCGCATTTTTATATTTTTCCGCAATTTTTTTAATGCTCTCGTGACGATTTAATATCCACGCCGCTTTTTCGGGAATGGCTTCTAACTCAGCTAAAAGTTTTTTATAACGCTCGTTAGAAATGGAACCTTTCATATAAGCCACTTTCAGCGCAATTAGCGTGAGTACAACCAACTGTGCAGTAAAAGCTTTTGTGGAGGCAACGCCAATTTCGTGGCCTGCGTGCGTGTAAGCACCCGCGTGCGAAAGACGTGCGATAGATGACCCCACTACATTGACAACACCCAAAATAATGGCGCCTTTTTCTTTTGCATTTTCAATAGCCACAATCGTGTCGGCGGTTTCGCCGCTTTTGCTGATTACGATAATCACGTGTCCTTTATTAATAACGGGGTTTCTGTACCTGTAATCCGAAGCACATTCAACCTCAACATTTACGCGGCAAATTTCTTCAAAAATATATTCGGCTACAAGGCCCGCATGCCAGCTCGTACCGCAGGCAACAATAATAATTCTATTGGCTTTGATGAGTTGCTCAGAATATTGCTGAACGCCTGACATGGTTATCGTTCCTGCTTTTGCATCAAGGCGGCCACGCATACTATCGAATATCGTTTGAGGCTGTTCAAAAATTTCTTTGAGCATGAAATGATCGTAGCCGCCTTTTTCTATGGCCGCTAATTCAATATCTAATTTTTGAATATATGGCGTTATTTTTTCGTTACCGATATTTTTCAGAATTAGTTCATCGGGTTTTACAATCGCCAATTCGTAATCGTTTACATAAACTACTTCTTTGGTATATTCTAACATTGGCGAAGCATCCGAGCCAAGAAAGTGTTCATTTTTGCCGACGCCAATTACAAGCGGGCTCCCTTTACGAGCCGCGATAATTGTGTCAGGATTTTCATCATCAATTAATAAAATCACATAGGCGCCTGTTACACGTTTGAGCGCTATCCTCAACGCTTCTTCTAAAGAGCAATCATTTTGAATTTTGATTTCTTCAATGAAGTTTAATAACACCTCAGTATCGGTATCGCTGTTGAAAGTATAGCCTTTTCGATGCAGTTCGCTTTTTAGCTGGGCGTAGTTTTCAATGATGCCGTTATGAATCATTGCTATCTTCCCGCTTGCCGAAAGATGGGGATGGGAGTTACGGTCGCTGGGTTCACCGTGTGTGGCCCAACGCGTATGCCCTATGCCCGTTGTGCCTTCTACATTTTGTGTTCCGATGTTTTCTTCAAGGTCAGCAACCTGGCCCTGTTTTTTGTATAATTTTACTTTCCCGTTTTGCTGCAACGCTACACCCGCACTATCGTATCCGCGATATTCTAATCTTTTGAGGCCCTTAATAACAATTGGGTAAGCTTGTTTAGTTCCTGTATATCCAACTATTCCGCACATAAGGTTTGATTAATTTAGAAGGCGCAAAAATAGTGGTTTTTAGCATCTGCGCAACCGTTTGCGCAGTTTGCGCAGGGTATTGCAAGGTTTTGCAGGCTCTGAAAATCTTGCAAGCGGGGCAAACCAGTGATTTTTTTAAAGCCAGTTTAATAATTCAGATTTACGCCGGTTGATTAAAATAGTTTAACTTTTTACCGAAGATTCGTATCATCTTCGCCGCGGCAGTTTTTGTTATTCCAGAATTAAAATTTAAATAAGCACTGAATTTTCTTTCTGTCTAATGCTTGTGATGAATAAATCGCAATTAACATTTTTGAATCAGCCTCTGTACAAATTTATAAAAGCGTTCCGCTTAGCAGTGCAAACGCAATAGAAAAGTAAATGACGATTCCGGTTACATCCACAAGTGTGGCAACAAAAGGTGCTGAGCTTACCGCTGGGTCGGCGCCGAGACGTTTTAAAAGAATTGGTAACATGCTTCCCGCAATCGTTCCCCAAAGTACGATGCCCAAAAGAGTGAATGAGATGGTGAAACCAAGCAAAACCCAATGCTCTCCGTACAAATGCGGGAATAAAGAATGATAAACAAATATTCTGACGAAGCCGATGATTCCCAAAACGCTTCCAAGTAAAAATCCTGATGCGATCTCGCGCCGCAGTACACGCCACCAATCTTTCACGGTTAATTCACCCACAGCCATCGCCTGTATTACAAGCGTGGAAGCCTGTGAACCACTGTTTCCTCCGCTACTGATGATTAGGGGAATGAAAAGGGCTAACACTACCGCGCGGGCGATTTCATCTTCAAAATATGCCATTGCAGAGGCTGTAAGCATTTCTCCTAAAAATAATATTACAAGCCACGGTACACGCTTTTTAAAAAGTTGAAACAGCGGCATATCAAGATACGGTTCTTCCAAAGCCTGGGTACCGCCCATCTTTTGCATGTCCTCGCTAAATTCTTCACTTGCTACCCACAGCACGTCATCAATGGTTACTATGCCCATTAATTTGTTACTATTGCTTACTACCGGCAATGCAACGCGGTTATTCATTTTAAAAACTTCGCTGGCAGATTCCTGATCGTCGTAAGCGCTTAAAGATATCACCCGTTCATCCATCAGGTCTGAAACTTTTGTTTCAGGATCGTTCAGTAAAAATTCACCGATGCGGATATCATCCAGTAAATTTCCCTTTTCATCAATTACGTAAATAACGTTGATCGCTTCGCTGTTCTTCCCGTATTTTTTTATGGTTTGAAAAACTTCTTCAATCGTATTGTGGGCATACACATAAACGTAGTCGGGGTTCATCAGCCTGCCGATACTATTTTCAGGATAGCCCAAAAGCGTCAGCGTGATGCGCCGTTCGTCAGGATCCAGTAGTTTAATGAGTTCGCGAACAGCATCGCTTGGTAATTCTTCAAAAAAATCTGTGCGGTCATCGGCGGGCATTCCATTCAACAGGGCAGCGGTAACGCTTGGTGGCAATTCGTGAATGATATCCTTTTGGTTGGCAGCTTCGAGCAGCTTAAAAACATTTACAGCCCGGTGGGTAGACATGTTGGCGATGATCTGGCTTTCCTGTTCGGGAAATTCGTATACAATATCCACCACATCGGCAATATTCTGGTCATCAAGAAAATCCCTGATTTCCCGGTTTTTGCCGCTGTCCAATAACTCCTCAAATTGCTCTTTGAGGCTTATTTCTTTCACCTCTTCGGTCATGTTTCAAAAGTAAGGTTTTCGGCGATTAGTCTGAACCTTCATTTGCAGGATTTATTTGTTTTATTGAAAATTTAATAACAAACTGTCGTGCAATTTTAGATCATCATAATCATTCGAATCTTTTAAAACCGGTTCAGATTACCTTTGCACAATGATAGCGCCTTGTTTATTTATTACTGAGACTGATATGAAAGGCAGAGGGGTTTTTTCATCCGCAGACATTACTAAAAACTCTGTCGTAGAAATTGCTCCTGTTATTGTGATGAGTGGCGAGGAAAGGCAATTACTCGATCAAACACTGCTGCACGATTATATTTTTGAGTGGGGCGATGATACAAAACAATGTTGTCTGGCGCTGGGCTGGGTTTCTGTTTACAATCATTCTTACAAAAGCAATTGCGAGTATGATATGGATTACGATGATAAAACCATCACTATTAAAACTACGCGTAAAATTAAAGCCGGAGAGGAGCTCACCATTAATTATAATGGAACCTGGAATAATGAAAAAAAGGTTTGGTTTGATGCTGAATAATCAATAAGCTCATTAAACCATATCGGCAACCATCTTTCCGATCATTGGCGCCAGTGCAACACCCATACCGCTCAGGCGAACAGCGCAATAAGTTTTTTCAGACAGTTGTTTTACGATCGGAAATTTATCAGAACCCATGCCCATAATTCCTGCCCAACGATTTGTAATTATTGGTTTTTGGTTGGGGAGAATGACTTTTCTCAAAAAAATTTCAAGTTGTTGTTGAATAGGGATGGTACTGATGTCGTCGAATGTGTATTCTGTTTCAAAAGAACTGTTTCGGGCGCCGCTGAGTAAAACCCTATTACCCAGGTTTCTGAAATAATAATAGCCTTCATCGTAGTGAAATACGCCGTTGAATTTTAAATTAGGAATTGGTTCTGTTAATAAAACCTGGCCGCGTGCGGGAGTTATGTCAATTTCGGGCAGTATGGATTTGGTGAAGGCGTTTGTGCAGAATATTAATTTTTCGGTACTGAAATTTATTTTTTGGTTGGTATGGAGTTCAACACCATCAGCCCTTTCATCAAATTGCTGTAATTCGGTACCATAAAATATTTGTACGCCTTTCGAAATAACCATCTGCGATAAAACCTGTAAAAGTTTTCCCGAATGTAAAGCTCCTTCCAGCGGATTTAAAACGAGATGGTTGAAATTTGTAAAACCAAAGCCGTCAATTTTTTCATCTTTTTGTGCAAAGGTTTCCGTAAGGTTGGTTATAGGATAAAGTAATTCGTTGATGTTGTTAATCTGCTCAAGCGGCGCATCATAATTCAAATCCACCGCAGCCCGAATAATCAATTAAAGTATCTGCAAAATATTGTCGTATCAATTTCAATCCGCGAAACCGGAGGTTGATAAGTTGCAGCGTTTTTTGCACGCCCATTAAATTGATGTCGGCAATGATTTCGGTCAGGCTTCCAAAGCAGGCGAACCCTGCATTTCTTGATGATGCACCAGAGGGAATAATGCCTCTTTCAAGAATAGTTATTTTTTTATCCGGGTATTTTTCTTTCAGGTGCAAAGCTGTCCAAAGGCCTGTAAAACCTGCGCCTGCAATAATAATATCCTGCTTTGCATAAAAAGATTCCTGTTCCCAAATACTCACCTGTTGCATCAGTTTGATAAGAGTTTATTACTTTTATAAATGTAAGGAATAGTAAATGGTAAATAATAAATTTTTAAATAAATATGGCGTACTGGTTAATCAAATCTGAACCGTTTAAATATAGTTGGGATCAATTACAAAAAGACAAGGAAACTTTTTGGGATGGCGTGCGTAACTATGCTGCAAGAATCAATTTAAGAGCTATGAAAAAAGGCGATGAAGCTTTTTTTTACCACAGCAACGAGGGAAAGAAGCCTATCAGGATCCCACCACAGATGACGATCGGTGGGTAGCCGTAAATTTTGCGCCCAAGAAAAAATTAAAAAAGCCCGTTACGCTTGCTCAGATAAAAACAGAACCAAAACTCGCAAACATGGACCTGGTAAGGCTTGGGCGGCTTTCAGTGCAAACTGTAAAACCGGAGGAATGGGAGATCGTTATGAAAATGGCGGGCGAGAAGTGATTTGAAACAGCCCCATAAATGAAAGATGGTTTGAATGTGCGGTGAGAAGTGGACGACTTGTATTGTACAAAAAATTGAAAATGAAGAAGAAACTTGTTGTTCTTACCGGAGCCGGCATTAGCGCTGAAAGCGGCATTAGAACTTTTCGCGACAGCGACGGCCTCTGGGAAGGGTACGATGTAATGGAAGTGGCTTCGCCTGAAGGTTGGAAGAAAAATCCAGCACTGGTTCTTGATTTTTATAATCAGCGTAGAAAAAACGCAGCAGATGTGAAGCCCAACGCTGCGCATACGGGCCTCGCGGAATTAGAAAAGGATTTTGATGTAACGATTATCACCCAAAATATTGATGATTTGCATGAGCGTGGCGGATCGTCAAATGTAATTCACCTGCATGGCGAAATTTTTAAAATGCGAAGTGAAAAATCAACGAAACCCTCTTATGAAATCCTGGGCGAAATTAAAATCGGTGATCTGGCAGAGGATAGCGGACAGTTAAGGCCTGACATTGTTTGGTTTGGCGAGGCGGTGCCAAAAGTTGCTGACGCTTCAGCCATTACCGCAGTGGCAGATATTTTTGTTGTTGTTGGAACCTCGATGGTGGTTTACCCGGCCGCGGGGCTTATTGATCTGGTGCCTTTTCATCGTCCAAAATTTGTGATCGACAAAAGTATTCCGTACATCAGGCCAATGCCAAACCTTACCACCATTGAAAAGCCTGCAACAGAAGGTGTGAAAGAATTACAGAAGATTTTAAACGAGCATTTTTTGTAAAATGAAAGGCAGGCATTTATTCATTCCTCTTGAGCCGGGCAATAAAGACTTTTATGCGTCTTGTAACATCATGAACGATGAAGGGCTGGTGTATGTTTATCTGCTGCATCCGCAAAGCGGAAGCCTGCTCTTCACGCTGTATTTCAATAATGCATTGGAGAAATATGAATCACGTTATATTGTTCCCGGCCTTAATAATGCAACTGTAGGCCTGATTAATGAAGCTCTTCTGCGAGATGAATCAGAAACGGCCTACGCTGTTTATGCTGACCGGTATCAATTGGTTGAAGGTGAGGGCGATTATGAATATTTTGTTATTAACAGAATGTTCGAATCAAAAAACGGGATCATTAACCCGACCGAAAAATTTCATGTTTTTCACGAAGCATGGAACAACTTTAATGAGTATCGGTTCAATCTATCAGGGCTGGTTCAACATAGCGATGACCTGGCTCCTGAACAAGTAAAACGCTTATCAGACGCAGTAAACGCAATGGGAACCTAAACAAAACCCCCGCACAATGCGCGGGGTTTTATATTTTAACTTTCGCTATAACCTAAGCTACCGGCTCAAGATATTGAGAATAGGCATATCCTTCCTCTCCATCATTTGTTCGTACAGAAGCCCACTGGTCGTTTGCATCACCTAATTTGGTAATGATTTCGCCTTTTGCAGCTTTGCCAACAATAGGTTGGTCAGTACCCGGACCTTTCCTGATGTTCAGGTTAGTTTCCTGTGTAATTACCCGAACCTGCGATCCTGCCTCAGCTTTTGCGTTTACATTTAAAACCAAATCGCCACCGGAAAAGTTGGGATCAATTTGTCCGTAAACGTTCCAAAGTTGGTCTTTAACTGCGCCGCTTGGCGCATCGCCATCAATGTACAATACACCATCCTGCTCTCTAACAGCAAGGTTGCTTACGCCTGATGCATTAGCGGCATCAATAAGTGCTTTATATTTTTCTTGAAGTGCCATAATTATTTCCTCCTTAAATTATTTAATAGTTAAACCTTTGTTGTCAACGCTTTTTGGGTGTGTTGCATTCACCTTCTGCATTAATTTAGGAAGGTCTGCTTTGTTAATTTCGCCTGTGAGTGTGATGACTCCTTCAGGTGAAACTGATGCGGTTACCGTAGGATTGTCTTTGATAGCATCCTTAACAGCGGTTTCTAATTCAGATTCAGCGGCAATAACCGGTGGGGGCGCCACAGTGATGTTGTTTACTACTGAAGTAACACCTTTAACACCTTTAATAGCCGTTTCAGCAGCAGCTTTAGCGGCATCATCTGCCACGTTGCCTGTTAAAGTAGCAACACCATTGGCAATTTCGGCAGTTACACCAGAAAGTGCAGCGTTTGCCTGCAGCGCTGCATCAGCAGAAGTTTTAATGTCTGCATCGCTCACCTTCGACTTACATGCAGGCATTGCAAACGTGAATGCCGCAATAGCAATAATTGCTAAGATTTTTTTCATTTCGCTTTTGTTTTTTTAGGAAAAAAATTAAATCAACACTTAAATGTAACAAATATCAAGCCATAGCAAATGTTATTGTTACATGAAATTTTGGCTGTGAATAATTTTCTGAAAAAAATAAAATTCCGGCGGGTTACCTTTTGAAAATGATAAAACGAAATTTGATTTGAGTGGAGAAATTTAGACAAAACTAATTTTGAAGATACTTTTTTGAATACAAGCAATTGAGAAAACTCTTTAATTTAAACCGCCTGTTTTTCTTCGAGTTCGATTAATTTATTGAAAACGCTTTCATAACTGCCTTCCAGTTTTTTTCGGTTAGCTAAAGCTTCTGCATAAGCCTTTTCTGTGGCCATAAATTTTTCTTTGTCGGCGTAAATAGCGCCGTCAGCCAGGTCCGCTTCAAATCGTTTGATACGGTTGTTGCATTGATTCAAATCTTCTTCCACCTGAGCAAAAAGTTTTTGCTGTTTTTGCAGTTCTTTTTTTAATTCTTTATTGATCGGAACGTTTTTGGTAGCATGCTCGGATTCGGTTTTACTTTCTTCTTTTTTAACAACAACTTCCTTCGTGGCTTCCAGTTTTTCAATGGCTGGAGCAGGCTTGGACATTCGCTCGTTCCACGCCACCCATTCATCATAACCGCCTTTGAATTCTTTTATCTGATGGTCAACAATCTCCCAGATTTTATTGGCGGTTTTAGATATAAAATAGCGATCGTGGCTTACGAGAATAAAAGATCCTTTGTATTTATTCAATGCTTCAATCAGCAATTCGCAACTGTGAATATCCAGGTGGTTGGTAGGCTCGTCAAGCATTAAAAAATTTGCTTTGCTGATGATGGTTTTCGCAAGCGCCACGCGCGCTTTTTCACCTCCGCTCAGTACCCTGATTTTTTTATCGGCATCATCGCCGCTAAACAAAAAGCAACCCAACAGGCTTCTCAATTCCAGTTCTGTCATTTGGCTGCCGGCGTCTTTCATTTCATCAATAATTGTGTTATTGATGTTCAGTGCCTCCAGTTGGTGTTGTGCGTAAAAACTTTCATCAACGTTGTGGCCCCATTTTCTCTCGCCGATGAAGTTTTCGGCATCAGCAATAATTCTTAGTAATGTAGATTTTCCTTTTCCGTTAGCGCCAATTAGCGCTATCTTATCGCCACGTTCAATTTCCGCGTTTGTATTTTTAAGGATGACGTTATCGCCAAAGGCTTTTGAAAGATCATGAAGCTCCTCCAATACTTTTCCCGGCGCTTTATCAACCTTGAAATTGATCCTGATATCGGGCCGTTCTACATTTACCTCTTCAATACGTTCAAGTTTATCCAGCTTTTTCATAATACTCTGCGCCATCGCGGCTTTGCTGGCTTTTGCACGAAAACGATCTACCAGTCTTTCATTTTGCCGAATGTAATCCTGCTGGTTCTCGTAAGCTTTTTGCTGCATCTCTGTTCGCAGGGCTTTTTCGGTTTCATAAAAACTGTAATTACCATTGTAGAAATGCAATTCCTTTTGATATACCTCCACAATTTTTGTAACCATTCGGTTCAAAAAATACCGGTCGTGACTTACGATCACCACCGCGCCCTGGTAGTGAACCAGATATTTTTCGAGCCATTCAATGGAAGGAAGATCGAGGTGGTTGGTAGGTTCGTCTAATAATAACAAATCGGGCTGCGCCAGAATCATTTTAGCAAGCAAGACGCGCATACGCCATCCACCGCTGAATTCTTTATAAGGCCGTTGCAGGTCTGAATTGCTGAAACCCAGGCCCTGCAATACTTCTTCGGTTTTGTGATGGATATTGTAGCCATCTAAAGTATCCAGCTCATGTAATTTGTCAGAATAATCGTGCAATAATTTTTCGTTGGAGGAATCCTGTTCAAGCTGCCTGCCTAATTCTTCAATTTCTTTTTCCAGGCGTAAAACTTTCTCAAAAGCGCCCAGCGCAACCTGTAAAATAGATTCATTGGTATCAAAACTCAGCAGATCCTGATGCAGGTAGCCTATCGTTGTTTCGCGGCCTTTTTCAACCGAGCCTGCAGAAGGAGTATAACCGCCGGTCAATAATTTTAAAATGGTGGATTTGCCGGTTCCATTATAGCCAATTAACCCAATACGCTCGCCGGGTTGAATATGCCATGTAGCGTCCTTAATAATTGTTCTTGCACCAAACTCGAATGTAACGTTTTGTAAACCTGCCAGCATTTTAAATTTTTATTTTTACTTTTGCCCGATAAATCTTGCAAATTTAGGACTTAGGCGAAAGATAAAAGAATTAGCGATGAAGAAATTATTGATATTGTTGGCGGTTTTGATAGGTGCTTTCCTGGTGTATAAAAATTTTTTTAAGAAGGATGAGCCGAAACGTGATGAGCCAAAGCCGATCGCCGTTAGTAAACACAGCGATGCATTTAATGAATCAATTGAAAAAATTATGGATGATTATTATGCCATGCACGGTGGTTTTGTGAATTGGGACTCAACAACAGTTAACAGCTCGGCAACAAACCTGAAAAATTCTTTGGAAAATTTTAACACTGATGAACTTAAAAAAGATTCAGTGATTTACCAGACTGTTCTTTTTCCCTTAGACAACGCGAAAAATAACGTAGCCCTTGTTATCGCTGCTGCTGACTGGATGGGAAAGCGTCGGGCTTTGCAGGATTTATCTGATAATCTCCGCAATATTTTACAGGTAGTTAAATATGATCGCGCTGTGGTTTACTGGCAGGAATGTCCGATGGCTTTTGGTGACGGCATGTCCGGAAACTGGTTAAGCAATAAAGAAGAGGTGGTAAATCCTTACCTGGGAAATAAAGATCCGAAATACGGATCCACCATGTTGAATTGTGGTGAAACAAAAATGAAAATTGATTTTACGGCGCCGGATTCCACAGGAAATAAATAGATTTGCAGAATATCGTTCGTCTTCGTAGCTCAGTTGGTAGAGCAGCTGACTCTTAATCAGCGGGCCTAGGGTTCGAGTCCCTACGAGGACACTTAAAAATCAAGTAGTTATGATATAATTTCATAACTGCTTTTTTAATTTGAGACATGTTTTGAGACATGCTAACATGTTGATAAATAATTTCAATTATTTTCTTAGGTTTGATGCTTTTCGTAACTTTCATTCCAATTGTAAACAAATAATGCTAATCAGAAATGAAAGTCAGCAGCGACATAATCAAACGGCTAAACAAAAACTACATCATCGAAGTTCCTGTTCAGGTAAGTGTTCACCCTGATTCAAGAAGGATTTTAGGTAATCATTCTCTTTTTATAAAGAATGCTATCGCCAGAGGCAGTTGTCTTACACTTCATGACATTAGTTTCAATTTACTCCCCGATAATTTTTGGAACCCTGATACCTTCGAAGAACATTGTAGATATATTTTTTTCACTTTTCAAAATAGTTTTTTAAAAAAGATTACTACACGGCTATCTTCTTATCAGGATTCCGAACTAAATTTTTTACTTGAAACCCTTTCACAAATTACTGCGCCATATTCTGACGTAATAAATCATGCTACCGATCCTTATTTATTTTTCTGCGGAAAGAAATTACAGAGTTTGAAAAAATCCGGCTACTTGGAGGAAGCATTTGCTATTGATGCTGAAAATCGCAAACTGCTAAAGGCGACAATCCAAAATCTCTTAAAAAATGATGATCCGCAAATTAAATCAGAAACATTAACAGCAAACAATCCCTTTACTAATTTATTGAAGCCTTTTAGAGGAGCAAAAGAAAACACCCTTAAACAAATACAACGCCATTTGGATAAAGCGGAACTCCGTCACGACCTCTTCAAACCAGCTTCCAAAACAAAAGGTAACAAAAATCAGATTGGCTTTAATGCGATGGTTGCTGCTATGATAATAGTATTTAAAGATTTGGAATACTTTGAAGAAAGTCAATCATTCGATACAATTTTGGATGCTTATCTGGAGCAAACAGGTAATCAAATCGGCAATCTGGGAGATTTTAAAAATAACTATCGAAACAAACACCTTTTCGATAAGTATAAAAGAGAACTTTTGGAACTGAATATTCCACGCTTCATAAAATAATTTTTGCTTTCCCTGCTTTTCCTTCTGCTTTGCTTGCTTTCGCCTTCAGCAGAAGATAATGTTGCATCAATTATCAATAATTAAAAATAATTGACATGACATTACAAAATCCATTTGAAGTAATCCTTGACAAAATCGACAAACTACAATCGACTGTAAATGATTACGCTTTAGCAAATCAAAAAGCAGAAAAGACACCCCGGAACCAGGAAAACGGTTTTCTTACGCTTCCGGAAATCGCCATCATTCTCAAAAAACCTTTGGGTACGGTTCGCGGATACGTTCATTCAAAGGGCCTTCCCGCCAAGAAGATGGGCAAAGGCTACCTGATTAATAAACTTGAGTTCAATAAATGGCTAGCCCGCTGGCAGGCTGAAAATCCGCAGGATGAAATCATTCCTTCAGCAGGGTATACGCAGATGCTTGATCATCGCAGAAAATACGGACGGTCGTAATAAGATTTTTAACTTTTAAAATTTATGTTATGACCTATTACCGTATCGGAACCACTTATTACAAGCTGGTGATGAAGCCGCTGATATCAGGCGATACCACAGAAGTGTTGCTGAACTGGACATCCGAAGCTATCAAGCAGGATCACGGAAAAGAGTTTTTATCAACTATAGAAAAATTTCATGGCTTTTGCCTGATTCCTTCGCATTTAGATTACCAACGAAGAATCGGCAACTTTTACAATCAGTATTCACCTTTCGGACATAACCCGGACGGAAGTCCGAATAAAAAACATGACACGATTCTCGGGTACTTAAAGCATGTTTTTGGAGAACAGTTAGAGCTTGGACTTGACTATTTCAAAATCTTGCTGGAATATCCCACACAAGTACTGCCGGTTCTGTGCCTGGTCAATAAAGAGAGAAACACCGGCAAATCCACTTTCTTCTACTTGCTGAAAGATATTTTCGGCAACAACGTAATCATTAACCGAAACGAAGACCTCCGGTCAGACTTTAATTCTGACTGGGCGAAAAAACTGGTTGTGGCTTTTGGGGAAGCACCGTTGGATAAAAAGGATGACTCCGAAAAAATAAAAAATCTTGCCACTGCCAAATATTATAAAATAGAAGCCAAAGGAGTTGACCGCTTTGAAACAGAGTTCTTCGGCAAGGTCGTTCTAACAAGTAATAACGAAGACAACTTCATTATTATGGATAACGAGGAAAACCGCTATTGGGTAAGAAAAGTGCCCATCATAAAGAATGATGCTGAAGACACTGCTATCAGGGAAAAGATGAAAGAAGAAATCCCCTCTTTTCTATATTTTTTAATCACCCGAAAATTTTCCGTACCCAAGAAAACAAGAATGTGGTTTACAAAAGAGCAGATTAGAACGGATGCTTTGGAAAGAGTGAAGCAGGCAAATAGAAACCGTGTGGAAGCAGATCTTGCTCAGATTCCGATGCTCATGAGTGGTTAAAAAATAAAATCAACCGGAACTATGACGTGGCGGCTGTAAAGCGGGTAATTCAGCAGGAATGGAACCTGCGTTCAACAAATAATGCTTTCAACTACACACAATACCGAATCGGTTTTGACGGTATGGTTTATTCTCCCAGCGAGAAAGCCAAGGGAAGATTTTATACCATTGAAAAAAAGAGAGTGCTGGAACTGAATAATATTGTTGATACTGTTGATGATACCTGATAATAAATTGATTTATAAATATATCTGTGATCAACAAAATCATCAACAAGCAATCAACAAAAAGAAATTGTTGTTATGACGATGTTGTGATTTTAAGAATGTTGATGAATGGTTGACGCTGTAATGCTTACCCACATTGTCTTTCAACAAAACAACAAAATCAACAGTGATTTTGCCCCTCTCTCAGGTGTATGTTTTTTTAGGCAAGACAATTTATTTCAATAACAGGTTTGTGCAGCAGTTCATTTCATTTCCTGCTGACACAAAAGAAAAAAATTACTATGAATATTAAAGATTTAAAGTCAATTCAGATTACTGATTTACTCGAACGGCTTGGCCATAAACCCGATAAAATACGTGACAAGGAATATTGGTATAAAAGCCCGTTCAGAAAAGAAGATACAGCTTCGTTTAAAGTTAATATCATCATTAACACCTGGTTTGATATGGCAGAATGGAAAGGCGGCAACATCGTGGATTTGGCTATTCGATTGTTTAATGAACCCGATTTATCAAAGCTTCTCAACAAAATAGAAAATCAATTTTTTTCTTTGCGCCAGCAAATGTCATTTCAAAAATCAGAAGTACAAGAATCAAAAAAAGAAACTCCAAACGAATCTAAAATAGAAATTATAAAGATTGGTCAGCTACAAAACCAAGCCTTGCTTGATTATTTAGCTTCCCGGCACATTGACGACACAATTGCTGCGCAATACTGTCGGGAAATACATTACAAAGTTGAAAGCAAACAATATCATGCAATAGGTTTTAAAAACAACTCCGGTGGTTTTGAACTGCGGAATAAATATTTCAAAGGAGCCTTTCGTCCCAAGGATTTTACATTCATTGATAAGCAAAGAACTGAGCTTGCTGTTGTGGAAGGCTTCTTTGATTTTCTGACCTTACGAACTAATTGGTCTTTACTGACAAAAAGTACCAATTATTTAATCCTTAATTCTCTCGCGCTTTTTGAAAAAGCCATGCCTCTGATGAAGCAGCATGAGAAGGTTTATCTCTTACTGGATCATGATGAGCCGGGCACCAGCGCCACATCAATGGCGATTAAAATGTCACGAAAATTTGAGGATATGTCTGATTTATATCAAGGTCATAAAGACCTTAATGAATGGCATGTGAAAAGAGAAGAACAATTTCTGCAACGGAGCTCTCGCGGGATGCGTATGTAATCTCGAACAGGAGCCAGCTATGTTCTCGTAGGCTCGTAACCTCACCTACTTCGAACATGCTGGCTTCATTCATGCCGCTTGGGCGGTATTCATGAAGTTTTTAAAACAGATTTTATATGAAAGCAGGATCAACGATAAATAAGACGATACAAATGAAAATGATTTTGAATGTAAGAATCAGGCAATGCATAAACTTGAATAATAATGACGACAAATACACAATCTTGAAGAATGTTGAACAATATTGAATAAAAACAGCCCAAGGAAATAAATAATAATGAATAGAAATGGGTAATAATTTTTCCGGCCTTGCTTTAGCCAAAAATACCACGATTGAAAGCCAGGACTTTATACAGAAAACAAATTAAAAAGCAATGGACTTTTCATTTTCAGTTGCTGGCAGTTACTTTTCTAATAAATAAAATCGCACATTTTTAGTCACCAAATGAATCCTCGCAACATACAAAAAAATAAAGGCGGTCGTCCTAAAAAACCTGATCCCAGAACCAGAAGGCTGAATGTTGCGTGTACGGCTCAGGAACAAAATATTATTGCAGCGAAAGCCAATGCTGTAGGCCTGACTGTTTCAGAATACCTCAGATCATCGGGGCTTAACAGTCATATTGACATACGGAAAAAGAAGCTGCCCAACGAGGTTTTAGAATTTACCGGAAGGATAAATAATATCGCTTCGAACATAAATCAGTTGGCAAAACTGAATAATGCAGGACAAAATTTTACTTCTTATGAAAGAGAAACCATGAGAAATCTTGCTCAGATTTTATTTGAATTAACAGAGAAAATAAAAGCCTATTTACAATGATTGGAAAAGTCTTTATAGGAAAATCTTTTGGCGGTTGTATCGCTTATTGCCTGGAAGATAAAAAGATGAAGGGTAATGAACATGAACCGTTGATGCACAACCGCGCCACAATATTAAAAATGAATAATTGCTTTGGTAGCAAAGGGCAGCTTATCAAACAGTTTAAAGAGGCAAAATGTCTCAATCCAAAGTTATCAAAGCCGGTCATGCATATCACTCTGGGGCTGGCACCCGGAGAGTTTTTAGAAGAAGGTAAGCTCATTGAAATAGCAGAACACTGTGCAGAGAGTTTCGGATTTACAGATAATCAGTATTTGGCGGTGGAACATCGCGTCACTGATCATCAACATATCCATATCGTGGCTAACAGGGTCGGTTTTAATGGCAAGACCAATGTGAGTGATAGTAACTGCTATAAAAAGGTGGCCGCCTTTTGCCGGAAGATGGAGAAAAAATATGAGTTGCAAACCGTGTTAAGTCCGAGAAAGTTTTTGCCAAAGGAATTACGGGAGCTACCAAGACACGATACGAGAAAGTTGCAGATGAAGGAGATCCTTAGTTCTATTTTATCATTATCAAAAAATCTGGATGAGTTTATAAACGCTGCACAGAATAATAAAATCAAAGTGATTAAAAGCCGGGGTATATCGTTTATTGATAATAAAGGCGTGAAAGTGAAAGGAAGCGAGATCGGTCTCAGTTTGCAGACGATCGAAAATCAAATAATGCGGAATAACAGGAAGCAAGGGGAAACGGAGTTTGTGAATTTGGGGCAGAGGAAGTATGGACTTAAATTATAAGAAGTATGAAAGATGAAATTGCTACTTAAATCTTTCTTTGTAGGCTGTTGGTGTTTCGTTTGTAATTTTTTTAAAGGCTGTCGAAAAATAGGATGGCGTTGAGAAGCCGGTTTTATATGCAATTTCAGAAACGGACAAATCTTCGTTTTGAAGATAATGCTTTGCACGTTGTATACGCATTTTTAAAATATAATCGTTTATGCTAATATCTAATGCAATCTTAGCCTTACGATATAGTTGAATTTTTGACATACTCATTTCACGGCATATATCATCAATTGAAAAGTCTTCGTTAGAGATGTTTTTTTCAATGATTGCACTAAGCGTTTTAAGGAAAACTTTGTCTGATTTTTTCGCTGTACCTCCGGTAATTTCTTTTGGAATTTCCGCAGTAAAATGATCTTTTAATTTTGTTCTGTTCTCTAACAAGCTGAGCATTGTTTCTTCTACAATTTCTATATTAAATGGTTTCGTGATGTAAGCATCTGCTTTAGCTTTTATCCCCTCCAGTTTACTTTCCTCACTTGTTTTGGCAGTTAATAATATTACAGGAATATGTTCGGTACGAATGTCATTTTTTAAATAGCGCGTTAATTCAATACCGTCTTTTTTAGGTAAAACAACATCGCAAATAATAATATCAGGCATGTTTTCAAATACCATTATAATGCCTTCGGCGCCATCATGCGCTGTTAATATATTATAGGAGTGGACAAAACGTTGTGATAGAAAATCACGTAAGTCTTCATTATCTTCTATAATCAATAATGTATGCTCCTTTAGTTTTGCATCTTGCTGCTCATCAAAATTTTTCTTTTTTCGATTTTCTCTTTCCGAAAATCCGTCAATCCAATCTGCAGACCTGCTTTTGTATTGATCATGGGTGCTATTCAAAAAATCAGGGTTAAAATGCTCTTTCGAAAGTTGCAGCCTTATAGTAAATGTTGAGCCTTTATGTTTCTCGCTTTTTACAGATATGTTGCCATGATGCAGATCGATAATTTCTTTAGACAAGGTTAGCCCCAACCCGCTTCCGCTGATATTGCCGGCGTATTCGCCCGAGTAAAAACGCTCAAATAATTGGCTTTTTTCATCCTCACCCATACCGCGCCCGGAGTCCTGCACCTGTATTACCGCTTCTTTTTTAGCCTTATCTTTTTCAAGCGTAATGTATACAAAGCCAAAATCGCTAGTGAATTTTATCGCATTCGAAATAATATTAAAAAACACCTTTTCCATTTTTTCTGCATCTACCCAGGTTTTTAATTGCGATTCCTTAGTAATCAACCTGCAATCTATATTATGTTGTTTTGCAAATCCGCTAAACGTATCAATCACATCATTTAGCAACAAAACCAAATCAGTTTCCGTAACCCTAAGGTTCATTTTATTCAGTTCAATTTTTCTGAAATCCATTAGCTGATTTACTAACAACAACAATTTACCGGCATTTCTTTTGACAATGGAGAACTGGGCTTTTGTGCTTTCAGAAAGTTTTGGGTTGGCAAGCGCTTCTTCCGTTGGCGCCATTATTAATGTAAGCGGCGTTTTTATCTCGTGCGAGATGTTGGTGAAAAAATTTAGTTTTTCTTCATTAGCCTGCCGGGCTTTGTCAGCCATTTCAATAATTTGATTGCTCTGGGCTGTAATTTCATCATTCTGAACTTGCAGGATTTTATTAGCCGCTACAATTTTTTTTCTTAAATAAAGCAGAAGCCCCGCAAGAGCAACTAATAAAGAGAGCGATGCAAGTAAAAAAATAATCAGGTTTCTTTGTGTATTAAAGGTTTTTGTTTGTTTTTCGATGAGTTGTTGTTGGCGTACAATGTTTTTTTGCTGTGAGTTGATTTTGCTGATTTGTTGTTGCAGCATCACAATGTTGCTGCTGTCTACCATAATAGTTTTTAGTAAATTTTTTCTGGGTACATTTTCGTTGTTTAGTAACTGATGAGCGGTTCTGATAGCTTCTGCACCACCATTGGGATAAAGAACAGATGCTAACAATGTTTTATCTTCTATCCATTTAAGGCCGGTGCCCGGTAATGCATCTACACCAATAAATTGAATGTGGTTGATTCCTGCTTTACGACAAATTTCAGATGCGGTTTTAGCTGTAACATCGTTATGTGCGAATATCAGTTGCACATTCTGCAGTTCGTTCAGAACAGGCGTTAACTCTTTTTCAACGCCGTCGGCCAGCCAATTGCCATTGATTATCGTTTGGATTTTCAGTTTCGGGTAAGCATTAATTGCATCAGCAAAACCTCTTTCTCTTTCTTTTGCGGGTGTAGAGGTAGGTAGCCCGGTTATTTCAACAATATTACCAGTTTGGTTTAAATAGTTTGCTGCATAAGTACCAGCAATCAGGCCAACTTCATAATTATCGGCGCTTATATAACTATTATAGGCATCGCTGTTGATGTTTCTGTCTACTGTCACAATCTTTACGCCATTTTTATAAGCTTCTTCAATGACAGCGGTAAGAGGCTCTGCCTCGTAAGGGGAAACGATCAGCACATCAATTTTTTCTGCCAGCAATTCCCTGATCTGTTCAACCTGTTTTTGACTATTGTAATCAGCCTGCTTGTAAATAGCCTCCATTTCAGGATAAAAAACCAGCTCCCGGTCAATATTTTCCTTCATTTCCTTTCGCCAGGCATCCGTATCACCTAATTGTGAAATACCTATTTTGTATTTGACATTTTCCTTTTTACATGCACAAAAGGCTAATACAAATAGTGTAAAAAATAAATAGAATAGTCTTTTCATAATTTTTTTGACAAACAATTGTTCATTTAACGATTTCAAAGCTCTTGTTTTTTATCTGAATTTGATTCAAAATTAAAAGGGATTGATACAATTTTAAAACATTTATATTTTAATGAAATTTCAGAACAAGCTTATTTATTTGATTATCATTAGGTTAAAGCGGCGCTTAGAGAAATTTAATTTCTAAAATTCTTTGTCAATTAAACGAACTATTTACACGATGCCCAACCGGTAGTTTTGACCCGTTAAAATTTTATAACGATTCAAACAAGATTGCAAATGTCAAACAAATTATTCTTTTGGAGCCTGGTGGTTGCTTTAGGCGGTTTTCTTTTCGGCTTTGATACCGCAGTAATATCAGGTGCTGAAAAATCTATTCAAAGCTATTGGCAGTTGAGTTCTTTTGAACATGGGCTCACCATGTCCATAGCTTTATTTGGAACCGTAATTGGCGCTGCGTTGGGGAGCATTCCTTCTGACAGGATAGGCCGTAAAAAAACTCTTATTTTTATTGCAGTACTGTTCTTAGTATCATCTGTTTTTACAGCCATAGCAACAAACTGGTACGTGTTTTTGCTGTTTCGCTTTATAGGCGGGCTTGGCGTTGGGGCTTCATCAGTAACTGCGCCGGTTTATATTTCCGAAATATCATCTGCCAAAAACAGAGGGAGATTGGTTGCTATGTTCCAATTCAATGTAGTATTCGGTATCCTTGTTTCTTATCTATCTAACTATTTAATTGGAATTTCAGGTGGTGAACATTCCTGGCGGTTCATGTTGGGTATTATGGTTGTACCATCTTTGTTGTTTTTTATACTTTTACGATTTGTGCCCGAAAGCCCCAGATGGCTGATATTAAAACGAGGAAAGGTTGATGAAGCAAAGAAAACACTGGCAATAATTGATCCTCAGGGATACGAGCAGGAAGTTGAAACCATTTTACAGCACGATGCTAAATCTAAGGGTGCAAAAAAAGAAAATCTTTTTTCAGGAAAGTATAAGCTGCCGATTTTTTTGGCGGTAACCTTCGCTGTATTCAACCAGGTTTCGGGTATTAACGCCATCATTTATTATGCACCACGAATTTTTGAATCTTCAGGTCTGGGTACAGATTCGTCCCTGCTTTCAAGTGTGGCAATTGGCGGAGTAAACTTT